>Ga0066692_10000450_pt1 | contig 13993 bp, 13 predicted proteins | sample GraSoiAngelo_141_FD_66456 | JGI IMG/M metagenome (GOLD analysis project Ga0066692, IMG submission 66456) | Grasslands soil microbial communities from the Angelo Coastal Reserve, California, USA - 14_0929_12_40cm | ecosystem: Environmental > Terrestrial > Soil > Grasslands | place: USA... | reverse complement strand
CCGGCAGGAGCACGGGCGTGACGACGAATGACGCGCCGGCCTCCTTCGCCTCCTTGACCGCTCCGGGATCCCAGACCGTGCCCACGCCGACTGGATAACGCCCGCCCGTTGTGGCGACGAGGCCTTTGATCATTTCGAAACACGAAGGAACGGTCTTGGTGATCTCGATCGTCCCGATGCCGGCCTCGACCGCGGTCAGGCAGGCCTGAAACCCCGCGGCTGGGTTCTCGGTTCGCAGCACGCCACAGAGCCGGTTGGGAAAGACCTCGGAAATGCTCCGCACGCCTCGAAGATTGTGTCACCTGCCCTCTCCCGCTCGGGGTGGCAAGCAGTCCGCTCCCGGTCCTGGCTACACTGGTACATACGTATGACCGGGGCGACCGCGACCGAAAGCACCCGAGATCAGATCATCCATGCCGCCGCAGACTCGCTCCTCGAAAACGGCTACTCCGGCACGAGTGTCCGGGCCATCGCATCCAAGGCCGGGGTGGCCATCGGCAACCTCCAGTACTGGTTTCCGACCAAGTCCGAGCTGCTCGTCGAAGCCTGGCGATACCTCACCGCCAAGTCTGTCGAGGAGCTGCGCCGGACGCTGAATCAGCTGACCGACCCCCTCGAGGTCCTCGAGGTCGGCGTCGAGTCGCTGTGGGACTCCCTCCGCCGGCTAGGCGACGTCCAGCTCGCCGCGTTCGACCTCCTCGTCCAGGCGCCGCGGACGGAACGGCTCCGCGCCTACCTCCCCGAGCTCTTCACGCGCTACCGCGAGGTCATTCAGGAGCAGCTCGACCGGTTGGAGGAGGACGGTCGGATCCGCCTGACAGTGCCCCGCGATGTCCTCGTACCGCTGGTGCTGAACACGGTGCTCGGATTCGGCCTCTACTACGTGGTCACCAGGGACGACGAATCGTGTCTTCGGGCGCTGTCCGCCTTCCGTCAGCTGGCGGGCAGCGTCATCGAGCCCGTCGAATGACGGTCCAGGCCCTGGACCGCGAGCTCGACCGGCTGGAAGGGCTGTGGTCCGACGGACTCTCCGACACATACCGCGCGTACCTCGATTCGGTGGGTCAGTTCGACGCCGAGACGCAGCCCAAGCTCGCCCTGGCGGCCGCGCTGATCGAGGTCGGAGTCAGGCTGCAGGGCCTTGGTGGACGAGCCGCTCCGCCGACGACACTCCTGGTGGGCGACCTCTGCCTGGCTCGCGGCTCGCGGCTTCTCGCCGACAGCGCTCCTCTCGCCGTCCAGGTCGCGTTCGCGCGCGCCATCGAGTCCCTGTCGTCAGCGGCGGCCGCCGATCAGCCGGCGCCGGCCGCCCGGCAGCTGCTGCAGGCCTCGCTCGGGGCAGTCCGTTGAGCGGCACACGGCTCGAATTCGCGACCAGGCATGCCACCGAGTTTGTCGACATCACCTCCCAGATCCGGGACGAGGTGCGACGCTCCGGCCTGCTCACCGGGCGCGCCCATCTCCAGTCGCTGCACACCACGCTCGGCCTCGCGGTCAACGAAAACGAGCCCCTTCTGCTTCGGGACTTCGAAAGCCTGCTCGAGCGGCTGGCTCCGACTGGGGCCGGGTACAAGCACGACGACTTCGCGCGCCGCTTCGACATCGCCCTGGACGAGCCGGTCAACGGGCACGCGCACTGTCGGCAGCTGCTGTTGAGCGCGTTCGCCACCCTCCTGATCGAGGAAGGCGATCTCGTCCTCGGGCGCTGGCAGTCGGTCTTCGCGGTCGAGCTCGACGGTCCGCGGCAGCGTGAGGTGGCCATCCAGCTCGAGGGCGAGTTCGCCCGGCCCACCAGAGAAGGCGCTGAGGGGTTGGTCGAGCTGGAGCTCGCCCGGCAGCTGATGGTCGATCCTGAGGCGGTCGCTTCTCCGATGCGCCGGCTGCTTGATGCCGGTGGTAAACGTTTGCGGCCCAGGCTTGTCCAGCTCACCTCGGCCATAGGCCCTCGCAACGATCCGCTCCGTGCCGCGGAGCTTGCCGCTGCCGTCGAGCTGCTGCACAACGCCACCCTCATCCACGACGACTACGTCGACGAGAGCACCCACCGCCGGGGCAGGCCGACGGTCGCCGCGGCCGAGGGGCCGGAGCGAGCAATCGCAGTCGGCGACTTCTACTTCGCCAAGGCGACGCGGCTCGTCGCGGAGATCGGAAATCCAGGCGTGACGTCGGCCGTGGCGGAGGCGCTCGAGGCCATCTGCGCGTCGCAGATCGACGACGTGGCGCTGCGCGGGACCTATCCCGGCGATCGCGATTCGTACCTCCGCGTCATCCGGGGCAAGACGGCTTCGTTGTTTGCAGCCGCCTGCGCGTGCGGCGCGCTGTTGTCCGAGGCGGCCACCGACGTCGTCGACGCGCTGCGTAGGTATGGTGACCTACTGGGAACGGCCTTCCAGATGGCCGACGACGTGATCGACTTCAGCCCGAGCTCGGGCAAGCCGGTCGGCCTCGACATCCGGCAGCGCGTGCTTTCGCTGCCTCTGATTTACGCGGCCGAGGATCGCGTGGTCGGACCCGAGGTGCGCCGCCTGCTCGCGGGCTCGCTCGGTGACAGCGAGGTCGGTCGGGTGACGGAGCTGGTCACTTCCACCGACGCTCTGCCACGCGTGCGGAAGGAAGCTCAGACCCTGATCGAGGCCGCGGTCCGTGAGCTGGAGGCGGTCGAGCTCGACGGCTTACAACCTGCGTTGGTCGGTGTCGCGCGGTCCGCCGTCGACCGAAGTTCCTAGCGACTACCCGCTAGAACTCCCACCGTCCCCATGGCAAGCGCATGGAAGCGTACGTGTGACCACCCAGCCCGCATCACCATGTCGACCAGCTCCCCGGGGCTCCGATAAGAATCGACCGTGTCGCTCAGGTAGCGATAGGCAGACGGCTCGCCCGACAACAGGCCGCCGACCGCGGGCAGGAGCGTGCGCAGATAGACGCGATACGCACCGCCGACGACGCCGCGCGGAGGCCGTACGAACTCGAGCACAACCGCTCGGCCGCCCGGCTTGACAACCCGAAGCATCTCGCGAAGGCCGCGAATCGGATCGGCGAGGTTGCGCAGGCCGAAGGCGATGCTGGAGGCGTCGAAGCTTGCGTCATCGAAGGGAAGGCTGACCGCATCACCCTGCATGAATTCAAGCCGTGGATGGTTGCGCCGCGCGACGTCGAGCATCTGCGGGCTGAAGTCGAGGCCAACGACGCGACCGGCATCACCGGCGATCTTCGCGAGCTCGGCGGTGAGCTTGCCCGAGCCGCAAGCAACATCCAGAGCGGAACCTCCTGGCCTAAGGCCAGTCTCGCGCGCGGCCCGCCGGCGCCAGCCCGAGTCGGTGCCGGCGGACAGGACGGTGTTTACCCGGTCGTAGCGGTGAGCGATCCGGTCGAACATCGACCGGACGGCTTCAGGGTCCCGCTCGCTCAGATGCGCTGCCAGATCGACGCAATGCCCTGGCCGACGCCGATGCACATCGTGGCGAGGCCGTACTCCGCGTCGCGGTGCTCCATCTCCCTCACGAGCGTGCTCACGAGCCGCGCGCCGCTGCTGCCCAGCGGATGTCCGAGCGCGATCGCACCGCCGTTGACGTTCACCTTCTCCTCGTCCAGCCCGAGCAGTCGGATGCACGCGAGCGACTGCGACGCGAAGGCCTCATTGAGCTCCACCACGCCCATGTCCGACGCCTCCAGGCCTGCCTTCTCGAGGGCCTTGAGCGATGACGGCACGGGTCCGATGCCCATGTAGTCCGGATGGACGCCGGCGGGAGCGGCCGACACGAGCCGCGCGAGCGGTTTCAGGCCGCGTTCGAGCGCCTTTGCGTCCGACATCAAGACCAATGCCGTCGCGCCGTCGTTCAGCGGCGAGGCGTTGCCGGCGGTGACCGAACCGTGATCCGCAAAAGCCGGCTTGAGCTTGGCCAGCGCTTCGAGTGACGAGTCTGGCCGCGGGCCTTCGTCTTCGACGAGCTCTACGGGATCGCCTTTGCGCTGCGCGACCTGCACGGGAACGATCTCCTCCGCGAGCCGGCCGGAACGCTGCGCGACGACCGCGCGCTGGTGGCTGCGCAGGGCGAACGCGTCCTGCTCCTCGCGCGAGACTTCGTACTTCTGGGCGACACGCTCGGCGGTCTCGCCCATCTGGAGCGTGCCATACATCGCTGCCATCTTCGGGTTCACGAGGCGCCACCCGAGCGCGGTGTCGTAAACCGTCTGCGGTCCGCGTGGGAAGGCGCTGTCAGGCTTCGACATTACCCACGGCGCGCGCGTCATGCTCTCCACGCCGCCGGCGACGACGATGTCCGCGCCGCCGGCCTGGATCTCGCGCGCCGCCGTGATCGTCGCCTGCATGCCCGATCCGCACAGACGGTTGACGGTCTGGCCGGGGACTTCGACCGGGAAGCCCGCCAGTAGCAGGGCCATCCGCGCCACGTTGCGGTTGTCTTCGCCCGCCTGGTTCGCGCAGCCGAGGATCACGTCCTCGATCTCCTCGGGTCTGACGCGCGCGCGCTCGCAAGCCTCCTTCAAAACCACGGCGGCGAGGTCGTCCGGGCGAACGTCCTTCAGCTGGCCGCCGTATCGACCCATGGGCGTACGCGCCGTGGCGACGATTACAGCCTCAGGCACTAATTACCTCCCCCACCGTGTGGGGAGGGGCGAAGCCGGCGTGAAGGGGGGTCTCACTTCTTAGCGGCGCGCCTCGCGAGGAAGTTCTGCACGCCCTCCGCAAACTCCGGGCTCGCGGCCTGCGCCTCCTGCAGGTAAGACTCGAACTCCATCGCGTCCTCGTAGCTGGAAGTGATGGCGTGGTTGACCGCTCGCTTGGCGCCGGCCATCGCCTGCCGAGGCTGCGAGGCCAGGTGGTTCGCGAGGTCGCGCACCTCTTCCTCCAGTCGTTCGGCGGGGACGAGGCGGTTGAACACGCCCAACCGGTGCGCGTCCGCCGCCTGCAGCGGCTTGCCGGTAAAGAACATCTCGTACGCGACGCCCGTGCCCGCGAGCCGCGGAAGGAGCCAGCTCACGCCGCCGTCCGGCGCGAGACCGATGTTGACGAACGCCTCGAGCAGGTACGCCTCCGGGGTCGCGATCCGGATGTCGCAGGCAAGCGCGTAGCTCGCACCGATACCGACCGCGGGTCCATTCATCGCCGCGATCACCGGCTTGGGCATCGTCCGCAGCCGCATCAGCATCGGCATGTACTCGTTGCGCAGGACGTTGCCAACGTCCTCGGGCGTACGCATGGCGGCACCCTGCACCATCTCGGTGACGTCGGCGCCAGAGCAGAACGCCCGCCCCGAACCCGTCAGCACGACGACCCGCACGGCGTCGTCCCGCTCCGCCTGCTTGATCGCGTCGCCAAGCTGCTGCCGGGTGAGCGCGCCGATCGCGTTCATCTTCTCCGGGCGGTTGAACCGAATCCACCCGATGCCGCCCTCGATCTCGACCTTTACGTGCAGCTCGACCTCAGTCGCCATGTCTCATCGTCCTTTGAATACGCCCTTGCGTTTTTCCAGGAAGGCGTGCATGCCCTCCTTCTGGTCTTCGGTCGCGAACAGGAAGTAGAAGCTCTTGCGCTCTGAGGCGAGGCCTTCTGAGAGCGGTGACTCGAAGGCCTTGAGCACGGCCTCCTTTGCCATGCGGGCGGCCAGCGGCGGCTTCTCGGCGATCTGCCGCGCCACGCGCTTGGCGATCACGACCGTCACCTCGGCCGGCACCACCTTGTTGACCAGGCCGAGCTCGTACGCGCGCTGGGCGGGGATCGGCTGCCCGGTGAGCATCGCCTCCATGGCGACGTACTTGCCCGCCGTACGCGGCCAGCGCTGGGTGCCCCCGGCGCCGGGGATGATGCCGAGGTTGATCTCGGGCTGCCCCAGGCGGGCGGTCTCGCCGGCGATGACCACATCGCACATCAGGACCACCTCGCACCCGCCGCCCAGCGCGTAGCCGTTTACCGCGGCGACCAGCGGCTTGCTGAAGCCGGCAAGCGGAGCCCACCGTCCCGTTTGGTCACGACGGAGCTGGTCAACCGCGCCGCGGTCGGCCATGTCGCTGATGTCGGCGCCCGCGGCGAACACTTTCGGCCCGCCCGTGAGTACGACGGCGCGCACGCTGTCGTCCGCGTCGAGCTCGGACAGCGCGGTCGTCAGCTCGCGGATCAGGTCCGGGCTGAGAGCGTTCAAAACCCTTGGCCGGTTCAGCGTCACGGTCGCGATCGGAGCCTCGACATCGACCAGAAGGTGCTCGTACCCCATCGCGCCTATCATCAGTCAAATGCCGAATCGGAGACTGGTCGACTCCTACGGTCGAGTTGCCGACGATCTCAGGATCTCGGTCACCGACCGCTGCAACTTCCGCTGCATCTACTGCATGCCCGCGGAAGGCCTGAAATGGCTTGCGCGCGAGGACATCCTGCGCTTCGAGGAGATCGTTCGCCTGGCTCGGATCTTCGTCGATCGCTACGGTGTGCGCACGATCCGGATCACCGGCGGCGAGCCGCTGGTGCGGGTCAAGCTGGAGGAGCTGATCGGGATGATCAACGCGATCGATCCCACGCTCGACATCACCATGACGACAAATGGTGTGCTGCTGCGTCAGAAGGCGGTGGCGCTGAAGGAAGCGGGCCTCAAGCGGATCAACATCTCCCTCGACACCCTTCACATCGACACCTTCAAAGAGATGGCCCGGAGCGACGCGTTCGACCGCGTCATGGACGGCATCACCGCCGCCCGCGAGGCGGGTCTCTGGCCGATCAAGCTGAACATGGTGGTGATGAAGGGTCACAACGACGACGAGGTCGTGGACTTCGCGCGCCTCGCGCACAGCGAGGGCTACGAGGTCCGCTTCATCGAGTTCATGCCGCTCGACGGCGACAACATCTGGACCAACGAGCAGGTGGTGCCCAGCCGGCGCATCCAGGAGCAGATCGAGGACCAGTTTCCGCTGGTGCCTTTCGAGGACCCAAGGCCCGGTCCGGCGACCCGCTACACATTCGCGGACGGCGCTGCCGGAGGTGTCGGCTTCATATCCTCGGTCAGCCAGGCCTTCTGCACGACATGCAACCGGATTCGGCTGACCGCCGAGGGCGGTCTTCGCACATGCCTTTTCTCGCTTCACGAAACGCCGCTTCGCGACCTGCTTCGCTCGGGCGTGTCCGACGACCACCTGGCTTCGGTGATCGAAACCGCGATCTGGCGTAAAGAGGAAGGGCACCTCATCAACAAGCCGAACTTCATCAAGCCGGCGAAGTCGATGTCGCAGATCGGGGGCTGAGTTTCACCTCCCCCACCCGTGGGGAGGTCGGCGGCGAAGCCGCCGGGTGGGGGCGAACGTAAGCTAATCCCCGTGATTCGGCCCGAGGAAGCTCAGCGTCCGTATACCGTCACTGAGCTCGCCAACGAGATCCGGCGCGAGCTCCGCCCGCTGACCGCGCTGCTGCTCAAAGGCGAGGTCAGCGGCATGAAGCAGAGCGCCAAGGGACACTACAGCTTTGTCATCCGCGACGGCCAGAGCCTCATCAACGCGTTCATCTACGCGGACGACGCACGGCGCGTTACGACACTGCCTGAGGATGGCCAGGTTTTCATCTTCCGTGGCCGGGTCGATTACTGGGCGCAGTACGGCACCGTGCGCTTTGTCGCCGACCAGGTCGAGTTCGACGACGTGGGCAAGCTCCGAGCGCAGCTGGAGGATCTCAAGCGTCGCCTCGAAGCGCAGGGCGCGTTCGCGGCGGAACGCAAGCGCAAGCTTCCTTTTCTGCCTCGATCGGTGGCGCTCCTGACATCGCCCACGGGCGCGGTGATCCACGATCTGCAGGAGACGATCTGGGACCGATATCCGAACATGGGGGTGGTCGTCTACCCCGTGCAGGTGCAGGGCGCCGGCGCGCCGATGAGCGTCGCTCGCGCGCTTCGGCGCTGCAACCAGGAGGCCCTGGCCGACGTCATCGTCCTGGCGCGGGGCGGCGGCAGTTTCGAGGAGATGTACGCGTTCAACACCGAGCTCGTGGCCCGCGCGATCCTCGACTCGCGGCTTCCGGTGGTGACAGCGCTCGGCCACACGTCCGACCGCACGGTCGCGGACCTGGTTGGAGACGCCGAGTGCCGCACACCGACCGAAGCCGGCGCGCGAGTCGTGCCGAAGAAGTCTGACCTTCTACTCCAGCTGCGCGAGCGCCGTCGCCGCCTGGACCGCGAGATCAATCAGCGCGTCACCCGTGACGCCGAGCGCCTGTCGCTCAGGAACCAGCGGCTTCTACAGATACTGCCCGCGCTCGTCCGCCAGCGAACCGACCGTATCGCGCGCGCCGCGAACGAGCTGGGCCGGCTAAGCCCGGTCGCGCAGGTGGCGCGCCGCGAGGAGGCGCTGCGCGATCGCACGCGGAGGTTGGAGAGCGCCGCCACCGCCCGCCTGGCCCGCAGCTCCCACGCGCTGGCGTCGCGCCGCGCCTCAGAGCGCCTGGAACGCGCCCTGGCCGAACGGTTCGCCGCCGCGACGCGTGCCGTCGCGCACCGCCGCGAGCGGCTGGTGGCGCTGAGCCCCGAGGGCGTGCTCGCGCGCGGCTACAGCATCACGCAGGACGCCGAATCGGGCGCCGTGATCCGCGCTGCTTCGGCAACCGCCGTCAACCGAAGGGTGGATATTCGGCTCGGATCGGGCAGGCTCGGTGCCCGCGTGGACGAGGTAGAGGCGTGAGCCAGGACCTCACCTACGAACAGGCCCTGGAGAAGCTTGACGACAGATTGAAGGTTCTCGAGGATGGCAACCTTTCGCTCGAGGATGCGCTCAAGGCCGTGGACGAGGCGCGCATCTATCTGAAGATCTGCACCGAGCGCCTGGAGGCTGCCCGCAAGAAGATCGAGGTCCGTGGGGAGGCCGAATCTACGGAGTAGCCGGCTCGCGGCTCGGCGTCTCCGACTCGAGCTTCTGGTCCATCGCTCGTAGCCGCTGGCTCAAGTTCTTGATGAACTCGAGCAGCACTTCCGGATGCTCAATGACGATCGCCTGCAGTCGATCACGTCGCAGCACTCTGATCGTCGTGTCTGCCATCGCCTGAGCGCCCGCCGAGCGAGGCTCTTCGTCGAAGACGGACATCTCCCCCACCACGTTGCCAGCGCCGTGCCTCGCGAGCGTGACCGCGTGGCCGGCATGGTCGAGGTGGATGCGTATCTCGCCGTCGACGATGACGTAGAGCTCGGCCCCGACATCGCCTCTGCGAAAGACCGTCTCGCCTTTGACGTAGTGCCTGGTGACCATCAGGCGATCGATGCTGGCCAGCTGATCCAGCGTGAGCGTGCTGAACAGCGGCACCCGTTTCAGCGCGATCAGCTCTTTCATGTGGTCATTAAGCCCCTGTAAAGCTGCGTCCGCCGTCTCGCGAACCCATTTGTCGGGGTGGCCGGCGAGGCTTTCCAGCTCCGATTGCGACAGCGGGCGGGCAAGAACAGGGTCGAACGATTCCGGCTCGAGCAAGCGCGCCAGCGGCCCGGCGAGCCAACCCGGGCCGAAGTTTATCAACGTTTCCAGCGCCTCCACCCTCGTCTGCGTATGCACCGAAGAAAGACCGCGCTCCACTGTCGCGAAGCCTCGCTTGCCATGCAGCGCCCGCATCGCCGCCAGCCCCGACTCGGCCGCTCCGTTGACGTAGTCGTCCAGGCCGATTCGAAGCAGCGCGTAGCCGACTGCTGCGTCACCGTCCAGGCGTCGCATCGCTCCCGCGATACGCGCCGAGAGTCGCGCCAGGTGAAGTCCATCGGTGAGCTGTGCTTCCAGGTGCTCGCGCGCGCGCTGAAACAGCTCCGGACGACCGCTGCGTACAAGCGCCTCCACCGCCGCAGGCGAAGTCTCGTCTCGCTGTAGGAGCAGCGGCAGGGCGAGGGACAGCGCCTCGGGGGCCTGAGCCGCCATCGCCTCGGCAGCCAGCCGCCGGACGTCGCGGTCGTTGCTGGCGAGGCCCTCGGCAAGCGCCTCCGCGTAGGGCTGATACCAGTCGACCGGCGGCGTCCAGCGCAGAGCCTGGCGCAGCGCCTCCCGGCGGACCTCGAAGTCGGGATCCCGCAGGCACGCGACCAGAGGCTCGGCCGCCTCCGCGACCGTACCTTTCATCCTGGCGAAGCTGCGCAGGCCCTCGAGCCGGACGCGAGAGTCGGCGTCGCGCATCGCCTTTACGACCGTCTGGTCGTCGGCGACAAACGCCGCCGCCCACGCCGCGGCGGCGCGGTCCCCCGGTGCCTCGGATGCATCCAGCGCTCGGAGCACCGCATCGGCGCCTTCCCAGCGATCCTTCTTCATCACCCCCGCGACCGCGGCCGCGGCGCGAATCCATCCATCGTCGTCATCTCTGGCCGCCTCCAGTTGATCCGCATTGATGCTGTCGGGTGGGGCCATCTGCAGCGCGAGCCGGCGAACGAGCACGTCCTCGGAGCCGAGAAGCTCGGGAAGCATCTCTGCAAAGGCGTCCGGCGACGCCTTTGCCAGTGCCGCAGCAGCGAATTCGCGAGTCCTGTCATCTCCGTCCCGAATGAAGCCCTCGAGCTCGGCGATCTGGTCAGAAGTCGGCCGGCCAACCGCTTGCTGGTAGTCGGCGAGGCTCAAGGCGTGCGCGCGCAGCCTCGCGTAGATCGCGTCGACGTACAGGCCCCGCACCCGCCATGCGGCAGCTATGAACAGGGCGCCGAGCACGACACCGGTCACCGCCAGTGCCCTGACGTTCGAGACGATGGCCCACTGCAGAAGAAGCAGCCCGACCCCGCTGAGCAGCGCGGCGCCGGGCAGGACCATGTTGTCGAGTAGGAAGAGCAGCCTGGGCAGGACCTGCGCCGGCAGGGCGCCGCCGAGGACGTTCTGAGCCGGGTCGTCGAGCCCGGTCTGAAGGCCGTTGCGCACGATGAACAGGAACAGCGCGGTCGCCAGCACCGGGTTGATCGCCACGGCGGCAAAGCCGATGAGCGTGAACACCGGGAGGACAAGGATCGCGTTTTTCACGCCGAGCCGGTTCAGCACCCATGGAGCGATCGCCAGGCTGACGACGAGCTGGACGACGTAGCTGGCGAGCCACGCATTGCCGATCAGGATCGTCAGCTCCTGCAGGTTGTTGTGGGTCGCGGAGACGAATAGAACGGCGACCAGGTAGTCGCCGACGCGGCTCACGACCTGCAGGACGAACGCCAGGAGCACAAGGGCAAGAACGAGCCGGCTGCCGGTGACGTGCTCGAGGGCGCGCCTGAGGACGGCAACTGCTCCATGCTGCTTGCGCTCGACCTCGTGCTCGACCAGAAACTGGTCCGCGTCGTCGATGAAGGCCGGGCGAAAGAGCGTCCGCTCCAGCCCGACCGACATCATCGCCGCGGCGATCGAACCGAACGCCCATATGAACATGAGCGGTTCAGTGGCGAAGACGGCGACGATGGTCGTGGTGACGCCGGACAGGATGTACCCCACGCTGGAGCCGGCGGCGATGACTGGAAAGATCCGCTTGCCCTCGAGCACGTTGAAGTGCTGCGTGACGAAGCTCCAGAAGTTCAGCATCACGAGCTCGAAGGCGACCGAATACACGACATAGGACGTGAAGGCGACAGTGGCGTCCTCGCGCAGGGTGTAGCCGACGAAGACCGCGATCGCGGCGACGGAGTTCGCGACGAGGACGATCCGAAACGCGCCCCCGACACCGAAGCGTCGCGTCAGGGCGCCCTGCAGCGTGGCCATCGGCCAAACGGTCAAGGCGAGGACGACGAAGAACAGCGGATAGGCATGCGGCCCCGACTTGTTGAGGAAGATCGATTGGGCGGCGCTGAACGCCGTGTACATCGCCCAGCCGAGGACGATCGCAAAGCCCGCGACCTGCAGGGTGCGGCGCAGCTCGGTGCGCCGGACGTGGAGGATCCTTGCGAGCAGAGGCGAGACAGCCTCTCGCTGATAGGAGCTAGGTCTGCTGGACGCTGGCTATCCTCTGCAGGGCGGCGATGCGCTCCGCGATCGGCGGGTGCGTGTCGAAGAGGCGGCTGAAGAAGCTGCCGTGGTGCTCTTCCGGGTTGTCGATCATCATCGCCGCGACCGCGTGGTTGAAGCGCTCCGGCGGCGTGTCGTTATGCGCGATCTTCTGCAGCGCGCTGATCAAGCCCGTCGGATTGCGGGTGAGCTCAACCCCGCTGACGTCGGCAAGTGATTCGCGCTGTCTCGACAGCGCCAGCTGCATCAGGGGGCCGACGAGGAACGCGATAATCGTGAACACGAGGCCGATGGCGAGCACGACGATCGCACCCTGTCCGCGAAGGCGCATGCGGCCGACGCTCTGCCAGAAAACGCTCGCGATCAGCGCGGCCATGCCGATCATCGTCGTCACGACGAGCAAGAGCCTGACATCGAAGTTCTTGATGTGGCTCATCTCGTGCGCGAGGACACCCTCGAGCTCTTCGCGGTTCATCATCAGCAGCAGCCCGCTCGTCACCGTCACGGCGGCGTGGTTGGGATCGCGGCCTGTCGCGAACGCGTTCGGGCTCTGATCGTTGATGACGTAGACCTTCGGAGGCGGCAGGCCGTCGCCGATCGAGAGCGCCTGGACGATGTTGTAGAGCTGCTGATACTGGTGCGGGTCCGCCTCCTGCGCGCCCATCGCGGCGAGCACGGTGGCGGAACCGAAGTAATAGGCATACAGCGCCGCGGCCACGCCAAGCAAGCCGAGCACGATGGCGCCGGCAACCGCACCTCCCTGCCCGTTCGCGAGGGCGCCGATGATCAGCCCCGCCGCGAGCCACACCGCGAGGAACGCCACGATGACGATCACACTGTTGCGCTTGTTGCGCGAGATCTGGTGGTACATCTCTACGTTGGCGCTCGGCGCTGCCGCTTGAGAGCGTGACCAACCCGCTGGGCCGCGTACCGGCCCCAGATCTGGGCCCAGACGAGGCCGTTGCTGAAAGCGGACACGTCTTCGGAGTGATGCTTGAAGTGGTACGTCCACATGGCGCGATGGCGCTCGTAAGAGATCTGGCGTTCTCGCTCGGCCGATACGGGCTTTACGTTGTGCGTAGCGCCGGCCGAGGGAAGATAGAAGATCTTCCAGCCGCCCAGCTTGAGCCGGTAGCAGAGGTCGAGGTCCTCGCCGAACATGAAGTAGCGGGGGTCGAAAAAGCCGACCCGGTCAAGGGCGGAGCGGCGCAGCATCAGGCACGCCCCCGTACCGGCATCCATCTCGTGGACGTCGGACTCGGACAGGTGCCCCATGTTGTACCGGCCGAACCGCGGGCTCTTGGGGAACAGCTTGCTCAGGCCCAACGTCTGGTAGAACAGCGTGCTCGGCATCGGGAAGGCGCGCCGAGCATCCGGGTCTAGGCGACCGCCCGGCATCACCACGCGCGGCCCGACCGCGCCGGCGTCTGGCCGGGTGAGCAGGAGGTCCGCCAGCCGGCCCACGCACTGCGGGTCGAGGGTCACGTCAGGGCTGAGCAGGAGCACGAACCTGCCCTGGCAGCGCTCGAGACCGATGTTCGCCGCACGCCCATAGCCCAGGTTCTTCGCCTGGACCAGGACGGTGGCCTGCGGGAACTCATCGGTCACGGCGGCCGCCGATCCATCTGAGGAGTCGTCGTCGACGACGATGGCTTCGACAGGCACGTCGGCGCCGGCGAAGAACGTCTTGAGGCAGCGCAAGAGATCTTCCTTGGCGTTGCGGCTCACGACGAGCGCCGAGACCATTGGCTTTCCGGATTCGGGCATCGGCTAGGAATTATCCCTAGATGACGCCCGGCTACAATGCGCCGGAAGTGCAGACCGGCGTGCGACTGGGCCTCGGCCAGCGTCTGGCACAGGTCCGAAGCAACCGGTTGGTCCGGCAGAACCTGGTGCTTTTTTTCGGTGGCCTCGTCGCCGGCATCGGAGGGTTCGTCTACCACGCCATCGCCGGGCGCGTGCTCGGACCTGCAACCTACGGCCAGGTCGCCTTCCTTATTGCCGTCTATGCGGTCGGTACCGGACCGGCCCTGATCCTGGTCGTCGTCCTTGCCCGCTACACGGCCATGCT
>Ga0066692_10000425_pt1 | contig 14302 bp, 12 predicted proteins | sample GraSoiAngelo_141_FD_66456 | JGI IMG/M metagenome (GOLD analysis project Ga0066692, IMG submission 66456) | Grasslands soil microbial communities from the Angelo Coastal Reserve, California, USA - 14_0929_12_40cm | ecosystem: Environmental > Terrestrial > Soil > Grasslands | place: USA... | reverse complement strand
GAGCAATGGGCGGCGGAATTCAGCGGTCACCGGGTGATCGTGGTCGAGGACAACCCCGAGAAGACGTTCGCGCTCCCCGGGTGGGTGGAGCACTACAGCTGGAAGGACATCGACGAGCAGCTTGGAGATCGGGCCTGGATCATCCCTCGGCGCTCTGACTGCGTGCGCTCGTTCGGGTATTACCTCGCGGCGCAGGACCCCTGCGATTTCGTGGTCACGCTTGACGACGACTGTTACCCGGAGGAGGGTTACGCGCCGTCATTCCTATCCCTGGTCCGTGATGCTCTCGACCGGCGCTGGGATGACGATCGCTGGTGGAGCACGCTGGACGGGCCGATGCCGGCACGTGGGTTTCCATACGAGATCCGCCACGCGACGATGCCGACGATGATCCACCACGGCTTGTGGTCAAACGTCCCCGATTTCGACGCGAGGACACAACTGCTTCTGCCCGATCACAGGCTCGAGCCGGCGACCACCGTTCAGCGCGTGCCGCACGGGCGGTTCTTTCCGATGTGCGGAATGAACCTCGCTTTTCGTCCCGCAATGATTCCCGGGCTGTACTTCCTCCTCATGGGCAAGAGCCGCGATGGGACCCCGTGGCCATACGACCGTTTCGGCGACATCTGGGCAGGTGTGTTCGCAAAGAAGGTCGCCGACCACCTCGGCTTCGCGATCAGCTCCGGCGCTCCATCGATCCTCCACTCGCGGGCGTCGAACCCGGAGGTCAATTTGATCAAAGAGACGCCCGGCTACCCGATCAACGAGGTGCTCTGGCGCAAAGTGGACGCGATCGGGCTTACTGCTGACACGGTCGGCGGATGCTACGAGCAGATCGCCGAGAGCCTTGACCTAGAGGGCGATTACTGGGCCACGCTCAAGTCCGCAATGAAGGCATGGGCCTCATTGTTCGATCAGGCAGAGGCTCGCGTCGCCCCGCCCGTGAAGCTCGCGAGCTAGCGGTCTCTTGGTTCAGCATCGAGGCGCTGAACAGCCCCAGCAGCATCCCGAATTCCTGAGACACGCCCGCGAAGAACAGGTACTCGGCCGTCAGACCCACGAAAGCGAAGAACAACACCATGCCCAGGCACGCCGCCGCGAGGCTGCGGCGCATGGGATCTGGGCTCGCGCGTGATCGCACAGCCAGCACCGCGACCGTAGCGAACATCGTGAGCAGAAGCGCGATCCCGACGATGCCGGCACGGAAGCCCTCCCGCAGGTACTCGTTGTCGACGAAGTTCGTGAGCGGCGTCGGCACCTCGCTCGGGATGACAGTCCCGGTGCCGAGCAGGAAGTTGTCGGAGAGCGCCGGCACGAAGAACGCCTGCCAGACACGAATGCGATAGGCAAACGATTCAGGGATGACCAGGTTCGATCCCCCCGAAGAGAGCACGCCTTGCGCCGCTCCCCGCGAGCTCACCGCGGGCCAGAACAACACCAACGCGATCGCCAGCGCCGCCACCGTCAGCACGAACTGGCGCGGTACGTGGCGTCCGTACCAGAGGACCAGGATGGTGACCAGTGGGAGCGCAATGAGCGGGGCCCAGGTCAGGCTCGCCACCAGACCTGCCAGGTTGACGACCATGACGAGGCTCAGCCAGAGCCGTGGGAATCCAGGAGCCCGCATGGTGGACAGCGTCAACGCCAGCATGTAGTTCACAGTCGCGAAGGCTCCGACCGCGCTGTAGTGGCCAAGCGTCGATATCGGCCGGTAGCCCGGCTCGAAAGCATTGAAGAGGTTGACCGCCGGGGGGTAGTACGTCGAACCAAAGTCCCTCGCACCGGGAAGATCCGCAAGCTCCGCAACCGCGAGAAGGCTGACGAAGATGCTCGCCAGCATCGTCACATTGAGGACCGCCTGCACAGCCCTGCTGCCAAGGTCGACGCGCGAGTAGACGGCATAGACGAGGAGCAGCTGCAGCGGGGACAGGACGCCGCGCAGCGTGTCGGGATCGAACAGATGTGGCGAGCGTGACAGGATCAGCACGAGCGACGAGATGACCACGACCCCGATCGCGTACGCCCCCATGGCCAGGTCCAGGCTGGTGATCGGACGCCTCTGACGGCGGGGCAGGTAATGGAGCGCGAGGCCGGAAACCACGACCAGCAAGATGGCCTCGTTCGGCCGCAGGACCGGGATGAGCGTGCCCCGGCCGAGCCCGGTCGTCAAAGAGATCGAGAATGCGTACACGGCAAGGCCGATTGCCGGCCTCCATGCCGTCAGGGCGAGCAGGCCGAGCGCGCCGATGAGGGCGAGGACCGCTGGGTAAAGAGATAGGGCCTCGGAGACGACCGGCGCGCTCACGGTTGGACGGCTGCTCCGGTGGTCGCCGGCATGGGGTCCTCAGCGACCGGCCAGGCCGCGATCTCGATCGGATCGAGATTCTTCATGCGAAGCACCGCATAGAGCCCAAACGCCACCAGGGTCTCCGACGCGACGACGGCGACGGCCATCCCGACCTCGAGATAGTGCGGAACCAGGATGATCGCAAGGCTCACATTGAGCACGCACGCCGACACGACGACGATGTTGACGAGGCGGTCGAGGCCCAGGGCGAGCATCCACTGGATCCCCAGCACGTTGCTGAGGGCGATCAGAGGCGGCAGAAGGGCAAGGATCCTGAGCACGACGACGGCGTTGTCGAATCCGGGCCCGAGCACGATCCGGACGAGGATCGGTGCCCCCAGGAAGATGATCAAGCCCATCGCGCAGCCGGCGGCGCCGACGATCAGCAAGCTCTTACGGGCCAGCCGCGCCGCCTCACCCCGCGCGTGCGACGCCAGATGACTGATGCGTGGGAAGACCGCCTGCGTGATGGGGAACAGCAGAGTCGAAAAGGCCTTGCTGATCCTTTCCGCCCCGACGTAGTAGCCGACGGCCGCCGGCGTGCCGAACAGCCCGAGCAGGAATCCGTTGCCCGTGGTGTAGAAGCTGAGGGCGCCCTGGTAAAGGAACGTCGACCAACCGAGGCGCAGCGTGCGAGCGACAGCTCGAGCAGTCGGGATTTGAAAACGAACCTCTCGATAGGTGACGGCAAACTCGATCAGGACCGCGGCACTCATCGTGCCGCCCTGGATGGCGAGCACCTTCCACGTGTCCGCCGGCGACCTCACCGCAAGCAGGATGCCCGCGAGCGCGAGGACCCGGGCCGCCGACTCCCAGCGGGCCACGAAGCCCATGCGTTCGAGGCCCTGGAAGAACCAGTTCAAGCTGAAGGAGAGCGACAGGGCCCACACCATCGCCGGCCAGAAAAGGCTCTGATAGCGATGGATGGGCGCGACCAGGAGACTGACCGGCAAGGCCACCACAAGCGCCACGACCGTCAGCGCAGCCTTGGCGCCGATCACGCCGGCTACGAGCTCCGAGAGCTGGTCCGGATCGTCGCGGTGGCGCGCCACCTCGCGCGTCGCCGAGTAGTTGAAGCCGTAGGTGACGACGAGCATCACGTAGCCGGCGAAGGCTTGCATGAAAGCCAGCCCGCCCCAGCCTTGCGGGCCGAGCAAACGCGCGAGGAAGACGATGGTGGCGATCGGCAGCAGGTAGCTCCCAAATTGCAGCACGTAAAGGCCCATCGCGTTCCGGACCACGCCGCTCCGCAACAGCCGGGCTCCCTTCGCGCTCAGCTCTTCACAAGGATTCCGGCCAGGACGTCGACGCCGGACTCACGGAGCAGGTCCGCGGTGCGCCGGGCATCTCCGAAGTGTGTGACTCCGTCGGTGGCCACGATGATCGACTGCTTGACCGACCGCCCGAGGGCGAGCGCGGCCGGACTGACGTCGGGCGAGGGCACGGACATCAGCACGAACTCGCCGTCCTGAAGGCCTTGCAGGCCCTGCATCCTGGAAACACCGGCGGGACTGTGGCTCAAGGCCTCAGGCATTGGGATCGTGGTCACGCCGGCGACCTCCGGGTGGAGGCCGGCACCACCACGCGAGTGACCGTCGAACTCCATGACCGTCACCCGCTGGCCTGCGCCGGCCGCGACCGCACCCAGTCCGCCGGCCACCGGGTCGCTGTAGTCTCGTGCCGACGCGGCAACCACGAGCAACACATGCGGTATGTTCGGGGCGCGGGCCAGCATGTTCGCGAGCGCGAGCGAGTAAGCGTTCTTCGTCTTTGGAAACAGCAGCCTCTGCACGTCGTGGGTGACGAAGGCCGGAGGGATCGCGGCCGCCTTGGCCAGGCCTTCGGCGCTGAATATGCGATCGTCGAAACGCTCGATGAGCAGGGCAATGAATACACCGACACAGAGACCGGCGACAAGGGCAGCACCGACGTAGAGGAGCGGGTTCGGCGATTCCGGCTTCGAGGGCGGCAGCGCCGGCTGGATGATCGTGGCGACGTTGGTGAGGCGATCCTGCCGCTGGCTCAAGTCCATCAGCCGCGTCATCGTCAACGCGTACGCGTTCTGGAGCCGTGTCAGCGCAGCCTCATGGGCGGCGGCGGCGGAGCTTCCCTGTGGGCTGGCCGCGAGCGCCTTCTGCTCCGCATCCATCTGGGATGCCAGTTGCGCCAGCTGCTTGTTGAGGTTGTCCTTGGCCGGCTGGTAAAGCCTGATGACCTCCGCCGAGTCCTGGTCGATCACGGCCTGCGCCACGGCGTTCGCGAGCGCCGCGGCATCGGCCGGCGTGCGGCCCTTGGCCTCGATGGCCAGCTCGCTGGTGCCACGGTACACGCTTGCGCTGACGAGCTTGCCGATCGTCGTCTCAGGCGCCACCAGGTCGCTCGCCGAGCAGCCGATGGCCGGCGTGGTGCATGCCTCCTGGAGAGTGGGCCTGCTGTTGGCGGAGACGATGAAGTCGTGCTGCAGCAGGTCGCCGGCGGCGATTCCGGCATCGAAATCCGTGGCCGTGCGGGCGGTGTCGAGGTAGATGATGGCCGTCGCTTCGTATGTCTTCGGCAAGAGAACCGACAGCGCACCTGCGGCCAAGCAGAAGACACCCGCGATGGCCAGGATGATCCGGTGCCGGTGCACAAGAGCATGCAAGAGCGTGAAGGGAGGCCTATCGTCCAAGGTTTCCGCGCGCAATCCAATCCGTCCCCGCGGATGATTGGCGCATAGGTCCAGGCTAGCCGACGAACCCTGGATGGAGAAATGGGCACAGCCCACGCGGGAGTGGGCGCAAGTCCCGGTGGCGCGGGCGGGCTGCACGACCTGGTGGGGATTGCCCATGTCGGTTGAGCTCGGTTACGACCTAGCGTTGGAGTTGCGCAAAGGATGACGGCCAAGCTGCCCTCGAAAACCACCGCGGTCATCGGCGCCGGTCCGTACGGCCTGTCGATTGCGGCGCACCTTCGCGCGCGTGGAGTTCCGACCCACGTGTTCGGCGAGCCGCTCGAATCCTGGCAGGCGATGCCGGCCCGGATGAACCTCAAGTCGGTCTGGAGCGCATCGAGCCTTTCCGACCCTGAAGGCGCGTTCAGCCTCGACAAGTTCTGCAGGGCCACCGGATCCAGCCCGGCCGAGCCGATACCGCTGGCCTTCTTCCTCAAGTACGCGGATTGGTTCCGTGAGCACGGTGTTGCTGAGATCGACCGAGTTCTCGTTCAGTGCGTTCGGCGTCAGGGGAGCGAGTTCGAGCTGATGCTGTCCGACGGACGGGCCGTTGACGCGGCGCGGGTCGTCGTGGCGGTCGGGGTGAGGCAGTTCGCCTTTATTCCCGAGTTCGCCCGCGGCCTGCCCGTCCAGCTCGCCAGCCACAGCGGCGAGCACATCGACTTCTCGCGGTTCCGCGATTGTCGGGTGGCCGTGATCGGCGCCGGCCAGAGCGCGCTCGAGTCGGCCGCCATTCTCCATGACGAGGGAGCGCGGGTGGAGGTGATCGCTCGCGGGCCGGTCCACTGGATCAACCGCACGCTCTACCACCGCGGTGGACTGATGCGCACGCTCCTGTATCCGCCGACCGACGTCGGTCCGCCAGGCCTTAACTGGCTGTGCGGCGCACCTATGCTGATGAGGCGCCTGCCCGTCGGCTTGCGGAAGCGGATCGAGACACGCGCCGTACGGCCGGCGGGAGCCGGCTGGCTGCGTCCGCGAGTCGAGGGCAAGATCCCGGTCACCGCCTTCACCGAGGTGCTGGAGACGACGCTGGGCACTGGCGGTTTGCGCCTTCGTCTCAGCGACGGAACATCCCGCGAGGTAGATCACCTCTTGCTGGGGACCGGTTATCGGCCCGACGTCGGCCAGATCCCGTTTCTGGATTCATCGGTGCGCGAGAAGCTCGACCAGCACGATGGCTTCCCTGTGCTCGACGAATGGTTCGAGTCGTCCGTGGCCGGGCTTCATTTCGTCGGGGGGCTGGCGGGCAGGACCTTTGGCCCGATCTGCCGCTTCGTGGCCGGCGCCCACATCTCGGCACAGCGGGTGGCGCGGCGGGCCGCCGAGCTCAATTAGGCCCGGTCTGATGGCAGGCCCCGAGCCGGGGGTGCTCCTGCTCGGCAGCGACTTCAAAGCGCTGGGCGTGGCTCGCAGCCTTGGCCGGCGCGGCATTCGTGTCGCGGTCGTGGACAACCTGCCCCGGTCCGCCTGGTTTTCGCGGTACGTAACCCGGCGTTTCCGATGGCGCGAATCCATGTGCTCGGAGGCGATGCCGAGCTTCTTGCTGAACATCGCCGGCTCGGCGGGGATGGAAGGCTGCGTCCTCTGGCCGGTGCAAGACGACGCCCTCGAGCTGGTGGCTCGGAATCGCGAGCTCCTATCGTCCGCCTACCGGCTGATCACGCCTCACTGGGACGTACTCAGGCAAGCTCACGACAAGAGGTTGCTGCACGACGCGGCCGATGAGATGGGCGTCGCTCACCCTCGCACCTGGTACCCGACCGATGAGGGCTCGCTCGATGAGCTCAACGTCACCTTTCCCGCGATCGTCAAGCCGACCGTGTCTGTCGACATGCAGCACGCAATTGGGCGTAAGGCGCTGCCGGTCAGGGACATGGACGAGCTCATCACGAGCTACCGGGTCGCCGCGGCCATCATGCCCGCAGACCACATCATGGTCCAGGAGATCATCCCCGCCGAGAGCCAGTCCTCGGTGGGAGCGTTTGCCGAGGGCGGTCGAATCGTGAGTGCAATGACCGCAAGGCGGACGCGACAGTATCCGATCGATTACGGCTTGAGCAGCAGCTTCGTGGAGGCGATCGACGTTCCGGGACTGATGGACCCCGCCCAACAGATCGTCGGCCGGCTGGGGATCTCCGGCGTGGTCGAGGTGGAGTTCATCCGTGACGCGCGTGACGGGAGGCAGCTGCTGCTGGACGTCAATCCCAGGCCATGGGGCTGGCACACTCTGTGCATCGCGTGTGGCCTGGACTTCCCGCACATCCAGTACGAGCGTTCACTCGGTCGCCACGTCGTTTTCGGCCAACCGCGATACGGCCCGCGGTGGATACGCCTCCTCACCGACGTCCCGGCCGGAATCCAGGGTGTCCGCGCAGGCTTCTTCTCGCCGGGAGCCTATGTGCGCTCGCTGTTCGGCGGCGAGCTGGTGGGTTCCGTCTGTGACGTCACCGATCCCGTTCCTGCCGCCGGCGACCTTGCGGTTGCCGTCATGAGGCTTGTGAAGGCAGCGCCTCCGAGCCGGAGGCGTCGTTCTCCAGCTCAACCGGCCGCCCCTGCTGCGCGAGGGACCTCGCGGCCGCCTCCAGGATGCTGATGATGCGCAGCCCGCAGTGGCCGTCCGTCAGCGGCTGGCGGCGGTGTGCGACGCACTCCAGGAAATGCTCGGCCTCCACTCTCAGCCCCTCCGTCAGGCTGAGCTTGGGCGCCCACATGTCGCCGGTTCGATAACCGATCATCGACTCGACGGCGCCCTGCGAGTCGGCCAGGATGATGCCCTTGTCATAGACCTTGATCTTCTCGCTCGGCTCGAGCTCGTCGTACACGATCATCTGGCGCGCGCCCCCGATCAGCGTCCGCCGGATCTTCAGAGGCGCCAGCCAGTTGACGTGGTGGTGGGTGATGAGGCTGCCGGTGTAGTAACAGGTGAGGTAGGCGAGGTTCACCTGGTGCCCGGGCACGTGCGCCGACCCGGTCGCGGCCACGGCGACCGGCCGCTGTCCCAGTACGTAATCCATGATCGCCAGGTCGTGGACCGCGAGGTCCCAGAGCACGTTGACGTCCCGCTGGAACAGTCCGAGGTTCACGCGCACGGAGTCGTAGTAGTAGAGCTGGCCCAGGTTGCCGCTGTCGACCAGCTGCTTGAGGGTCTGGACGGCTCCGGTGAACACGAAAGTGTGGTCGACCATGAGCACGAGCCCGCGTTGCTCCGCCTCTTCGATCAGCCTGGCCGTCTGCTCCGAACTCGCGGTCATCGGCTTGGTCACCAGGACGTGTTTGCCTGCTTGCAGCGCTCGCATCGCGATGTCGAAGTGCGATGAGACCGGCGTCGCGACGACCACGGCGTCGACGTTGGGATCGGCGAGGATGTCGCGGAAGTCCGTGGTCAGCTTCACCTTCGGGTAGCGCGTATGCACCTGCGTGAGCCGCTCGACGGAGAGATCGCTCACCGCGACCATCTTGGCGGCAGGCTGCTCGGCGAAGTTGCGAACCAGGTTCGGACCCCAGTATCCATAGCCGATCACGGCCACGCCGACGGTCCAGGTCGGCTTGCGCCGTTGGAGGCGCCGGAACATGCTGTAGGGGCTGCGGTCGAGCGGTTTCTCGGATGCGACCGGAAGGTCGATGGTCATCCGAGGTCGAGCTTCTGTTTGCGAGCGCGCACTGGTGGCCGGCTCCACCACCGCGGCCGAGGTCCGACGATCCGAGCGGGATTCCCAAGCACCAGCGAGTCCGCCGGCACGTCACGCGTCACGGTGGCACCCGCCCCGACCATGGCGCCTTCGCCGATGGTCACACCGCAGACGATGGTGGCGTTAGCGCCGATGCTCGCGCGGCGGCGCACCAGCGTGGGCACGACCTGCCAGTCCCCCACCTTGAGAAGCTTCCCTTTCTCGTCGACCGCCGCCGGATAGCGATCGTTCGAGAAGCAGACGTGAGGCCCGACAAAAACGCCATCCTCGATCGTTACGCCCGTCGGGATGAAGACGAAAGCCTCGATCTTCACATTGCTGCCGACAACGACGCCGCGCTGGATCTCCACGAACGAGGCGATCTTGCAGTTGTCGCCCACCTTGCACCCGTACAGGTTCACCTGGTCGGGGTGATGGAGGACCACGTTCTCGCCGAGCTCCACGTCGGGCGCGATCATGGGCTGTCCATCAATCCGATGCTATTGAGCGGTCCCAGCGCCGCCAATGGTCACATCGGGAATGCCGGCCGGGCTTCGCCCATGTTCGGGCGCTGGGTGTCACAGGTGTTTTGGGCTTCGTCCCGGCTCTGGCGCCCGGGCCTCAGGCCGAGTCAGTCGAGCGCGGCCCGCTCGTCCCGCCATTGGTCGCCGACTCGGAGCGGTTCTGCAGCAGGTGGCGGAGTGTGTCGGAAAGCGCGGTCCGGGTGGCGCGAGTCTTGATCAGGAGGCCCAGCACGCCCAGCTCCTGCGCCCGCGCCAGATCTCCCGTATCGAGCGTGTCGGTGAGGAGAACCACGGGCAGGGCTTTGGTCGCCGGATGAGCGCGAATGTTCTCGAGAGCATCGATCTGCTTCATGTCCGGCAGTTGGTTCAGGACGAGGACGTCCGGCAGCGATTTGAGCAGCCGCGCTCGCGTCGACCTCCAGTTATGGACGACGTCGACGTGCCAGCCAACCGAAGCCAGGGTTTCCCGGTAAAGGTCTGCAAAGGCGGTGTCGCCCACGGCCAGGAGCACCCGGCCCGCCGCCGGCGAGCGATCCGCCCCTCTGCCCCCGGCCGGCTCAGACTGGTGGTGGGCGCCCATGGCTGGCCTCAGAGCTCGACAAGAGCTTTCCTTACCGCATAAAGGACGGCCTGCGCGCGGTCATAGATCTGCAGCTTTTCGTAGATGTGGCTGATGTGGTTGCGGACCGTCTTCTCGCTGATCTTCAAGTTGAACGCGATCTGCTTGTTGGCTTGGCCCTTGGCCATCAGCTTCAGGATCTCGACCTCGCGGGCGGTCAGTCCGTCGTAGAACTCCTTTGGCGTGCTCGAACCGGTGAGCATGTCGAGAACGCGATTCGCGACCGCCCCCGCCATCACGCGCTCGCCCGACAGCACCGACATGATGCTCGAGGCGATCGCGGCGGGCTCGGCGTCCTTGAGGATGTATCCGCTCGCGCCCGCCTTCAGCGCCTGGAGGACGTAGCTGTCCGCCTCGAACGTGCTCAGGATCAGGACCTTGACCTCCGGGTGCTCGCGGATGATCTGCTGGGTGGCCTCAGCGCCGTCCATCCCCGGCATCCGCAAGTCCATCAGGACGACATCGGGTCTGAGGGCCGCGGCTTTCTTGACCGCGTCATGTCCATCGGCGGCCTGGCCGACCAGCGCGATCCGCGGGTCTTCCTCGAGAAGCCGGGCGAGCCCGCGCCGGAAGAGCGTCTGGTCGTCCGCGATCAGGACGCGGGCAACACGTGCTTCGGTGACCACCGCAGCGCCTCCGTCGGAATACTGACCGTGATCGTGGTTCCCGCAAGCGGGCGGCTCCGAATGGTAAGCACCCCTCCCGTGAGGGCTGCCCTTTCGCGCATGCCTACGAGTCCCATGCCGATCGGCTTTTGCTCATCGAGCCAGGCGATGCCGCGCCCGTCGTCGCGGATGCTCACAACCAGCCTTTCGGTCGACGCCTTGAGGGCGACCTGGACGTTCGTCGCTCCGCCGTGCTTGTGGGCATTGGTGAGCGCTTCCTGGATGATCCGGTAGATGTGGATCGAGGTCTCGGGCGGAAGTGACGCCGGCCAGGAGGGTGATGCCCACAGGCTCACCTTCATCCCGGTCCGCATTTGATAGGTGGGAAAGAGGCCTTGCATGAGCGCCGGCACCAGGCTGTTGGCGAGACCTGGCTCTCCACGCAGGTCGCACAGGATCTGGCGCAGGTCGTTGAGGACCTCGCGCACAGTCGTCCGAACGAAGGCGAGCTGATCGACTACGTCGGGCTGGCTCTGCTGCTCTCTCATGAAGACCTCTGTCTGCACCAGCAAGCCCGTCAAAGACTGCGCGACCTGGTCGTGCAGCTCGCGCGCAAGCTCGTTCGCGATCCGCTCGCGCTCTGTCTGCATGCCCTGCTCGGAGCGAGGGAGCCGGAGGACTGGAGCTTCGGGCCTGGCCTTGGGTCCGACCACGGCGGGCGTCATCGTCACCACTGCTTCATCATCACTGCGCCAACGTCCTCCAAAAAACACCCTTCCGCGACCTGACAGCAAAAACTTATTGCGGCGCGGCGCGGCGAGTCGCCGTACAAATGCGGGAATGTCCGGTCGTACAAATGGAGCATCGAGCCGAGCAGCGATCGCGCGTCCTATATATGTGAGGTAAAGACATATGTGGGTCGGGGCGCGCGGCCCATCGAATGGGACACGCGCCCTATCAACCGGCGATCACGCCGCCTCGGGTAGAGCCTCGGCCGCTGTCTTCTGCGAGCGAGCGCGAATGAACAGCAGGGCTATGGCGAAACCCGCGAGCGCGATCAGAGTCCCGATTTCGAATGCCGTGGCGAAACCGATCGTCTCGGCGTGGCTGATCGCAGCGTGTGTCGGCCGCACGTTGACGAGGTTGCTCTTGGTCACATTGGCGGCCACCGTGCCGAGCACCGCGAGGCCGATCGAACCGCCCAGCTGCTGGCTGACGTTGAGCACCGCTGAGGCGAGACCCCTCTCGTGCTGGGCCGCACCCGACACCGCAATCAGAGTCGTCGGCAAGAAGATGAGCCCGAGGCCGATCGAAAGAATGGCCAGCGGGCCGAAGATGTCAGAGACGTATGTGGCGTGATCGCCGATGCGAGACAGCCATAGCAGGCCGCCCGCTACCACGATCGCGCCGAGAGCGATCGGCACGCGCGGGCCGATCCGGCCGATGATTCGAGAGGTGACCGTGGCCGCGATGACGACCCCCACGCCGAGGGGCAGAAAGGCGAATCCGGCCTTGAGGGGGCTGTAACCGAGGACGTTCTGGACGATCTGCGTGAGGAAGAAGAGGACGGCCAGCGTCATGGCGCCGGCGACCATCCGTAGGGCGTAGGCCCCCGACCGGTTGCGATTGGAGAACAGGCTCAACGGCATGAGCGGTTGCTTGCTTCGAAGCTCGATGATCAGGAACAGGACAAGAAGGCTTGCTCCGAATCCAAGCGCCGCCACCGTGATCGCGTCGTTCCAATCATGCGTCGCGGCTCGCGACAGGCCGTAGACGAGAAGCGTCATTCCGCCGGTGACGCTGATCGCGCCGGGGAGGTCGAGTCGGCCGGACCGGCCTGCAGACGCCGCGAGCACACGCGGCGCGGCGACAGCCAGAAGCAGCGCGATGGGGACGTTGACGAACATCACCCACCGCCACGAGACGTAGTTGGTGATGAGACCGCCGAGGATCAAGCCGATGGCTCCACCGCTTCCCGCCGCGCCGGCGTAGATACCAAGCGCGCGATTGCGCGCGGCGCCTTCCTTGAACGTGTCGGCGATCAGCGAGAGCGCGGTCGGCGCCACTATGGCGGCGCCCGCTCCTTGCACGACGCGAGCGATGATCAGCCATGTCGAGCTGGTGGCCAGCCCGCCGGCGAAAGAGCCGGCCGCGAAGAATAGGACGCCTCCGACGAACATCCGGCGCCGGCCGAACAGGTCTCCAGCCCGGCCGCCGAGCAGGAGCAGTCCGCCGAACGCGAGCGAATACGCGTTGACGACCCACTCCAGGTCGGTCGAGCTGAACCGTAGCGCTCGCTGGATCGAGGGCAACGCGACGTTCACGATGGTGGTGTCGAGGACGACCATCAGCTGCGCAAACGCGATCACGATCAGCGCCACGCCAAGGTTGCGCGGCGCGGAGGTCTTGCTGGCGATCGATGCCTGTGACATTGGTGATTGCTCCTTATCTGCTTTCGATTGATCAGGCGCCTGCGTCATGCGCAGGTATTCGTTGATTCCGACCAGGCGGAACTGCAGCAGCTCGTAGCGGGGGAACGCCGGCGCTGCCGTCGCGTAATCGACAACCTCGGGGTCGATCAGCTTGTAGTCGTGACCCTTGTAGGTGACGACGCACCAACCTGCTGCCTTGACGTTCAGGTACCACGCGGCGTTCTTGCCGAACGTGCGAGGCATGACGAATGTGTTTCCGAGCGGCCGCATCCCCAGCGGCGTCGCGTACATGCGGCCGGACTGGCGGCCCTGGTGGTGCAGCACGCCGAGGATCGGCATCCAGCGCCGCCCTGCGATGGCCAGGACGAGCGGATTGATCAGACGAGCTGCGAAACGGACGATGCGGCGCGCCTTCGGACCGAGATTGATGCCATTCATGCCCAACAGAAGCCGGCCTGGAAGCGCGTTATTCCCTTGAGCGGATGATTTGCTTGGCTGACGATCGGAAGGAGGACTTAAGCGAGCTTCGGCGTCTTTTCCAGCTTCTCGTCGGCGGCGACGATCAGCCGCCGCATCATGTCGTTCAGGAGCTGTCGCTCGGTGGGCTTGAGGGCCTCGAAGAACTCGTCCGCTGCCTCGTCGAACGCCCGGGAGGCCCTCTTCTGGACCGTCCGGCCCTTGGGTGTGAGGCTTAGCGCGTATGAGCGCCGGTCGGCAGCGTTGCGCCGTCGGACCACCACCCCTTGCCGCTCGAGCTCATCGATGAGCTCGACGATCGTCGTCCGATCGATCCCAAGCTGTTCCCCCAGCTCCTGCTGGGAGATCGCGCCCTTGGCCAGAAGATTCAACACCCCGCAAAGTCGCACGGTCAGGCCCATCGGTGCGAGGCGTTTGCCGGCCAGCTCCTGCCCGGTGCGCGCCGCGATGGTCAGCAGGGCGCCGGCTCGATCGGCCAACGAGGGTGGTATCGGCACTGCGATCCGATTATGCCCAACTGCGGTCGCAATTAGTCAGCGCGAGTGACGATCAGCGAGCCGCCAGTGGAAGGTTGAGCGCAAACACCGTTCCAAGCTCGGGTGTGCTGCTCTCGACTACAAGGCTGCCGCCGTGGTGCTCCGCCAGCTGGCGGCTGATGTAGAGGCCCAGGCCGACGCCGGGCACCCTGACGACGGCCGGGCTGCCGCCACGGTAGAAACGATCGAAGACCTGCTCACGCTCGTCGTCTCGAATGCCGATGCCGCTGTCCTCGACGCGAACGACCGCCCGCCGCGAGTCGGTCGACACGTCGATGAAGAGCCTGGCCGGTGGGGCCGAATACGAAAGGCTGTTGTTGATCAAGTTGTCCAGCACCCGGCCCAACTGACCCTTGTCGCCCTTCACGATGACCACATCCG
>Ga0066692_10000413_pt1 | contig 14469 bp, 19 predicted proteins | sample GraSoiAngelo_141_FD_66456 | JGI IMG/M metagenome (GOLD analysis project Ga0066692, IMG submission 66456) | Grasslands soil microbial communities from the Angelo Coastal Reserve, California, USA - 14_0929_12_40cm | ecosystem: Environmental > Terrestrial > Soil > Grasslands | place: USA... | reverse complement strand
TGCGAACTTTTCATCGTTTGTCGCTATGTCGTAGAAGAGAGTGTCCCTGGACCCTGGAGTGCTGGTCCCGTAGAAGCTTCCATTGGTTGTGCTCAATGCGAATATGATCGCATCATACAATTCCTTGTCATGCTCTATGTACGCGAACTCGTCTAGCACGACAACGTTCAAGGTCTCGCCTCGGATCGTGTCGGGATTGTTAGGAAGAGCCTCGATCACAGACCCGTTCCTGAACGCGAGTCTCCCTTTTCTAGGCGGACCCTCAAGCACGTCACGTCCCAGCCTCGACAGGAGTCTGGAGATCTTGTCAACCATCTTCAAGCTCTGCCGCTTACTCGGACCAACAATCGCCGCCCTGAACCCTTGACGGGTCAAAGCGTTGAAGAGTACTGCGACTGCCATGGCGAGGCTTTTGCCGCTCTGCCTCGACCAGCGAGCAAGGATGAACTGGCTCTTGTCCCGCAGGAGCTTCTCCTGATAGACGGTGGCTTGGAAGCCTAGATGTTTGAAAAACTCAACCACATCAGTCTGTTCGATCAACGGCTTGCTGCTAGCTTCGTCTCGTTCTCGCTCACTCTGAAAATTATCGTAGTATCGGTTGATCTTTCTTCCAGGCGATGTTATCATCTCTCTATCTCAACTCCTAGAAGCTCACGCTTGGACGACTATCGTGACTCGACGAGTCTCGGGACCAGTCGGTCTTTCGGGGAAGATGCCCTGCGGCTTCCAGCTCTTTCAGCCGTTTCTCCCACTCTCTGAACTGCTTGTCACGCAGGATCTGGTTCAACACCTGCGCCGTGTTGGTATGCAGCTGTGTCCATCTTTCGCGAGTCTTCGGATCAAGCTTCTGATTCATCATCATCTCACGCGACATTGCAAGGCTCTGCTTAAGCTGGTCGATTATCTGGGACCGAAGGTCGTTCTCGTCCCGCTCGGTCCCTTCCACTAGGCTTGCTCACCCTTGTCGGCTGTTTGCTTGGAGAGTTGTTCTTCTGCTTCCCGTGTTTCTCTTCTGAGACTTCGTCGCGGTCTGGGATTCAGCGCTTCTTGCCAGAGCCCGAGAGATTTCATAGCTATGCTCCCCAGCAACCTGATCTGCGCCTGGTCTAGAGTTCCTTCCTTGGACCCCTCTTCCAGACGATCCAGGACGATACGGCTTAGCCGTCGGATGTTAGCCAGCAACTCATCGCGCTGGCCGATTTCTCTAATCTCTTCAACCAATCTCCAACACTATCTCTTTTTTTTCTTGGCATCGAAACGTTCATGCACCGCGCGTCCCGTCCCGTAGTCCAAGATTTTTCCAGAACACCCGTGATAACGAGCGATCGTGTCTTGCGGCTACAGGCTAGCGCAGGGTTATGGGATCGTTTCTTGTTGCCGATACTAAGCTATGGAGTATCGTTCGAGGGAATTAAGGCATGTCTACCAGAATCAGGATGAGCCATAGAACAGAAGAGAATTATGGATCTCTGTCTAGGGCAGAATAGTTTCACTCTGATCAGACCGGACGCATCACTGATCGATGAATACTATCGGCCAAGTCCGGGACAAACTCTTTTCTGAATGCGATCAACCCGCCTGCGTTCTCGAAAGGGCCTCAATGATTCTCGGGGCAATGCGTATATCGACTGCAGAGGTTCTCCTGATTGATATTCTTGCGTCTAGCGGTGACTCTGTTCTCTCTCCTGCTGCTCTCGATTGCGCTAGCTCCCTCGATGGATAGGTTATCCGTCCCTGTTCAGCGATTGTCTGCTCCGAGTCAATCCTTCACGCTGAAGGCTCTGACGCCTACTCTGAACGCGAGCCAGGGAATGCGCTCTTTCTCAACGATCATGGTGACGGGATATGGAGGTTACACTGGAAATGTGAGCCTCTCTGTAGCCTCAGGCTCCAACACCGAGAATCTCACCGTGTCTTTCAATCCGACTGTTGCTAAACTCTCAGCAGCTCAACCCTCGGTGAATTCGACAATTACCATATTTGTTTCACCTAGGACCCTTTCTGGTACGAACTACATTGTCATACTCGGCTATGACGGGGCTTCCTATGGTTCAACGGACATCTACATCTACGTAACCGGACTAGATTTCGCTATCTCTGCACATCCCTCGCGCCTGACCTTCACGGGAGGCGTTTTAGAGAACCTGCAAACTACTGTCCAGGTAACTAGTGCTGACGGCTTCTCCGGCGACGTGAATATGACGATGTCAGTATCCTCCAATTTTCCGGGAGTCTACGTCATGCCTCTCGTAGCTCCTAACTCGACAAAGGTCTCTCTCACTCCGGCGGTTTCGGCGACTTTTCAGCTCATGATCAGCGTCAATGCGTCCGTACTCCCTGCACCCTACAACGTTCAGATAACCGGAGTCGTCCAGGCCCCCGGCAGAGTCCTGTCTCACGCCTTTTTCGTCAGTGCCATAGTCGGACCGGACTTCACCATGTCGACCGGCATCACAAACGTGATTGTTCACCAGGGGGCAATGGCCGTTTCAACCATCACTTTCACAAGTCTGAACGGTCTGGTAGGGGGCATAATGCTGGAATACGGACCCATTTCAGTTCAGCCACCAAATCCCAGTACGGAATTTTTCCCTTCCTATCCACTGCTCGCTCCCGATGGAACCAACACCACCCGATTAGTGGTGTCAGCGGACAGCCGCACGGGCCTCGGAACGTACGTTGGGTTTGTAGAAGCCACCGTGGGCTGGATAGGAAGATCGCTAGCAGTCAACATAACAGTTGAGGGACCGGTAACGGGTCCTGACTTCACAATCTACGTCGACCCCGTTCACATATCGACCAGCCTCGGGTTCACGGTGACCTCAACAATCAATTTGTTGGGCACAAATGGCTTCACAGGGCCCCTCACTCTGTTTGCTGGATATGGAATCGGTGCCAGCCTAAACCCGACGTATGCCTCTCTGATCCCGAGGGTAAATGCGACCTCTACACTTACTGTCGACGTACCTCTCAATCGTGGCGAAGGCGGAGGCTATACTCTCTGGTGGTTCGCATCTGGAGTATACTCTACTCTTGTGATTGCTTCAGACTCTACAGGCTTCGCGCATGGAGCATGGGTCAACGTCACTGCAACTCCTTTCACCGTTGTTGCTAGCCCAGCTAGCCAAGGGCTGAAGGCTGGCTCGACAGCCCAGTTCAACGTGAGGGTCAATGGCATTGGACAATTCAATGACACCGTGTCTTTATCGGCAAAAGTGTCGGGGGTTAATCCGGCCGCTCAAATCGGAGGATCTACTTCCGACGTGAGCTTTCTCGTTTCAGCAAATCTAAGCAAGAGCGTGCTCAACTTTTCAGGTGCGCCAACTTCGCTTGGTTCCAATCTCACGGTAAGTGTTCTATCAGGAACGCCCGATGGCACCTATGTCGTCTGGGTTACGGCCACCTACCTGCGCCCTGAGTACATTTGCTCCTGCGCCCCTAAGGACGCTTTAGCTTTCACGTTGCCTGTTCAGGTCCTAGTAACCTCCACGGCAAGCGCTGCGCCGACAATCTTTGGACTACAGCCAGCCGAATTCTATGGGATCGTCGCCGCGGCGGGAGCGGGGGCTGTCATTCTTTCTTCCTATCTTGTAGTTCGGAGAGGAAAGCCTACTCGAACTACCGATGGCGGACCTGGGCCGAGTTAACAATTATTGTCGCTCATGCTATGACTTTCCGATATGAAGACACGAAGGAGTATTGGGACAAGATATGGGACTACGGTGAGCATAGGCGTGAACATGTTATCCTTGATGGCAGTGATGGGGAAAAAGAATTCGACGAAGAACTTCGCAAGAGAACCGTTGGGAAGGTTGTCCTGGACATAGGCTGTGGTTCAGGGAAGTTCACTCTGAAGATTGCCAAGAAGGCGAAACAGGTTACGGGCATCGACATTTCTACGATTGGACTTGCACAAGCCCGGATGAACATGATCAAAACCGGGTTGAGGAATGCAGACTTTCGTCTTGCTGACGCTTCGCGTCTACCTGGTTCCGCGAAAAGTTTCGATGTCGTGTACAGCAGGCGCGGACCCGGTAGTGAGACCGTTCGCACTATTTCGGAAGCGTACAGGGTGCTGAGAAAGAATGGGATTTTCATGCAGATTGAGATTGGCGAGCGGGACAAGCAGAATCTTGCAAGAATTTTCGGCCGCGGCCAGATGCTCCATGTGAAAGATCAGGTTTCTGGCATCAAGAGGAAAATGTTAGAGAGGGTCGGTTTCAGAAAAGTTGTGACACGAGACTATGTCGGAACCGAGGTTTTCTGTGGAATGACGGATCTCATGGTGAGGCTGCAATCCGCGCCGATAATCCCATCATTCGATCCACGAAAGGCCCGAATAAAGTTGAGGAAAGTTCAGAAAGAATGCATGACTCACAGAGGCATAGAAACACCCGTACACAGAGTAGTTCTAGTCGCCCACAAGTGAGCGTCTGGAACGAGCGCCACTAACATCATTTGCTCGGACGCACCATTGTTGTACTAGTAACCGGTAAGGGCTCCTTTCTTTCTCGCCTTGTCGAAGAAAGTTCTGAAAGAGAAGTAGCCTATTGGAATGTACAACAAGGTCAAGATGAGTATGGAGACCACGGGGAAGAGAAGGGTCGGATCGAAGATAGAGTAGCCTTTCAGAATAGCGCCCCTCGTGATTGCGAGACCATGTGTAATCGGAAAAATCCATGATATTGCTTGGGCCCATTGTGGTAGTGCTTCTACTGGGAACGCGAGTCCGGTGAAGAAGACGAGGCTTGTCCAGAGTACCTGGTTAATGTCATCAGCCCTCTTCGCCAGAAATGTTAGGCCTGCCAGTGCGAACGCGAACGCGGTCATCCCCGCAAGCGTCAGTAGCACCCCGATTGTAGCGGCCAGAATGTTTGGGGTTGTTCGGAGGGTGAAGGAGAAGACGAGGCTTCCGACTGTTAGTATGATGCTTGTGCTGACAAGTGCCATGGTGATGTTTCCAGCAATCTTTCCCAGCATCCAGGCCACCTTGCTGGACGGAGTGACAAATATGGCTTCGACGGTTCCTGCCTGCTGCTCGTTCCTGATTCCATTTGCTCCTGACCAGACCGCGTTCATTATCACGGCCTGGAACGCAAATCCGAGAATGACGAAGGGTATGTAGTCAGCGTAGCCGCTTGTTGTCGTGAAAGTCGTCAATGCTGAGGGACCAATTATTTGCAGAATAGTCCAGGATGTGAGCAGGAAAAATATTGGTCCGAGTACTTGTAAGCCGACGAAAAAGCCAGCGTTCATGTAGCGGAATGTCTGCAGCATGCTGTACCGGTAGCTCCCCCTGAACACGTCAAGGTCGAATGCGTAACCCATCTGGCTCACTTAGATCTTGTAGAGGGATCCGTTCCTCTTGGCTTGGGCTTCTACTCTCTTCAGGATGAAATGACCTGCGACGATGAGAATTGCGGTGAAGATGTACAGGGGTGCGAGGGTGCCAACGAGACTTATGAGCGTGCCTTCCTGAACAACAGTACTTCTAAGCGCGTTTATGCCATAGGTTACCGGCAGTATGTAGGCGAACAATTGGAATACGGCGGGCAAAGCCGCGACTGGAAAGGCCACTCCTGAAGCATACCTGATGGGCGCTTGGAGACTTGTGGCGAGTTGGTCAGCGGCTCTTGTCAGGACGAAGAAGCTGGCGAAGAATACTCCAACGGCGATCAGCGCAATCATTGTCGAGATTAGGGCAATGATAACCGCACCCCAGTCTGCGATTGCTGGTTGTACCCCGAAGATCACCCAGCTGAGCAAGAATACTCCGACTATCCACCACGCACCCTCCAACAGTGAGCTGAAGCCGGACGCGAGGAGGACCGTCATCCTATTGGCCGGGGTAAGGAATAGGGACTCAATCGTCCCGTTGAACCGTTCTTCCTGTAGGGACGCTCCTGTTCCCCAGAGCATTCGGTTGTAGAGTAGGTAGACGATGGTGCCGAGTATTATCATGCCCGAGAAACTGGCAATACCGTACTTTGCATTGAGAACCTGACCCACCTGTTGTCCCGATGCTAGTCCAAGGTACTGGTACACATTCAGGGCGAGGAGTGGAAGGGGCCAAATGATGGTTGCAAACACTGACGTGCGATAGGACACGAACTCTTTGAAGTGGCGTAGTATGACACCTTTGAAGGTAAGCCACTCAAGCTCTAGGTTCAATCGCGTAGCCTCCGTCCTGTAAGAGTGATGAATACGTCTTCGAGCGACGGCTTCGACTGTTCAATCAAGCGCACCCTCGCTCCAGCTTTGACCATTGTTTCGGTTAGATGAGGAAGAGTCTCCTCGGCACTCCTTGTATGGACTAGAATCTCTGTCAGTCCGGCAACTGGGTCGATAACGGAGGTCTTGACTTCTTGGACGCCTCCAATCAGTTTAACATCAGAGATCAGGCTTTCTGGAACACTTGTAGCGTTTATCCTGAGAACGTCGATCTTCTGGACTCCTGCCTTCAACTCAGCGGGTGTCCCCTTGGAGATGATCTGGCCATGATCAATGACCGCTATCTGATCGCAGAGCTGGTCCGCTTCTTCCATATAGTGAGTAGTAAGCAGAATCGTCTTGCCTTGTTCCTTCTGCAACTTCTCCTTGATGAATTCGCGGACGACAACCGCCGAGTTGGGATCTAGGCCTAGGGTCGGCTCGTCGAGCAGCAATGTCGGCGGATCGTGTATGAGTCCACGGATCAGATGCAGTCGTTGTTTCATGCCTCGCGAATATTTCTCGACATTGTCGTTTGCACGATCTTCCAGTTCTACTAGCTTCAGTAACTCTTCGATCCTCGGTTTCGCCTTATCTTCGCGTACTCCGTACAGGCGGGCAAAGAAGAGAAGGTTCTCTCTACCGGTAAGACGCCAGTAAAGACCCCGTTCACCACCTGTGACTACTCCGATGGATGATCTGACTTCGTTGGCTTGCTTGGCTACGTCGAATCCGTTCACGTATGCGGTGCCTTCGTCAGGCAGCAGAAGGGTGGACAATAGTTTGATGGTGGTTGTTTTTCCAGCACCGTTGGGTCCGAGTAACCCGAAGAGTGTGTTCTTTGGAATCGACAGGTTTACCTTGTCGACAGCGGTAATCTGCTCAGATCCCTTCCCCCGTTTGGGAAGAGAGAATCGTCGCTTCTCTCGCTTCTTGTCAAAGAACTTGGTTAGCCCTATGGTATTGATTGCTTCTGCTATGGCCTGTCACCCTTGAGAGCGGTGCACTCACCGCAATTGTTCTAAGATAATCTCCGGAATATCAGGTTATGCTCCCTGACAGCGATTATGTCTTTCGAGATGTGAGATTGACCCAGTTCCTAAAACCCAATGCAGCCCGCGTTGTAGAATATGAGAGTGAAACTACAACTGTCCCCAGTGAACAACATGGTCCAGGTGCCTACTCTGGTGACTTACTTTCTTAACTCTCTCGTCCCACCACTCTTCGTCTTAGAAGCCGATCCTTTCCTACCTCATCTCGTCGTTGCTGCCAAGGAAGATATGTAGCCAGTTCGTCTGAGGATCATATGGCCTCTGACTCTGATTCTTGCTGCGTCCTGGAGGCAGGATCGTAATCATGGAACTCCCAGTCCAACCTTCTGCACAACCTTCACGTGGAAGGAACTTCGAGAGGGCTCCTTGGTGTTATTTGCTCTGGGGCGTGCCTATTCTTCTGGTAATCGGAGCAGGCGCAGCTTACGGCGCTTACGTACTCTCGCTTACTGCAAGAGGAGTTCTCTGGGTAATTGCTGTCGCGTGGGCGGGGACCGGCTGTTTCATAAACGGTCGATCCTGCGGGAGGGTCCACTGCAGAATAGACGGAATCCTCTTCCCACTCCTCAGCATCATCGGCGCAGTAAACGTGCTTTCGATCATCTCATTCGACTGGAACGTATTCTGGCTCGCTTTCGTCCTGATTCTGGTGGGGAGCTTCGTTCCCGAATGGACCTGGAAGAAGTACTCGTGATGTCTGATATGGCGGGGGCCGACGATGTGCGTAACTACCCCGGCTAAGGCCTCGAAGCGTTAGGTAGGACATTCATGTCAGAATCAGAAGATACTGACATTATCCCTGCGCCAACAAGTATCGTACGCGCACCCACAGACATCACTACAGTGAATTCATCTCTAGCAAGGCCAGTCATGCCGAGCCAGGACTCGCTAGCGAAGGTTACCTATTACAAGCTCGACCTGGACACTATCCTTGACAGGCTGATTCCTGATCCGCTCCCTGAATCTGGGGGCAAAGACAATGCAATTCATCACTTGAACATCATAATCTTCGGAAAGCCAAACACTGGAAAAACCACCTTGGCTGAATCGATTGCTCAAGCGTTAGCCCGCAGATACGGTCAGAGGAATGTGAAGGCACTGCGCGCTACGCGCGACCTTCCAGGTTTATTCCAGAATATCGACAAACTCTTCGGCCGTTTCCGGAAACCTCCGAAGGCCATACTCTTGTTCGCTGACGATATGACAAAGGCGCTTAGGAAGCTCTCAGGCACAGTCGAGGTGAAGAATTCTAATGGACAGTTGGAGAAGATGAGGAGGATCGATTACTGGCTAGACAAGTGGTACGATATTCGAGGCGAGCTCTTCAAGCGTGGCATGCGGCAGGGGCTGGTGGTCATGGTTGCGGGTCTCCATCGTTTCTATGGTGGCGATATAGATCTGCGGGCCGACGCGGACCTGCTTCTTGTTCGAAGCACTGGAACGCCTGGGACATTTGACGCGAACAAGGTCGAGAAGATGCTCGGCCCCGTCGTCTACTACGCTATGCGCCAGCATGAGGTTGACGCTCTGCGAGATAGGAGAGAACTTGCTTGGACCGCTTTCGTGGCGAAGACTGGTTCTGGGGTCTTCCGTGTTCCTCGTCCCTCAGTCTCGACAAAATGGCTGATGCGAAACGTCGGAGCTAGCGAGACCTCCCAAGAGTTGGCCGTTGAGGTTGACGAGACTGCGAAGAAACCATCTATCGAAGTCGTTGAACCTAAGAAGAAATTCGCGGTCGAAGTGAGACCCGCTCTTCAGCCAAAACAGCATCTTCAAACTAAACAGCATACGCGCAAACGGGGTCGAGGTTTCGCAGTTGTCCTTGCGGTGGCTGGCATCTTAGTGATAGCTTTCTTGGCCTGGAAGTACGTCTGGCCCCTGCTAAGGTAAGATCAACCAGAGGCGAGAGGTAAGCAGTTCAAGACCGACGGCGAGTCGCCAACAACTGAATCTTCCAATCGAATCCAGCATGACAGGAAATAGGCTGCCTCACAGCACCTTTTCAGACCGTTTCCCAAACCCCCACAGACGGTGGCGGTTATGAGACGGATATTTCGATGGGTCTTAGAAACTGTCTCAGCGTTGAATTAACAGCCTCTGTGTGTCTGAGCGCGTTTGAGTATATTTGATGCATCACTTTCTCGGGATCGTCCTCTAAGGGTCCCTGGTACTTTTCGGCGGTCTTGCAGATTGCATTGCAGACTTGGTGGGTCAGAGTTTCCATACTCCTAGTCGATGGTGCGACAGTCTCCCCGAACAGAGATAGGCAGGCTGTGACACCCCTCGCCCTCTCTATGTCAATGGGCATGAAATATCGTCTAACGTCGTTGGGGAGTCGTTCACGGTCGACAATGAATGCTTGTGCGTTTGCAATGTACCACTTCTGAATTATCCCGTGTCCTCCCGCTTCACTTCGTACTTTTGAGATGAGCTCTTCCTCCCTCAACGCTTTGAGATGATGACCAATGGAAGGTGGAGAGAGGCCCATTATTTTCGAAAGCTCCTTCTCGGTTAGAGCTCGCCGGGAGAGGAGCCGGAGCATCTCCCTCCTCATGGGATCAGATATCAGCCTCGCCTGCGACTCATCAGTAACTACCTTGACGGCCGCGCGTTCTCGCATGGACAAGTCCATTGTGAGAAACTTCCTCGATTAGAATGGTCTTATCGGCTAGACGTACTTAACGGTATCCAAAAAATCGAGTGAATTCGTCTATCTGACCCCAGATATCCCTGGATAAAAATCGAAAGAACGCCCTTACCGGCTAGACAGTGAAAACCAAACGCTATATCCGGGGCCTAGGATTCGCAATCTGTTTTCATCTTGATTATGCATTTAGGGCAGAGAGCAAAACAGAGGGAGACTTCGAGGATCACCGTCCGTTTCAGGAAGAGCGCGAGCAAACTCCTCGCACTGATGATTCTTGCCTTGATGGCGATCCCAGCGATTCCGATTCATGCCCAGACTGTATACCTTCCTGGGGTCCATGTAGGCGACTCTGTGACATATGGGCAGATCAGTGTCGCGACGACTGGGACCGGTCCTCCTCCGTCAGGTTTCCAGGTGTTCAATGATAGCAAGTCGATAACCGAGACTGTTACGAGCGTAGATCTAGTCTCGAAGACGGTTGGAGCTACCCAGGCGTTTCTTTTCAAGAATGGAACGAGCCAGTCGCAGAACCTGTTTGGTAGCGTTGCAGATGGAAGCGGAACTCTCAATGTTTTCATCCTTGCAGGTGGTCTCAGCGCCGGAGACCCGCCATTCCAGACATCTTCCGCCAATTCATTTTTCGGATTTCTCACTGAGACGGTTACGAGGGAATATGCCGGTGCATTGCGGACCGTCAACTTGCTCAGCTTTCGCAGCATTCCCCAGTCGGGAATAAACAGCCTCTCGTTTGCTTGGGATCAGCAGACGGGCTTCCTGCTTGACGTCGCTGAGAATGCAACCACAACATTCTCCTCTTCCTCGTCCCAGACATTCTCGATCAAGATCAAGGCGACAAGCACCAACATATGGAATCCTTCTAGCGCTATGGATTTTGGCTTCGACGCGATCACTCAGGGATCTCCGCTCGTACATCTCGGACAGTCTGCTAGCTACACCCTGAATCTTACCAGCTTCACCGGGTTTGCGGGCTCTGTGAATCTGAGTGCGACTATTACTAATTCATCTCTAGCTCACCTCCCAGCGCTAGGCTTGGGCAGCACGAGCGTGATGATCCCGTCGAGTGGCTCTGTTACAACAACGCTGACGTTTTCTACGGATGCTTCTACGACATTGGGACTCTACCTATTCTCAGCGCACGCATCTGGCAGTTTGTCTCACGATGCCTTGTTCGCAGTATCTGTTCAACCTCCTACTTTCGCACTCCTATCCAGCCCAACAAACATGACAATCGCAAGGGGCTCGACAGCGGCATCCAAAATCACCGCTAAGGCCTTGGGTTTGTTCTCCGGCACCATAAGTCTCTCAGCGTCTCCTTCTTCTCCAAGTATCACCGCTTCCCTGAACCCGACAACGGTCCATCTCTCCTCGACTGCGGCCTCGGTAAACTCCACCCTGAGCCTCTCTGTTGGCACATACGCCGTCCCTGGAGATTACAGTGTATACGTGACTGGAACGAGCGGCCAATCCCAACAATCCGCGTTCATCCCAGTCAACATAATGGGCCCCCAGTTCCGAATGTCCGTCAACGCATCCTCTCTAACACTCGACCCTGGCAGATCGGCTGCCGTTGCTGTTACTCTGACAAGCGTTTCCGGCTTCAGTGGCACGGTGGTACTGGCTGACTCGTCTTATGGACCGGCGGCTATTTCGCTCAGCCAAACAAGCATCGTCCTCTCTTCAGGGGGAACAGGTAGCGCCATCCTCACGATCTCGGTCGCCCCAAGTGCTTCCCCGGGGTCTTCCATCTCCGTCTCCGTCACAGGAATCAGTGGTCTCCTAGATCAGACGCAGAGCGTTTTTGTTAGCGTGCCTAATTCCGGATTCGGATTTTCTATGTCAGCAAGTCCTTCCAGCCTTACGATTGAGCCGGGCCAGAACGGAAACTTCACCATCGCTCTGGCCAGCAATGGTGGCTTCTCTGGTCATATAGCGCTGGCTACACAATTCTACGGTAGCCCTCTGGGCTACGTCTTCAGTTCAACGAACGTTACCGTTACCCGGGGAGGGACGGCCACCTCTACACTCAAGGTCTCGGCGCCCGCCACCATTCCACAGGGCTCCTCTAACATCAACGTTTATGCCAACAGCGGCAATCTGTCTCAACAGGCCTTCCTCTCCGTCAACATCGGTACTCCTCCTGTTCTAACACCTGACTTTGACATCTCCGCGTTCCCTCCAACCCTACTTCTAGCGCCGGGCACTTCAGGCGACTCGACCATCACACTGGACGGCCTGAACGGGTTCAGCGGAAACCTCGCCTTGAGCGCATCATTACGGGGAGGCCCACCTGGCGTGTGCCCGGGTGCGACCTGCCCTACGGTATCTCTGGAGCGGAATGTCCTCAAATTGTCGAGCGGTGCATCAAACAGCACAACGGTTTCCGTGACTGTTCCAACTTCCACACCTCACCCTTCATTCTATACGGTAGTTGTGACAGCCACAAACGGCAGTCTATCCCGTGATACTTCGGTAACAGTAGGCGCCTGCCCTTGTCCCTCGCTCCAAGCCTCCTTCAATACGAACTTCGTGACCATCATCCAAGGCACGAGTATCGCCGCGACACTCATACTCTCCAGCTTCCAAGGCTTCTCGGGCACTATATCGTTGCATCAGTCCTTGACGGTGTTCGGACAAAACTGTCAAGATTCCAGCTGCCCCTCAATATCTCTCTCTCCCATGAGTGCCTTCCTCTCCGCAAATGGGACCGCAACTTCGACACTTACCATCGATACCAACTCGACCACGACGATCGGTCGATCCTATAGTGTTCAGGTGGTTGCTGATTCCACATCCCAGACAGCCTACGCTTATCTAAGTGTCAATGTTGTGAGTCCCACCGCTCCGGATTTTACAGTCTCATCAGCACCTCTTCCTCTAATCATCACTCCGGGCAACTCAGCGCCCATGTCAATCTTGCTAAGCAGCCTTAACGGGTTCAGCGGCAAAGTAACCCTCTCCTCATTACCTGGAGGGGCCATCGCGATCTCTCCAAACTTTCTGAACCTTACCGTAGCTTCTGGAGGATCAGCGGGCTCTATCCTAACAATCTCAGTGCAAGCCAATGTTCCCTCCGGCTTCAACTTTGTCTACTTGACTGGGACAAGCGGCATCCTAACTCACGCACTCTATCTACCCGTAATTGTGGCTGCTCCAGACTTCAGTACAGTGGCGAGTTTGACTTCTCTGACCGTTCAGGCGGGGGGCAAATCCAATTCCACCATAATAACAATTCCGAGCCTGGATGGCTTGCAGGGAAGCGTATCTCTGGACTCAATAGTACAGCCCTGCTTTAGCGGAATCTGCCCGACCGTTTCTTTCAACCCACCGGGTGTGAGTCTCTCGCCAGGTGGGTGGACCTCATCGAACATTAGTGTCTCAGCACCAACTGGCACTCCTCCCGGGAGCTACTTCATAACAGTCAACGTCGCGAGTGGTTTGCTCAGTCACGCTGTTTATCTTTCGGTACTGGTTACGGGACCAACAACATTTTTCCCCGACTTCGGCGTATTCGCCTCTCCATCCGCCCTCACGATCGCCCAAGGAGGATCCGAAGACTCCACTATTGCAGTGAACAGCCTCAACGGATTCAGTGGGACTGTCACACTGTCGCCCGCCACACCACCGGGTATTACGGCAGTCTTGGCGTCGGGGAGTCTATCTCTCACTCCCGGAGGAACGAGCTCTGCGACGCTAAGCGTATCCGTCGCATCCACAACAGCCACCGGTTTCTACTCTCTCACTGTGACTGGTACCAATGGTACCGTGTCACATCCGGTCGACATTAGTGTGCGGGTGGTGGGCCCTGATTTTGAAATCTCGGCAAATCCGGGCTTTCTGAATGTGCCGCAGGGTGGATCCGGCATATCCGTCATTACCCTTGGCAGCCTTGCTGGCTTCGCAGGCACGGTGACCCTATCGGCGTCAGGAGACCTCGCAACATCGTTCAGCCCCAGTACTGTCTTTGTGTCAGCAGGTGGATCAGCGTCTTCGAACTTCACGATCAATGCATTCGCTCCCACGCCGGGTGTCCACTATCTGACTGTAACCGCGTTTGCAGGCATTGTGTCGCACTCGATAACGATAACCGTCGACTTAACCGGTCCGGACTTCAATATCTTCGCCATCCCGTCACGACTCACAGTCGCCGAAGGAGCGTCTGCCCTCTCAACGATTACTCTTACTGGCCTCGATGGCTTCTCCAGCCCAATACTCCTTACTACCTTTAGTCCATACGGTCTCCAATCGTCCGTGAACCCAGCTGACGTGACCCTTAGTAAAACAATGAATTTGGTTACGGCAGGTCTAAACGTCACAGTTCCGGCCACATTAGTTCCTGGCTCCTTCTACTATGTCACGGTGACCGGTACCAATGGCATACTTGCCCATTCAGTAAATGTACCCGTGATCGTGACGGGTCCAGACTTCACTATCTCTGCCGATCCAACCTTCTTGACAATCGAGCAAGGCAAGAACGCTACTTCGACGATCAGCCTATCCAGTCTTGATGGCTTTCAAGGAACTGTAGAACTTAGCGCCAAC
>Ga0066692_10000407_pt1 | contig 14555 bp, 10 predicted proteins | sample GraSoiAngelo_141_FD_66456 | JGI IMG/M metagenome (GOLD analysis project Ga0066692, IMG submission 66456) | Grasslands soil microbial communities from the Angelo Coastal Reserve, California, USA - 14_0929_12_40cm | ecosystem: Environmental > Terrestrial > Soil > Grasslands | place: USA... | reverse complement strand
TGATGGCCCGGCGCGCCTCATCCAGTTCCCGGCGCCGATGGATGTAATCAGCGGCGCTTACGTTGGCGCCGGCGCGTATGCGGCGCAGGGTCTCGGGCTGGTAGAGTTCCGGGGCTTGGGCAACGGACTTGGCGTGATAGGCGTAGGATTCAGCGGTTTGTACGGTGCGATCGGTGGCGACGGGGAAAGTTATTTCACGCACACCCGCCGAGAGTTTAGTAATCACCGCTAACGCCTCGTCGATAGCCGCGGAGATTTCCTGGTCCAGGTCGTCAAAGAAAAATGAGCGAGGTATGCCCACCCGCAAAGCCCCTGGTGTTTCTTGGAGCGCCGCAACGTAGTCTCTGGTTGGCACTTTCGCACTGCTGATTTCGTTGCGATCGCAACCGGCGATTGCCTGTAACACGATCGCGGCATCGGCGACGGTTGTGGTGATGGGGCCAACGTGATCAAGCGACCACGACAGCGGGATTACCCCGCGCGTGCTGATGCGGCCGTAAGTCGGCTTGAGGCCCACTACTCCGCAGCAAGCGGCGGGCAGGCGAACGGAACCGGCGGTGTCAGTGCCGATGGCGCCGTAGCCAAGGCCGGCTGCGACGGCGGCCGCCGAGCCTCCTGAGGATCCCCCTGTGATATGCGCCAGATTCCAGGGATTGTGCACCTCGCCAAAATGACTCACGATAGAGCTGCCACCGTAAGCGAATTCATGCAGGTTTTGTTTGCCGATCAGTACTGCGCCAGCTTTCTTCAGGCGGAGGACAATTTCGGCATCTTCCGCCGGAACGCGGTCTTTAAACAGCGCGCTCGCCGCAGTAGTGCGTACACCGACGGTATCAATTAAATCTTTCAATCCAATTGGGATTCCGTGCAGCGGGCCTCGCCATCCCCGCCGCTTGATTTCTTCCTCAGCGCGGCGGGCATCAGCGAGAGCTGATTCCGTAGTGACCGTGATGAACGCGTTAAGTATTGGATTTAACTCTTCTACTCTCGCCAGGCACCCGCGGGTGAGTTCCACAGGAGAGATCGACCTTCGACGGATCAAGTCGCTGAGTTCGAGAATCGTGCCGGGCAATTGTTGTCCTCTTTTTTTTATGCGAAGTATTATCACCGAACTGCAAGCAAGCGCTTGCCCCACAGCCTATAATTCTTTTGTAAACCTCTCGTAGTGGAGACGACAAGCACATGGCCGAGATGACAATGACGCCGGTGGCGACGCATGGTTTCCTTGTAGATGGCCGTTGGCTTGAAGAGGGCGATCTCGTCGAAGTGCGGTCTCCGTACGATGGCGCTGTGGTCGGCCGGGTATTTCAGGGTACGAAGCGGCACGCGGAATTGGCGATTGCGGCGGCGGTCAAAGCATTCGGAACCACCCGGCGCCTCCCGGCATTCGAGCGCCAGCGCGTATTACGGCGGGTTGTTGAAGGAATCGCAAAACGAAAAGAAGAATTCGCACGCACTATGGCCCAGGAAGCCGGAAAGCCTATCAGGGCGGCGCGGACGGAGGTGGAACGCGCCATTTTTACGTTTACAGTGGCCGCCGAGGAGAGCACACGGATTTATGGCGAGTATTTGCCACTTGACTGGCAGGAGTATACGGCGGGGCGGTGGGGCATCGTGCGGCGATTCCCTCTGGGTCCGATTGCCGGCATCACCCCGTTCAATTTTCCTTTAAACCTGGTTGCACATAAAGTAGCGCCGGCGATCGCTGCTGGTTGCTCGATCGTGTTGAAGCCGGCGCCGCAGACGCCACTTTCTGCGTTACTTCTTGCTGAAACAATTCAGGAGGCGGGATGGCCCGACGGCGCGCTGAATGTGCTGCCGCTTTCGAATGACGATGCGGGCTTGCTGGTGACCGATGACCGACTGAAAATGATTAGTTTTACCGGAAGCGCAGCGGTGGGCTGGGAAATCAAGAAGCGCGCCGGCAAGAAGAAAGTGATATTGGAACTGGGCGGAAATGCCGGCGTTATAGTGCACGGCGACACGGATCTCGGGTATGCCGCCGAGCGCTGTGTCGCTGGAGGATTCGCTTATGCCGGACAGACATGCATCTCCGTGCAGCGGATTTTGGTGGAGCATTCGGTCTATGGCAAATTCACCGACCTCCTGCTGGCGGGCGTGAAGAAGTTGAAGACGGGCGACCCGCTGGAGGATTCGACCGATTTAGGTCCGCTCATTCGTGAAAGCGACGCAGTCCGAGCCACTGACTGGATACAGGAAGCCGTGCGCGGGGGCGCCCGACTGTTGTGCGGCGGGCACCGCAAAGGTCCGGTGCTTGCGCCCACCGTACTGACAGGTACGAAACCGGAGATGAGGGTGAACTGCCAGGAAATCTTTGCTCCGGTAGTAACCGTCGAGCCCTACGACGATTTTGAGCTGGCACTGCGCCAGCTCAATAATTCGCCGTATGGGTTGCAAGCTGGAATTTTCACTCGCGATGCCAAATTGTTGTTTCACTCTTACGAGGAGCTTGAGGTAGGTGCGGTTGTTGCCGGTGACGTGCCCTCGTTTCGAATCGATCATATGCCTTACGGCGGTATTAAAGATTCCGGAGTCGGCCGGGAAGGACTGCGCTACGCGATTGAAGAAATGACCGAGCCGAAGCTTCTCGTAATGAACCCGCGGTAGGGACCGGATTCTGACTTCGCTCCCAGGCTTAACCCTCTCTGATTCTTTGTACAAAACATCTCATCGATTGCCCAGTTTGCCTGAATGCGTCATTTTCCAGCAGAAGTCCCTGGTTAATTGGAACTGAGTTCCGGAAAGCGTCAGAGGAATTTGTTTTCAAAAATAAATACTGTGTAAGGTCAATGGAGATGCGTCGGCCAGAGTTATGAACTGTTATAATCCTTGGTTTCCGCGCACGTCGTCACCGCAATCTGTGACGCTTGGGCCCCAGCAACGCTGCATGAACCGGGATTGATTTAAGAAATCAGCCCACTGCACTGGACGTCGATGCAGATCTTTCATCGCAGTACGAACACAATCTCCCGGGCCACAATCTTTGGCGCCGTATTCGTTATAGCTGCATTGTTCTGGGCGATGGCTGAAATCCAGCGTTCCCCTTACATCACCTACGAGGGTGTGGTGAAGCCCCAACCTGTCGCATTCAGCCATCAACACCACGTTACCGGCCTGGGAATTGATTGCCGCTACTGCCACACCTCGGTCGAGGACTCAAACTTCGCAGGCATCCCTCCTACCAAGACTTGCATGAACTGCCATGCCCAGATCTGGACCAACGCGGCGTTGTTGGAACCGGTGCGCGAAAGCTATCGCACCGATAAATCATTGCAGTGGACCCGGGTGAACCAGCTCCCCGATTACGTATATTTCGATCACAGTATTCATATCAACAAAGGCGTTGGATGCAATACCTGTCATGGGCAGGTGGATCGAATGCCCCTGATGTACCAGTATGCGTCGCTGCAAATGGAGTGGTGCCTCAACTGTCACCGCGCGCCGGAAAAACATCTGCGGCCACGGGATCAGGTTTTCAACATGGAGTACCAGCAACCGGTGGCGGGTAACCCAGCGCTAGTAGATGGACAAAGCTTTACCGACCAGGATTCTCTCGGGCTTTTTCTGGTCAAAAAATACAAGCTGCGCACGGAGCGCGATATTACCAGTTGCTCAACTTGTCATCGGTAAGCGGTTTTCACGCAACTGCGCTCGGCCGGGGAGAATAAGCAACATCGTAAATCTTGCGTAATTGATATGGACGAACAGAACCGAGAACGACGCGCCGAGGTCGTCTGTCCCAGCAAGCTGGGCTTGCGAGCCGTCAAGGCCGCTATCGAACAGACTCAGGGTCCGGAATATTGGCGGAGTCTCGAAGAACTGGCGGGTAGCCCGGATTTCCAGGAGATGATGCACCGCGAATTTCGAAGAGGTGCTTCGGAGTGGCTGGATTCCGTTTCCCGGCGCGGATTTCTAAAGTTGATGAGCGCGTCACTCGCGCTGGCGGGAATGAGCGGCTGCACCAAGATGCCGCTCGAGCCCATCGTTCCCTACGTGAAGCAACCGGAAGACGTGGTACCCGGGCGTCCGAAGTTTTACGCGACGGCATTTACGCTGAGCGGGTATGCCAGCCCAGTGCTGGTCGAAAGTCATTTGGGGCGGCCGACGAAGATTGAAGGAAATCCGGAACACCCCGCCAGCCTGGGCGGCACCGATGTTTTCACACAGGCATCTCTACTCGGACTTTACGATCCGGATCGATCGCAAACTCTCACTTATCTTGGGGACGTGCGTTCATGGAGCGCCCTCGTGGAAGCCATCCACGGACCCATGAACGTGCAGAAAACGCTGCAAGGGGCTGGACTACGAATCCTTACGCAGACCGTGTCCTCGCCCACACTTGCAGATCAGATTCGCGGGCTGCTGAAGATTTATCCGCAAGCCAAGTGGCATGTGTATGAGCCGGTGAACCGTGACAATGCGCTGGCTGGTGCACAGATGGCATTCGGCCAGCCAATAGAAACTCAGTACAAGCTGGAGAACGCGGACGTCATCGTTTCGCTGGACGCCGACTTCCTATACGCGGGTTTTCCTGGTTTCACCAGGTACGCGCGTGAATATGCCAAGCACCGTAATCCCGACGGCAATATGAACCGGTTGTACGTCGTCGAAAGTACCCCTTCGTCAACAGGTGTGAAGGCGGACCATCGGTTGCCAATGCGGGCCATCGATATCGATGGATTCGCGCGAGCATTGGCTTCGGCAGTAGGAACGAATGGCGTGAACGCGGGAAATTCAGTGGCGAGCGTTGAGCAAGGCAAGTTCATAACTGCAATCGCGCGGGATTTGCAAGGTCATCGGGGAGCCAGCGTCGTGATAGTCGGCGAACATCAGCCAGCCTCGGTGCACGCCCTGGCGCACGCGATGAACCAGGCGCTCGGCAACGTCGGACGTACAGTGCTGTACACCGATCAAGTCGATGCCAATCCGGTGAATCAGACGGATTCATTGCGTGAACTGGTGCAGGACATGAAGTCCGGTAAGGTGGACTTGCTGGTCATGCTGGGCGGCAACCCTGCTTACGATACCAGCGCTGATTTCGGTTTCGCCGATGCCCTAAAAAACAACAACGTCCCTCTTCGTATCCATCTCGGTCTATATCAGAACGAGACGGCGGAACTCTGCCACTGGCACGTTAACCAGACGCATTATCTAGAAGCTTGGGGTGACACGCGGGCCTACGACGGCACCGTCAGCGTTGTTCAGCCGCTCATCGAGCCATTCTACGGTGGCAAGAGCGCTTGCGAGATGGTCGCATTTCTGGCCGGGCAGTCCGAGGTCAGAGGGCATGATCTGGTGCAGGCATATTGGAAGAAGCAGTACCCGGGCGCGGACTTCGATCTCTTCTGGCGGCAATCACTTCATGACGGCTGGATCGCTGGCACGACGTACACGCCGAAGCAAGTCACACCAAAGGCGCCTAACTTGCCGCTCGCGAATAAGCCCGACGACAGCATCGAGATCAATTTCCGGCGTGATCCTTCCATTTATGACGGGCGGTTCTCCAACAACGGCTGGCTACAGGAACTTCCCAAGCCGCTTACCAAGATGACCTGGGACAACCCTGTGCTAATCGGTCCATCAATGGCAGACCGTCTTCATCTGAAATCGGAAGATGTCGTCAGGCTCGACCTTGATGGCAGAAAGATCGAAGCTCCAGTGTGGATCCAGGCAGGTCATCCGGACAATTCCGTGACCGTCTTTTTGGGCTACGGGCGTAGGCGCGCAGGACGTGCGGGGACCGGCGCGGGATTCAATATGTACTCGCTGCGCACCAGTTCCATGCCGTGGTTTGCCACCGGAGTAAAGATCACGCCGACGGGCGGAACTTACAAGCTTGCCACCACGCAAGGCGAGCAGACGATGGACACGCCGGTGGGATCGCGTCCACTAGTGCGTGAGGCCTCGCTGGATGAATACAAGCAGCATCCTCATTTCGCCACCGAAGAGGAGCCAGTCGCGAAGTTAAGTTTGTTCCCTGGGTTTGATTACAAGAGCGAGCCATACGCGTGGGGCATGGCGATCGATTTGAATTCTTGCGTCGGATGCAACAACTGCATCGTCGCCTGCCAGTCCGAGAACAACATTCCAGTCGTCGGCAAGGAGCAGGTGATGAGGGGCCGGCATATGCACTGGCTGCGCGTCGATGCCTACTACCAGGGCGATCGGGCGAATCCGCGAGCATTCTTTCAGCCGGTACCCTGCATGCAATGCGAGAACGCGCCGTGTGAGCTGGTTTGTCCGGTCGGTGCCACCGTGCACAGCACCGAGGGCTTGAACGACATGGTTTACAACCGCTGCGTGGGCACGCGGTACTGCTCGAATAACTGTCCTTACAAGGTGCGGCGCTTTAACTTCCTGCTCTTCCAGGATTGGGAAACGCCGCAATACAAGATGATGCGTAATCCCGACGTGACGGTGCGAAGCCGCGGCGTCATGGAGAAGTGTACTTATTGTATCCAGCGCATCAATCAGCACCGCATAGACGCGGAACGGGCAGAGCAACAGATACGGGACGGCGAATTGCAAACCGCGTGCCAGCAGTCTTGCCCGGCCGAGGCGATTATCTTCGGCAATATCAATGATCCGAACAGCCGGGTCGCTAAGCAGAAGTCTCAAGCGCTCAATTATTCGTTGCTCGACGATCTCAATACACGGCCGCGGACGACTTATCTCGCGGAAGTCCGCAATCCCAATGCCGAACTGAAGACTTCAGTGGAGCGCAGCTAGAGTATGGACGATCGAACCGATGACGTGACCGTGGGCAGCGCCCCCGTGATTGAACCCGGGTATACCTTTGCCACGGTCACTGACAAGATCAGCGCGATCGTGCTTACCCGTCCCACATCCGTGGCATGGCTCTTCGGTTTTGGCGTCGCATTCCTCCTCACGATGATGATGCTGTATGCCATCGGCTATTTATTCGTGCGGGGAGTGGGAATTTGGGGCGTGAATATTCCTGTTGGGTGGGGCTTCGCCATCGTCAACTTCGTCTGGTGGATTGGAATCGGTCACGCCGGCACTCTGATTTCTGCAATTCTCTTGCTTCTGCGGCAATCGTGGCGTAACTCGATTAATCGCTTCGCAGAGGCGATGACATTGTTTGCCGTGGCCTGTGCCGGCCTGTTCCCGGTGCTTCATTTGGGCCGCCCATGGCTCGGTTATTGGCTTTTTCCCTATCCCAACACCATGAAGTACTGGCCGCAATTCCGCAGTCCGCTGGTGTGGGACGTATTCGCGGTGTCCACCTACTTCACAATTTCCCTGATGTTCTGGTTTATCGGATTGATTCCAGATCTGGCCACGCTACGCGATCGCTCTGGCAATCGCGCGGCACAGATCATCTATGGAATTTTGGCCATGGGCTGGCGGGGATCGGCCCGTCATTGGGCTCGTTATGAGACCGCCTACTTGCTGCTCGCCGGCCTGGCTACGCCCCTGGTGCTGTCGGTACATACGGTAGTGAGTTTTGATTTTGCCATCAGCATGGTGCCGGGATGGCACACTACGATCTTCCCGCCATATTTCGTTGCTGGAGCGATTTACTCAGGCTTCGCCATGGTGTTGGTGCTGGCCATTCCGATTCGGAAGTTCTATGGGTTGGAAGACTTCATCACCGAACGCCATTTGCAGAACTCAGCCAAGGTAATGCTCGCAACCGGACTGATTGTCGCTTACGGATATGGAATCGAAGCCTTCATGGGCTGGTACAGCGGTAATCGTTACGATACGTTTTTATTGTGGAACCGTCTGCACGGGCCGTACCACTTCTGGTACTGGATGCTGCTGGTTTGCAATATCGGCATTCCCCAGGTTCTGTGGATTCGCAACCTGCGAAGCAGCCCTGTATGGCTATTTCTAATCTCGTTAGACATTCTCGTTGGCATGTGGCTGGAGCGCTTCGTCATCGTGGTAGTAAGTCTGCACCGCGACTTCTTGAATTCTTCCTGGGGTATGTACTATCCGACACGCTGGGACTGGATGACTTACATCGGAACCATTGGAATGTTTCTTGCATTGATGTTCCTGTTCCTGCGCATCCTGCCCGCGATTTCAATTTTCGAAATGCGCACGCTGCTGCCCCAGGCTGAGGTGAAGCCGGAATGAAACGGCTGGCGATCTACGGGATGATGGCCGAGTTCGATACGACGAGCGACCTGGTAGCGGCGGCGCGCCGTACCCACGAAGCCGGCTACCGGAAAATCGATGCCTACAGCCCGTTCCCGGTGGAAGGTCTGGCGGATGAGATGGGATTTCACAAGAATGCCGTGCCACTGGTTGTGTTAGTTGGGGGCGTACTGGGTGCCATATCCGGTTATTTGCTGCAGTACTGGATTTCAGCGGTTACCTATCCCATCAATGTTGGAGGCAGACCGTACAATTCCTGGCCGGCATTCATCGTCGTGACGTTTGAGACGACGATTTTGTTTGCCGGTCTGGCGGCAGTCTTGGGCATGCTGGCACTCAATGGACTGCCCATGCCATACCATCCAGTGTTCAATGTGCCACGGTTTGCATTCGCGACCCGGGACCGCTTCTTCCTGATAATTTTTTCGTCGGATCCAAAGTATGAGACTGCTGGCACGCGGGTGTTCCTGGAGAGCCTGAAGCCGCGGTCCATTTCGGAGGTGCCCAGTTAGCGCCATGCTGAGCTTCCGAAGATTGACGGCTTTTGTGCTTATGGCGCTGCTGTGGCTGGGGGGCTGTCGTCTCGACATGCAAGTACAGCCGCGGTTGAATCCCCTGGCGAAAAGCGATTTTTATCCCGATCAGCGATCGGCCCGGTCGCCGGTCGAGGGAACGGTGGCGCGCGGTGATCTGCGAGAAGACACGTATTTTTACTCCGGAAAGATCGGAAATAATCCTGGCGATTACATGCCGTTTCCGGTGAACCAGGACGTGATGTTGCGAGGACGTGAACGCTTCAATATCTACTGCGCCCCCTGCCATTCCCGGCTGGGCGATGGGAACGGAACGATCGCGCAACGGGGTTTCCGGCGGCCCCCGTCGTTTCACATCGAGCGTCTGCGCAAGGCCCCGCTGGGATATTTCTTTGATGTGATGACGCACGGATTTGGAGCTATGCCGGATTACGCCTCGCAGATTTCGGCCCGCGACCGCTGGTCCATTGTCGCGTACATCAGGGCGCTACAGTTAAGTCAGAACGCCAGCAGCGCGGAGATTCCCGCAGGACAAAAAATGCCATCCGCAATGCCAGAGCAGCGGAGCGGGTTGGATTCGGGTGCGACACCGCCAGCGCGTGCGCCGTCTTCAAAAGATAAAAACACAGAGCAGCGGAAATGAGCGGCCCACGCGTAAACAACGCTGATCTGCTGGCGCCGCCCGTGGTGCAGACCATTCAGCAACGATCACTGGTGGTTGGCGTTGTTTTCGCCGTAATGTCCATCATCGGGCTCCTCATCCGGCCGGGCGAATTTTTCCCGGCATACCTTTTGGGCTTTATGGCGTGGCTTGGCGTAACCCTGGGCTGTCTCGCCATTTTGATGCTGCAGCACATGACCGGCGGAGCCTGGGGTCTGGTAATCCGCCGCATTCTGGAAGCCGGTACTCGCACCCTGCCGCTGATGGCGTTGCTGTTCATTCCGCTCCTGTTCGGAATGCCCAAGCTTTACGTGTGGGCGCGTGCCAGCGAAGTCGCGAAAGACCAACACTTGCAGGAACTCACCCGCGCATACCTCAATTTCAGCGGATTTCTGGGGCGCGCGATCGTTTATTTTGCGATCTGGGCTGTGCTGGCATACCTCCTCAATCGCTGGTCGGACGCGCAAGACAATGCCGCCCTCCCGGACAATACTCACCGTTTCCGTGCCCTGAGCGGGCCGGGCCTGGTTCTGTACGCCTTTTGCATGTCATTCGCGGCGATCGATTGGGCTATGTCTCTCAGCCCTCATTGGATTTCGACCATCTATCCACTGATATTTCTAGTTGGACAAGTTCTTTCTGCTCTGGGCTTCGTGGTCGCGATCGAAACCATACTTTCCCGCTACAAACCAATGTCAGAACTTTTAAAACCAGACCACGTGCATGATCACGGCAAGTTGATTCTCACCTTCGTGATGCTGTGGGCTTACTTCTCTTTCTCGCAGTGGCTGATCATCTGGGCTGGGAATCTGCCTGAAGAAATTAGCTGGTTTGTGCGACGGCTCAACGGCGGCTGGGGCTTTGTCGGTCTCTTCCTAGCCGCGTTCCACTTTGCCGTCCCTTTCGTTTTTCTGCTTTCGCGACAGTTCAAACGAAATCTACCTACATTGATGTGGCTCGCAGTGTGGCTGATGTTCATGCGGGTTGTGGATCTTTTCTGGATGATCGAGCCCACCTTTCATGAGCAGCTCCGTGTGACTGTCTGGGACATAGTGGTTCCGGTTGCGATCGGCGGATTCTGGCTGACATTCTTTTTCCGCAACTTAAAAGGGCGGCCATTGCTGCCGTTGTACGACCCGCATTCGCGGGAGATTTTGGAACCGGCGCATGAGTGATCAAACAATCAGGAATCCGGAGAATTCGGAGCATACGGAATACGAACGAAGCGATCTGAGTGCGAAGGGAATCTTCGGCTTTCTTTTCGGCTTGGCCGTTGCCGGCGTGATTATCCACTTCGTGCTTATTGGGATGTACAGCGTGTTGAATAATTACCAAAAGAATCATCAGCCAGCGCAAAATCCGCTGGCCACTACCACGTACAGCGCAACCCGCGAGCTGAGCCCACGCGACGTACTGAAGTTTCCCGAGCCTCGCCTGGAAGCGAATGAACGTACGGAATTAAATGGCTTTCGCTCCGAAGAAGATCAGAAGTTAAACACCTATGGGTGGGTAGATCAGAAGGAAGGAGTGGTTCACATCCCCATCGAACAGGCCATGCAGATTGTGGCGCAGCGGGGATTGCCGGTACGTCCGCCCAGTGCTTCGCCAGAGCAGGTTTCTGGTGCTCAGCAGAAAAACAAAACAGCGTCAAAGCTTCCTGGGCGGCGCAAGTAAGCTGTCAGGCGGACTATATCGCGAAAGGAAAAACGGTGTGGAGTAAAGCTAAATTGGCAAATCCTGTCTTCATTGGAAGCTTCGTTCTCGTGCTCGCGATTGCAAGTTGGGGGCAAGCGATGCGGGGCGGCGGAATTATGGCACCGCCCGCAAACCAGCGCCCCCCGGGCCTCGCCAATGTCGGAATCGAACAGCGCTTGAACCAACAAATTCCGCAGCATCTGACATTTCATGATGAGACGGGCAAAGCAGTACGCCTGGGCGATTACTTTGGCAAGCGGCCAGTGATCCTCAATCTCGTTTATTACAACTGCCAGATGCTATGCGGCGAAGTACTCAGCGGATTGACGAGTACGCTGCGAGTGCTCAAGTTCGATGTGGGACGGGAATTCGATGTCATCACAGTGAGCTTCGATCCGAGAGAACCCCCCCCAATCGCCGCGGACAAGAAAAAGCAATATCTCGAACGTTATGGGCGCAAGGGTGCGGCACAGGGTTGGCATTTTCTTACTGGGCAGCAGGATGCGATTAGTGAACTCACCAAAGCTGCGGGCTTCCAGTACGAATATGACCCCAGAACCAACCAGTACGCGCACACTACCGCGATCATGGTGCTGACGCCCGAAGGCAAGATTGCGCAGTACTACTACGGAGTTGAGTACGCACCAAAAGATCTGCGTTTGGGTCTGATTGAAGCTTCGCAGAACAAGATTGGGAACCTCCTGGATCAGGTGCTGCTCTATTGCTATCACTACAATCCGGCAACCGGAAAATACGGGGCGGTCATCATGCGAGTGCTGAGACTGGCGGGCATGGCGACCATCGTTTTTTTAGGCGCTTTCATGATGCTCATGTTTCGTCGTGATCGGGTTCATGACGCCCAAAGGGAGCGATCTAGCTAATCATGTTCGCGAACCTTCCACTCTGGCCTGATCGCGCCTCCAACATGGCGGGCAATGTTGATGCGCTGTTCATTTTCTTGCTGATCTTATGCGGCCTGATGTGCGTGGCGATTTTCATCATGATTTTGGTATTCGCGGCGAAATACCGCCGCCGCAAAGGAGTGGAAGCTGAGCAAATAGAAGGCTCTACAGCTCTCGAACTCACCTGGAGCGGGGTGCCGCTCCTCATCTTTATGGGTATTTTCGCCTGGGGCGCGATTATCTATTTTCAGGAGCGAACTCCGCCTCAGGACTCCGCGGAAATTTACACGGTGGCCAAGCAATGGATGTGGAAGTTCCAGCACATGGAAGGTCAGCGGGAAATCAACGAACTGCACGTGCCGGTAGGCCGCGACGTGAAGATGATTATGACCTCGCAGGACGTAATTCACAGCTTTTATGTTCCGGCATTCCGCATCAAGCAGGACGTGTTGCCCGGCCGCTATACGGTGGCTTGGTTTCGCGCTACGAAAGCCGGCACATATCACCTGTTCTGCGCCGAGTACTGTGGGACATCACACTCCGGAATGATCGGCAGCGTTGTAGTTATGGAACCAGCCCTATATGAGCAATGGCTGAGTGGTGGCCCGGCGGCTCCGTTGCCCCAGGCGGGAAAGCAGTTGTTTATGTCGCTGGGCTGCAGCACGTGTCACCGCCTGGACACTCAGGGCCGCGGTCCTAATTTGGCGAACCTGTACAACCACCCGGTACTGCTCGAGGACGGGCGAACGATCATCGCGGACGACAACTACATTGGCGAATCGATTTTGAATCCGGCGGCGAAGCTCGTCTCCGGCTTCAAGCCAATCATGCCAACTTTTCAGGGAATCATCAGCGAGGAGCAACTGAATGCGCTGGTTGCGTATATCAAGTCACTGAGTCAGCCAACCGAGGGTGAGGCCGGCAGCAGGAACACGCCCGCGGCGTCGCCCAGCGGTCAACCGCAGACTATGCAGGTGCAATAGCATGGCAGCCATACCACTTCCAGGCGCGGAACACGAGAACTATCTCAACAAGGAATATGGCATTCGCTCCTGGTTGCTCACCACTGATCACAAGCGGATCGCGCTGCTGTATTTATTGTCGATCACGTTCTTCTTTTTTATTGGCGGATTCTTTGCCCTTCTCATCCGGCTGGAACTGCTGACGCCGGCAGGCGACCTGGTTCAGGCCGACACCTACAACAAGCTATTCACCATGCACGGCCAGGTGATGGTGTTTTTCTTCCTCATTCCCGCCGTACCCGCTGTGCTGGGAAATTTTCTAATTCCGATCATGATCGGCGCGAAAGACCTGGCGTTTCCACGAATCAATCTGCTGAGCTGGTACATATTCATCATCGGGGGATGTTTCATGCTGTACACGATCCTCACCGGTGGTGCGGATACTGGATGGACCTTCTATACGCCGCTGAGCACCTCGTTTCTCGATACCCATGTGGTGGCTGCGGCGGTGGCTATTTTCATCGCAGGATTTTCCTCGATTCTCACCGGTTTGAACTTTATTGTCACCGTCCATCGGATGCGGGCACCGGGCATGACCTGGTCGCGCCTGCCCCTATTTGTATGGGCCAACTATGCGACGAGCATTATTCAGGTGCTGGGCACTCCGGTGCTGGCGATCACTTTGGCGTTGGTCGCACTGGAACGGCTATTCCATTTCGGCATTTTCGATCCGCAGAAAGGCGGCGACCCGCTGCTGTTCCAGCATCTCTTCTGGTTCTACTCGCATCCGGCGGTATACATCATGATTTTGCCGGGCATGGGTGTGGTTAGCGAGATCGTGGCTTGCTTCTCGCGTAAACGCGTTTTCGGCTATAAATTCATGGCCCTCGCTGTAATTGCAATCGCGGTGTTCGGATTCCTTGTCTGGGCGCACCACATGTTTGTGGCTGGAATATCTCTCTACGCCGCGCTGGTTTTCTCGTTGTTGAGCTATCTGGTTGCCGTGCCCTCGGCCATCAAGGTCTTCAATTGGACCGCGACCATGTATAAGGGCTCCATCTCCTACACGACCCCCATGCTGTACGCCTTCGGCTTCATCGGTCTGTTCACCATGGGCGGCCTGACCGGACTGTTTCTGGCTGCGCTGGGTCTGGACGTGCACGTCACGGATACCTATTTCGTAATCGCCCATTTCCACTACATCATGGTCGGTGGAATGGTGATGGCTTACATCGGCGGCTTGCACTTTTGGTGGCCGAAAATTTCCGGCCGCATGTATCCCGAAAGCTGGGGACGACTTGCGGCGCTTACGATTTTTATTGGATTCAACCTGACGTTCTTCCCGCAATTCATCCTTGGTTATCTTGGGATGCCGCGTCGTTATTGGCAATACTCTCCCGAGTACCAGGTTCTGAATGTGCTTTCGACAGCGGGTTCGACGATTCTGGCTGTGGGCTACGTGCTCCCCATGGTCTATTTCCTTTGGTCAATGCGCTACGGCAAGGTTGCTGACGAAAATCCGTGGGGAGCTGCTGGATTGGAATGGATGACTGCATCTCCGCCGCCAACATTCAATTTTGATGAGACTCCCGAAGTGACCTGGGAAGCCTACAACTACGGCGAGGCCAAGGAGGTCCCTGTTGAGCGATAGCGC
>Ga0066692_10000398_pt1 | contig 14679 bp, 13 predicted proteins | sample GraSoiAngelo_141_FD_66456 | JGI IMG/M metagenome (GOLD analysis project Ga0066692, IMG submission 66456) | Grasslands soil microbial communities from the Angelo Coastal Reserve, California, USA - 14_0929_12_40cm | ecosystem: Environmental > Terrestrial > Soil > Grasslands | place: USA... | reverse complement strand
AATGGTGTGATTCCCGGGGCAAACGGAATCGATCCAAGGTTAAACACATCGAGCGAGGCTGTGCGGTGGGAGAATCGTATGCGTCAGCAGTTGTACGGACCCTTCGGCCCGAACAATGCCGAACGCAAAGTGCATGACTGATCGATGAGTCAGGGGGATAAGACACAAATGAATCTCAAGTGGTCTAGAACACTGGCGATACTTGGAGCTGTAATCATGGCCTCGCTCGTGTTGATCTTCTATACCAGCACAGACAAGACTGCGATCCGTGAATGGGTGAGCACCGTAGGCTTTCCGGGAATCTGGATAGGGGCGCGGCTTTTCAGAGGTGCTCCACTGACGCGAACGAGCGACGTCCTATTCAACCTGTATCTTGTCGCGTGCACTGCTCTTGAAGGATTTCTTCTTGGTTGGTGCATCGATTTCGTTCTAAAGAGGAGGGGTGGCCGCACCCATACTTACGACGCGCCAAAATGACAGCGGCCTACGAGTATGGCACCACTGCTCCTCACTTCACCGGCAAAGAACGCGACTCGGAGTCGGGTCTGGATAACTTCGGGGCTAGATACTACTCAAGTTCAATGGGGAGATGGGCGACGCCGGATTGGTCGGCGAGACCTGCTGCTGTTCCGTACGCCGTCCTCGGCAATCCGCAGAGCCTAAATCTCTACAGCTACGTAAAGAATAATCCTGTGAGTCTGACCGATCCCGACGGCCACTGCGATCGGGGCAGTCCTGGGTGCGCACTACAACTTGTACAGGCAATTCAGAACTTTGCTGATCACCCGGGTGAATACGTCAAAGCGTTCGTTTTGGGCGCTGTAAAACAAGAACTGTCCACTGTCCGCGACAACCTCGGCCTGAAGCCTGCACCCGAACTGAATCCATCGAATGACGTTGAGCGAGCTGGCGCAGCGTTGACAACTGCCGGGCAGACCACCGCTGCAGTCGTTCTACCGCTCGTCACCGGCGGTGAGGGCGAGGAGCCTGGTGGGTCTTTCATGGGTCCTAAGGAGGGAGAATCCGGTGGCCCAGGGGCGGGCAAACCTTTCAGCCCCGCAACTCAGCAATCTGCAGTAGACGAAAACGCGGCAGCAAACGGCGGCGCAGCTCGTTGTGTTTTTTGCGGTGAGAAAGTCTCCAACGAATCAGGGCCGAACAAGGTGAATATCGACCACGCGGACGCGAGAGCCAAAGGCGGCAACAATACCCTAAACAACGCGCAAGTAACCTGCCAATACTGCAATCAAAGCAAGGGTACAAGTCCAGCGGCGGGTGGCAGGCCCTTGGGCAAATGGCCAGGAGTCGATCCGCTAGATTGGTTTTGGGTGCCGCACCCTTTGGGGTTTGGTTTACCAAAGGGTGCGGGTTTTGACTTCGCTTTTTGTAGTTCGTCTTGCATCCGCCGTCACCGTTCAACCCGCCTCCTGTCCGGACCCGCCTTATAATCCTGGTTTCCAACCTCGAACCTCTACCATCCAACCTTTAAAATTACCATTCAACCCTCAATTTCCCCCGTTCCCTGCATAATACTTGACCAATCGCTAATAACCTGCTATCCTTCCCCTGTGTTTGCCGATCAAAACTCCCGCCGCCCCATCTGTCCGAGTCCCCTATCCCGTGCACCTCGCCGGAACGGGCAAAGACTCCTCTCCCCTAACCCATTCAGAATCAACACTTACAAAGCCACCTCGCAACTGTTGATTCTAAACCACTTACGGGAACAGCTAAGTTTTTTAGATGCAACACTTACGCAAAAACCGGGGGAGGGGGGTATTTCAGTTTTTCAAGATTTCCGACCGCTGTTCTCCGCTTTCCGTTCTCACGTCTACGAACGGTGGCGATCGTCAGGAGCGGCGGCAGAGCAAATTGTCGACGTGAAGCTATGCTGAGCCTACGTGGAAACGGGCGCGTCCGAAGGCAGCTTGGAACGCAGGCACCACTTGAGTTCCTGGCTCATCTCCGTGATCTCCATCCCGGGCATCACGATGAACTTGCAGCTCAACATCTCGTGCGGCTCGTCGTCATCCGGCAATTGACAGCTCACACGGCAGTATTGGCAATCTTGATTCCAGCAGAAGCGGCCGTAGGGAATCGTCTCCGGGCTAATGAACTGGAAGCAGCGCAACAACGAATTACGCTCCGGCACTTGAAACTTCTTTCCAAAAATAATGATGTCAACCAATTTTTCGTACGGGCGGAAGGGTTCCGACATGACGAGTCCTGTTCTGCGTGAACCGGCCAGGGCAACAAACCTACTCCTTTGTGCCGGTACACCTGGATGATTGCCAGTTCAGAGTAGAATGCAGCATGCACGGGCACAACGCCGCTCTCCTTTCGCGTTCCCAATATGCTACGGGTTGACAAACCGGCGCAATCTACCGGGAAAACGCAACGCGAAACCTGCATGCGCAATTCTTGTGCAACGAGGGGGAGAGGAGGCAGGAAGCCGTGAAGTGAAAGCTAATCGCTTCTCACGTCGAAGAATTGCCCCATCTTGCGGAATTTCTCGTAGCGCGCGTCAAGCAATTCCCGGATCGGCTGATTCGTCAAAGCGACAAGCTGCCGGTCAAGAACATCATCAAGAAAGCGTGCCGCTGCTTCGTGGTCGGTATGGGCGCCGCCTTCCGGTTCGGGTACGATTTCGTCGACGATTCCCAATCCCTTCAAATCCTTCGCCGTAATCTTCATAGCCGCCGCTGCAGTTTCCGCTTTCGCCGAATCTCTCCAAATGATGGAAGCGCACCCCTCCGGCGAAATCACGGAGTAAAAGCTGTTCTCTAGAATGTTCACTTTATCGCCCACGGCAATGGCTAACGCTCCTCCCGAGCCTCCCTCACCTGTCACCGTGACAATGATCGGCACGGGCAACCTCGCCATTTCCCGCAGATTTCGTGCGATCGCTTCGCCCTGGCCGCGCTCTTCGGCATCCATGCCTGGGTACGCTCCTTGCGTATCGACAAAAGTGAAAATAGGGCGACCGAACTTTGCCGCCAACTGCATGACGCGCAGCCCCTTGCGGTATCCTTCGGGTTTGGGTTGACCAAAATTGCGCACGAGACGCTGTTTGGTATCGCGGCCCTTTTGATGGCCGATAATGGCGACGGGCCGCCCGCGGTATTTCGCAAGCCCCGCGATGATCGCTTTGTCGTCGGCGTAACCGCGATCGCCGTGCAACTCCATGAAATCCGTGAAAAGAAGATTTACATAGTCCAACGTGTAGGGGCGCTGCTGATGCCGCGCGATCTGCGCGCGCTGCCATGGTCCCAGATGGGTGTAAAAGTCACGCCGAAGCTCTGCAACCTGCTGGCGTATACGCTCCAACTCCGTGTCGGATTCTGCTTCTCCCGCCAGATGCCGCAATTCTTCGACATCTTTCTCCAGCCGCTCGATTTCTTTCCGCCGATCGATGGGCTGCTTCTCCGGCTTGGCCTTTTCTTTTTCCTTTTCTTTCGTCCTCATACTTCCACCACCGCGACAGCGTGCTCACCGCAAACTTGCCGAACAGCCTCTGCCAATTTCGGCGTGGCTTTCACTCTTCGCTGTGTCTCCAGCACGGCAATGGAACCGTCCAGATGGCACAACTCGAACACAACCTGGCAGGATCCGGGTGAACTAGCTAGTAGCTCTTCGAGCCGTTCCAAAGCTTCTTCACGCAATTCCTGCAGCATCAGTCGCACACGAAACTCGTTGGCCGCCAGGCGCTCCGCGAGATCCTGGAGCCGCCGCGCTTCTTGAAGTGAAAGCCGAGTTCCCGCTTCCTCGACTTGCACGCGAGCTTTCAAGAGAAGCGGGGTCCCAGGCTTCAAGACTTGCTCCAATCTCGCGAAGCTCTCTGGAAAGGCCAGCAATTCTTGAATTCCAGTCATGTCTTGAATGGTGAATATCGCCCAGCGCGCGCCCTTCCTCGAGCGCATGGGCCTTGTGCCAACGATCAGCGCCGCAACGGTGATTTCTTTCCCGTTGCGTTGTTCTTCGACTAGGTCGAGAGAAACCACTTTCAATTCCGCCAGCTGCGAGGAATATTTTTCCAGCGGGTGTCCGGAAACGTAAAAGCCCAGCATCGCATACTCGCTCGCGAGGCGCTCTTCCTCGTTCCAAGGCTCCGCGGCGCGCAACTCGAAAGGTATCGGCGCCGGCGCGGCTGCCGCCCCAAACAATCCGTGCTGTCCCGATTCCCGAATCCGCGAAGCGCGCTGCAAAGCGGCAATCGCGTCATCCACGGACACGAGCATCGATTCCCGTGGACCGAGCGAATCCAGCGCCCCTGACTTGATCAAGCTCTCGAAAACCCGCTTATTCAGAAAACGAGGCCCGATGCGCTCGCAAAAATCGTAAAGTGACTTGAACTCGCCCGCTGCCACCCGTGATTCACGAATCGCCTTGGCAGTGTTTTCGCCCACGTTCTTGATGGCCGCGAGACCAAAACGGATCGCTTCGCCTACCGGCGTATAGTAGAGATCGCTCTCATTCACATCCGGCGGAAGAATGGAGACACCCATCCCCCGCGTTTCATTGGTGTACTTCACCACTTTTTCCGTGTTGCCGGCTTCGGAGGTCAGCAGGGCAGCCATGAATTCCACGGGATAGTGGGTCTTCAGATACGCGGTCTGATACGCCAGAAGCGCATAGGCGCAGGAATGCGACTTGTTGAAACCGTAGCCCGCAAACTCTTCCATCAGGTTAAAAATGCGCTCCGCTTTCTTCCCGGCGATCTTGTTGGCCGCGCAGCCCGCCATGAACTTCGCGCGCTGAGCGGCCATCTCTTCTTTCTTCTTCTTCCCCATCGCGCGGCGCAGGATGTCCGCTTCACCAAGGGAAAAACTCGCAAGGCGGTTGGCGATTTGCATCACCTGTTCCTGGTAAAGAATGACGCCGTAGGTTTCTTCGAGAATGTCTTTCAATTCTGGAAGTTCGTAGGTGACTTTGGTCTTGCCCTGCTTGCGGTTGATGAAATCATCGATCATGCCTCCCTGAATGGGTCCGGGGCGGTAAAGCGCATTCAGCGCGGTAAGGTCTTCGATTCGGGACGGCTGATAGCGGCGGAGGATGTCCCGCATGCCGTGGGACTCGAACTGGAAAATGGCGGTGGTCTCGCCGCGCGCGAAGAGCTTATACGTTTCCGCATCGTCTAGCGCGAGATTGTTGATATCAATTTTCACGCCGCGATTTTGTTCCACCATGCGCACCGTGTCGTGCAGAACCGTGAGCGTCGTCAGCCCAAGAAAATCCATCTTCAGCAGGCCGATCCGCTCCAGCGCATTCATGTCGTACTGCGTCGTGATTTCATCGCGATTCGTCCTGTATAGCGGAACGACATCGGTGAGCGGCTGAGGCGAGATCACCACGCCCGCCGCGTGGGTGGAGGCGTGGCGCGACAGCCCTTCCAGCCGCAGTGCCACGGACATCAAGTCTTTCAAACGTTCATCAGCCTTGACCGCCGCTTTCAGTTGTGGTGCTTCTTCCAACGCCTCCTCTAGCTCGATGCCCAGCGTCGCCGGAATAAGCTTCGCCAGCCGGTCCACTTCGCCGTAGGGGATATCCATGACACGGCCGACGTCTTTCACTGCTGCTTTTGCCGCCATCGTTCCAAACGTGATGATCTGCGCAACGTTCTCCCGGCCATATTTCTGAGTTACGTATTCAATCAATTCGCCGCGGCGCCGCATGCAAAAATCTATATCGATATCCGGCATCGATACGCGTTCCGGATTTAGAAAGCGCTCAAAGAGCAAGTCGTACTGCAGCGGGTCCACGTCGGTGATACGCAGCGCGTAGCTTACCAGGCTACCGGCTGCCGATCCGCGGCCCGGTCCCACCGGGACATCCTGTGCGCGCGCGTAGTGAATGAAATCCCAGACGATCAGGAAGTACCCCTCGTAGCGCATCTTCTTGATCATTTCGATTTCAGAGGTGAGGCGGCGCTCGTACGCAACCAGCGGATTTCGCAGAGACCCCTGTTTCGCTAAGTGTTCGAGATAAGGAACACGCGCGGCAAAACCCTCGCGCACCACTTTTTCAAAATAGCTTGACGAGTCATATCCCTCCGGAACCTTGAATTCCGGAAACGGATTCGCAATCCGCTCGATCTTCACGTGACAACGCGAAGCAATGTCCACGGTGCGACTCAGTGTGTCGGGGATCTCCCCGAAAACTTGAGCCATTTCCGCCGCGCTCTTGAAGTAAAACTGGTCGGTCGCGAATCGCATACGATTCGCGTCGCCCATGGTTTTGCCAGTTTGGATGCAGAGCAGAACGTCCTGGGCGTGGGCGTCTTCGTGATGCAGGTAGTGACAATCGTTGGTGGCAACCAGCGGGATGCCCGTTTCCTTGGAAAGACGGACCAATTCTTTGTTCACGCCTTTTTCGATCTCCAGGCCCTGGTCCTGAATCTCCAGAAAGAAATTGCCTTTGCCAAATATGTCGCGCAAACGGTAAGCGTTCTCTCGCGCCTGGTCGTACTTTTGATCTGCCACCGCCTCCGTCACGGCACCGCGCAAGCAAGCGGAGAGGGCGATCAAGCCTTTGCTGTGTTTCGACAGAACCTCATAGTCGATGCGCGGTTTGTAATAAAATCCTTCGAGGAAGCCGGCAGACACCAGTTTGATTAAGTTGTGGTAACCCTCCAGCGATTCGCACAAAAGGACGAGGTGGTTCGTGCCCCGCATGCCTGGTTCACCATCGCCACGGTCTTGCCCGCTGCCGCCGTTCGTCTTTTCACCCCGGTCATGCCGGCTGCCTCTTGCTACGTAGACTTCGCAGCCGATGATCGCCTTGACGTCCCGTTTACTCGCTTCGTGGAAGAAATTCGCTGCGGCGAAGAGATTGCCGTGGTCGGTGATGGCGACCGCCGGCATTTTCTGTCGCGAAGCTTCATCCAGCAGCTCGGAAGTTTCACAAGCCCCGTCGAGCAGGCTGTAATCTGTATGAACGTGGAGATGAACGAACTGCGTCTGCCCCATGGCACTCGATTCTAAGACTCTCTCAAGAGATTTGCATTACAGAATCTGACTTTTCTCACAAGTCACAATCATGGATCCCGGGCGAGTTCACTAACGGCCTCTGCTTTTCCTGGCCACACCCGAATGCTTGCCCTGATAAGCGCCGCCGGCTATTTTCCCGGAGTGTTTGGATGAACCACGCTTCCCTTTCGAAGCCTGCTTCATCGCCGCTTTTGCCGCAGCGTGTTTTTGCTTCGCGGCCTGACCGATTCCTGCAGCCGCGCGCGCCTTGCTGCTGCCTTTTGACCCCTTCTTTTCTTTCTCCTTCTTTTTCGGTTGTTCCTTGATCCCGCTTAGCTTTCGTAGAATTTTCTCACGCTCTTGCCGTGTCTTCCCCCGTCCGGTAAGCTGAATGGCGAAGACCTGTTCTACAATTTGATCGAACTTCGGTTCTCGGGGCATTCCCAGCGCTTCCAGTTCATTCGCAACCTGCGGCAGACCGTTGCGCGTCGGGCGCCACTTGTGCAGGTACGCGCGAATTTTGGAAAGGGCCGTGCTGTTATTGGATTCCGCCAGCAAATAAGCAACTTGCTCGAGGGGAAGCTTCTCGAGAAATCGGTATGCGTCGATCGGCGCCTGCTTCTTTTTCCCCGAAAGCTGTTTCTGGGCGTCATGCGCTTTTTCCTCGAACGTCAGCACGGATTCCAATTCGGAGGAACGGAACCCTGCCTTGGAGAGAACACTAGCTTGTTCGCGATCTTTCAGACGCCCCAAGATGGCAAGCAGCATCGGCGTGGCAAGTCTGGGGCGAAAACCCGCGGTGAATAGATCTTCGCGTACCTTCACCAAGCGACTGATCGCCTCGTAGTCGGGATGTTTCTTCGCCAGGACCGGGTTGACGGCTTCCAGCAATTCATGTTCTTCCCAGGATTTCAGTACCACCGTTGGCCGTTCTTCCTTGGCGGCTTCGCGGAGTTCGGTGCCGGCGTCCTCCGGATCAATCGTGTGCTGGAGCTCTCGTTCGAGGGCCAGATCGAACCATTCCTGCGTACGCTGCTCAATCTTGAAGCCCATCCGGGCGGAAAATCGCAACAACCGCAACAAGCGCACAGGCTGATTCGTGAAACTGTGAATGGTCAGGGCGCGTACCTCGGCCCGCTCGATATCGGACAACCCGTTCGTTGGGTCCAGCAACAAGCCGCGCGAGGCGGGATTCAGGGAGATGGCGATGGCGTTCAGGGAAAAATCTCGCCGCCGGAGATCCTCCATGATCGTCGACCAACGCATTTCGGGACGTGTTCCCGGGCGGACATAATAATCGTCGCGCGCCGCCGAAATGCTGCCCTCGCAGTCTCCGGCGAACAAAACCTCGATGTGACGGTACTTCTCATCCTCAAGGAGGATTTTCGCGCCACCCTTTTCCAATTCACGTGCGATTCGCGACGGATTTCCTTCCACGGTAAAGTCCAAATCGCGCAGGGACGCGCCGGTAATCAGGTCGCGGACGGTTCCCCCCGTCAGGTACACATTGAACCCCAGCGCGGCGGAGAGTTCCTGCACGCGCATCATGGCGGCCCGCTGCTCCGGTGAGAGACGGCTTTCCAGCAAGAACATGTAATCTGGCATTGCGCTCCTTCTGCTTCAGGGTGTCCGCGCTGACCGCCACGGAGGCACCCGCAATGGGTTCCCTTGGCCTTCCGCGTTATGCACGCGGGTGATGCGCCTTGTAGATCTGCTTCAACCGCTCTTCCACCACGTGCGTATAGATTTGCGTGGTGGAAATATCCGCATGGCCCAGCATCAGTTGCACTGACCGCAAGTCCGCTCCACGCTCCAGCAAGTGCGTGGCAAAACTATGCCGCAACGTGTGGGGCGTCAGCGGGGCGCGCAAACCTGCCCGCCGCCCGTAAGCGGACAGAATCTTCCACACGCCGACGCGGCTGAGGGCCACGCCACGGCGATTAACAAACAGGGTCGGGCTACCTGCTGCCTTGCGGATCAACTTCGGCCTGGCGTCGCGAAGGTATCTTTCCACCATACTGAGCGCTTTCTTGCCAACCGGGACGATCCGCTCCTTGTCCCCCTTGCCGATACAACGCACGCAGCCCACTTTGCTATCCAAATCCGTGACTCGCATTCCAATCAGTTCTGAGACACGCAACCCGGCCGAGTATAAAACTTCCAGCATGGCGCGGTCGCGTAATCCCAATGCCGTCTTCGCGTCAGGCTGCGCCAACAATCGTTCAACCTCTTCCAGCCGAAGATACCCGGGCAGGGAGCGCCGGATTTTCGGTGATTCGAGATTCACGGAAGGATCGGCAGGGATCAATTCGTGAATCTGCGCGAACCGGAAGAAATTTCGTAGCGAAACCAGGTGCCGGGCGACGCTTTTGCTCTCCAGCTTTTGTCGGTATAGGCCCGCCAGGAAGTCCACCAAGTCGTCGCGACTCACCGCCTCCAGTGCGAGCTTGCGCTTTTGCGCGAACGCATTGAACTTCGCCAGGTCGCGGCGATAGGCAGCCACGGTGTTGGAAGCCAGGCCTTTTTCGACCTTTACGTGTGTCAAGAACGACGAGGTGGCGGCCGAAATCTCCATCAGAGCTCCGCGTAACCACTTTCCCCGGCCGGCCGGCGCCGAACAGCGATGCCGTAAACCTCTTCGATCTCGCGGCACCGGAAGACCCATGCCAGAAGGAGATAAAGGACCGTGGCTCCCGTGATCAGTCCCGCAAAAACCGAGAGTTGCACGAGGAAGCGGGAATTTACTGTGAAGGCCGTGTAATAGTTCCCGAACCAGCACGCCACCCCCATGATTCCTGCGCACACGAAGATTTTCGAGAAAGAACGCAAGATTTGCATGGTTCCTATCGAACCGTACCGCAGCCGGAAAATGATGAACAAGGCGAAAAAGTCGAAGAAAGTTGCCAACGCCGTCGCCAGCGCCGGGCCGCCGTTCTGGACGCGCTTGAAGAAAACCTCAAGAAACAGGATATTCAGTAGGATGTTAATGACCAGTGAAATGGAAGCCACAATAACCGGTGTTTTCGTATCGCGCGTCGAATAAAACGCCGGAACGACCAATTTGACGGACGCCAGCGCCGGCAATCCGATCGCGTAATAGAGCAGCGCTCGCGCCGTTAAGCGCGTGGATTCCGCAACGAACTGGCCGTGCTGAAACAGCACCCGGATGATGGGCTCACGTAAAATCATAAGACCCAGCGCGGCCGGAATTGTGATGAACGCGACGATTCGTACGGAGAACGCTAACGTTTTCTTCAGGGACTCATAATCATTGGCCGCCGCCTGGTGCGACATCATCGGCAGGATGGCCGTCGCCACCGCGATGGCGTAACCCCCCAGAACAAGCTCCATGACGCGGTCAGCCACAGACAGCGCGGCCAGACTCCCCTGTGGCATGCCCTTTGCCAGGACAAAATACGTATCGACAAAGAAGTTGATCTGTCCGATCCCGATTCCGAAAAACCGGGGAATCATCAATTGCGCTACGTTCCGGATGCCGGGGTGATGGAACGATATTCCAAAATTGAATCGCATCCCCTTTTGAACCAGCAACGGAACTTGCATTAGAAACTGAAGCACGCCCCCTACCAACACGCCCACCGCCAGCGAAACTGCGGGCTCTTTGAAGTAATGCCAAACCGCTCCTACAGAAAAGACAATGATGGACAGATTCAGAAGCACCGGCGTCGCCGCCGGCAATCCGAAGGTATGGAAGCAGTTCAGGATGCCCATGGCCAGTGCAGCCAGCGCGATGAAGAAAAGATACGGAAAAATAATCCGGTTCAGCGTCACCGCTTCGTCCCAAGACACGCTTTTCCCCGAACTGGAAGTGAACGTGTGCACTACGATGGGGGAAAAGACCATGCCTAAGACGGTGATGACCGCCACCACCAGGGCCATGGTCCAGAACAAGCGGTTAGCGAACTCCCACAGCTCCTCCTTGGACTTCTCTCTCATATAGGTTGTGAAAACGGGGATAAAGGACGCGGTCATGGACCCTTCAGCGACCAGCCGCCGGAAAATATTGGGGATACGATAGGCCAGAAAGTAAGAGTCAGCCGTCAAGGTTGTTCCAAGGAGGAGCGTGATGCGCTGGTCGCGCACGTAGCCGAGCACTCGGCTGACAATCGTGACCAGAGAGATGATCGACGCTGATTTGAGGATATGCTTTTTATCGGTCAACGGGCCGTGCTCCGAAGCCCTAACCCTAATGAAAACAATAACTTGACAGGAAAAACCTGCTTAACATAACATACATTTTGCCGCTTAGCAAATTTACGATTTTCCGATCCGGGATTTGCCGATTTTGAAAACCAAGACCCCAGCCTCGACGCACAAGAAGGTCGTCCTTCTGCTTTCCGACAAAAAGTCTCAGCGTGGCTATTTGAATCCCACGCGCCTCGGCCAACTCGACCCCATCGACGTGCTCACTCCCGACGGCGAACACCTGGAAGTCCCCCTCGCGAAGATACGTTCCATCTATTTCGTTCGCGATTTTTCAGACGACTTCGAACCCGAGCGCAAAGTGTTTTTGAGCCGTCCCAAGCTGGACGGTTTGTGGGTTAGGCTTCGATTCAATGATGGCGAAACTCTCGAAGGGGTCATTCCCAACGACCTCCTCTCCTTATTGGAAAATGGTTTGCAAATCACGCCTCCCGACCTGAATTCCTCCACGGATCGAATCTTTGTGCCTCGCTCCTCGCTCTCCGAACTCACGGTTCTCGGCGTCGTAGGCATAGCCCGCCGCAAGCCCGCCGCGGCTGCGGCCGCCGCAGCGCAGCCTCGCCTTTTTAACGAATAAGCCAAAGCGTCTATACTTCCTTTGGCCTCTGTGAGACGGGGCTGCTTCGAGTCATTTCACCTGTAGGGGCGCAGCATGCTGCGCCCCAGCTTGGCAACCATCGCGGCTTTGGCACGTCCTTGCCAGCGCTCGCAGATGCTCTCTCGTTCTTGGTAAGAAATTCTGTTAGGAGTCTTCACGATGAAACTCTCCGAACTCGCACCAAAATTAGGCTGTCGCCTCGAGGGTCCACCCGACACCGAAGTGCGCGGCGTCGCTGGCATTGAGCATGCCGGACCCGATCAAGTGACTTTCATGGCCAACCGCAAATATTTCTCGCTCCTGAAGACCACGCGCGCGGGAGCTGTGCTGCTCGAGGAGGGTGTCGCCATCGAGCGCGACTCGTCTCTGCCCCCGCTCGCCGCTCTTCGCTCCGCAAATCCCTATCTGGCTTTCGCTCATGCCATCGAGCTCTTCTACCAGCCACCGCGTTATGCTCCGGGGGTTCACCCGACGGCCATCATCGCGAAAACCGCCAGGATTGGAGAGGGCGCGCACATCGGCCCGTATTGCTACATCGAAGAACAAGTCGAGATCGGCTGCAACGCCGTCCTGCACAGTTTCGTCAGCATCTACCGCGGCGCGAAAATCGGTGATGATTTCTTCGCCCACGCCCACGCCGTCGTCCGGGAATTTTGTCGCATCGGCAACCGCGTCGTTTTGCAAAACGGGGTCGTCATCGGCGGTGACGGCTTTGGTTTTGCCAAACGGCAGGATGGCACTTGGTACAAGATGGCGCAGTCGGGTCCCGCGGTCCTCGAGGACGACGTCGAAGTGCAAGCCAACGCTTGCGTGGACCGCGCCACGGTCGGCGAAACGCGCATCCGGCGCGGTGCCAAGCTCGACGACCTGGTTCTCGTCGGTCACGCTTCGCAAGTCGGCGCCAATACCCTGCTCTGCGGCCAGGTCGGCCTTGCCGGTTCCACGAAAATCGGAGCTAACTGCATTCTCGCCGGACAAGTCGGCACCGCCGGCCACCTCAGCGTCGGCGACGGCACGGTCATCACTGCCCAGAGTGGCGTGCCCAACGACGTCCCGCCCCGCGCCCTCTATTCCGGGTATCCCGCAGTCGAAAACCGGGAATGGCTGAAGATGATGGCGGCACTGAATCACCTTCCTGAATTGCACAAGCGCGTCCGCGACCTCGAAGCCCAGCTCGAACGCCTCCACCACCGCTGATCTTTGCTTGTTCCACCCCGCTCCCCATTCTTCGGGAGGGCACGACTTCAGTCGTGCCGTAACCGCGCGCCTCCGGGATGCGCGGTTCCAGAATGGGAATAATACCCCCACCCCCCGGCAGTTTTCGTAAGAGCGGCAAACAAAGGACTTACAGCATATGTACCGGCACGGCTGTGGCCCGGCCATCGGGATACTTCAGGAAAACGTGACTGCCCCGGGTGCGGTCTACGAAAAAGCCCGCCTTCTGAAGGGCGCGGACTACGTCCTTCCCCGTACCACGGGGAAGACGGGTCATACAGAGATCTGTTGGATGCCGACGAGCTCGAGGGAACCTGGGTCTGCATTCTGTTCTTCCAGGCAAAGCTGGATCACTTCGCGCACGCGCTTCATCAGAGTGTCGAGGTTCTTGGCCTGGGAGTGGCAACCGTGAAGAGCGGGAACAGTCGCGACGTAGTAGCCTTCCTCGTCCTGCTCAATCAACACGGTGAATTTTCTCTTTTGCTTCAAGCGAGTGTCCTCTTTGCGAAAGTCTATCATGAAAGGCAACGGGCATGGGCGCGAGGCGAGCAACAAAAGGCAGAGTCGAAACCCGCACCCTTTGATGAACCAAACCCCAAAGGGATGCGGCACCAAGATCATCTCATCGCGTCAAGGGTGCTCCACCCGCCAGCAACGGTGCTCATCGCATCGAAGAGAAGAAGGAGGCTAGCGAAGGGCAGAACTCCGACCAGGTCCGAGCGCGCGGGAAGCAGCGCCACCGTTGCACACCTCCATGGATGGGCCAGCCAGGAGGTCTTGGCGGGATCGAGCGTCGGCCCAGCACCCTCAAATTTGGAGGGTGCGGCAGGCGGCTGAGCATTGAGGACACGCACCTCGGTTTGGACTTAACTTCCTGCGCTTAATTGATGGAAAGATTTAGCTTGACAATGTGACATGCTTAACTTATTCTGGTTAAGTACGAGGAAGCCAGACGGTAACCTGAGCCGACATGAGTTAGCTGAAATTACCCTTGGCCAAGACAGAGACGTTTAAGAAGGTGGCTGAAATGAGAATCATGAATCGCTTGGAACTACCATTCCGCGGGGCTACGACCTTGCAGGAACAGATCAATCGCGTGTTTGGCGATGTGGTGGGACGCACCGGCGAGGAGTCGAACTTGACCCCTTGGGCCCCGGCCGTCGACATCTACGAGACCGAGAATGAACTGGTCGTGAAGGCGGACCTGCCGGATGTGAATCCGCAGGACCTGGACATCCGTGTGGAGAACAATGTCCTCACGATTCGCGGCGAACGCAAGTTTGAAAATGAGGTGAACGAGGACAACTACCTGCGCATCGAACGCGCGTATGGCTCGTTCTGCAGGAGCTTCTCGCTGGCGAATTCCGTGAAGTCGGAGGCCATCAAGGCCGATTATCAGAATGGCGTGCTGACGCTGAGCATACCGAAGCGCGAGGAAGCAAAGCCAAAGCAGATCAAGGTGAATGTGGGAACCCAGACCATGGGAACGCATGCAATGGCGGCGGTGGCTGGCGCTCGCTAAAGAGAGCCGGGCCGAAGACGAAGTAGCGAGGGGCTGGCGATATCGCCAGCCCCTTCTCGTCAGAACCGAGGGTTGATTATGGTCTCAATCCGCGAAGCAGATCGGCGAGATCGTGTTTCATCAACGAGACTTGATCCCCCACATCAGCAAGCATCGCT
>Ga0066692_10000371_pt1 | contig 14912 bp, 16 predicted proteins | sample GraSoiAngelo_141_FD_66456 | JGI IMG/M metagenome (GOLD analysis project Ga0066692, IMG submission 66456) | Grasslands soil microbial communities from the Angelo Coastal Reserve, California, USA - 14_0929_12_40cm | ecosystem: Environmental > Terrestrial > Soil > Grasslands | place: USA... | reverse complement strand
TCCCCAGCGCGTGGGGCCGGATCGCCTCGCGCTCGTAGGCCGACACGTACCAACGAACGTCGCCCTTGCCGGCGAAGACGTTGAAGTGATTGAACCAGAAATCGACCATGACTTCCTCGAGCTGGCGCTCGCTCGTCACCGCGCGGATGACCTTCGCGGCCTGGAGCTCGGCCGCGATCCGGACCGGCCGCTTCTCCATCGGATAGCGCTCCTGCATCTCCTGGCGCGTCATCTCGCCGCTCGCGATCTTCTCGCGCAGCGTCGGATCGGGCCGGGGGTAGTCGCGCAGGAGCTCGGCGATCGGCATGCGGAGCGTCGTCAGCTCGGCAAGCGCCCGTTCGGCGACGGCGTCGTCGATCGTCTGGGGGCGGAGCTGCCGGTCGATCCAGGCCGGCAGGCCGATCGCCCGCACCCGTTCGAGATCGCCGGGCCGCGCCCCATAGCTGAGCCGGTTGAGGGTGTGAACAATCTGACGATCAACGGCGGGCTGCGCTGCGCTCGCGGCCGCCGTGTCGGCGCGCGGCGGCTGGGCGCGGCCGGCTCCGCCCGTCGTCGCCGCGCTGCATCCCGCCAGCGCGCCGAGCGCCAGCAGCGCGAGCGCCCGAGACCTCAACGCCCCGCTCCTCGCGGCTGGCTCACGGCTGGCCGCGACGCTGCTGTCGCTGCTCGCGCAGCCGCTCGCGCTCCTCGGGGGGCATCTGCCGCCAGCGCTCACGGAGCCGCTCGCGCTCCTCGGGAGACATCTGGCGCCAGCGTTCCTGGTTGCGGAGCACGCGCTCCCGCTCTTCGGGCGACATCGACTCCCACTGACCGAACCGCTGCTGAATGCGCTCGCGCCGCTCGGGCGGCAGCCGCTGGAAGCGGTCGTACGACTTCTGCAGTTCCTGCCGCCGCTCCTCCGGCAGCTCGTTCCAGCGCTGGAAGTCCTGAAGGATCCGCGCCTTCTGCTCGGGCGAGAGCTGGCGAAACCGCTTGTAGTTCTGGCGGGCCGCCTCCCGCTCCTGCGGCGTCATGGACTTCCAGCGGCGATAGTTCTCGAGCGCGTGGGCCCGCTCCTCGGGTGTGAGCTTCTGCCACCGCTCGAGGTTCCGCTCGGCGATGGCTCGCTCCTCGGGCGTGAGCTTCTCCAGCCCCTGGATGGGCGCCGTCTGGGCCGACGCGACGTCGAGGACCCCGAGCGCCAGGAACGCGATCAACAGGAGCAGTGGCGGCAGGAGGCGGGACATCATCGATCCTTGGCCTCGTTGGGGGCCGGCGTCGTTCGCGGCGGCGTCTGGAGCGCCGGCAACGCCTCGAGCAGACGCATGCGCTCGAGGATCGGCATGCGCGTGAGGAGGCCACGGTCGCGGGCGAGGTCGGCCTCCTTGAGCAGGTCGAGGTCGAGCAGCATCTGGGCGTCGGGCGGCGGACCGTCTCCGTCGGCCGCGCGGCCGGCGCGCGCCGTCCCGAATCCAATCGCTCCGAGCAGCCCCACCGCCAGCCATATCGAGCGGTGCACGCTAGCCCTGGCGCCCCGAGGCGAGCCCGTCGAGGTTGCGGATGACGTCGAGGTCTTCGAGGAGATCGAGCCGCTCGACCACCTGGTACTCCTGCAGGAGGCCGAGCTGGCGACCGATGGACGCTTCCTCGAGCGTGAACGGGTCCGCACCCGTCAACGTCTCCCGCCCGCTCCACACCGCGAGGAAGAGGAGGACGCTTGCGACGGCCACCGACAGCACCAGCGGCGCGGGACGCCACCACCGGGCGCGCCGCCCGCGTCGCGCCTCGAGCTTCTCGCGGAGCTCGGCGCGATAGCGGGCCCAGTTCACCGCGGGCGGCTGTCCGATCGCGCGGGCGACATGGCCGAGCAGATCTCGCAGCTGCTCCGTGTCCTGCCGGCAGTCCGGGCACTCTTCGAGATGCCGCGCGACGCGCTCGCGATCGGCCGGCGGGAGCTCCCCGCGGAGATACGGCACCAGGTCGGTGTCGGGATGCTTCAGCATGTCAGCGCTTCTCCACCGTCTTCTTGAGGGTCGTCAGCGCGCGGTGCAGGTGGACGCGCACGGTCGCCTCGGAACACTTGAGCACCTTGGCGATCTCGTAGGTCGCCATGTCCTCCTGCACCCTGAGCAGGACCGCGGCCCGCTGGCGCGGCGCGAGCTGGTCCACCGCCGCGGCCAGCTCCTTCATCGTCCGCTCCCGGCTCAGCTTGTCCACAGGGTCGACGACCGGTGCCGGTTGCCGCTCGAGGAGTGGATCGTTGCGGTCGTCACCTTCGTCGCGCGTCCAGAGCTTCCACCAGCGATGCTTGCGCTTGTGGTCCAGGCAGAGGTTGACCAGGATCCGGTAGAACCAGGTCGAGAACTTCGACCGCCCGCCGAAGCTCCCGGCCGCCTCGTACAGTCGGATGAACGCCTCCTGGGAGAGGTCGCGTGCATCCTCGGCGTTACGGAGGATGGACCAGGCGAGACGGTACGCCCGCTCCTGGTAGCGCGCCACGAGGAGATCGAACGCGGCCTCGTCCCGCTTGGCCACACGCGCGCAGAGCGCTTCGTCCGATGGCTCCACTCGGCTGTCGTCCCCTCGTCCTTCACCTTGTCACTCCTGACTCCTCGGCCGCAAGGTCCCCTTACTCTCCCACCGCAGTAGGATCTTGACCGCTTCAAACCGCTGATTGATTGGACGTCGGGCGTGTCCGATCGTTTACAGGCCGAGTCGCGGAGGACGGCCAGGCGGCCGGGTTTCCGGAGGGCGCGCGCGGGGGGTGCCCCTCAGACCGCGAGAAGCGTGCCCGTGATGTGCGCAGATGCCTCCCGCGCGAGCACGGCGATCGCGTCGGCGACCGCCTCCACGGGGACCCAACCCTTGCGGTCACTATTCGGCATCGCCGCGCGATTCGCCGGCGTGTCCATGGTGCTCGGCAGCACCGCGTTCACCGTCACCCCGTGCTCCCGCATCTCCTGGGCGAGCGCCTGGCTGAAGGCGATCGCCCCGACCTTCGCCACGGTGTAGGCGATGAAGCCGCCCGCGGGTGGCACGACCGCGCGCGACGCGACGATGACGACGCGGCCATACCGCGCCTGGACCATGCGGGGAATGACCGCCTTCGCGGCGCTGAACGCGGTTGTCAGGTTCAGGTCGAGCATGCGTTTCCAGGTGTCGACGTCCGTCTCGAGGAGCGATCCGCCGGCGAAGCCGCCGACCCCGGCCACGAGGATGTCGATCGTCCGGCGGGCCGCGATGACGCTCGCCGCGAAGGCGGTCATCGCTTCGAGGTCGATCACGTCGACCGGCTCCATGACGAGACGGGGGCGGTCGGCGGTGGCGACCCGCTGGTAGAGCCGATCACGCTCCGCGGGAACGGCGTACGGCACGGCGACGACCCCGCCCTCGGCCAGGAACCGCAGCGTCACCGCCTGCCCCAGCGCCCCCGTGCCGCCGGTGACGACGGCGACGCGATTGGCGAGCAACCCCGGCACCGTCATTCCCCCGCCGGGGCGCCCATGATCGACGAGCGCTGGATGTCGTCGTAGCGGACCTTGCCCACGTCGAACTCTTCCAGGTTGTCCCGCAGCTTCTTGAAGGTCTGCTCGAACGACGGAAGCGTCTTGCGCGCCCGGGTGAGCGGCGTGGTCCGCGCGAGCAGATAGTTCTTCACGTACGGATGGTTGATCCCGCGCTTCTTGATCTTCGCCACGACGACGACCAGCGCCGCGTCCGCCTTGCGGACCAGGTCGGCGCGCTCCGTCCGCGTCTCGAGGCCCCTCGGCAGCGTCTGTTTCACGAACTTGTCGACCCGCCGGAGGATCGGCGCGAACGCCCCGCCGGCGAACCGCTTGTTCTCCTCGTAGAGAAGGCCCAGCGTGATGAAGTGCGCGGACTCGAACTGGAACGTCCACGTCTCCTCGGTGGTCTCGGGTTCGTCCTTGACGAGCGCGCGGTACATACGGATGACCTCGAGCGACTTCTCCTTGAGGTTGTGCGCCTTCTCGACGTTGAGGGGGAGAACCTCGAAGACCATCTCGGGTTCGACGACGAGGATGGCTGGGATGACGTCCGCCTTGAGCTTGTCGAGGACGACGCGCCGGTGATTGCCGTTCGGCGTCCAGTAGACCCCCGGCCGGGGCGAGATCACCACGATCGGGTCCACGAAACGGTCGAGCCGCTTGATCGACTCGGTGAGGCGCTTGACGTGGGTCGGCGAGAGGTCGCGCTGGTACGGGCTCGCCTCGCACCTGACGCGGGGCAGGAGGCAGAAGATCTGCCAGTGCTCGCCGACGGGCTCCTGGTAGAGGGCCAGGACCTGGCCGCCGTCCCGCGCGACCTGCGAGGCCAGCTCCTGCGCTTGTCTGGATGGCTCGTTGTCAGGCATCGCTCTCCCGCCGGCGTCGGCCGTACGTTAGCACACGCCGGTCCGTCCCCGGCTCACACCGGCGCGTTCGTCTTACGGAAGAGGACGGTCCACTCTTGACCCTGCCGGAGCCGCACGGACCGAGGCCGATAGGCGCGCTCGAAGCGGAATCCCGGCGCGAAGAGCCGCCGCACCTCGCGCTCGGAGACCGGAAACGGCGGGCCGGCGGCGCGGCGACGCATGGGAAAGAAGCACGCGAGCAGCCAGCCTCCCGGCTTGAGAATCGCGCGCATGGCCCGGACGTACTCGGCGCGGCGCGTGGGATCGATGGCGCAGAAGCACGTGTACTCCCAGACGCCGTCGAACGCGCGCTCATGATCGCGGCCGAGCGTGAAGATGTCGCGCTCGACGAACTCGGCGCGGACGCCGTCGGCGTCGGCCAGGGCGCGCGCCTCGGCGATCGCGGCGGGGGAAAAATCGAAGCCGACGACCGCGTAGCCTCGGCGGGTCAGATATCGCACGTCGTGACCGCGCCCACAGCCCGGCACCGCGACGCGTCCTGGCGACGGCGGCGTGCGCTCGACGAACTCGACGAGCGCAGGCGCGGGCCGGCGCAGCTCCCACCCGTCCCCCCCGCGCGCGTAGAGGTCGGTCCAGAAGTCGGGCGTGCTCACACTGGCCATGCGATCCCCTCGAAATGCTCGATGGTCCGCTCGGCCCCGGCCGCTCGGAGCTCGGTCTCGCTGTGGGCAGTGCTCACGCCGATGACCCGCATCCCGGCGCTCCGCGCCGCCTGAACACCGACGACGGCGTCCTCGAACACGAGGCACTGCGCCGGCGGGAACCCGAGCCCGCGCGCCGCGAGCAGATAGACCTCGGGGTCGGGCTTGCCGCGTTGCACGTCTTCGGCGGTGACGACCACCTCGAATCGATCACGCAGGCCGGTCCGGACCAGCAGCCGGTCCGCATCGTGCCGCGAGGCCGAGGTCGCGACGGCGCAGGGCACGCTCCGGGCGGCGAGCTGGCCGACGAAGTCCACGACGCCACGAACGGGCGGCGGGCCCGCGCGCGCGAGCCTCCGGTAGTGGTCGTGCTTGCGCTCGGCGAGGCGTCGCGCCTCTGGCCCCGGTGTCGCGCGGCCCAGGAGCAACGGCACGGCTTCGACGCTCGGCCGGCCGATGGTGAGGCGCCAGAATTCGGGCTGAGCGGACACGCCGAGCTCGTCGAGGAGCGCGCGCCAGGCCTGGCGGTGATGCGCTCCCGAGTCGAGCAGCACGCCGTCCATGTCGAAGATGACGGCGCGCGTCATTCAGTTGAACATCGGGGGGAGCGGTCGCCGCTCCGCGCGGTTCCCCCGGAGACCGAGGTCGAACGCGCGCCGGCGCGCGTTCCTTGAGTGAACATCGGGGGGAGCGTGACGCTCCCCCCAATTCCCCCCACCGGGATCGCTTGGAGTTGAGCGGGCGATCGGGGCGCGGGCCAAGGTCGCGCCCGAAAAGGGGAGCGCGCGGCGCTCTCGGCGATTCCGTCGCCGGTATCGGTCGGCGTCGAGGTAGTGATCGTCGAGGGCTGCGCCCGCGCTCGAACAACGGCGGCGTCGCCGGCACACGCTAGCGGAGACGGTAGAGCGGCGCCAGGGCGCGAAAGGTCTCCAGCGCGGCGGAGCGGTATTGCGCCTCCGTCCAGCGCGCGGCCTCCTCGGCCGGCACGACGCGTCCGACGACGAACTGCCCGTCGCGAGTCCGGATCAGCTCGTCGGCCAGCTCGCCGAGCTTTTCGGGCGTGAGGTCGGCGAGGGGAGCCGCCGGCTCGTTGTCGTGCTCGTTCTTGAACCACGCGAGGTGCTTCACCCTTCGCAGGACCGGTCCGACCTTCGGCGCGTTCTTCTTCCACGCCGACGCCCAGCGCCGCTTCTCGGCGTGCTCGGGGCCGATCTCGAAGAGAAAGCGCACGCCGCTCTGCGAGACGGCGATCTTGAAGTGGCCGTGCTTCTTGTAGCCACGCGCGTCGGGCCCGAAGGCGACCCACGTGTCGTCGGGCGGGTTCACCGTCCGGCGGGCGTGCTTGGCGACGTGGGCAAAGACCTCGCCGCCGACCGAGCGGCTGACCGCCGGCGCCAGGCTCCCGCCGAGCGCGTCCAGCTTGGGCCGGACACGGGCGCGGATCTCGCTCATGCGAGGCTTAAACCCGCTCACGTTGAAGACCTTGAAGTCGCCTGCGACGAACGCTGAGGACGCCATCGGTGATCTCCTCGAGCTCAGAGGGTCCGGCCCCTCCTGCACGCGATTGACCGCTCGTGGCCGGAGCGGCGGAGGTTACTATACGGGCTCGGATCGCCAGTGTAAACGACGGAGAAGGTCAGGCGCGGGGGAGGCCGCCGACGGGAGACGGGAGCCGAGTGTCACCGACGACGGTGGCGATGACGAACGGCGGGCGCGCGCGGACCTCGTCGTAGATGCGGCCGACGTACTCGCCGAGGATGCCCAGGCAGATCAGCTGCACCCCGCCGAGGAACAACACCGCGACGATGAGAGACGTCCAGCCGTGAAGGGGGAAGCCGTGGACGATCTTCAGGAACACGAGGGCGAGGGCGATCAGGAACGCCGCGACCGACACGGCCGCGCCGAACGCCGATGCGAGCTGGAGCGGTTTGTAGGAAAAGGCGAAGAAGCCGTCCAGGGCCAGGCGCATGAGCGTTCCGTACGTGTGCTTCGTCGTGCCCGCGAACCGGTCGGCCCGGGCGCACGGTACGCCGCTCTGCCGGAACCCCGCCCAACCGCGCATCCCGCGCACGAAGCGCGTGCGCTCGGGCATCGCGTTCAGCACGTCGACGACACGGCGGTCCATCAACGAGAAGTCGCCGCTGTCCACGGGGAGATCGATCGCGCTGATCCACGCGAGGAGACGGTAGAACACGTGGTACGCGGCGCGCTTGAGCCACGAGGCCCGTCTCGTCTGCCGGACCGCGTACACGACGTCGTCGCCGTCGAGCCAGCGCGCGACGAACTGCGGCACGATCTCGGGCGCGTCCTGCAGATCGCCGTCCATCACGACGATGGCGTCGCCGGTGGCCGCCTGGAGCCCGGCCGAGATCGATGCCTGATGGCCGAACGTCCGCGTCAAGTGGACCGACTTGATCCGGGGATCCTCGGCGTGCAGCGCGCGCAGGAGCTGTGGCGTCCGATCGATGCTCCCGTCGTCGACGAAGATGACGTCGAACGGCAGGCCGCCGTCGAGCGCCGTCGTGAGCCGGCGGACCAGCTCGGGAATGTTGTCTTCCTCGTTGAGGACGGGAACGATCACCGAGAGCGTACCCGAACGGCGGCCGGTCGTCATCGTGGCGCCATGCCCGGATCCGGGGAAAGTCATCTGAACGTCGGCCCACCCTACCGCGGCGGTTTCCGGGGTGTCAAGCAACCGAGGGGTTATGTCGGCCGAGTCGGCGGTGATACAATCGCCGGCGTGAACGACGTCGCGCTCGTGACGGGTGGCGCGGGCTTCATCGGCTCGCACCTCGTGGAGCGCCTCCTCGCCGGCGGCGCGCGCGTGCGTGTCCTCGACAACTTCTCGACGGGCGCCCGCGCCAACCTCGGGTTCGCGCCGCGATTCCGGCGCCAGCTCGAGGTGCTCCGCGGCGACATCCGCAATCTGCCCGCGGTCCTGCGCGCGGCGCGCGGCGCCCGCGTGATCTTCCATCAGGCGGCGATGCGCTCGGTGCCGCGCTCGGTGAAGGATCCGCTGGGCGCGAACGCGAACAACGTGAGCGGCACCCTCAATGTCCTCGAGGCGGCGCGGCGCTGCCGGGTGCCGCGCGTCGTCTACGCGTCGTCGTCGTCCGTCTACGGCGACCGGCCGGATCTTCCGAAGCGTGAGGACCAGCCGCCGGCGCCGCTTTCGCCGTACGCGGCGTCGAAGGCGGCGGGCGAGCAGTACGCGACCATCTGGACCCGTCTCTATGGCGTCGAGACGGTCGGGCTCCGCTACTTCAATGTCTTCGGCCCGCGCCAGGATCCGAAGTCGGAGTACGCGGCGGTCATTCCCCGCTTCATCCAGTGGGGGCTTCGGCGCCGGCCGCTCGAGGTGCACGGCGATGGTGCTCAGTCCCGCGACTTCACCTATATCGACAACGTCGTCGAGGCGAACCTGCTCGCGGCCAAGGCGCCCGGGGCGCCGGGCGAGGTGTTCAACGTCGGGTGCGGAAGCCGCGTGAGCCTCCTCGAGGTCATCGAGCGGCTCGAGGCGATCCTGGGGCGACGTCTCGAGCGGCGACACACCCCGGCGCGCGCCGGCGACGTGGCGCACACGCTCGCGGACGTCTCGAAGGCGAAGCGGCTGCTGGGCTACGCGCCGCTGGTCGACTTCGACGAGGGGTTCCGGCGAACGGTGGAGTACTTCACGTCGTCGTCCACGAGCTAGGAGGGCGCCCCCTGCGGCGCGTCGGAGCGCTGCTGCCGCTGGCCGCGCTCGCGCTCTCGCTGATCGCGCCGTCCGCCGCGGCGCCGGCGCAGACCCTGGTGGTGCAGGTCGCGACGGAGCCGCCCGGTCTGGACCTCACGGCGACACCGGCCTCCGCGACGGCGGCGGTGGTCTTCTACAACGTGCAGGAGAGCCTGGTGAAGGTGGATCGGCACGGCAAGATCGTGCCGTGGCTGGCGGAGCGCTGGCACACCGCGGACAACAAGAACTACACGTTCTTCCTCAAGCGCGGCGTCCGGTTCCACAACGGCCGCGAGCTCCGGGCGGCCGACGTGAAGTTCGTCATCGACCGCGCGATGAACCCCGAGACCAAGCACCCCGCGCCGGGGAACTACGCGGCGATCGGGGACATCATCGTCCGGGACGACTATACGATCACCTTCGCGCTGAAGAGCACCACCGCCAACTTCCTCCTCAGCATGGCGCGCCAGGGATCCGTCGTGTACCCGCGCGAGGCCGTCGACGCCCTCAAGAGCGCTCCGATCGGCACCGGGCCCTACAAGCTCGCGGAGTGGGTCAGGGGCGACCGCATCGTGCTGGTGAAGAATCCCGACTATCACGTGACGGGACTGCCGAAGCTCGATCGGGTGACGTACCGCTTCATTCCCGACGCGAACGCGGCGCTGGCCGCGCTCAAGGCGGGTGACATCGACGCCGCGATGTTCGGCCTCGGCCCCGAGCACGTTCCGGAGCTCCAGAAAGACCCACGGTTCCAGGTGATCATCGGTGAGACGACGAACGACGTCATCATGTCGATGAACAACTCGCGCAAGCCGTACAGCGACGTGCGGGTGCGCCGGGCGATCACCCACGGGATCAACAAGCCCGAGATCGTGAAGGGCGCGATGTTCGGCCTCGGCCGCGTGCTCGGGACCAACGTCGATCCGCTCAACCCCTATTTCGTCGACATGTCGAACGCCATGCCCTACGACCCGGGAAAGGCGAAGAAGCTACTCGCCGAGGCGGGCTACCCGCACGGATTCGAGGCAGTCTTGCGCGTGGCGCCCCAGTACTACTACACCGTCCGGACGGGCGAGGTGCTCGCCGACCAGCTGCAGAAGATCGGGGTCAGAATCAGGATCGAGCAGATCGAGTGGGGCCAGTGGCTGGCGCGCGTGTGGAAGGACGCGGAGTACGATCTGACCATCATCGGCCACGCCGAGGCGTGGGACATCGCCAACTACGCCAATCCGAAGTACTACTTCCGCTACGACAGCCCGGCGTTCCAGCAGCTGTTCAAAGAGTCGGAGGTGACCGTCGACGACCGGGCGCGCCGCGAGCTGTACGTGAAGATGCAGAAGAAGCTCGTCGAGGACGCGCCGGTCGTGTGGCTCTACATCCATCCGCGGCTGGCCGTGACCAGGAAGGGCGTGCAGGGCATCTGGAAGGACCTGCCGGTGCCGGCGTTCGATCTCTCCGAGGTCGCGTGGGCGAATTAGCCGGGACGCCCGTGTAAGGACGTGCGGCGGCACATCGCGAGGCGGGCCGCGGCGGTCGTCGCGACCCTCGTCATCGTCTCGCTCCTGGTGTTCGTGGTGGTTCGCGTGCTGCCCGGCGATCCGGCGCTGGTGATCATCGGTCCCGAGGGGAGCCCCGAGGCGGCGGCGCGCCTGCGCGAGGCGCTGGGGTTGAACCGGCCGATCCCCGTCCAGTACGCCGACTGGCTCACGCGCGCGCTTCGTGGCGACCTCGGCGTGTCACTCCAGTACGACGTGCCGGTGGGCCGGCTCATCGTGAGCCGGCTTCCCGTGACGCTGCCGCTCGCGTTCATGGCGGCCGTCTTCATGGCGGCCACGGCGCTTCCCCTCGGTCTCTACGCGGCCCGGCGCCACCGCCGCGCCGGCGACTACCTGGCGATGGTCGTGTCGCAGATCGGCATCGCGATCCCCGGATTCTGGGCCGGACTGCTTCTCATCCTCTTGTTCTCGGTCCACCTGGGCTGGGTGCCGTCCGGCGGCTTCGCGGGCTGGTCGACCGGGCTGTGGCCGGGCGTGCGCTCGCTCCTGCTCCCGGCGGTCGCGCTCGGGCTCTTCCAGGCGGCCGTCCTCGTCCGGGCCACCCGCTCCTCGGTGCTCGACGTCCTGCGCGAGGACTACGTGCGCACCGCGCGCGCCAAGGGCGTCAGCGAGCGCGCGGTGATCGGCAAGCATGCCCTCCGGAACGCCCTGATCCCGATCGTGACCGTGGCCGGGCTGCAGCTCGGCCAGCTGATGGCGGGCGCCATCATCCTCGAATCGGTGTTCGCGCTCCCGGGCCTGGGACGCCTGGCCCTCGGCGCCATCAGCGCTCGTGACCTGCCCCTCGTGCAGGGCGTGACGCTCTTCGTCGCGTCGTCGATCGTGCTCATCAACTTCGCCGTCGATCTGCTCTACGTGGTCCTGGATCCCCGCATTCGCTATGACTAATTCGCTATGACCAGGGGACGCCGCCGATTCGCCGCGCCCCGCGGCGGCCGGGGCTTGCGATGATCGGGCGCCGGCTGCTTCGGCACCGGACGTTCACGCTCGGGGCCGCGATCACGGCGCTGTTGATCGCCACCGCGGCGCTGAGTCTCGCGTACACGCCGCAGGACCCGCTCGCGATGTCGCTCATCGGTCGTCTCCAGGGCCCGTCCGGCCCGCACCCGTTCGGGACCGACCAGTACGGGCGCGATGTGCTCTCGCGCGTGATGACGGGCGCGGTGACCTCGATCGCGGTCGGCGTGATCGCGGTCGGGATCGGCGCCGCCGTGGGGATGCTGATCGGAATGCTCAGCGGCTATGCCGGCGGATGGATCGACGAGGCGTTCATGCGGCTGGTCGACGCGATCCAGGGCTTCCCGGCGATTCTCTCCGCGCTCCTCTTCGCGGCCGTGTTCGCCCCCGGAATCGCGATCAGCATGGTCGCCATCGGTATCGCGCTCGTGCCGGCCTTCGGCCGCCTGACGCGCGCGGGGTTCCTCGAGCTGCGGGGGCGCGATTTCGTCGTCGCGGCCAAGGCGCTCGGCGCGGGCGATCGTCGCCTCATCGTGAGGCACATCCTGCCGAATACCCTGCCCCCGCTGATCGTTCAGGCCACGACCAGCTTTCCCCTCGCGATCCTCGCCGAGGCGGGCCTCGCGTATCTGGGGCTCGGCACGCAGCCGCCGCACCCCTCGTGGGGCCTCATGCTCAGGGAGGCGCAAAGCTTTCTTTCTCTCAACCCGTGGTTCGCGGTGTTCCCCGGCGGGGCGATCGCCCTCACCGTCCTGGGGCTCAATCTGCTGGGCGATGGTCTGCGGGATCTGCTCGACCCCAAGACGGCGTGAGTGAAACGCGGACGCGAGCGCCGAAACTAGCCGATTATGCGGCCGATTTCCTCGCGGCGGGCCCTAAAGGATTGACTTTTCCAGAAATATGTCGGTATCGTAACGCTTGGTCTGGGCGCATCCGTGCCGGCAGTGTGCCGGCGAATCCAAGCGCCTGCGCCCCGGAGAGAGCACGCCCATGAATGTGTACAGCACCTCCTTCACGCTATCGACTGACGAGCGAACCGAGATCGCCGACATCACCAAGCTGGTGCGCGACGCGGTCCAGCAGTTTGCCGTCACGACCGGTATCGCGCTCGTCAACACCCTTCACACGACCTGCGCGCTGTTCATCAACGAGTTCCAGAGCGCGCTGATCGACGACCTCAGGTCGCTGATCGAGAAAATCGTGCCGGAGCGCGATGGCTATCGTCACGACGATCCGCGCGTGTCGGACTGTGAGCGCGGCAACGCGCACTCGCACCTGCGGGCTGCCCTCCTCGGTCGCACCATCACGGTCGGCGTGAACAACGGCGAGCTGACGCTGGGCCGGTTCCAGTCGATCATCTTCGCCGAGCTCGATGGACCTCGCCGGCGCGAGATCGCCGTGCAGGTCATCGGAGAGTAGGCCGACCGGGCACCGCGACCGACCGGCACCATCGCGGCTTCCCGGAGCACCCCAAGTCCGTCGCGCTCCACCCGTCCCCCGCGTCGCACCGGCCGTCTGACCGTTTGCCGCGCGTCTTGGGCTCACGCCGACACTTCGCCGCAAGGACGTTCGGGCTGAGCCCGACGCGCTCCCGGGGCCGGCCGTTCCCAAACGGCTCTCCGCCCTCGAGGCGGCGGTCTCGATCCTGATGGGCGTCCACGACGGCGCACCGTAAATGCCCGACGGTCGAGAGCGCGCTGGCGCTGACGGCGGGCGACCTCGATCGTGATCGACGACCGGTCGACCGACGCGACGCCCGAGATTCTGTCGGCGTTCGGCGACCGCGTTTCCGCATCGAGGGACGCGCATCCAGGCGCGGGTGCGCTGGCGCGCGGTGCGGAGCCGCGCCTATCCCTGGTGGTGCGTGCGCTTCGTGCTGCGGCTTCTCCTGGCGCTCGCGCTGCCCCGCGCCTGGCGTCCGGGGCTCCGCCGGGCGGCCGGCATGGGCGGCTCACCGCATCGGGTGTAGTACTATGGCCGGGATGCGCATCCTGATCACGGGCATCACGGGCTTCGTGGGCAGTCACCTCACCGAGTACGCGCTGGAGCGCGGCGCCGACGTGATCGGGGCGCTGCGCTGGCGGAGCAAGACCGAGCACATCGATGCGCTGCGCGACCGCCTGACGCTCGTCGAGTCCGATCTGCGCGACCTCCTCTCCGTGAGGACCCTGCTCGAGCAAGCGCAGCCCGACTGGATCGTCCACCTGGCGGCGCAGAGCTTCGTCGCGGCCTCGTGGCAGACGCCGGTCGAGACGCTCTACACGAATGCGCTCAGCCAGATGAATCTCTTCGAGGCGATGCGGCAGCTCAAATCATCCGCGCGCTTCCTGGTGATCGGCTCGAGCGAGGAATACGGGCTCGTGCACCCGGACGAGCTGCCGATCCAGGAGACGAACCCGCTGCGCCCGCTCTCGCCGTACGCGGTGAGCAAGGTCACGCAGGACCTGATGGGCTATCAGTACTTCAAGAGCTACGACATGCCGATCGTGCGCGCGCGCGCGTTCAACCATACGGGCCCCCGTCGCGGCGACACCTTCGCGACCTCGAACTTCGCGAAGCAGATCGCCGAGATGGAGGCCGGGCTGCGCGAGCCCGTCGTGCAGGTCGGCGATCTCAAGCCGACCCGTGACTTCTCCGACGTGCGCGACATCGTGCGCGGCTACTGGCTCTTGCTCGAGCGGGGCACGCCGGGCGAGGTGTACAACCTCTGCTCTGGTGTCGACTGGTCGATCGAGCGCGTCCTGAGCTTCCTGATCGGGCGGTCGACGCTGTCGCACATCGAGATCCGCCAGGACCCGGCGCGGCTCCGCCCCTCCGACGTGCCGGTGCTGCGGGGTTCACGGGCGAAGATCGAGAGCGCGCTCGGATGGCGTGGCACGATCCCGCTGGAGCAGACGCTCACCGATCTCCTCGAGTATTGGCGACAGCGACTCGCCGCCCGCCCGCGGTAGCGGGCGTGATACCCGGCGCTCGGGTCGCGCTCGTCCACGACTGGCTGACGGGGATGCGGGGCGGTGAGCGCTGTCTCGAGGTGCTCTGCGAGCTCTTCCCGGAGGCGCCGCTCTTCACGCTCCTGCACGTCCCCGGCAGCGTGACGCCGCAGATCGAGGACCGGCGCATCGTCACGTCGTTCGTCCAGCGCCTGCCCCGGGCCGCCGCCCGCTACCGGTACTACTTGCCGGCGTTCCCGCTCGCCATCAGCCGGTTCGACCTCTCCGGCTACGACCTCGTCGTGTCGATGAGCCATTGCGTCGCGAAGGGCGCGCGAGTGGCCCCGGGCGCGCTCCATGTGTGCTATTGCTTTTCCCCTATGCGCTACGTCTGGGACCTCTACGACGACTACTTCGGACCGGGCCGCGGCGCGGCCGCCCGCGTGCTCGTGCGCCCGCTGGCGGCGGCCCTCAGGCGCTGGGACCGGCGGACGGCCGGCGTGCACCGGTTCGTCGCGATCTCCCGGCATATCGCCGATCGGATCCGCCGGGCTTACGATCGTCCGGCGGACGTGATCCCGCCGCCGGTCGATGTCCAGCGCTTCGAGATCACGGACGCCGCCGCCGACCACGACTACTATCTCGTCGTGGGAGCGCTCGTGCCGTACAAGCGCATCGACCTCGCGGTCGGCGCGGCCAATC
>Ga0066692_10000368_pt1 | contig 14928 bp, 9 predicted proteins | sample GraSoiAngelo_141_FD_66456 | JGI IMG/M metagenome (GOLD analysis project Ga0066692, IMG submission 66456) | Grasslands soil microbial communities from the Angelo Coastal Reserve, California, USA - 14_0929_12_40cm | ecosystem: Environmental > Terrestrial > Soil > Grasslands | place: USA... | reverse complement strand
CCGGCCCTGCGGATGAAAGGAATGGTGGCCCGGCTCACCAAGAAGACCCCCGTCAGGTCGACGCCGACGATCGCCGTCCACGCCTCGAGCGAAGTGGCCACGACATCTCCGGTGAAGCCGCCGATCCCGGCCACGTTGACTGCTGCATCCAGCCCTCCGCCCAGCTCCTGCACCGCCGTCGCGGTCGCTTCCTCCACCTCGTCCCAGGAAGTGACATCGGCCCGCACCGTCACTGCGGTGTGGCCTTCGTCGCGGAGCCGGTGCATCTGCTTGTCGAGCGCGTCCGCCTGACGATCGAGGCCGGCGATGCTCCAGCCGGCACCCACCAGCAGCCTGCAGATTCCAGCGCCGATCCCCGAAGCGGCCCCGGTAACCAGCACGTGCTTGCCCTTAACTTCTGACATTCGAAAAAGCGCCCCGATTCAGCAAGCCGATCAGTGACGCGATATCGCCGCCCAACGGCCGGTCGACCTCGATCGGGGGGACAACTTTTCTGAGAATGTCGAAGTGTTCCGCGAGGCCCGCAGCGGGTCCTGCGCCTAGAGACAACGCCTGGTAAGCGGTCAGCAGCTCGCAAGCCATGACATCCCGCACGAGGACATGAACGCGGCGCAGCCTCTCGGCCGCCTCGAACGCGAATGTCATCGCATCCTCCTGTCCCAAGGACGTGTCGACCAGGCCGACCGATGCGGGGATGGCCAGGCGCCGCAGCTCGCCCGCTGCCCCGACTGCGCGCTTGTGGACCACGGTCAGGCCCGTCTGCGGACCGGGCCGTGTCGTCAGCTGGTCGGGCAAGCCGGAGAAGCGGTGATCCAGGAGCCGATGGATGTGTTGCGTGGCCAGCTCGGCCCCCTGGATGAAGGCCAACGAGGTCGCGTCCATCGCAGCGGCCAGCCCGATGGCGTGGAAGTTGCCGCTCGTGACGAACTCATCGCCGACAAAGGCCGGCGAGTCATCGGATGCGCCGAGCGCCCGCCGGACGTCCTCCTCGAGCCGCCCGACACTTCGCTCAACATGGGTCAGCACCTGCGGAACGACACGGAATGAGACAGGCGCCTGGACGCGCTCAGAATCCTGTCGGGAGCCGGCCACGAGAATGCGAAGGTCCCGCAGGACCTGCCCCATCAGCGGGTCGTTCGCAAGCTGACCGACAGCCGAGCTGTACGCCGACGGCGGGGCGTGCAATGCGTCGACGGCGCAGGCCCAGACCACCAGGAGCTGGCGGGCGAGGATTTTCGACTCGCGACGCCGAACGATGGCCAGCCCCAACGTCCCCGGTGCGCCTGCGAGCAGGGCGATGCCTTCCTTCGCGGCAATCTGGTACGGAGCGACCTGGCGCTGTGCCAATGCGAGCGCCGCATCCTGCGTCGCGCCGCTCTCCGATATCACGGACCCCACTCCGATGAAAGTCTGAAATGCATGCGACAGCGGGATGACCTCCCCGGCGCAGCCGATCATGGTGCGCGGGATGGCGGGGACGAAATCGTCGTTTAGGCGGTCGACGAGGAACGTGCAGAGCTGAGGGGTCACGCCTGCGTGGCCGCGGAGGAAGCCCGCCAGGCGTGCCGTGAACAAGGCGCGTGCCTCGCCGCGGTCGAGATACGGTTCGCCGCCGACCGCCCGAGCCAGCAGCAGATTCCTCTGGTGGCCCTGTTGCTCCGACTCGCTCAGCCTGATGTCCTGGAGGTATCCGGTGCCGGTGTTGACGCCATAAACGGGCTGGCTCCCCAAGCGCGCGAGGAGGCGGCGGTGAATGACGTCGACCTTTTCCAGCAACGCGGAATCGATGGGCGCCAGTCGACGGCCGCTGAGCGCGACCTGTTCCACAGCTTCCAGATCAAGGTCGTCAGCCGTGCGGATGACGAGTGGTTCCATGGTCACAGCTCGTCGCGATACGTAAGAACGGTGCCGGCTCCAATCGCCTCAGCGCGCCGCCAGACGAGATGTGCGACCGCGACGTCGGTGGTGGCGAGCCCTCGATGCCAGAAGAGGATTCGCTCGTCGGCGCGCTCGCGACCCGGCCGTTTGCCGGCCACGATCTCACCCAGCTCGGCGTGAATTCGCTCTCGGGTCAGAAGGCCCTGGTCGACGTGCGCGCGCAGTGCTCCGAATGGGCCCACGGTCGCCTGTCCCCAGTCGTCTACGACCACTTTGTCCATCACGTCGGTCAGCGAGAGCTCGACTGCACTGATCGTCCCATAGGGAATCACCAGGGTTCCCAAGGCGACCCATGAGGTGCGGAGAAGAACGGCGGGAGCCGTGAGCCTCGAAGCCTCAACCATGATGTCGGCCCCTTCGAGCGCCTCTTCGGGCGTGACCGTCGCACGCACAGGCTTACCCAACTCCTTGCTGAGGCGCCGCGCGAACTCCTCGCGCGAATCTGGACGGAGGCTCGTGACCCGGATTTCCTCAAAGTCGAAAAGGTCATCGAGCATCGTCACGTTCCACCAGGCCGTGCCGCGGGCGCCGACGTGGCCCAGGATCCTGCTGTCTCTACGCGCCAGGTGCTGCGCGCCCAGCGCGGTCATTGCGCCCGTGCGGGCCGCGGTGATCATGGTTCCGTCAACGATGGCGAGCGGCGCGCCCGTGTCTCCGTCGTACAGGGTGATCAGCGCGAGCTCGCTGGGGAGACCGTGCAAGTGGTTGTCGACGAAGTCACCAACGACTTTGATGCCGGATACGTTCTCGGTTCCAAGGTGGGCGCGCAGGACGTTGAAATGGCCGCGACCGTCTTTTCGCGGATTGAGATGCACGCGCGGCTCGAGGACGACGCTCCCTTCGCCTTGCGCTCTGACGGCATCGGTGACCGCTCCGAAGATCTCGGCCCTCGTCAAGCCCAGGCTCGCGACATCCGGTCCCGAGATGAATCGCAGCTGCAGGCGACTCAAGAATTGGAACCCGCGGCAGGACGCATACTTGTGAGGGCCTTTTCTCGGCCGCAGATCTCAGGCAGCAATCGAGGAGTCGCACCCATCCAGCAACCGCACGACATCCTAGGCGCACCATGAAGATCGCGGCCGCGATCGTGGCGCCGAGTCCCAGACAGATGCGGTGACTGATGCTCAATTACGCCCGCTTGCTCCCTTCGCGAGAATGAGTGGCGAGTTGGCGGCTGACGATCAGGAGCCGCCCGTATCGCCGGCAGGCGTCCTGGTCTGCCACCTGCGTTGAGTCTGCTCGTACCCTGCCCGAACTGCGGACCTCGTGAGTTCACCGAGTTCTCCTACGGCGGCGAGACCAACGCGCGCCCCAAGCCCAACGCACCTGTCGAGAAGCTTGCCAAGTATCTGTATGTCAGGCGCAACGCGAGCGGTCCACAGCAGGAATGGTGGTATCACCGTGCAGGATGCCGCTCGTGGTTCCTGGCACGTAGGGACACCGTTGCGAACACGTTCCTTGGCAGCTACTGGCCTGACGACGCTCGGCGGGAGCGATGACAATCCGGCTCGCGGCCGCGCCCGGCGAGGTGATCGACCGAACTCGAACCGTCAGCTTGTTCGTCGACGGCAGGCCGCTTCCAGCATTCGAGGGAGATTCCGTCGCCTCTGCGATGGCAGCCGCCGGAGTCGTCGTCACCGGCCGCTCGTTCAAGTACCACCGACCGCGTGGCCTGTTCTGCATGACTGGTGCATGCGCAAGCTGCATGGTCCGCGTGGATGGCGTGCCCAACCTCCAGGCATGCCAGACGCCGGTTCGAGCCGGCATGCGGGTGCAGCGCCAGAACGGAATGCCCTCGGTGGACTTCGATCTCATGCGCGCCGTGGATCGCTTGTCGATGTTCTTCCCTCCCGGTTTTTACTACAAGTCCTTGTACCGGCCTCGCTTCATGTGGCCGCTGGCGGAGCCGTTCATCCGTCAGGCGGCGGGCATAGGGAAGCCACCTGAGACAGCGCTGGAGAAGGTTCACTACCAGTCCGTGAATCTCCATCCCGATGTGCTCGTCGTCGGGGGCGGACCTGCGGGGCTGGGAGCTGCTCTCGAAGCGGCTCGAGCGGGCGCTCGTACCGTGCTGATCGACTCAGAACCTGCGCTCGGAGGCGGCCTGCGGACGATGCGCCGGCCGGTGCGCGATCCCGAGGCGTCCGATGCGGAGGCCGGCCACGTGCTGGCGGAGCGTCTCGCCGGCGAAATCGCGAAGGAAGGAGTCGATGTCCGCCTATCGACGACGGCATTGGGCGTCTTCGAGGACAACCTGGTGGCGGCGGCGGGGCCGAATGAGCTGGTGCGAATACGGCCGCGCCAGCTGGTCATCACCACCGGCGGCCTCGAGCAGCCGCTGTGGTTCGGCAACAGCGATCTGCCCGGAATCATGTCGGCGCGTGGCGCCGAGCGCCTGATGGGCCTCCACCGAGTCCTGCCCGGCCGCGTCGCCGTCGTGCTGACGGGGGACGATCGCGGCTATCAGTGCGCTCAGATGCTTCTCGAAGGCGGCGCGGGCGTCACGATCCTTGATTGGCGCCCCAATCCGGCCGGTCGCGAGGTCGAGGCTGCCGCCGCGGCGGGTGCGAGCCTGCGCGACGCCTCCACGCCGATTCGCGCTGAGGGCCGGAAGCGGGTGCGCTCGCTCGTCTCCCGCAGACAGGGAGCGGATGAACGTTTCGAGTGCGACCTCGTCGTCATGGCGGGTCAGGTGGTCCCAGCGTCGGGCCTTCTTGCCCAGGCAGGAACCCGTATGCGCTACGACGAATCCCTGATGACCTTCGTGCCGGAAGCGATCCCCGACCGCATCCAGGTGGCTGGTGCGGTTACCGGCGCCTCAAATCCGGTGCGCAGCTTGGTCGCTGGTCGGCTTGCTGGGCTGAAGGCAGCCGACGCGACGGCTGCCAGGCCGGCTGCGCACAGGCGTGAGGCGCTGGAAAGGATCATGCCGGGCGGCGGGCCTGCATCGGTGATGCTGCCAGAGGTGCCCAATTCGGCGGCCAAGATCTTCACCTGTCTGTGCATGGACGTCACCACTAAGGAGATGGCGACATCGGTCCAGGAGGGCTTCGATGGGATCGAGCTCCTCAAGCGGTACACCACCCTGGGGATGGGTCCGTGCCAGGGCAAGTCTTGTCTCGCCGGATGCGTGCGGTACGCGGCCGAGCTGACCGGCCGGAGCATTCCAGAGACCGGCGTGCCTACTGCACGAGCGCCCTGGCGCCCAGTCGAGCTCGGGCTGCTGGCGGCAGACCACCTGGAACCCGAAAAGGAGAGCCCTCTGCACGAATGCCACACCGACCTCGGCGCGGAGTTCATCTGGGCAGGCGAATGGCGACGCCCCAAGCAGTACCGCGAGCCGGCTGAGGAATGTAAAGCGGTGCACGAGCGCGTGGCGATCATCGACGTCAGCACCCTCGGCAAGTTTCGACTTCGCGGCGCCGCTGCGGTCGAGCTGCTGGAGAGGCTGTACCCGAACAGGTACGGCGACTTGAAGGTCGGGCGCATCCGCTACGGCGCGATGCTCAACGACCAGGGCGTGATCATCGACGATGGCACGGTAGGGCGCGTCTCAGAGGACGAGTTCTTTGTGACCACCACGACAACTGGCTCCGATGCGATCGACCAGTGGATCAAGTGGTGGATGGCGGACTGGCGGCTCAACGCTCAGTTCGTGAACGTCAGCTCGGCATACGGAGCGATCAACGTAGCCGGACCGCGGTCGCGTGAGCTGATGAGTCGCCTGACGGACGCCGACGTCTCGGCCGCCGCCCTCCCTTACTTGAAACTGGCGCAGGCCGAGGTCTGTGGCGTGCCGGCGATGATCCTGCGCATCGGCTTCGTTGGTGAGCTGAGCTACGAGGTCCACTTCCCGAGCGCCTACGCGGTGCACATGTGGGAATCGATGCTTGCCGAGGGTGCCGACCTCGGCATTCTGCCCTTCGGACTCGAAAGCCAGCGGATCCTGCGACTGGAGAAGCAGCACATCATCGTCGGCCAGGACACGGATGCGCTGTCCACCCCGTACGGTGCGAGTCTTGGCTGGATGGTGAAGCTCGACAAGCAGGACTTTCTTGGCCGCGCGGCGCTGCTGGACGACGCGTCCCACGAGCTCCCTGAGAAGCTGGTTGGGTTCAAGGTCGATAGCGGGGGCCTGCCGCTGGAAGGCGCGGCGCTCGTGCTCAACGGCCGGCCGGTCGGGCGCGTGTGCTCCAGCCGCTGGAGCGATGCGACGTCGGCATTCATCGGCTTGGCGTGGGTGCCTGAGGAGATGGCCCAAGAGGGGACGCGCCTCGAGTTCCGATCCGGAGGGGAAATGGTGGCGGCCCGCGTCTACCTGAAGCCGTTCTACGATCCCGACGGCGCGAGGTTGAGGGCTTGACCGAAGCTGCATCCGTATCTCGGCCTGACGCCGGAACGGACAAGAGGCCCCGCGAGCCGGTCATGCGATCGGTCCTCCACCGCAAGCACACGGACGTCGGCGCGAAGTTCGAGAGACGCGGCGCGTGGTTGGTGCCCTCCGTCTACCGGTCGATCGATGCGGAGATCGATGCGCTCGGCTCTGCCCTGGGATTCGCCGATATCAGCGCCCGGGGCAAGCTTCACCTCAGCGGTGCTGTAGATGATCACGTACGGTTCCTGACCGGCGCGCCGCTCGACCCGCTACATGTCGCGCCGGTGGCAACGGGTGGAGCGATTGCCCGGATAGCCAGGGACTGGGCCCTGGTCCTGGTTTCGCCATCGGCCGAAGGTGACGTTCTCCGTGCGCTGGAACAACAGCAGCGCCAAGGCGCGATGGCGACCGACGTGAGCGGTGCACTTGCAGGATTCCTCGTCGCGGGGCCCCGCCTGGAGGACTTTCTCGCGCGGACGGTGACCATCGATCCGGCCGACCTACTTTCCGGTCGCTGCGTGGCGGCGAGCTGGGCGCGGATTCCAGCCATTCTTGTGATGAAGGATCTCCAAGAGCCGGCGGCGGAGATCTACGCGAGCTCGGACTACGGTCGATACGCCTGGGGCGTCCTGCAGAGCCTTGCGGGTACTCCAGTGGGTTGGCGGGCGCTCGAAGCGTGGGGGTGGAAGTGATTCGCTACCTGAGACCCTGGCGAATGTGGCGCAGGCCCGAGCTCAAGAAGACATACGACGTCGTCATCGTCGGCGGCGGCGCGCATGGCCTGGCGGCCGCTTACGAGCTGGCCAAGAGAGGCGTTCGCAATATCGCCGTCCTCGAGAAGAGCTACATCGGGGCCGGCGGCAGCGGACGGAACACCACGATCATTCGGTCGAACTACCGCACCCCTGACGGCGTGCGTTTCTACGACCAGAGCGTGAAGCTCTATCAGCGGCTCTCCCAGGAGCTCGACTACAACCTTCTCTTCTCGCAACAGGGGCACATCACGCTCGCGCACACGGAGCGGGCGATGATGACGATGGTCGAGCGGGCCGAGGTGAACCAGGCACTGGGCGTCAACAGCCGCGTGGTCGGACCCGACGAGATCGCAAGGCTCTGCCCCGAGCTCGACATGTCCGATCGGGTTACATACCCGATCCAGGGCGGGCTCTACCACCCGCCGGGGGCGGTCATCCGCCACGACGCCGTGGTGTGGGCATACGCGCGAGCGGCCGACCGGCTCGGTGTCGACATCTTTCCCGCGACCGAGGTGACAGGCATCGACGTCGCATCGGGACGCGTAACCGGTGTGCGGACCAATCGGGGCGCCATCTCTGCACCATCGGTGCTCGCCGCTGTCGCCGGATGGTCGAGCCTCGTGTGCTCGATGGCCGGGGTCGAGCTGCCAATCGTCACGCACAACCTCCAGGCGTACGTGACCGAGCCGATCAAACCGATGCTCCACATCATCCTGGTGTCGGCCACGCTGCATGTGTATGTGAGCCAGACGGATCGGGGCGAGATTCTCATCGGTTCGGAGATCGAGCCATACAGCACTTACAGCTTCGCCTCGACGCTGAATTTCCTGGAGACATCCGCGAGGCATGCAACGGATCTCCTCCCGCGACTACGGACGCTCCGCGTGCTGAGGTCGTGGACCGGCCTGTGCGATGTGACGCCCGACTACAGCCCGATCATGGGCGAGACCGACGTGAAGGGCTTTTTCGTCGACTGCGGCTGGGGGACGTACGGTTTCAAGGCCGTACCCATCTCGGGGGTCTGCATGGCCGAGGCCGTCACGACCGGAAGGTCGCCCGAGCTCATCGCGTCATTCACTCCAAGTCGCTTCCGCGAACGGAGGTTGGTCTCGGAGCTGGCAGCCGCCGCCGTCTCGCACTGAGACGCCATAAGCTCGAGCCGTGATTGGACCGTCGCAGGCCTATTCGCCCAACCTTCTGGATGGCGAGCGGATGCGTCAGGACTTCGAGGCCCTGGCCAGATTCGGCGCGACTCCCAACGGGGGCGTCAGCCGGCCGACCTTCAGCGACGCGCACCTTGCCGCGCGGAAATGGTTTCTCGCCCGAGCGGAGGCCGGGGGATTGGCCACCCACGTCGACACTGCCGGCAATCATTCGGCGGTGCTTCGGGCTCGCCATTCGAGCGATGCGCGAGTCCTCTTACTGGGATCTCACCTGGACTCCGTCCCAGGCGGAGGTCGCTACGACGGTGCGCTCGGCGTCGTGGCTGCACTGCATGTGCTGCTCGCCTGCAAGGGGGCCGGCGCAGATCTCCCATTTACCCTCGAAGCCATCGACTTCACCGATGAGGAGGGCACGCTGGTCGGCCTCCTCGGCAGCAAAGCGCTGGCCGGAACCCTGACGCCGGAATTCCTGCAGTCCCCGCGAGGAGGACGCCAGGCCTTGGTCGCCGGGCTCGAGCGAGCCGGGCTGCGCGAGGAACGGCTCTTTGACGCGCGCCGCGACCCCGGCTTGCTCGCCGGCTACCTCGAGCTGCACATCGAACAGGGCCCGCGCCTTGAACGCGAAGCAGTGCAGATCGGGGTCGTCACTGCAATCGTCGGCTCGCGCTCGTTTCGGATCGTTCTCCGCGGTGTACGGGGCCATGCCGGGACTACGCCGATGGACGCACGTCACGATGCTGCTGTCGCCGCGGCCAAAGTCATCCTGGGCGTTCGCGAGATCATCGTTCGCGATTTCCCCAGTTGCGTGGCCACCGTTGGGGACGTGCGCGTCGAACCCGGAGCCTTCAACGTTGTGCCTGGAGTAGCGCGGGTGGCGCTGGAGTTCCGCTCCCAAGACGAGGGCGAGCTGGACGCAATCGAGTCGGAGGTGCTTGCCCGGATCCGCGCCCTCGCCGAGGCGGACGGAATTGGTGTCGAGATCAGCCCGGTCGCCCACTGGCAGCCGACCGGCCTGGATCCGATGATCTGGGGCGCGATCGAGCGCGCTGCCGCTGACCTCGGGTTGACCACGAAACGCCTTCCGTCTGGCGCCGGCCACGATGCGCAGGCTCTAGCCGCTGTGACCCCCAGCGGGCTGATCTTCGTGCCCTCAATCGGCGGTGTGAGTCATGATCCAGGCGAGTCCACGGCGTGGGGCGACGCTGTGAACGGCGCTAACGTGCTCCTCGGGACCGTTCATCAGCTCGCACGGCGCTAGCCGGACAGGTGCTCGAAGACACGATGGAGGCGTTGAGCACCCGTGCGGATATCGTCGAAAGTCGCCGAATAGCTCAGGCGCAGATGGCCCTCCCCCGATGGCCCATATTCGGTCCCGCTGCGCACGGCCACGCCTTCGGCCAGCAGCAATTTCGCGAGATCCGCTGAGCGAATGGGGGTATCGAAGCTGAAGCCGACATACAGGTAGAAGGCTCCCTCCGGCCGTGTCAACGTGAGGCCCGGCGTGCCGGCCAGGCCGAGAAGCATGTCTTCGCGCCTCGCAAGATAGCCGGCGATCATCTCGTCGATTGGTTCGCGCCGACCCTGCAAGGCCGCGATTCCGGCCCGCTGGGCCGGCCAGCTCACCACAGAGGCGCAGTTGCTGTGGATGACATAGGCGGCTGGGAGAAGTTCGGCTGGCGCAATCAAGTAGCCCAGCCGCCAGCCCGTCATTGCGTAGGTTTTTGAGAATCCGTTCACGTAGAGAAGGCGGTCCGCCAGCTCGGGCATTGCCAGGCACGTCGAGAACGACTGCGTGAAAACGAGCTCGCCGTAGATTTCGTCTGCTAGCACGAGCAGATCTCTCGCAACTGCGATTTCAGCTATCGCATTGAGCTCCCGCTCGGTGAAGACAACGCCGGTTGGGTTGACCGGGTTGTTGATGACTACGAGCCGCGTCTTGTCGGTGACGGCACGGTGCAGGCGGTCGAGGTCCGGCCGCAGCTCCGGTGTCATTGCGACGAACACAGGAACGGCGCCGATCTGATCGACGATCGCGCCATAGAGAGAGTAGCTGGGGTCGAAGAGAATGACTTCATCCCCGGGATCGAGCACTGCTGTGAGCGCGCAGTAGATCGCCTCCGTCGCACCGGCTGTGATGAGGACATCGGTCGCCTCAATACGTCGACCGGCACGAAGCGAAGCGTGCTTTGCGACGGCAATCCTCAACTCAGGATCTCCACGCGAAGGTGGGTAATGCGTGTAGCCCTCGGCCATCGCCGCTGTGGCCGCATCCACGATGTGTGGTGGGGTCGCAAAACACGGATCTCCAATGTGCAATCGAGCGATGCTCTCGTCAGGCGGTATGTCGATGCCTAGGAGCCTCTCGACATTGCGGCCCCGGAGAGCAGCCTGGCTCGCGCCGGTCCTGCCTCGGCCCATCATTCCGGCTGCGATGAGCTCCTCGGCAATCTGGTGACTTCGAGCAGGTAGGCCACCATGACATCCTTGCCGGCCAGCTTGAGTTCGAAGGCATCGGACCGTTGCACGACACGCTCGATCTGTTCCTTGTTGGTCTCGAACTGATCTCCAAACGGAAAGAAGCTGAAGTCAACGACTCGCGCCTGGAGGCCAAGCCTCTGCAGCTGGCGCGACGTCTCGCGCTGGCTGATGATCGATAGCTGCATGAAGTAAGCCTTTCCGTCCTCGACGAGGACGCGCGGAAGGGTCTTGAGAAAATGGTCGAGGAGGTTTCGTCCCCAGTAGTCGAGTGGTCGGTGCCCGGTAGGTTCATCGAATGGGTTGACCGGCATCTGAAAAAGGCTGGCGACACACACGTCGTAGCGCTGCTGCGGTTCCCACTCGTACAGGTCCACCTCCTCCCCGCTCATGCGGTCGGCCACCCCGTTCCTGAAGGCGTTGGCCATCGTGTTGGCGATCGCGTTACGGTCGACGTCGATCGCGTGAACATGCCGGGCGCCGTTTCGCGCGAGCTGCACAGCGAGGACGCCGCAACCGCAACCGACGTCGAGGCAGGTCTTGTTCTCCCCGATGTTTTGGGAGAAAAGGTAGCGCCAGCAGAGGAAGCTGCCCTGCGTCGGGACGAACACGCCGGGGTCGACGGTGAGGTTGGGAAACGGCAGGGGGTAGAGAGTTCTGGCGCGGTCGTCCACCCACGGCGAGGGTTCCGGTTCGAGCTCGGCGGGTTCTTGTTGTACGACCGGCACCGCGGGATGCTTGTGTCCTGGCTTGGTGGCGGCGACCGCCAGGGCAGCAGCAGCGATGTGCTCCGGAGTCGTGCCGCAGCAACCGCCGATGATCTGGGCGCCTTCTTCCCGCCACGACAGCGCCAGGTCGGCGTATTGCGCCGGCCCGATGTGCTCGTCGAAGCGCCAGCTGGGACCTGTCATATGGCCAAGATTCGGGTAGACGCCGAGCGGGAGCTCGGTGAAATCACGAAGCCACCCGATCATCCCGGGGACGTGGTCGATCGGGAGACAGTTGATGAGCAGCGCGCCGACGCCGATGGACTCGAGGCGACGGGCCGCCCGCCCGAACAGATCTCCTTCAGGCGGTCCCCAATGCTGGCCGTAGACGCCGCATACGCCGTGGCGGCAGCGCCGGAACGAGAGCCACACCGGAAACCCCATCTCCTTCAGGACCTCGACCGTCTCAAAGGTTGCGGGGTCGCGGATCAGGGTTAGCGTCTCGAGCAGGATCAGATCCGGCTGCTCCTCCTCGAAGACCCGTGACAGCAGCTCAACGGACTCCTTACGCATCGCGGAGTTGATCTCACCTGAGATCGCGAAGGCCACCGCACAGGTGCTCTGTCGTCCCGCCTCGGCGATCGCGCGCCGCGGGAGCCGGATGCCGAGGCGAGCGATGTCCATCCAGTGCGCACGTTCCGGAGTCGGGCCGCTTAGGCGCTGCTCAGCCTCTGGCGCGGACAGGATCGACCACGTGTTCGTGGAGATGACGTCGCACCCGGCCGCGACGTAGCTCTTGTGGACGTCGAGCACGGCGTGCGGCGCGCGGTACAACGCCCAGGTGCCCCAGAGCTGGCGGTCGAGCCCGGTGTTGTCCGAAGTCGCTCGCTGCCGCTGGAGCTCGGTGGCCATGCCTCCGTCCAGGATCACGCAGCGGTCCGCCTCGAGCAGCCCCTGCAGGCGCTCGTATGCGGGAGAGCGAGCCGCCGACGTGGTCGCGGCCAACCCAGAACCTCGCCTAGCTCGCCCTACAGTCGCTCGGCGTAGTCGCGGTTCTCCTTCTTCAGCGTGGGATCGGTGCCCATGAAAGCGTGCTTCGACATGTCAGGAGAGTAGCGGCTCGCCGCCGGCTTCCGGCCGAGGGCCTCGGCCATGCTCCGAATGTGGTGGGGGCCGGCGCCGCAGCACACTCCGAGGTACCGGACGCCAAGCTCGTGCGCGTCGCGGGTGAAGTCGGCGATCTCGTAACGCGTGCACACGAACGGGTCGAGCGCGGTCGGAAACGGGCGTATGTCCGTGTTGGGGTCGCGAAGCGACTGCATGGTCGGCTGCTCCTGGGTCGTCCGGTACGGCACCGGAAGCGCTGCGACTTCGCATTTCACTGCGTCCCGCACCTCCTTGAGAAGCGGAAGCATGGTGCGTGGTCCGCGCCCGCAGTTGAGACCAACCACATCGGCGCCGGCGTCTTCCAGGCGCTTGGCTGTCTCAGTGGCCGAAAAACCGTCCCGCGTGGTGTCCTCCTGGTGGAACACCATCGTGACCACGGTCGGCAGCCCGGTGGCGCGCATCGCCTCCACCGCGATCAGCGCTTCGCCCAGGTAGCTGAACGTCTCGCCGATCAAGAGGTCAGCTCCCGCCTCGACCGCCCAGGCGAGCTGCTCGTCGAACATTCCTCGCACCGTTTTGTGCGAACCGGGATCGTCCGTGAACAGGTTGGTATTGGAGAGATCGCCGGCGACGAGGGTGCCCGTCTCGTCAGCGACCTGACGCGCGATCTCCAGGGCGTTCTTGTTGAGCGGTTCGAGGAGGTGTTCCTTGCCGATGATCCGGAGCTTCTCGCGGTGGCCGTAGTAGGTGAAGGCCTCGACGATGTCGGAGCCGGCATGGACGAACTCACGATGCAGCTCGGTGATCACCTCGGGGTGCTCGACCACGACCTCGGGGACGAAGGCGCCCGCCTGCAGGTAGCCGCGCCGCTCGCATTCGAACAGGTAGCCCTCGGCGCAGATAACCGAGCCCTGCCGCAGCCGCTCCATCAGCCCAGCCTTCGCGCTCTTGTCGCTCTTGGTCATCAATCTTCTCCTTGCGGCTGAATAGTAGTCGACGGTTACAGCCGGCTGGTCGGCGGCCGCACCGAAAGAGCCTCCGGGTTCAGCAAGCCCCTCGGAGTCTCTCCACGTAGGTACCTCAAGGCATCCTCCGCGGCCAGCACGCCCAGGTCGCGGACTGCATCGTGCGAGTACCAGGCGACATGGGGCGTGATCATGACGTTGGGGCGGTGCAGAAACGGCATCGAGAGATCTGGAAATGGTTCGCGCTCGAGCACGTCCAGGGCCACCGCGGCGACGACTCCGCGATCGATCGCCGCCTGCAGCGCGACGAGGTCGATCAGGTCCCCGCGAGCGGTGTTCACGATGACCACGCCGCGGCGCATCAGGTCGAATGCGCGCTCGTCGAGGATGTGGCTCGTCTTCGAGGTGAGCGGCGTATGCAGACTTATGAGATCGCTCGTCCTCAAGAGCTCGTCGAGCGGAAGTCCTTTGATCCCAAGCTCCGTCAGCTGCGACTCCGTCATATGTGGGCTCGAGGCGACGACCTCCATTCCGAATGCGCGAGCCCTCACCGCGACCTCCGACCCGATCCTGCCGAGGCCGATGATGCCCAGCCTGCGTCCTTTCAGCCGGTGAATGGCGGGAAACTCCGTCGATCCCCAACCACGCTCCGGCCAGCTGCGCTGGAAATGGTTCACCTGGCGGGCTGCCGCTAGCAGCAGGAGCATGGTGTGGTCGGCGACCTCATGGGTGGCGTAGTCGGGGACGTTGGCCACCAGGATTCCCCGCGCGGTAGCTGCGTCGACGTCGATGATGTCGACGCCGACGCCGCACCGGATGATGCAGCACACCTTCCTCAAGCGATTGATGGCGGGTGCTGGAAAGCGCACGTAGGTGACGATCAGAACTTCTGCGTCAGCCGATCGCTTGATGACCTCTTCAGGATCGAGTCCTTCGGGCAGGACCTCGTAATTCGCGCCGGCGGCCTCGAGCGTCGCCACCGCGGCGTCGAGCATGGCCGGGGCGTCGGTGATCACGACCTTTCCCCCAGCGATCGCCCCCTCGCCACGAATCACGGCACAGATAATATGGGCGCACATGGCAGGGGCGGACAGCGCGCGGTACGTGATCATCGGGGCGGGCGTCCACGGCCTCTCCACTGGCTGGCACCTGGCCAAGGAGCTGAAAGCCCGCGGTAAAGGCTCCGGCGATGATGTGCTGATCCTCGACAAAACTGGGATCGGCGCAGGCCCGTCTGGACTCGCCTGCGGCGTCGTGCGGAACAATTACTTCCAACCCGCGATGCGTCGCCTGATGGCGCACAACGTTTCGATCTGGGAATCGGACCCGGAGGCCTTTCACTATCACCCTGTCGGTTTCATGCAGATCAGCCCCGAGGTCATGCATGCCGACGTCGCGCAGATCTTTGGCGAGCAGCAGGCCATCGGTTACGACTCCGTCTTC
>Ga0066692_10000328_pt1 | contig 15515 bp, 7 predicted proteins | sample GraSoiAngelo_141_FD_66456 | JGI IMG/M metagenome (GOLD analysis project Ga0066692, IMG submission 66456) | Grasslands soil microbial communities from the Angelo Coastal Reserve, California, USA - 14_0929_12_40cm | ecosystem: Environmental > Terrestrial > Soil > Grasslands | place: USA... | reverse complement strand
GGCGTTGGTAACTGGGTTGGTGGTGGCGCTGAGCTTTTCGGCGACAGTATTCGCACAGGCTGGTGTGGGTTCCGCGCGTGGCACCGTGACGGACGCGCAGGGCGGAACCATCGCGCAAGCCCAGGTCACGATAACTAACGTGGAGACCGGTTATTCGCGAACTGAGAATACTGATGCGAACGGCAACTACGGGTTCCAGAGCCTTCCGATCGGTCGCTACAATCTGAGCGTGACCAAGGAAGGCTTCAGTAACTTCCAAGAAAAGGACATTGTCCTTCACGTCCACGATAGCCTGACGCTGGACGCCCAGTTGAAAGTCGGCACCAGGACCGAAACCGTCGAAGTAACCGCCTCGACGACCCAGGTCGAGCTCGCCAATGGAGAATTGAGCGGTACGGTCGGGGGTGCCCAGATCACCGAATTACCACTGAACGGCCGGAGCTTCGCGCAGTTACTCCTGGCGGTTCCCGGCGTGGAGGTCGATAATGGCTTTTCTTACGACAAGAAAGGCCTCAACGGCGGCGCGGACATTTCCGTCAGCGGCGGCGCGTCGAATGCGAATTTGTTTCTGGTCGATGGCGCCAACAACGTCGACGTAGGATCGAATCGCACCATCCTTATTTACCCCTCCCTCGACTCCATCCAGGAGTTCAAGATCGAGCGGAACAGCTATGGCGCCCAATTCGGCGGAGCCGGCGGAGGCGTCATCTCCCTGGTCACCAAGTCGGGGACGAACGATTTTCACGGCAGCGCCTATTACTTCGGCCGCAACGACGTTCTGGATGCCAAGGACCCCGTTCTTAATGCTTTCAACCCGACATCCAAGAAGAATACGATTCGCCGAAATGACTTTGGATTTTCCATCGGTGGGCCAATTAAGAAGGACAAAATCTTTTTCTTTGTGTCGGAGGAATGGAACCGTCTGATCGCGGAAAAGGTGCAGAGCGCTCACGTACCCACGCCCTTGCAGCGCACCGGGGACTTCTCTGACGCTGCTCTGGATCCCTCAGCTGCCAGCGCCAATACTAGCGGTTGTCTTCTGAAAGGGGGACTCGTGGATCCTGATCCGACCAATCCTGGCGGCGCGTTTACGGCATCCCCTTCTACGCCGGGCGTAATAGACGTCATTCCTGCGGGGCGCCTGAGCGTAGCCGGGCCGACGATTCTCAACACGTATTTTTTGCCGACGCTTCCTGCGGGGGCTCCTAACTATGGCTGCGGCACCAATTGGGCGAAATCGCTTAAGCAGCCGACCTTCTATCGCGAAGATAGCTTCAAGGGGGACATCAATCTCACCAAGACGACCACGTTGATGCTGAAATACACCAATGACTCCTGGTCGTTTGGACCTTCCGCGGTGGGCAATACCGGTTGGGGGGCTGATGCCGGAGCTTCCCAGATCCAGGAATCGTGGAGCCAGCCAGGGCGCATCGCCGTGGCCCGCTTGAGCAAGGTTTTCGGCGCCTCAGCCGTGAACGATTTCCAGTTCTCCTACTCGGGGAATCGCATCAATATCTCCCAAGCGACGCCAGCCGCGGCACAGGCGCTCAATAAGGTGATTCCAACATTTTTCCCGCCTTCGGGGAATCCGGCCAACAATCCTCCGGTGTGGATCAATGGCGGCGGTCTTCCGACCATTTGGAGCTTTGCGCCCTGGAGCAACCGCGAAGATCTCTTTGCCTGGCAAGATGACTACTCAAAGGTCGTTCGGCGCCATACGTTAAAGATGGGAGTCATTTACAGCCGGAATGCCAAAGACCAGGATAACTTCTCCCAGAAGCAGGGCGTGACCTTCGGCCCAAACGGTTACAACGGCTGCAAGAACATCACGGATCCAGGGTGCACGAACCTGACGGACTTCACTACCCACTATGGTCCTGCCGATTTTATTCTGCAGAACATGGCAGTGAATTGGGGCGAACAGAACATCATTTTTAAAAAGCAAGGCCGCTGGGAAAACTTCGAGCTTTATTTCAATGACGACCTGAAAGTAAACGATCGCCTGACGGTCAACATGGGTGTTCGCTATTCCTATTTGCCGAATCCCTACCAGGCGAATGACCAATTCACGGTATTTAACCCCACGGCATTCGACGCCGCGCTTGGGAACGCGCCCTGCAACGGTTTGTTGTACTCAGCGGGCCTCAAGTCGAATCCCTGTGCCGTGACAGGGCTTGGTGGTGGCAGCCCCGGACCCAACCGTGCGATACAGAACAATTTTCATTGGGGCTTCGCCCCTCGGCTGGGTGTGGCATGGGATCCCACTGGATCGCACAAGTGGGCTATCCGCGCAGGTTTTGGTCAGTTTTACAACCGTGATGACATCTTTGTGACTGACGGTACTGCGGGCACAAACCCCCCATTCGTTCGCAGCTTTCAGTCAATTAACAATAATGGGCGGTTCCTGGACAACACCAACCAGCTTCCCGCCTGCACTCCAAACTGCTTCGGCCAAGGCGGCTTCGGAGTCGCCGGCATCGGCCAAGACCTCAGCGATCGTGCCCCTTACGTCTTGCAATTCAACGGAACCGTGCAGCGCGAAGTTTGGCAGGATTCGAAGTTGGAAGTGGGGTACGTCGGCAGCCGGACGCACAATTGGACAAGCAAATTTGATGCGAATGCCATTGCTCCGCCTAACCGGCTGGCCTTTGCGCAATCGAATGCAAACGACAATACACTCAAGCCTTTTGACGCATTAGAAAGTGGCAGCATCCCGTTTTTTGCGCATCACGGCAGCGCCAAGTACGACTCCCTGCAAACGGCGTTCACCTCGCGTTTCCATCACAATTCCACCTTCCAGCTAGCCTACACATACTCCAAAACCTACGCGGATACACTCCTGAAAGTCAGCAATGGAGGAGGAAATCTGGTTATTGATCCCTTCAATCTGAGAAATGGCTACGGGCTGAATCCCCTCAACCGGCCGCACATTTTCTCGGCCAACGTGGTCTATAACCTGCCCACTTTGCAGAACATGAATAGGTTGGTCCGGAATAGCCTGGGCTCTTGGGGAATTACGTCGATCGTCTCCCTCTCGAGTGGACACTCCCTTACGCCAGTTATTGGAGGCATTTCGAATGTCAATGACCCCTCCGGCATCGGCAATGGTGGAAACGCTCAGCGGCCCAACTTGGTGCCGGGACAGCCGTGCCGAAACCCCAGCTTTAAGAACTTCCAATGGATCAACCCGAACCGTTACACCATGGACGGGTTCAAGTTGGGCACCATCGGGAACGCACCGGTAGGCGACTGCCTGGGGCCACCTACTCGCACAGTGGATTTGTCGTTGGCGAAGCACTTCCATATAACCGAACGGATTGACGCGGAGTTCCGGATTGATTCTTTCAATCTCTTTAACCATCCGCAGTATGGCGACCCCGTCGGCCCTACAAATGGCGTGAACTACAACATAGGCTTCAACGCTCCGAACACCGCTGCGAGTCCCGAGTTCCTGGACGCGAGTGGAAACCCAACGACCTCTCTGTTGAATGCAGTTTCGATCCAGAACAGTACGCCGAATGCCCAAGTAGGTACCGTAACCACGCAATCGGACCGAAGTCGAGAATTTCAGTACTCACTGAGGATCACCTTCTAGCGCTGGGACAATCCGATGCCGAAACGTCCCGCCGGCAACCACGCTGGCGGGACGTTTCTCTTTTGTCGGCTTCTTTGAAAAATTCCCGCGTCACGTCTTGCCTCTGTGACAAGTTGCGGCCCGGCCGAAGTGCAGCAATCGCCTTGTAAAGGCGGAGCGTCATGGGCTGCGGCGCGGGAAGATACCGGGGTTGGGGTTTGCCTCGGGGAAAAAAGTTGTCTATGTTTAAACCATACATGTTTGGGTATCCTTCAAGACCACCTGTCCTCCTGATCCGTTTTCTGATTTTCACTCTCGCGGTACCGCAGGTTCTGGCGGCGCAGGCACAAGGGCCTCAGCGTGTACCGGTGCCGGTGCCGCCCTCCGCAAAGCGCGCTCCCACAGGCAAGAAAGATCGGAGCGCATTGCCCCCTGTCCCGACTTTCAAAGATATTGCCAAAGAAGTTGGCCTTACGGTTTCGCACACAGCCGCCCCCGAAGCGCATTACGTGATTGATTCGACGAGTGGCGGCGTCGGTCTATTTGATTGCGACAACGATGAACGCCTGGATGTTGTGCTGGTGAATGGCTCGACCGTGGAGAGATTGCGCCAGGGCGGCGATCCCATGGTGACTCTTTATCACCAAGAGCCCAATGGCACCTTCAAAGACATCACTAAGGAGGCCGGATTGACCAGGCTGGGATGGGGTATGGGCGTTGCCGTCGCTGACTACGACAACGACGGCAAGCTCGACCTGTTTGTGACCGGCTACAACGGCAACGTGCTCTACCACAATCTGGGCAATTGCAAATTCGAGGATGTCACCGAGAAGGCCGGAGTCCGCGGTGGAGGGTTCAGCACCGGCGCAGCGTGGGGGGATTACGATCGCGACGGCAACGTGGACTTGTTCGTCGCCCGCTATTCGCATTTGGACATCAACAACCTTCCCCAATTCGGCAGCAACAAATTCTGCCGATTCAAAGGCATCCTGGTGCAGTGTGGCCCCTGGGGGCTCGAAGGTGAATCCGACTTTCTCTACCACAATCGCGGTGACGGGACTTTTGAAGAGGTTTCAGTCAAAGCCGGCGTCCACGATGACATCGGCTATTATGGCCTGGGCGTGATGTGGGCCGATTACGACGACGATGGCTGGCCCGATCTCCTGGTCGCCAACGACTCCGTGCCCAACTATCTCTATCACAACAATCACAACGGAACATTCACCGATGTCGGCTTACTGACCGGTGTCGCGCTGAGCGGGGAAGGGCTGGAACTTGGGAACATGGGCGTGGATTTTGGCGACTACGACCACAGCGGGCGCTTGAGCTTTTTTGTTACCCACTTTGAAGAGCAGCCCAATTCGCTGTATCGCAACATGAGCGCCAAGGGATTCGATGATGTGAGTTGGACTTCCGGAGTAGGCCAGCCTGGCTATCCTTACGTTGGCTGGGGTACGGCTTTCTTTGACATGGATAACGATACTTGGCTCGACCTGTTTGTAGCCAACGGCCACGTGTATCCGCAGATCGACACTTTGGAGACCGGTCCCCGCTATCGTGAGCCGCTCCTCCTCCATCGCAATAATCGTGATGGTACTTTCGACGAAGTATCCAAGGAATCCGGCCTCGCCGCTCTCCCTCTGCATTCCCGCCGCGGCGCCGCTTTCGGCGACGTCTTCAACACCGGAAATATCGCCGTTCTTCTCTTAAATGTCGGCGAACCACCTTCGCTCCTCAAGAATATGAATGCCGACGGCTATCACCGCGTCCTGTTCAAGCTCATCGGCACAAAAAGCAACCGCGCCGCGATTGGCGCCCGGGTGACCATCCGCGCCGCCGGCGCCCAGCAATTCAGTGAAGTGCGTGGCGGAGGAAGCTATCTATCGCAGAACGACTTGCGCTTGCACTTCGGACTGGGCACCACCGATAAGATGGAATCGGTCCAGATTCGCTGGCCGAATGGGAATGTTGAGCCGCTTCGTGATGTTGCTGGCGACTATATTTATACAGTGGTGGAAGGGAAAGGAATTCAGGACAGAAAGCCGCTGCCGTCCCTGTCTTCGGGAGACCACGCGCCGACCGGCGCTCGTTGAACGCGCCCGACTTCTTCGATGGTGGGCGGCGGCTCAGAAATTCCGGGGACGATCCCATGCCTTCGGTTCGTAATCGAGCTATCCCATTGAACGGCTTCTGGAGGCGCGTCCCGGCAAGCCTCATGGTGGTCGCTGCGCTGGCGTCGTCGTTTATTCCCACCGCTCGAGCAGCCGATAATCCTGCCAAGGAACTCCAGGCGCAGTTTGAGGCGGCCAAGGCCTCCTTGGCGGCGGGCGATCTTGCCTCGGCGGAAAGCCATTACATTGACGCGATCGTGCTCGGTTTGCGCCAGCTCGCAAAAATCTCTCTTTCCCTGGGACAGACCGATAAGGCTGCTACTTATCTAGAATCCGCGCTGAGGCTCAAGCCGGATGACGTCGAAACTCAGCTGGATGCAGCTGGCGTTTGGTTCCGCAACGGACAAGTCGCCAAAGCGAAGACGTTGCTGAAATCTCTTGTGGCCACACAGCCGAGCCATGCCCGGGCACGTGGACTCCTCGGTCGAATCTACGTGTTCGAGGGGGATTCCGATAATGCGATCCAGGAGTTGAAGGCTTCGGTAGATCTCGAGGATGATTTCGAAACCGGCTATTTTCTTGGGATTGCCTATTTGAAGGCAAGGAAGTTGGCCGAAGCCTCGGCGTGGTTCCATCAACTTCAGTCCACGATGGGAGAATCGGCGGCGCTGCATATGCTGTTTGGCCGGGCCTACCTGGTGGCCAAGATCCCGCAGCAGGCTATCCCTGAATTTCGCCAGGCGATCAGGCTTGATCCGAAGTATCCCCGCGCTCACGGCTTTCTCGGGTACGCCTATCTCGAGCACTATCAGGAAGAAGGTTACCCACAGGCGCGCCAGGAATTCGAAAAAGAAGTCAAGCTGCATCCCGATGAATATCAAGTACAGGAACTTCTGGGGATTGCGAACGTGAACTTGCGCGACTTTCCGGCCGCGGAAGTTGCTCTTCTCCACGCAGCGCGGCTGCGGCCTAAGGAGGCTTCCGTCTACCTCTATCTGGGCGAAACCTACGCGGCAACGAATCGCATCAAGGCCGCGGTCGAAGTTCTCGAAAAGTACGTCAGCATGGTGGGCAACCCGGAAGAAGACAAGCTACGCGAGGCCAGCCGCGCATACTACTTGCTCGGGCAGAATCTGCGGCGGCTCGGTCGCGAGGAGGAGGCCAGGAAAGCGCTGGCACGCTCCCAGCAGATACGAGAAGCGAAGTTCAAGTACGATGTGAAGCACATTTTCGACGAGAAGAAAAGTTCGGAAGATGCCGGCGAGAGTCGCGTTTCGGACCGCGTTGCTGACCTGCTAGGGGCAGGTTCCGCTGAGGAAAAACAAGGCACGCAGAATATGATCCAGCAGGGCTTGCCCGTGGGCCCAGTGGGCAAGCAGCCGGCCACAGCAAAAGAAACAGCAGCAGCCAAGCAATACCGTTCATTTGTCGGAGAAATCCTGGGCAGTTCCTATAATGACCTGGGCGTGATGCGGGCCAAAGACTCGAAATTTCCAGAAGCTGCCGAGTTTTTCAGGCAGGCTGCCGCATGGAAGCCCGATCTCCCCGGGTTGGATCTCAACTGGGGATTCGCCAGTTTCCGCGCCGAGCTCTACCTGGAAGCTGTTCCACCCCTCGAGCGCCAACTCAAAGCCCATCCTGACGACTCTTTCATCCGCCAACTTCTGGGCCTCAGCTATTCCATGTTGGAGAAAGATGAGAAAGTCGTTGAAGTTCTCCACCCCTTTCTCGACCATCCACCCGACGATGCTGGTCTGCTGCTGGCGTGGGGCACCGCTCTGGTCCGCACCCGCCAACCGGGAGCTGCTGCTGGTATTTTTCGCCGGCTGCTGGAGCAAAATGCCGACAACCCCTCGGTCCACCTTTTGCTTGGCAAGGCCTACGCGCAACAGGAGGATTACGCGAGCGCCGTCAACGAGCTTAGCAACGCTTCGCGGCTCGATCCCCGGCTTCCAGAAGCTCACTACTACGCCGGTCTAGTCTATCTCCGGCAGAAGGAGTTCGAATCCGCCGCGCGGGAATTTCGCGCCGAACTCGACCTTCGCCCAGGCGATCTCCACACGCTGTACCATCTTGGCTACACGCTGCTCTTGCAAGGCCAGCTGCCAGAGTCTATTAGTCTGTTGCGCGAGGCTGTCAAGGCCATGCCCGACTATGAACTGGCTCACTTCGAACTGGGGCGCGCCCTGCTGCAGCAGGGAGACGCCGCCGGCGCCATTGAGAGCCTGGAAAGGGCCAAAAAGCTTGCCCCCGAACACGACGCCGTATACTTTCAATTGAGCCAGGCTTATCGTCGCGCGGGTCGCGTGCAGGAAGCCGGACAGGCGGTGGCGGCTTACCAGAAACTGATAGAGGCCAACAGGCTAAAGAAGCGCGAAAGCCTGGAGATGGACAAGCCCTAATTTTGGCAACGCGGGCAACCATTCGAAGTGAATTTTCTTCCGCTTCCGTTGTTCTACGCTACCTAATTAGATTGCTAGAATACCGGTTTTCTCCTATCATTTGCCTGATTTCGTACAAGCTGATGGCGCTGTTGCGAGCCTTGAGTGTGCGGGCGAATCCCGGAGGTTCAATGAACACGTACGTGCGTCGACGATCTACCCTTTTGTTCATCCTCTGCACCCTCACCCTTACGGCATGGAGCGGCGAAAACATCCCCAAAGCAGCTTGGAAGCGTGCCATCGGGCAACCTTTGGAAAATGCCGGCACAAAAAAACCTTCTTTGGACGCGGGTCACATCGATGACGGTTTCTGGCAAGGTGCGCCGGTGGGCGGATTCGGGGCAGGCACGTTTTCCCGAACCTTCCGAGGCGATTTTGCGCGATGGCACATCAAAGCCGGCGTACACAAATATCACACGGTGAATGCCAATCAATTCGCGATGTTTCAGCAGACCGAGGGCGCGGCCACAGGAACCGCACGCGTTCTTTTCACCGACCATCCTTCGGGAGGCCAACTGAGCAGTTGGGAGTGGGATTATCCCGTGGGCGCGGGCGACTATTACGCGCTCTATCCTAAGTCTTGGTTTGACTACCGGTGGGAGAAATTTCCGGCGCATGTTGTCCTGGAGCAGTTTTCTCCTATCCTTCCCGACAATTACCGGGAGTCAAGCTATCCGGTTGCGGTCTATCGCTGGCATGCGGCAAACCCGACCAGCAAAACTGTCACCGTATCCGTCTTGTGTTCATGGACGAACATGTTGGGGTGGTTCCGCACTTTTTCTCGGGACTTCACGGGAGCTTTGAATCAAGGAAACCACAACCGCTTCGCCAATGAATCTCTGGGCCCGGCTGAGGCCATGAAAGGGATTGTGTTCGAACACAATCGCGCCGGCACTGTTCCCAATGAATGGGATGGGCAGTTCGCCATCGCAGCCTTGGAGTCGCCTGGCGTGGAAGTCAGCTATCAGACAACCTTTGAGGCAGAAGGCGACGGAAAATCCATATGGAAGCCCTTCGCTAAGGACGGAAGACTCGCCAACAGCGATGAAGCCTGGGTCAGCAGTGGCGAGAAACTCGCCGGCGCAATCGCTGTACGCTTCACGCTAAAGCCCGGTGAGAAACGCGTCATTCCCATGGTCATTTCGTGGGACCTGCCCATCGTCGCGTTCGGCTCGGGACGTCAGTGGTATCGCCGTTACACCGATTTCTACGGAACCACCGGAACAAATACCTGGGGCATAGCCCGCGACGGTCTGCTCCAGTCGGCTGTGTGGAGCGACAAAATTGATGCCTGGCAAGCTCCTTACGTCAACGATGAGAGTAAGCCGCTCTGGTACCGCGGCATGCTCTTCAACGAACTCTATACGATAGCGGATGGAGGTTCCTTCTGGGGACGCCCGATTGGATCCGACAAGAAGGAGCCGGCTACGTTTGCATTCATGGAATGCTTCGATTATCCCTACTATGCAACATTGGATGTGCGTTTCTACGGTTCCATGCCCCTCGCTAAATTCTGGCCGGACATAGACAAACAGGTGTTGCGTCAGTTTGCGGATACTGTGCCCCACGAGTTGCCGGAAAAAGGATTGTGGGTCTGGAAGTCGCAACAGGCAGGCGATCTCACGTTACGCGTTCGCAAGAGAAAGGGAGCGGTTCCCCATGATCTGGGCGTGCCTGAAGAGGATCCATTCTTCGACGTAAATCAATTTGCCTGGCAGGACACGAACGGGTGGAAGGATTTGAACTCGAAGTTCGTGCTCATGATTTACCGCGACTTCGTTTTGACCCAAAGAAAGGACCTCGCTTTCCTCCGCTATACCTGGCCTGCGGTGAAAGAGGCGATGCGCTACCTTCAGCAGTACGACCATGGTGGAGGTCTACCGGAAAATGAGGGATATCCGGACCAAACCTACGATACATGGGTTGTACGCGGTCCGAGCGCCTACTCCGGCGGTTTGTGGTTGGCCGCCCTGCGCGCGTCCGAAGAGATGGCAAAAGTTCTAGGCGAGGTTGATTCCGCGGCGCAATACCACGGAATGTTTTTGAAGGGCCAAAACACCTACATCGGCAAGCTGTGGAATGGCGAGTGTTTCTCTTACGACACGGAAAGCGATTACCGGAACAGTATCCAGGCGGATCAGCTTGCTGGACAGTGGTATGCCAACATGACCGGCCTTGGTGATCTAATCCCGCGCGAAATGCGGCTGAAGGCTCTCGGAAAGATTTTCGCGTTTAATGTCATGAAGTTTGCCGGCGGAGAGATGGGGGCGGTGAACGGCATTGCCGACAATGGCTCCATCATCAAAACCAACGAACAGATTCAAGAGGTGTGGACAGGGACGACATTTGGCTTGGCCGCGCTGCTCCTCAGTGAAGGAATGAAAGACCAGGCCTACCACACGGCCCGAGGTATTTTCCACGTGACTTATGAAACTAAGGGCTATTGGTTCCGCACGCCTGAGGCTTGGGACATCACCGGGAATTACCGTGCTTCAATGTATATGCGCCCAGCCGCGATTTGGGCGATGGAAATGACCCGGCCCGACGACACCGAGATGCACGTGAATTTGTCTGGCGGGCCGGTCGCGCATCAGGGAGAGGATCCGGTTCGGGACAGTCCCAGATGAACACGGTTGAAGATTCGCCGTAAAACTCTTTTCACAACTGGTCGAAGAGCCCTTGTGGATTTCTGAGTGAAAATGCCTGCTTACGCCACTTACCCAAACGAAGAGGGGAATCGATAAACGAGCATCATTGCAGATGGAAATTCACCTCTACGTTAATCAGCACTGCAACAGGTTGACCGTTCTTCATTGCCGGCTTAAACCTCCATCCCGCGACGGTCGCAAGTGCCTGGGTATCCAATCCTTCGCCAAGGCCTCTCACTATCTCGAGTACTTCCGGAGAGCCGTTTTCATTCACAACAACCAACAGGACTGTTGTGCCTTCCACTTTGTCTCGCCGTGCGGTGTCCGTGTACGTCGGATCTGGTGCATGGCTCGCTTGGGGTGGCTTCACCACGCCGGGATTTACTAGATACACAGGTCGATTTCCCTCTAGTTCGGCCACGACGGCGTTCGGGGTACTGATCCGAAAAGCTTTCAAGTCTGCAGTCTTTGGTTTCCAATATGCAGCAACCCTTTCCAGCAATTGCCCGCCTTGAAATATTTGCGACAAAGTCTTGTTCGCCTGCGAAACGTCGGATGCCGACATCTCAATGAAGATCCGCACTTGGTCCTCTGTGACGAGTGGCACAACTTGTGAGTTCAAAGGAAGTGGGTGATGTTTATCCGATCTCTACAGATCGAAGAGCAAGAATGACTCGCTTGCCATCAATTTCCAAGTGGCCTGCATCTAAGGCAAGCTTTTCTACTTGTAACATCCCACACGTCGACCATGGCCCTGCGACTGCTCTGCTGATCAGTTTCCCGGCCGAATCGAACTTCAGCTTAGACCCGAAGTAAGGATTTCTCAGGGAAAGCAGCTTGTGCTCATAGACGTTTCGAAGATCGTTCTCAAGATTCTTCTGATCTTGCCCTCGGACGTCAGGGGAGAAAATGACGGCGAGGCAACAAAGAAGGCCCAAAACGAATTGTTTGACCGTCGATCGCCCGCTCATAGCAATCTTCACCTGGAGATTCAACACGAATCCCCAGCATTGCACTTGTCAGGCAACAGAGTATGCCATTAATGCATTCTTGCAAACTTCGGTGCCATCCGTCGCCCTGGATGTTGTTGAATGTAAGGTTTCACGCGGAATTCAAGTCCTATCCGAGGAGCCATTTTTTTCTTTGTCTTGCGATCCACGCCAGGAATAACAGTGGGAGCGGTTCCAGACCGTCAAATCACGTGGGAACCGCTCTGCATTGAGATTAAGATTCTCGGACGGAAGCAGCGGAGTTCTTGGAGAAATCTCGCGGTAAGCGTTCGAGGCGCTTCTGGGCTCTTTGCCTGTCACGGAATGCTGACAGGCTAACGATGAGTGCCGCCATGAACATGACGAGAACGGTTACAGTAAGGAATCGGTCTGAGGTTAGCAAACATGCCTCCCCTGGGCGCTTCTGAATTTTCAAAAACAAAGCATGCTAAGCATGGCAGGTCTTAATTTACGTCGCTGGACTTGGCAAGCAGGCTTCAGCCAAGGCCAATCGGTGGAGCAAGAGTAAAGGTGATTTCTAGCACATCGGCACGAAATTAGCGTGCCATCAGCACCCCAGCAAGCACGATTATGCAGAAACCCAAGACCAACAACGTGAACCAGTCGCTGCCTTCGGCCGCTCGTCGCATTCTGCTTGACCGCATGCTAACTCCTCGCCATATAAGTGTGCAGGGATTGCTCCTGAGTCACAATAGCTCTGACGTGGCATTACCGCAGGTTACGCAGGTCACCGAGGGATGAGGCCAAGCGAATTCGGTCCGTACCCGAAAACCGCTGAAAATTTAAGGGTTCTACCGGATACCTCTGGCTTAGGTCAGCCGCCAAACTAAGGGTGAGAACACTATGACCCTAAGTGGAGGTTCTTCATGAAAGCAAAGACAGCACTGTTGTCTGGACTGCTGCTGTGCGCGAGCTGGTTGGTCGCGCAGACGGCATCTCCAAGCAGCACAGGCCAAAGCAGTCCTTCTTCGGGAACATCATCTTCCGGAACATCATCGACCACCACACCACAAGCCACCACTCCAAACCCGAACAATGCTCCTGACGCCCAAACCGGCTCTTCCATGCAAGGGACTTCACCCGCTACCCAAAATAGTCCCACTCCGGGGCAGCCGAACGCAGGCGCACCCTCAGGAACGCCGCACAGTGGTTCGATGGAATCTCAGAACGGTGCGATGTCGAATCAGGCTGGAAAGAACAGAATAAAAGGCTGCCTGAGCGGCTCCGCGGCAAGTGGCATTTTCGTACTGACGGACAGCCAGACAGGAGCTAATTACACGCTCGCAGGGAATGTCGACAAGCTGAGAACTCACGTAGGGGAAGAGATCGAAGTTACCGGTCAGCCGATGGGTGGAAGCAATTCCTCCGCGAGTGCTTCGAGCACAAGCTCGGCGCAGCCGGATGCGGGAGCTCCCATGGGCAGCTCGTCTCCCATCTCCTCGGCTAAAACTAATCCAACTGATCAGTCGGGTAACGCGAGTGCCAGCGCTGCGAACGGAACGGTTAACGGCAATGGATCGGCAAGCGTCAACAGGTTTCAGGTGAGCGACGTAAACAAGGTTGCGGATCATTGCACAGCGAGTCAGAGTCGAAAACCATCTGCTGCGGTGCAGATGCCTTCGATGAGGAATCGCGGCGAGTACATGGAAATTGCTGAAGCGCGTATGGCGGGTGGCCAGGCTGCCACCGGTTCCAGCAACGCTGGATCAAGCACGAGTGGTCAGACCGGAACATCGCCCTCCAGCACGTCACCGCAGACAACTACGGGAACGACGCCTCCTGCGGCGCAGACGCCTGGTACAGCGGGTACACCGGGTGAAATGCCTAGCACGGCGACGCCCGCACCCAGCACTGCAACTCCTCCGGCCAGCACTGCAACGCCTCCGGCCAGTACTGCAACGCCCCCGGCCAGTACTGCAACGCCTCCGGCGAGTACTGCGACGCCCCCGGCAGGCGCGGCTACTCCGAACACTTCACCAAGTACAACGACGCCAAACACAACGTCGCCGGGAACGACAGTCACGCCCAGCACGTCGCCCAGCGCTCCGTGCACTCCGTTACCGGGTACGGCACCGACGACCGGCACTGCGGGTAGTGGACAGCCGGGTTCAACCCAGCCAGGTTCGACGTCTCCCAGCGCACAGCCAGGGACTTCGCCGGGTCAAGCGCCGTGCTCGAACAATCCCACGGCAACACCAACAACGCCTCCGAGCACGACTTCTCCACAACCTCCAAGCAAGGGTTTGGCAAGCTTATCCGGAGCCGCGCTGGTCTAGGTGACTTCGATTACAGGATTAGAGCTTCAATGTTTGGGATTAAGATTTTTGGCGGGCCGTGAAGGCCCGCCGTTTTGTTTTACGCTGCTTCTCTGGTTTTCTGTTTGAGTTCGCTGAACAACCCAATCAGTTCACGATTGAAGGCGGGAATGTCCGAAGGTTGACGACTGCTCACCCAGTTCTCATCACAGCGTTTTAAGGCTAAGGCGGACATAGCACGTTGGTGTGTCACTGGTAGCACAGACGTGCCATTTTCAGAGTTCGAGGCGAAGCTTAATCTTCTTTTCGAGCAGTTCTGGGGGAGGGCTGCCCGGGCGTCCATGACTCGAAAGAGTCGGGACGCCTGTTAATTTTTGGGGGTAGGTTCATCATCAATCGGGTCAAAAGTCTGAGCAGACAATTTAGGAGATAAATTGGTCTGATGAATTTTGTGGATGAGTTTTGAGCGGAGACGTTCCACGTCGTGCGGGTTGAACTTCCGAAGTTGGATTTGATCAGTTAGTTGAAATCGTGAAATTCACGGTGATGCGAGCCTGGGTTTCTACCGGCTGGCCAGCCTGCAAGTAGGGCTTAAAACGCCATTGTTTGACGGCCTGGCGGGCGGCCTCAGCCAAAATGGCCGGACCACTCACCACCCGCAGGTCTTGAATTATTCCGTCATTGCCGATTAAGGCTTGCAGCATCACTGCTCCCTGCACCTTCATCTGGCGCGCCAGCAGCGGGTAATCGGGATTTACCGGACGAGACACCGCTTGCGCCGTGTCGGCGGAGAGCCGGACTCGTTCGGTCGCGTTGGTAGCAGGGCCAGCATCATCAGTAGTTGTGGCCGGACTCTCTGTTGATGCGCTCTGTGCCGCCGCTGTCGACGACGGCGGTCTCTTGGGTTCGAGATCCAACTTCACTGAACTGTTACCTGGGGGCAGGGTGCGATGCTCGTCGCCAGCTACGACCTCCACTTCCAGGGGAGGAAGAACCGCCCGGTTAGTGATCACCGGCGCCAGCTTAGTTTCGGCAGCAGGCCCCGTGGTAGCAGTGACCTTATGTTTCTTCGCTCGAGAGACGGTTGAATTTGGCTTTTGAGTAGGTGTAGCTGACGGCTGGGTTACGGGCGCTTCTTGATCTCCGGCATCGGCTTCGGCGGCGGGGGACGGGGGAAACCAAAAATCCCATTCTTTGATGAGCACCATGGTAAACGCAACCAGCAGCAATGCCAGGGCGAGACGCATTCTGCGGCGCTGACGCGCTTCATTTTCCGCACGTTCTACAGGTTTGGCGTCTTCCGAAATCCCGGGGTTCTCATCACTCATAGGTCGGAGCCTTGCGAATAGGGGCACAAACGGACTTTCGCTAGTATGCCTCGAAACCGCTGCGGAAACCAGCAAGAAGCGCAACAAAATTCGATTTGTGCATACAAAGAGCACTGGTGATCGTAACTGTGCTTTGATAGGCAGGGAG
>Ga0066692_10000312_pt1 | contig 15745 bp, 10 predicted proteins | sample GraSoiAngelo_141_FD_66456 | JGI IMG/M metagenome (GOLD analysis project Ga0066692, IMG submission 66456) | Grasslands soil microbial communities from the Angelo Coastal Reserve, California, USA - 14_0929_12_40cm | ecosystem: Environmental > Terrestrial > Soil > Grasslands | place: USA... | reverse complement strand
GGGTATTTCACGCAGGGGTATTTCACGCAGTGTTATTTCACGTCGTGCTATGCGGGAGGGCATAAGCCGTCATGTCTGGCGATCAGTCGTGATCGCTTCGGTCGCCGCTTGACTGAGCTCGCCGGTGTCGCGGCGATGGAGTTGTTCCCGTTCGTAGGTCCGGAGCATCCGTTCTATTCCGACATCGCCCGCCTGAGGACCGAAGTGAGCCGCCACCCCCTGTGGCGAGACGGGATGCACCGGACCTCCCCGACCGCGGTACGCACGCTGATGCGGGGCCGCCAAATCCCGGGTGGTGAATGGAGATTGCAGTGGGTGTACGTCTCCTTCCAGTTTCGAGATGAGTCGAGACCGCTTCGGTTCGACGCGCTGACGCTTCTCTACTCGGCGAAAACGCAACAAATCGACGCGTATGAATTCCCGCGCGATCCGTATCTGCCGACGGCCGCCTCGTTCTTTGCCGACGCGGCGTCTGGGCCGATGGGTCGAGGCTCCGATCTGATCGTGGACGTGCGCCGTTACATTCCACGACGGCGTCTGACGTTTCTCGTCCGTCGCCCGTTGGAGGGGGGCGCTCCGGTCGTCGGGAAGTTCGTGCGCAACGCCGAGCTCGAGACGGCGTATGAAACCCTCGGCGAGGTCTACCGCGCCGTCGCTCGCACTCCGTCCATTTTCTCGGTGGCCGCTCCCAGGGGGATCGACCGGAACTCGAGCGTCTTCTTCCAGGAGGCACGGTCGGCCGAACCGCTGACCGTTCGCCTCGAGACGGACCGATCGAGCGATGTGCTCCGTTCCGTCGGAGCTATCCATCGGGATGTTCACACCCTCGACGTCAGGCATGTGCCAACCTGGGACATTCGCGCCTTCGTGGACAGCCTCAATGCGCGGGTCCAGTGGATTGCGTTCTTCTGTCCTGCACAGGCGGCGTTCCTCGAAGACGTCTGCGAATTGCTGATCACGCATGTGCCACGGGTCGATCCCGACGCGTATGCCTTCTGCCACGGCGATTTCCGCTGCTCGCACGTGCTCCAAGACGATGGGAGCGCGGTGGTCATCGATTTCGATGCGGCGATGCGCGCCGACCCCTATCTGGAAGTGGCGAAGCTGATGGCGCTCTTGAAACATGACGTCCCGTTCTTTCGCCAGCGCTTCGTCAACGTGGAAGAGGACGCGACCGACCTCCTGACGGCGGCCTGTCAGGCGTACGTGGAGGGCTACCAGGAAAGGGCGCACCAGACGTTGAATCCGAAGCGGCTCCTCTGGTACCGGATCGGCTGCGAGATTCACTATCTCGCCCGGATGATCGCGCAGGATCTCCTGGATCCGATCTCCTTCGATCGAGTGATCAGGCTCCTTCACGATCTGAGCAAGCAGTTCCGGGGAGACGGAGCCCGCTCGTCGTGAGCTTCCCACCACCGGCGGCGTCGCCGTGAAGATCGCCTATCTCTGTCCTGATCTCGGCGTCCCGGTGCTCGGCCGGAAGGGCGCGTCGGCGCATGTCCGGGGGCTCGTGGCGGCCCTCAGGCGTGGCGGGCACCCCGTGGTCGTGGTGACCCCGATCCTCAACGGGTCTCCTTGGGAAGAACCGGCCGCCATTGAAGTCCAGCTGTTGCATGTGCCCCCCGGCGCGGATGCCGAGAACGTGTTCGTCGCACTGAAGACCCTCAATGTCACGCTGGGCGTGCAGAGCTCACTGCCGGGCGAGCTTCGCCGTGTCCTCTATAACCAGGATCTGGCGAAGCAGCTCATGCGTCGGTTCGAACATTCTCCGCCGGACTTCATTTACGAGCGGGCGTCGCTCTACGCGACCGCCGGCGTCACGGTCGCCCGTGAATTGAACGTGCCGGCGCTCGTCGAGCTGAACGCGCCGCTCCCCCTGGAGCAGTCCGTCTACCGGGGCACCGGGCTCGGAGAACTCGCCGCGCAAGCGGAGCGCTGGACGCTCACGCACGCGGACGCGGTGCTTGCGGTCTCTTCCCCGCTCCAGGATTACGCGGTGTCCCTTGGCGTCGAGCCGAGTCGGGTGCACGTCGTTCCCAATGGCGTGGATCCGACGCTCTTCCGGCCGGGGCCGCCAAATCCCCGACTCCGAACACGCTGGGGGCTGGGCGTCGGGCCGGTCCTGGGGTTCGTCGGCGGGCTCCGACCATGGCATGGGGTCGATGCGTTGCCCGATCTGCTCTCTCGACTGATCGACCGTCACCCGACCCTACGTCTCCTGGTCGCAGGCGACGGTCCCCAGCGTGCCGAGCTCGAACGGGATCTACGAGAACGAGGGCTCGGGCGGAGCGCCGTGCTCACGGGGTCACTTCCCCAGGACGACGTTGCAGAACTGATCCGCCTGTTCGATGTGGCCATTGCTCCCTACGCCCGACTCGAGCACGCATTCTATTTCTCCCCCCTGAAAATGTTCGAATACATGGCCTGCGGCGTCGCGGTCGTGGCCGCCGCGGTGGGCCAGATCGCCGAGGTGATTCGAGACGGCGAGACCGGTTTGCTGTACCCGGCCGGTGACTCGAGCGCCTTGCTCGCCGCCTGCGAGCGGTTGCTATCGGATCCGACGTTGCGGAGCCGTCTCGGCGATGCGGCTGCCAAAGAGATCCACGGCCGGTATACCTGGGACCAGAACGCGGAACGCGTCGTTGATCTGGCACGCTCGCTTGCGCCCGCGCGGAGAGCGGACGCATGACGCCCCTTCGGGTGGCCTACGTGCTCCGCGTATTTCCAAAAATCTCGGAGACGTTTGTCGCGAATGAGCTGGCCGAGATGCGCCGGCGCGGGGTGGAGGTGCGCATCCTGTCTCTGCGGCGGCCGGCGGAGGATCTGCGCCATGAGCTCGTCGCTCGGGCCGGCCTGGATGAACAGACGGTGTACGACCTGCGCGAGTTTCCAGTCACCCTGCGCGAGTTCCGGCCTCAGTTGCTCCACGCCCACTTCGCCACGGCGGCGACCGCGAAGGCCCGGGAACTGGCAGCCGAGATCGGGGTCCCGTTCACGTTCACCGCCCATCGGTACGATCTCTACGACAAAGCGCCATCGGACTTCGCTGATCGCGCGGCCGCCGCCGGCGCGGTTGTCACCGTCTCACAGGCAAATCTCCAGCACATCGTCAAGGCGTTCGGCGTGCCCGCGGCCCACATTCACGTCATCCCATGCGGCGTGGACACGGAGCGCTTCCGGCCGGACGGGGATCGGGCCAAGCCGCCTCTGATCGTGTGTGTCGCCCGGCTCGTTCCCTTCAAGCGGATCGGGCTTCTTCTGGAGGCGTGCGCGATTCTCCGCGCATGGGGCGTCGAGTTCCGGTGCGCGATCGTCGGTGACGGGCCGTGTCGCGACGAACTCGAGACGGCGCGCGCCCGGCTCGGCCTTGCCCAAGCCGTGGAGCTGGTGGGAGCTGCGGAGCAGGCCGAGGTTCTCGCATGGTGGCGCAAGGCCGCGGCGGCGGTGCTTCCGAGCGACAGCGAAGGAATGCCGGTCAGCCTGATGGAGGCGGCCGCGTGTGGCGTGCCAGCGGTAGCGACGGCCGTCGGCGGCGTTCCGGAGCTGATCGACGATGGCGTGACCGGCTTCCTGACGCCGCCCGGCGACGCCGGCAAGCTCGCCGCGGCGCTCGAGCGACTCCTTGGCGATCCCGACTTGGGCGCACGGCTCGGCGTGGCAGCCCGACAACGAGCACAAGAGCATTTCTCGCTCGCGCGCCAGGTCGACTGCTTGGTCGCGCTCTGGAGGACGCTGGTGGACGAGGGCGGGCGATGAGCATCTCGGTGAGTGATCCGTTCGTGGCCACGCGTGATCGGGCGATGCCGTCGCTCGTATTTGCGCTGGACCCAGGCGTTGCTCAGCAGCACCTCGAACGGCAGTTACCACGTCTGGCCGGTGAAGATGGGCGCGTCCATCTGCAGGCGATCCGCGTCACCCGGCACAAGCCCGGACGCCGCTGCGTGATCGAATACGACGTCGACGTGAAGCGACCGGACGCTTGCCTGGAGACGGTCGTGCTGGTCGGCAAGGTCAGGGCGGGACGGTCGGGTAAGAACGGCTATCGGCTCCTCGACGCGTTCTGGAAGGCCGGGTTTCAAGCAGACAGTCCCGATGGGATCTCGGTCCCCGAGCCAGTCGGCACCGTCCCCGAATTCCAGATATGGCTCCAGCGCAAAGTGCCAGGCCGGTGTGCAGCGGACCTGTTGGCGGCACCGGGCGGCGTGGCACTGGCCCGGAAGATCGCGGAGGCGGCCTGCAAGGTCCACCGTACGGGGGTCCCGGCCCGACGGCGTCATACGATCTCGGACGAACTCAACATCTTGAAGACGCGCCTTCTCACCGTCTCGCCGCCGGGGTCGCCCTGGGCGGGACGCATTGCACGACTCCTCGACGCCGCCGACCGGCTGGGGGCAGCGACGCGGGAGCCGAAGACGTGCGGCATCCACCGGGACTTCTACGCCGACCAGGTGATCGTGGACGGCGAGCGTCTCTTCCTGCTCGACTTCGACCTCTACTGTGAGGGTGATCCGGCCCTCGATATCGGTAACTTCATGGGGCACATCACCGAGCAGAGTCTTCGAACCCTCGGAGACGCCGGGGCGCTCGTGGACCGGGAGCAGGCACTGGAGGAACGATTCGTGGAGCTGTCCGGGGTGGCGCCGGCCGCGGTCCGAGCGTACGCGACACTGACTCTGGTCCGGCACATCTACCTGAGCACGCAGTTCCTCGAACGGCGTCCTTTTACCCAGTCATTGGTTGAACTGTGCGAGGAACGGCTCGGGGTCACTCGACACCTCCGATCCGCCGAGTCGAACCCGACAGCGTTCAAGAAGGTGTCCTTGCCGGACGGGTTGAACGGGGACGCCCGCCGTCGGCCCAGGATCGCCCTCTACTCGCACGACACGCAGGGCCTGGGCCATATCAGGCGTAACCTTCTCATCGCGCGAGCGCTCTGCGCGGGGGGGGAGTCGCCTGTCATCCTGCTGCTTTCGGGCGTTCGCGAAGCGGCGGCGTTCCCCATGCCGCCGGGCGTTGACTGCGTGACGCTGCCGTCGATGGGCAAGGGCGTTGACGGGCGTTACTTCCCCCGGTCGCTGGACGTCCCGATGGATGACCTGATCAAGGTCCGCAGCAGCGGGATCACGGCCGCGCTGCGTTCGTTCGACCCGGACGTCCTGATCGTCGATAAGGTTCCGCGGGGAATCTTCGACGAGCTCCTGCCTGGTCTGGGAGTGCTCCACGCGCGCGGACGCGCCCGCACCGTGCTGGGGTTCCGCGAGGTCCTCGACGATGCGGAGGCGGTGCGCCGCGAGTGGGACGAGGGCGATTACGAGTCGGCCATCCGCGCCTACTACGACCGCATCTGGGTGTACGGCGACCGCAGCGTCTACGACACGGTCACGGAGTACGGCTTCCCGGAAGACATCGCTCAGCGGGTACGCTTCACCGGATACCTGAACCCGCTGGACGTGGCCGACCCCGACAGCAAGGCCGAACGCTGGGACTTTGATGCGCTGCTGCCGGAGGGCGGCTCAAGACCGCTTGACCTGTGTCTGGTCGGGGGCGGAAGGGACGGATTGCGGCTTGCCGAAGCGTTCGTGCACGCAATGAAACCGGGGATCGGCGTCGTGGTCACGGGCCCGCTCATGCCCGCGGAGTCGAGGGCGAGACTCAGGGCGCTTGCCTCGCAGCATCCGCGCACCCACGTCCTCGAGTTCGTGACCAATCCCTGCCTGCTTCTCGAGCGCGCTGACCGTGTGGTGGCGATGGCCGGATACAACACGATCTGTGAGATCCTGGCGTACCGCAAGCCGGCGCTGCTCATTCCCAGGACCGAGCCACGAACCGAACAGCTCATCCGTGCTGCGCGCTTTGCGGCGCTCGGGCTGACGGACATGCTTCACCCCTCCGACCTGACCCCCGAGGCGATCTCCGCGTGGCTCACGGCGAAGGCCGCGCGTCGCTCGGCCCCCGAGGAGGTCATGGACTTCAGCGGCGTGCGGAGGCTGCGTGGGCTCCTGGAGGAGGTACTTGCCGCTCCAGACCGGGGCGGGGAAACGCCCCATGCGGTCCGTGAGGGCCCGCGCGTCGGGTCCATCCTCGGTTCGCTCGAACCCTTGGTCTGAAAACCGCGATGCGAGGACCGAAACGGAGCCGATTCAAGCAGGTTGTCATCGATCATCTGCTTCAGGTGAAGGCGAGACTTCTTCTCGCCGTCCTCTGCGTGTTTGGTTTCATCCTGACCGGACTCTTGGCGCCCTGGCCGTTAAAAATTATCTTCGATCACGTCTTGCTGGACAACCCGCTCCCTCCCGCTCTTTCGTTTTTGGGAGGAATGCTTCAGAGCGGAAGGGTCCGTTCCCTCGTGGTGATTTCGCTGGCCATTCTCGTGATCGCCCTCCTCCGAGGATTCTTCTCGTACGCGCAGCTTTCCATCATGTCGCGCACCGGGTACCAGATGGTCTACTCCCTGCGGCGGGAGCTCTTCGTTCATCTCCAGCGGCTGTCCCTGTCTTTTCATAACCGGGCCCGATGCGGCGAACTCCTGACGAAGGTCACCGGCGATACGAACACCCTGAAGGATGCGTTTGCCGACTCGGCCCTGGCGGGCACCGCCGACCTCCTTACCGTAATCGGGATGTTCGGGATAATGTTCGCCCTGAACTGGAAACTGAGCTTCATGGTCATGGCTCCGTTTCCGGTCCTCCTCTACGCGCTTTCCTACCGGTATCGAAAAGTCAAGGCCTCGGCCAAAAGACAGAGAAAAACGGAGGGGAAAATCACCTCCCAGATCACCGAGGCCCTGACGGCGGTTGCCCTGGTGCAGGCCTTCGGTCGGGAACGATACGAAGAGGAACGCTTCGACACCGAGAGTGCCCAGACTCTTGAGGACAGCATCCACACCGCCCGCACGGAGGCCGCCGCCGCGCGGACTGTGGAGATTATCAGCGCCACCGGCATCTGGATCGTGATCCTCTTCGGGTCGTTGCAGGTGCTCTGGGGCCAGATGACACCCGGCGATGTGCTGATCTTCGCCTCCTACGCGACCAGCATGTACAAACCGATCCGGAATCTCGCCAAGCTTTCAACCAGGTTCTCAAAGGCAACGGTCAGCGTGGAGCGGATTGCCGAGATCTTGGAAATCGAACCGGAAATCCAGGACGCCCCCGATGCCGTCGAAGCGTCGAACCTGAAGGGGGAAATCATCTTCGACAATGTCTCTTTCGATTACGGCGACGGCAAGGAGGTATTGAAGGAAGTCTCGTTCACCATCTCTCCAGGTCAACGGATGGCCCTGGTGGGGGCGTCGGGCGCCGGCAAATCAACCATCGTGAGCCTGCTCCTCCGCCTCTACGACCCCCAGGAAGGTTGCATCGCGATTGACGAGTTGAACATCAAAAACTATCGACGCGAGTCGCTCCGCCGCGAGATCGCGGTGGTCCTCCAGAATTCGGTTCTTTTCGGCACGACCATCAGGGAAAACATCGCCTACGGGAAGCCGGATGCCACCCAGGAGGAGATCGTTGCCGCCGCCAAAGCCGCTAACGCCCACGACTTCATCCTGGACCTTGAAAGCGGATACGACACGACCATCGGCGAGCGGGGAGTGACCCTTTCCGGCGGCCAGCAGCAGCGAATCTCCATTGCACGGGCCATCATCCGAAACGCCCCCATCCTGATCCTGGACGAGCCGATGACGGGCCTCGATGCCGAGAGCGAATCGAGGGTCCGAGAAGCCCTGAACCGACTCATGGCTGGGGGAACCTGCCTTGTGGTCACTCATGACCTCTTGGCGGTCGCCGAGGCAGACCTCGTCCTGGTTCTGGAGGAGGGCCGGATCGTTGACCGCGGACGGCATAGCGATCTGATGGCCAGGAGCCGCCAGTACCGTCAACTCTATGAGCTTAAGGTCGGGCGGGACAAGGTTCGGACCGGTTCGGAGATATCGTCGGAAGTGTTCAACTCTTCGTCACGGGTGGCGGCACATGATGTTCTGCACGGCGGCCAATCAATTTCTTAACGATGTCTATCAACGTCACGGCACGCTCGATAGGTGAGAGCCAAACGCCAGGAATGAAGCTCAGCGCCGTCATCCCCTGTCGCAACGCGGCCGATCGGCTCCCCCGGCAGCTCGAGGCGCTAACCCGCGAGAAGTGGCAAGGGGGGTGGGAGGTCGTCATCGCCGATAACGGGTCAACCGACGGAACGCGGGAGGTGGCCGAGGGGTTTAGAGATCGCCTACCGCACCTGCTCGTTGTCGACGCCTCAGCGCGGCGAGGGGCATCGTACGCTCGCAACGTCGGGGCGCGTTTGGCCTCAGGCGACGCGTTCCTGTTCCTCGATGCTGACGATGAGATTGCGCCGGGCTACTTACCTGCGATGGCCGATGCACTGGGGCATCACGACTTCGTCGCTGCCCACCGCGACAGTGAGTCGCTCAACCCGAAGTGGATCCGGTCGAGTCGGCACACACACCCGTACGAGGGGTTCAGAAACTTTTACGACTTCTTGCCCCACGCGGGCGGGACCAGGATCGGCGTCAGGCGTCCGATCTTCGAGTCCGCGGGGGGCTTCGATGAAAACCTGCTTGGGGGCGAGGATGTCGACTTCTGTTGGCGGGTGCAACTCGCCGGGATACCGTTGAACCTGGTGCCCGAAGGGACTGTGCGAGTCCAGTACCCCGAAAGTCTCCGCCGCATATACCGACAGGCGCGCCTCTCAGGCAGGACCGACAGTTTGCTGTACCGCCGGTACCGAGGGGCCGGTATGCCGGGGCGCTCGATCGGCGTCGGACTGAGGGATTGGCTGCGGCTGATGCGGCGCTTCCCTTGCGTTCGGACCATGTCGGACTTGGCGCGCTGGGTGAGAAGGCTCGGTCAGTGCGTGGGACGGCTGGAGGGGAGTCTGCGCTACCGGGTCATCTACCTGTGAGCTTGTCGGCCTGCCACGCGAGGCCAACCAGGTGCTAGAGCAGGGAGTCCTCCTCGCTACATTGGATATTCGAGTGGATGAGGCCGGCCAGAATGAGCCTTGAGGCGTTCCCGGCTGATCCCGCCCTTCCCCAGCTTCAGATCTCCAGCGATCCTGAGCTAATGCGAGAGGTGTTCCGAGGATCTCTCTGTCCGCTCCCTGGCAGGGTCTATCACATCGATGATTGCCTTCTCTCCTGGGTACGTTATCTTCGCGGCGTCCGCTGCACGCTCCAATACACGCTGCGCCTCGTGGAGCCTGAAACAGGTCGCGAGCGGAATCAGTGGGTGAGCGGCGTGATCTGTGCCGAGGATCGGGCCGAACGGATCTGGCGAAAGCTTCGAGCCGCGGATCCACGGCAGGAGATCCCTCAGGCTTTCCCAACGTTCGAACCGGTTTCCTTCATCCCTGACCTCGGGATGCTGGTGCAGGTGTTCCCCTACGACCGAAGGCTAGCGGCTCTTCCCCTCCTGATGGCGGGGCCATCACGCGATCTCGAGTCTCTCTTCTTCACCCGCTCTGGGCGAGGCGGCTGGCACGCCGGCGAGTGGAACATCGAGCCGATCCGGTACCGGACCGGAGCGAGAGCGGTCCTACGGTACGAGGTGGAGATCCGGGATGCCACGACAGGCCGAACGGAAACTCGGCGCTTCTACGTGAAGGTCTACCGCGACGAGGAAGGGGAGCAGACCTATCCGGTGCTTCACGCGCTGTGGGGAAAAGCCGATGCCGGGGCAGAAGGCTTCACTGTCGGACGACCGATCGCCTATTTGAGCAGCCTTCACGCCCTCCTCCAAGAGGAGGCCTCCGGGACGACGCTCGGGGACGTCCTTCTTCAAGGCCGCGAAACAGCCTCGGCTGCTCGTCGCGTCGCCCGGGCCCTGGCGATCTTCAATCAAGGCGACGTGGCCACAACGCGGCGCCACTCGCAAGAGGACGAGATCTCCGATCTGAAGTGGGTGGTGAACACTCTTCAGTGGGCCTGCCCTCATCTTACGGCGGAGGTTGAGGCGATTATTGGCGCCATCGCCGCCGGCCTCGAGGAGGTCCCGCCCGGGCCGACCCACCGGGATCTCATGCCTGATCATGTCCTGCTGGACGGCGACCGCCTCGCCCTCCTCGATCTCGATTTCTTCGCCGAGGCCGACCCGGTCCTAGATCCCGCCACTCTCCTGGCCCAGCTCGTAGGAATGTCCTTACGCTCCCCTCTCCCCAACGACCGGGTGCGGACGGCCGCCCAGGCGTTTACCGAGGAATACTTCGCCCACGTTCCGAGGACTTGGCGCTGCAGGCTCCCCCTCCACTACGCCGGCGCTGCCCTGAAGGTGGCGGTTGGCTTCTTCCGACGCCAGGAGCCACGCTGGCCCGAGACGATCGCCGCCCTGGTGAAGGAGGCCGGGGACTCCCTAGCAGGTAGAGTCTGGTGATGGAACACCCCGTGGGCGCATCCAGTTTTCTGAAACGCAGAACGCGGCAACCACTCTACCGCTCGAACGACTTGTCGATGAACACAGGGTGGAACGGTGTTCTTTGCAAGGAGCGTCTCGACCCCAGCGCCGCTGGCAGGAGAAGATTTCGAACTCGGAAAGAGTCACGGGAGGCTGCACCGACGACGATGGGCGAGACGCCCGGCGCGCCGAGAGAACACACCAGCACGACACCCGGCGGGGGACGCACGTGAGGATATTCCTTTTGTGGCGTCGCTTCGGCGCATCGGAGCCGCCCTTCGACCCCCAGGGCGTCGGCTCCGATCTGCAGAAGCTGTTTTCACCTCTGTTTCGCACCCCCTTCAGGACGAAGACCATGCAGAACTCCTCGGCGTCTCTGGTCTTACTCGAGCTCCCGGTTGTCGGATGGAAGCCGGCGTTCTACCGAGAGGACGACGAGACGTGGGCACTGGCTCCGGACTATCCGATCAATGCTCGGAGCGCCCTGGCGATGAAGGGAACGAGCGTCGACGACGACGGCGTTCTGCCGGCGCTTGGCCGCGAGTTGCAAGCGGCTCCCGCCGCGCTGCTACAAGAGCTCGCCCCGCCGTTCTCACTGGTCTGGTCTTCGAAGCGGACGGGCCAGACGTTCGTCCAGACCGACGGGCTTGGGCAATCCCAGCTCTTCGAGTTTCAGGACGGACGGCTGTGGGCTCTGAGCAACAAAATCCTCGCGTTCAGGGCGCTGGGAGTGGCTCTGGAGCCGGAGAGCGAACAGTGGGCGGTGCGCGCGACCTTGGGCTGGTTTCCTCTGGAGATGACCGGCTACAAGAGGATCCGGTTCTTAGAGCCTGGGACGCAGCTGCACCTGGATTCGAATGGCCTGACCAGGACAAGGCACGACGTGCTGTCGACGTGGGTGCGCTCCAGCGCACTGTCGTCGAGTGATTGCCTCGAGCTGGCCCGGTCCTCGCTGCTCCGTCACATCAATGCGGCGATGCCGTTGTGCGAGAGGAATTCGGTCGGGCTTTCGGGCGGTTGGGACAGCCGGGCGGTGGTGTCGACATTGCGAGCCGCCGGTGCGGAGTTCGCTGCCCGGGTCAGGGGACTACCGGGCCGGCCCGACGTCGTCATCGCCCGGGAACTGGCGAGGATCGGCGGCTTCGACTTGAAGGTTCACAGCTCCAGCGGGGTGCCTCCCACGGACGTCGAGATGTGTAAGCGCTCTATCTCCCTCGCCTTGCGCTGGCAAGCAGGATACATGGTGACCCACAAGCATAAAACGTTTCTCGCTGATCAGCGGCTCCTGGATGGCGGCAGCGTGAACATCATGGGGCAGCACGGCGAGATCGGTCGCGGCTACTATGCCAAGAAGATCCGCGCCGGGGAGGTGAGCGAGGCCGAGTATGAGGGTTGGCTCATCGGGAAGCTCATGGCGAAGATGCCACCATTCACGCGGAAGGGTTTCCACGAGATTGTCCGATATGTGATCCGGCAGGCCTTCCGTCAGGCCGACCGCTATGACCTGCAAGGCTCTGCGCAACTTGATTTCTTCTACCTGTACGAGCGCACGCGTCGGTGGGCCTCCGGCAGCCTCGGGTCTCAAACCGGGGTTGTGCTGGCCCCGTTTCTCAATCCGGACTATATCCGCGCCGTTTTCAGTTACACCGGCGATCTAACGATCAACCCTTTCCATCGCTACATCATCGCGACCCACTCGCCTGACTGGACGGCGGTCCAGTACGCCAAGGAGCTGGACGTGAGGCACCAGGCCAGTGAAACAGCAACCGCCTCATTCAGAGAGCCGGACATCCTCACGCCAGACTGGAGACCACCCACAGGCAAGGAGAATTATGATTCGCTCGGCTACTGGGAGGCCGTCGCAAGACCCATCATCCAGGAAGCGCTCGCCGAATGTGGGTTCTGGACGGAGATCTTCGACCCCGACGTGGCGGAGAGGCAATGGCCGGCGGCGCCAGACGAGTTGGCCATGCTGTATCTGCTTCCCGATGCGTTGCAGAGCCGCGCACCAGGAATCAATTCGTGAGCGCGACCAGAATCCGACGCAGGCTGGATTGCGCTCTCGACGACAGAATCCCTCACTGGATGGCATCTCCTTACTCGAGGCTCAAGCGCGCGTTGTTCGATCCGGAGATCTTCGAGGCGAAGGTGAACCAGGCACGCGCCGACGATTCGGCGAAGGCAAGGGTGCCCAACCAGCAAGCCCAGGTGGACCGGGCGCGAGCGGACGTTAAGAATGCGCCAGCCGCCCACGCTGAGGGCAAGACGCAGACGGCACGAGTGCGCGTGATGGTTGCTGACGCCAAGCGTGACCTCGACCGCAAGACGGAACCCATCCGCCGCGAACTCATAGCGAAGCGCTTGCGACTCGGGATCGCCTCGCCTCCGAGCTTCTCCGCCTTTGGCACACCATCCCCGCGTTCGGTTGCGCTCGATGATGGCGGTCGTCGACGAAGCTCCGACGGCAGCGGTAGCCGGAGCCCACGACGTCGGCTCCGGTCGTTATACCGGTCGGGGAGCGGCAAAGGAGTCTGAACCATGATGATACGGCGTGCACGCTGGGCGCTCCTCGTCGGCCTCGTCGTCGGTGTCGGCATCTGGGGGTACTTTCAGGCCCAGGGACGCGGTAGCGTCCCGAAGTACCGTACGGCCGTGGTAGAGCGAGGCCCGCTGACCGTCGCCGTCTCGGCCACCGGGACGGTGAACGCCGTCATCACAGTGCAAGTGGGCAGTCAGGTGTCCGGCCAGATCAAGGAGTTGCTGGCCGACTTCAACACGCGGGTGGAGCGAGGCCAGGTGATCGCCCGCCTCGACCCTGAGCTCTTCCAGGCGCGCGTGGACCAGGCCCAGGCCGATCTGGAGTCGAGTCGGGCGACGGTGATCAACCAGGTGGCGCAGCTGGAGCGAGCGCGGGCAGACGTCGACAACGCGGAGGCCGCGCTCGCCGAAGGCAAGGCCAACACGCTCAAGGCCCGGGTCACCGCGCTCGACAGCAAGCGCGACCTGGATCGAAAGAGCCAGCTGGCGAGTCGTGAGCTGATCGCCAGGAGCGACCTCGACACCGCCCAGGCCACCTACGACGCGGCGGGCGCGTTCCTGGACGCGTCACGCGCCAAAGAACAGTCGTTGACGGCAGCGATCCGGTCGGCCGAGGCGCAACGCCGTGTCGCGGAGGCGATGCTCCAGACCGCCCGCGCCCAGGTGAAGCAGAAAGAGGCGGCCCTTCAGCAAGCCCGGGTCGACCTCAAGAACGCCACGATTCGTGCGCCCATCGACGGCGTCGTCGTGGCGCGCTCGGTCGACATGGGCCAGACGGTGGCGGCGAGCCTCCAGGCCCCGACCCTCTTCACCATCGCGCAGGATCTTTCTCGGATGCAGGTGGAGACCAGCGTCCCCGAAGCCGATATCGGACGGATCAAGGTCGGCGACGCGGTGACCTTCACGGTCGACGCGTTCGCGAACGCCTCGTTCACCGGACGGGTCACGCAGATCCGGCAGGCCGCCCAGAACGTTCAGAACGTCATCACCTACACGGTCGTGGTGGACGTCGCCAATCCTGGCGGCAAGCTCTTGCCCGGTATGACGGCCAACGTGAAGGTGATCGTGGCCGAGAAGTCCAATGTCCTGAAGGTCCAGAACGTGGCGCTTCGATTTCGGCCCGGCGAAGCCGGCGCCGGCACCGGAGCCCCGGCCGGAGCCGCGCTGCCCAGGGAGCTCGTTGCCGGCGACGCACGGGCAGACGGCGGCCAGCTCGCTTCCTCAGCGGAGAGCACCAGCGAGCGACTCACTCGGGAGCTCGGGTTGAGCGATGAACAACGGGCGCGCATCGATTCGATCCTCAAGACGAGCCGAGAGCAGCGCCGCGCCTTGCGTGAAGGCAGCCTGTCCGGGACCGAGCGCAAGGCGCGCTCCCGGGAGCTACGCGAAGGAGCGCGGGCGCGGATTCGTGAAGTCCTCACGGCAGAGCAGCGCGCCCGTTACGACGAGATCGTTGCAGAGTCTGGCTCCGAAACGGACTCCGGCACTCCCGGACGCGTCTGGGTCCTGGGTGCCGACGGCAAGCCGAAGCCGGTTGCCATCACGCTCGGACTCACCGACGGAAGTGCGACCGAGGTCTTGCAGGGCGACTTGAAGGAAGGTCAGTCGGTGCTCGTCGGCACTGGCAGCGCGGCGGGGCCCAACCGTCCAGCGGGTGGCGGCCGCGAGCCACGCTTGAGGCTCTGAGGCCATGGCGCCGCTGGTCGTCACTGAAGAGCTGGCGACGGACGATCGCCTCGACGGCCGCCTACGCCAGGACGAGCCGAACCACTCACGCCGCGACGCCCTGACCGCCTCTGTCGCGCGGACCGAGGAGCTTCCGGCATGACGGCATGGCAAGGCGTGCGCATCGCCATTCGCGCCCTACGGGTGAATATGCTGCGGAGCATCCTCACGATGCTCGGCATCATCATCGGCGTCGGCGCTGTCATCGCGATGGTGGCCGTCGGCTCCGGCGCCCAAGCCCGAGTGATTGAGCAGATCCAGAGTCTTGGCTCGAACCTGATCATCGTGCGGCAAGGCAGCATCAACGCGGCCGGGACGCGGCTCGGGCACGGAAGCCGCCGCACCGTGACGGAGGACGACGCGGTAGCGCTCGCGCGGGAGGTCCCCGCTGTGCAGGTGGCCGCCCCGTCGGTTCGGGGCTCCGAGCAAGTCCTGTCGCCGACCTTGAACTGGGGGACGGTCATTCAGGGCGTCACGCCCGAGTATCTCGACGCGCGCGACTGGTCCCTCGTGGCTGGACGGACGATCTCGCCGGAGGACGTCGATGGCGCCTCGAAGGTCGCGCTGATCGGGCAGACGGCGCTGATGAATCTCTTCGGCGACACCGATCCGGTCGGTCGGACGATCAGGATCCGCGGTGTGCCGTTCGCGATCGTCGGCGTGCTCGATCGGAAAGGACAGACGACGGGTGGAACAGATCAGGACGACGTGATTCTCCTTCCGCTCTCGACCGCGAAGAAGAAGATCCTCGGTGTGAGCAAGTCGAGTCCCCGCGCCGTTGATGCCATCGCTGTCAAGATCCGGGCTGGCGAAGACATGGATGAGGCCGAGACTCAAATTCGCACCCTCCTGAGACAACGCCATCGGCTCAAGCCCGACCAGGACGATGACTTCTGGCTGCGAAACCTCGCGGACGTGCTCCAGACCCAGGAGGAATCATCGCGGGTGATGACGTACCTCCTGGCCGCCATCGCGTTGGTCTCGCTGATGGTGGGCGGCATCGGCATCATGAACATCATGCTGGTGTCCGTAACGGAGCGGACGCGCGAGATCGGCCTCCGGATGGCGGTCGGGGCCAGGGG
>Ga0066692_10000311_pt1 | contig 15748 bp, 10 predicted proteins | sample GraSoiAngelo_141_FD_66456 | JGI IMG/M metagenome (GOLD analysis project Ga0066692, IMG submission 66456) | Grasslands soil microbial communities from the Angelo Coastal Reserve, California, USA - 14_0929_12_40cm | ecosystem: Environmental > Terrestrial > Soil > Grasslands | place: USA... | reverse complement strand
CTCTATGAACCTGCCTCGACCCTTCAGTTCAGCGACGTGGTGAATAAACTGCTCGGGCGTCACGGCATCAAGACAGGCACCGAGTTCCGCCACTACTCCATCGATAATTACCAGCCGAATGGCGTGGTAGGCCAATTCGCCTTCACCGGGTCGCAGACGGGAAACGGATTTGCAGACTTCCTGTTTGGGGTAATGAACAACGGCAGTGTGCAGGTGCAGAACACGTTTGTCTCTTCGCGCGCGTGGTCCTATTCATTTTTCGTGCAGGACGACTTCAAGCTCACACCGAAGCTGACGCTAAACTTAGGATTGAGATGGCAGTACGATCAGTCCTACCACGAAATTCATCACGGAGATGCGTTCTTCAATCCGTACACGGCTCAATGGGAACAGTTCGGCGTGAACGCGCCGGACACGACGTTTGATCCGTCGAAGAAGGAGTTTGGACCACGGGTAGGATTTGCGTGGAACGCGCGCGGTGGCTTTGTCGTGCGCGGGGGTTACGGCATCATGTTTCCGGGAACCGTGGGCCATGGACGCGCCGGAGACGGACAGCCAGGTCCGAATCTCCTGGCGACCACGACATTTCAAGTCACAAACTGGTCAAATCTGCCCACTGTTACGAGTCCCGATCCTTCGGCTATCACTGCTCCCCTGCCCGTGAACGGCAATGTGTCGTTTTCCTCCTGGGCCCCGCGGCATCAATATCCTACTTACGTTCAGCTTTGGAATTTCACGCTGGAGAAACAAATTGGCAGCAACACGATCGCTCAAGCCGGATACGTAGGCAGCCATGGCACTCACCTGCCGATCAACTATGCCTATAACATTTGCCAGCAGAGCCCGCAAAGCACGGCACAGCTCGGATATAGCGCCACGACCAGTCCGTATTGCTCGCCTCTTGCCGCACAGGAAGCCGGCATCTGGAATCTGGTTGTGAATCCCGGGTGGTGGGGACTCTCGAGTTCTATATATCACTCCCTTCAGGCAAAAGTGGATCACCGCTTCTCGCACGGATTCTCGCTGCTGACGAACTTCACGTGGAGCAAACTGATCGACGATTCCTCCTCGGATTGGGGCGGATTCTGGTCTCTCGACGTTTTGGGACAGGACTTCTACGACCGCAGGGCGGAGCGCTCCGTAAGCGCGGGAGACATTCCGGCTCGTCTAACAGTGGCGCCAATTGTGGAGCTGCCATTTGGGCCGGGGAAGAGATGGCTCAACAATGGAGTCGGCGGCCAGGTGCTCGGGGGTTGGCGGATGAGCGCCATCTATACGATCAGTTCAGGTTCTCCTTTCGGGATTACCGACAACTCGTATGGATATTGCAACGCCGCACACACTCTCTCGGATCGTCCGAACATGATCGGCAATCCGCTTCCGTCCGGTTTCCAGCAAACACCACAACACTGGTTTGACACGAGCGCATTTGACTTCTCGGGAACCTGTCCCGCGAATTTCTTGAAGTTGAATGCCGGATTCACCGGTCCGGGAGATGTCGCCAAAGCTTTTGGGAACGCGCCGCGCTACTTCTCCAAAATCCGAAATCCAGGCGTGGACAATTTCGATTTCTCCGTGCAGAAGGACTTCAAGATTCCGGCCGGGGAACAGACGCGCCTCACTTTCTCGGCGGATTTCTTCAACCTGCCGAATCATCCGGAGTTCGCAGAGCCGAACGCGGATCCGACGGTAGGGAACTTCGGACAGATCAGCCGGACGGCCCTGAACAGCAGGACGATCCAGCTTGGATTACACTTGTACTTCTGAGCGGGCGCTGCTTGTCCGTTCGGCATAACGTACACTCGGTGGCGGGGCCGCAGTTCGAAAGATGTTCGATTCGGCGACCCCGGCCTTTTTGCTTCACACGCACGCCTGCATGTAGCGGGGGCGCTGTCGGTCATTTACAACGAGCTCCAAGCGCTATACAACATGTGGTGTTTTTACGTTCTGCCAGCGAGCATCGTTGGCACCTGACTGCCCAGACTGATTGGCCAGCAAGGAGATTGCTATGAGACGAAGGCTGCAATGCGTAAGCTCGCCGCTCTTAGCAAGCATGCTGGCGGTGTTCTCGCCTGCCGCCCTCGCTCAGAGTACGGCAAAGTTTGCTCCCGATAAGATGGATACAGTGCTGTACGGCGTTGCGTACTACCCGGAGTATATGCCATACGACCGTCTCGACAAGGATATCGAGATGATGCGAAAGGCGGGCATCACGGTCGTTCGCGTCGGGGAATCGACGTGGAGCAGTTGGGAGCCGCGCGACGGAGATTTTCAGTTTGCTTGGATGCAACGTGCCCTGGATCATCTGCACCAGGCGGGCATCAAGGTGATTCTTGGCACGCCCACCTATTCCATTCCAACGTGGCTGTATAAGGAGCATCCGGAAATCCTAGTCACCCATCACGGAACCGCGCCTCCGTTGGAAAATCCCTACGACCCTACATATCCGTCCACTATTCCACTTGGTTTCTACGGTCCCCGCCAGAATTACGATTTCCTGAATCCCTATTTCCGGGAGCACGCCGAACGCATAATCCGCCAGATCCTCGGCCATTTCAAAGACCATCCGGCGGTGATTGGATACCAGATCGACAATGAGACCGCTCCGACCGGGGTCCCGACACCGTACACTAATGCCGCCTTCCTTGAGCGTCTGAAGCAGAAATACAAAACACCGGATACGATCAACAAGATCTGGGGCCTCGTCTACTGGGGGCAACTGATTGACACGTGGGAAGACCTTCCTCCGCCTAACGGCATTCTCAATCCCGGCTACCGGCTCGAGTGGGAAAACTTCCAGCACGATATCGTCACCGATTACCTTGCCTGGCAGTCGAAGATTGTGAACGAATATAAGCGGCCAGACCAATTCATTACCCAGAACTTTAGCGGCGGAATTCACACGAACCTGGATCAATGGGCGATAGCACGAACTCTGGACATCGCTGCGGAAAACCCTTATTTCACAACGCAGACGGGGCTCAACGCTCTTGGCATCTGGATGTCGGGGGATCTTGCGCGCTCTTTAAAGCACACAAATTATCTCGTGACGGAAACGAATGCTCAAACCATCGGATGGGATTCTCGGACGCAATACCCGCAGTATCCGGGACAGTTGCGGCTCGTGGTCTACACCCATTTGGCGGCGGGGGCCAACATGGTGGAGTACTGGCATTGGCACTCGCTCCATTATGGGCAGGAAACCTATTGGAAGGGCGTGCTCTCGCACGATTTGGAGCCGAACCGCACTTATGCGGAAGTGTCACGAGTAGCGGGCGAACTCAGAAAGCTTGGACCTCAACTCGTGAATTTGAGAAAAGACAACAAGGTCGCCATTCTGTTCAGCGCTGACTCAGCCAATGCGCTGGGCTACATGCCTTTTAGCGACCACGTCAACTATATGACTGTTCTGCGGCAGATGTACCGCGCGCTATACGATCTGAATATCGAGCCAGACTTTGTACAGGCTGGCGACGCGCGGCTTTCTCAATACAAAGTGCTGCTGGTTCCGCCTCTTTATAGCGCGCCCGATGAGGTATTGCAGCTACTTTCGGATTACGTCAAGAGCGGCGGTCACGTCGTGATGGCTTTCAAGAGCGGGTTCACGAACCAGTATTCCAGTGTGAGAGACGTTATGGCCCCGGGGCCTCTCCGCGCGGCTACCGGCTTCCACTACCAGGAATTTACCAACCTCGCGCAACCCGTGCGGCTTACGCCCGATCCATATACAGTTGGTGGACAAAACAAGGGTGCCGTATGGGAAGAGTTCCTGATACCCGACACTGCCGAAATTGTTAGTTCTTTTGACGATCCTTACTGGCATTTCCCGGCGATTACACGGAACAAGTTCGGCCAGGGCTCCTTGACCTACGAAAGCACTGTCCTGACGGACATTTTGCAGCGCGAAGTCATTCGGAGTGTTCTCAAGAATGCCAACTTGACAGGCCCCGATCAAAACCTTTCGACAGCAGTGAAGGTTCGACATGGCCGCAACGCGCAAGGGAAGTTGCAGCATTACTACCTGAATTTCTCTGGCCAAGAGCAGTCCCTCACGTATCCATATGGCGATGGATCCGATCTCTTGACCAACACGTCTGTCCGGCGAGGGCAAGATCTGACGCTGGGGCCGTGGGACCTGGCGATTGTCGCCGAACGATGATGGTCATTCGAAGGTCTTCGCTAAGCTCCGAGCAGCCTAGCGAAGCGGCTAATTGTTGCGACAACAAAGGGCGATCATGCACCTAACCTCACGCAGAGCACGGCCCTTAAGGTTGTTCGCGGGGGCCCTCTCAGGACTCTTGTGTACGATTGCCCAAGTTTGCTTGTGGGCGCAGACGACTCCTGGGACCAAAATGCCGGGCGGGATGGATGTATGGCAAGTCCCCACCAGCCAGAACTTGATGCCTCATTTCGAAGAGGTAAACGGGCGAAGGATCCTGTACGTGGATGGTAGGCCCTTCACCGTGCTTGCCGTCGAGATCCCCTGGTGGGATCTCATCTATGGAAGATATGAGGAAACGGAAACTGCTTACGACCACCTCTATCCGGCCGCGGAGAAGGTGGGCCTGAATGCCTTGAAAGTCCCCATGAAGTGGTCGATGGTGGAGCCGAAAAGAGGGGTATATGACTTTTCTTATCTCGATCACGTCAAGCGCCTGGCGGAACAGCACCATCTGAAACTGATTTTGAACTGGTTCGCCCACTATGCCAGCGGCGACGGGACGATCTATCTGAATCTCACCGGTGAAATGTTTGCGCCAATGTACATCGTCAGCGACGAGAAAACCTACCCGCGCGCTGTGGATGCTGACGGCATCGCCCACCACAACGCGGCCTCGTACGCCTATGAACCGATCATCGACCGCGAAATCGCCGCATTCCGCGCTTTCCTCCAGCATATCAAGAACGTGGACTCCCAAACTCACACCATCCTGATGATCCAGGTGGAGAATGAAATTGCCACGTTTGGAGTCGACAGGCACAACCCCAAGCGGTGGCGCGATCATTCGCCCGCCGCCAACAAACGGTTCGCTGAAAATGGGTTTACTGACGACTTGAAGTTCAGCGCATGGGATCTGAGTTACAACTGGATTCGTCGCATTGTCGATGCCGGCGCCGCAGTGTATCCCATTCCGTTTTTTCTTAATTTTGTAGGGGGTCAGGTTACCGATTGGATGGTCGGAGGGGCTCCTGGAGAGGACGTGGAAACCTATTTAAAGAACTGTCCGAATATTTCGTTCATCGGCATCAACTCCTATCTCTGCGCAGAGTGGCGGCCCGACAATAGTTGTGCGCGGCCCTCGCAAGCATCCATTGATGAACTGCGGGCGCCGCTCATGCGATACCGAGTGGGTCGAAACCTGCCATCGATCACCGAAACCAACAGCGGCGCGAACTCCATCGCTTCGCGCCTCGCTTACGTCGCGGCTGGTGAATTCGGCGCGCCTATCTTTTCGCCCTGGGCTTTGACCGTTTCGTACCCCGAGCCCTACGCCCCCTACGTCTTGCCTGATGGTTCCCTGGCGAACGGGGCATTTCTGCTGCGCGACGCTTATTCCTCTTTGTCCAAGGCTCTACCCCAGATCTCGTATTACGCTGCGTCCGATAAGTTGAAGGTGTTCATGGCTCGCCTGTCGAGCCAAAAGTTTTCACAGACCGAGGATGTTAACGGATTCAAAGTAACCGTCACGGGCGAAGCAGATGGTCAAGTCATTGCTCTTCATCCGTCTGATCATGAGTTCTTGCTCGTGGGTTACCGTGCCAGTGTCTCCCTTAACGACCCGGGATTTCGCTGGCCAGCGATGAAAGCCGTCCACGTGGAGAAGGGCTACTGGTCCGGGGAGCGTTGGGTCAAAGACGGTGAACCCGCTTACGGTATCAATCAGAGTGACTTGACCCTGAGCGTGGATCTCGACGTTCCGCAAGTTGTCCGGGTGTCTTGGTAAGATGGTTACGCATGAAAAGTAATCTTACGCGGTCTTACTTTCGATTCTGCAAATCTACATAGACCATTGAGTCTAAAAGGTTAAATTGGAGGGGGAGTGAGCCGTGCAACCCTGTGCTCCCCTTAATAGGTCGCTGGAGAAATGAAGAATTTCTGAGGGGCATTAAGGAGGCACTAAGAATTCCTTCCCTTTCCTTTCAATACCTTAGAAGGCCGAGCTGCACCGCAAGACTCATTTGTTTCCATATCGCTGGCGGATTTCGAATCCCATCGGCTCCACCAACTTTGATTTACGTCACCATCCTGTGACAAAAAGCCGACTCGCAGCCTTCTCCCCGCACTTCTGATACTTGTTGTAAGCCTGCGCAGCGCGCTGCCGTATCGCTTGGTCACTTTCCCCAGCTATCCATCCGTCGAGAGCTGCTTTGAGTGTGTAAGCCTCGGGAGCCATTAGCCCAGTGGTCCAAAGTAAGGGTTCGGCCCCGGTCTGCCGGATGTAAGGAGCGAAGAAGGTTTTGCTAGCACACGCTAGGACAATAGTGCGACGTGGTTTCGCTCCCTTGGCCCCGGTAATCGGCGGAATCTGGAAATCCATGAAGGCGTCGTGCCCGACGTAGACGATAAGGTTCGCCTCGCCACCAATGGAGATGGATGTTTTGGTTGAGTTCACGCCCACCGAAACCTCTTCTTTGTTGCCTCCGGCGGCAGCAGAAAGAAAATCGCTCACTGCCAATTTGATTTGGCTTCCTTCATAGGCATCCGCAATGAAGAAGACATTCCCTTGGCGATTTTTGAAAATGCAGCGTTCGAGAATCGCATCTTTCGACGGGCGGCCAGACCAAATGAGTTCCCATTCCTTGCTGGCCCGGAAAAACGATTTGACCCCGTAAGCTGCGCCCCAGTAGAGATTGCGCTGAGGATCGCTGCCATTGCCTAGAGCAGCCGGCACTGGAATGATGCCTTGGTGCTGATTGTCGGCAAGAGCGACAAAAACACGGACGACCCTGGGTGAGGCTTTCGACGTCGGGCAAAATCCAGAAAGAATGAGGCTCAGAAACGCCAGGGCCATCATGTGGAGTGCAATTCGTCTCATTACCTGTCCATTTCAGCTCGTTGGGGTATTACCCCTTGAATTGAGTTGTTTGAGGAAAACGTTCGTTTAGAATACGTGGCCTATGGCAAAGCTTACTTTTCTTGGCGCAGCAGGTTGCGTAACCGGCTCGAAATATCTGGTGGAAGCGGCGGGCAAGCGATTGCTCGTGGATTGCGGTCTGTTCCAAGGCACCAACGAGCTGAAAGACCGCAACTGGAAACCTCTGCCGGTCGATCCCAAACAGATCGACTTCGCCGTGCTCACGCACGCACACCTCGACCACACGGGCTGGCTGCCCGTCCTGGTGAAAGACGGCTATCGCGGCCCCATTTTTGCAAATCCCGCGACCATCGAGCTGACAGAGATTCTGCTCAAAGACTCGGCGCACCTGCAGGAAGAAGAAACCGAACACGCCAAGTTTAAGAAATACAGCCGTCATGCCGAGCCGCGGTCGCTCTATACCCCCGAGGACGTTGATCCCGTCCTGAAACAATTGAAAACCATGCCGCGAAGCGGGGGCTTTGACATCAGTCCCCAGTTTCATGTCGTGTCCTTTGACGCGGGGCACATTCTCGGTTCTTCCAGCCTGGAGCTGACCATCACCGAGGGTGGCAAGAAAATTGTCGTAGTTTTCTCCGGGGATATCGGGCGTTACGGCCAGGTGATTTTGAAGGATCCGACGACGCCCACATCGAACGCGGACGTTCTGATCTGCGAATCCACCTATGGCGACCGGGAACACGAGGAAGGCGACCCCGCGGAATTGCTGGCGCAAATCGTGAACCGCGTGGTCAAGCGCGGCGGGTCCATCGTGATTCCGGCGTTCGCCATCGGGCGGACGCAAACATTCATGTACTACCTGCACCAACTGGAAGACCAGCAACGCATTCTGCACCTGCCGGTCTATGTGGATAGCCCGATGGCGCTCAGCGCGACGGACCTCTACATCAAGCACAAGGAGGACCACGACCTGGAATTCGTGCGGGAGGAAGGCAGCGATGGCAAAGGCGATCCCCTGAACGTGCATGAATTCCACTTGACTCGGTCGCCGGAAGAATCCAAGGCCATCAACAATGTGAAGACGCCCTGCATCATCATTTCCGCCAGCGGGATGGTGAGCGGGGGGCGCGTGCTGCACCACATGGTGCAGAGGCTGCCGGACGCCCGAAATGCGGTCATCCTAGCAGGATTCCAGGCGGAGGGAACACGCGGCCGCGCTCTCCAAGAAGGAGCAAAAACGCTGAATCTCTTCGGTCAGGCCGTGCCGGTTTGCGCGGAAATCGTGGAAATGGGCCAATTCTCCGCCCATGCAGGCAAGAGCGAACTGCTCCGCTGGCTGACTGCCCTCCCGGCCCCTCCGAAGCAGACCTATCTAACCCACGGCGAGCCGGAAGCGGCACAAGCGCTGCAGGCGGCGATCCAGGAAAGATTCAAGTGGAAGGCAGCCGTGGCGCGCTACCTCGATACGGTCCCGCTCGATGGGTAGGACCGGAAAGCCAAAGAAGGTATTTTGCAAGATACAGGAAACTATTTGGAGGCTGGAATCGTCTATACAAGTAAGACCACTCGCGGGGTAGGAGGCTAACCACCACAGGGCAACCGACCGTCAGTCTCCTACCCCTAAAAAGCCCTGAACCTCCTGAAAGCGCACAGTTTACATAGAATTTAGCTAGTTCTTGTCCGTTCAGAGGTTTTGAACGTTAGCTTCCATGTGCCGTTAACGGACACTTGGCACCTACGGATTCACCTCGCGGCAGTCGCCGCGTCCTTCGCAGGAGTTTCGCGCGACATCGAGGGAATTTCCACCAGTTCCAAGCCGGCGACAAACATCGGAAGGGGCGCGCCCCGGCCCCAGCGGTTGACGTCCCAGCGCGCTCGTATGCACTTGATTTCAGGCCGAAGCGACAGGTCCAGCACTAGCTTGGTTTTGCCGCGATAGAACTGCTGCGGAAGCTTGAGGAGCGGCTTCTTGGTCCAGGTTTCGCTGTCGGTGGACCCATAGATCGAAACATCGAGCGATTCCTGTTCAATCTGTTCCGTCACCATGAGAAGGCAGAGGAACGTGCGCGTCGCACTTGTGGAGATGTCAAACGCAGCGCCGTCGCCATTGGCTTCCATCTTGGTATCGGGTGGAATGAGATTAAGTTTCATGAGTTGGGTCTACGCGGCGTGATTCTAGCACAGAGTATCCGCGCCAATGAGCCGCAATCCGTGGTTTGCAAGTGTTCGAGAGGGAAATCCACTACGCGTGCAGTTTGGTTAGCCTCTCCTCGGCGGCGGCAAGTGTTTCTTCCTTCTTGCAGAAGGTAAACCGGACCTGCGATGCGCCGTCGCGGGCATCATTGTAAAAGCTCGACCCTGGCACCACGGCAACGCCAATCTTTTCGACAAGGTACTTCGCGAACCGGACGTCTTTGGTGTCGGCCGGAAAGTGAGCAGGATCGGGATCCGCAAACCGCGAGATGTCGGTCATGACGTAATAGGCTCCGCGTGGCTTGAACACGGTAAATCCCGCGGCAGTGAGAATCTTCAGGATTCGCTCGCGCTTAGCCGTGTAAGAAGCCGCGAGCCTGTCGTAATAACTCTGCGCGAAGTGCAACGCAATGGAGCCAGCCTGCTGGAGCGGCGCGGCCGCGCCAACGGTCAAGAAATCATGAACTTTCCGAATGGGTTGCGTCGGCCCTGGCGGAGCCAGGACCCACCCTACGCGCCATCCCGTGACACTGTAGGTCTTCGAAAGACCATTGATGACAATCGTGTGGTCGCGCATCCCATCAATGGCGGCCATGGAGATGTGCTCAGCGCCGTCGTAGAGAATGTGCTCGTAGATTTCATCGGTGATGCAATAAGCGTTCCAGCGCACGCAAAGGTCGCGGATGAATTCGAGTTCAGAGCGCGTGAACACTTTGCCCGTGGGATTATTCGGCGTATTGAGAATGATGGCCTTGGTATGCGGGCCGAATGCAGCGGAGAGCTCCTTTTCGTCAAACGACCAATCGGGCGGGCGCAGCTTGACGAAGCGAGGTGTCGCGCCGCTCAGAATCGCGTCCGGACCATAATTCTCATAGAACGGCTCGAAGACGACAATTTCATCTCCGGGATTGATGATCGCCATCATGGCGGACATCATGGCTTCGGTGGATCCGCAGCAGACGGTGATCTCACGCTCCGGGTCGTACCGGACGCCCTGGGTGCGCGCGAACTTTTCAACGACGGCGTCGCGCAGCGGCTTTGCGCCCCAGGTAATGGCGTACTGATTGATGTCATCCGCGATGGCTTTGCGCGCCGCTTCCTTGATTTCCTCCGGCGCAGCAAAATCGGGAAAGCCCTGAGACAAATTCACCGCCCCGTGCTTTATGGCCAGCCGGGTCATTTCGCGGATGACGGACTCCGTGAATTGTTCCGCCTTGGCGGAAAGCATGCGGCGCGAGATTTGAGCCATGGTGGAATCGGGAGCCGTCATTGCACCTTCCCAAGTCGATGAAATGGCGCCTGCAAAGGCGCATTCTGAGTCCGCACGAAGAAAATCCGGCCGGTTGCTTATTTTTCTTCAGCGGGCGTGGCCGGCGAACGCTTGCAAAGCCACACTCGGCTGACCATAAATCATCCGGTAGAGCTGGGCGTTTCGCAAGACGATTTGCACGTAGTCGCGGGTTTCCGAGAAAGGGATGGATTCGACGAGTTCCGGGATCTCTTCATAATTGCGCTCGGTTTTCCAAGCAGAAATGCGGTCTTCGCCAGCGTTGTACGCTGCGGCGGCGGCCTCGAGTGATCCGAACTGTTGCACCAGGTTCGCGATGTACACCATGCCCAGTTCGATGTTGTAGTCTGGATCGAAGAGCTTGTTCTTTACATACCGGACTTTGATCTGCCTGGCGAGGAGCCTCCCTGTCTTTGGAAGCACTTGCATCAGGCCAATGGCATTGGCATGCGAGACCGCTTCTGGCTGGAATGTCGACTCCTGGCGAATCAGACCAGCGGCAAACATGGGATCGAAATTATTCTTGGCAGCCTCGCGCCGCAACGCCCCCTCGTAAGGCAGCGGAAATAGCGCCTTCCACGCAGCTACAGGAACTTCGTTGAATTTGCGGGCATCCGCATTTGGAATGACGGTCCGCGCGTAGGCCATGCCCACGCCAAAGTGTCCCTGGTCGAAGGCCGCTTGCGCCGCTTCCAACAGAAAACGCGGCGAAGGGCTGGCAAAGTACGCGTTTTTGAGTTCCTGTTCGGCGGAAGCGTCGAACGCAATCGCGCGAAGCGCCTGCGCGCGCGCCCAGCGGTCCGCGGCAGCGACCGGAATCGGCTCATCGAAGGGACGAAGCGCCGGCGCTGGCGGAATTTTTTCCAGAAGCTCCGCTGGATTTTCCTCGCCGGGACCTATTTTGGCAAGACGAGCCGCGGCCGCGTTGCCGAAATACGTCTGCGGGAAACGATCGACTGCTTTATTGTAAAAGCTTCGGGCATGCGCGAGATTTCCTGCGCGTTCCGAGTTCCGGCCAAGCCAGTAGAGCGCGTCCACGGCATTGGCAGAAGTGGGATACTTCAATAGAAAATTCGTCAGGCGGTCGTCGGCATCCGGCTGATGATCCAGGTAGGCGACCCAAGCAATGCGCCATTCACAGTTGAAGGCGTTCCTGCCGTTTGGGAAAGAGTCGAGGACAAGCTGGTAGGCAATGGCAGCTTTCTCGCGTTCCAATTCCACCCAATGGTAGTTCCCCGCAGCCATCAAGCCTTCTTCATTCCATTTGCTGACGGGGTATGTTTGCGCAAGGGAGTTCAGCGCCGCGAACATTTCCGACTCTTTTTTCGCGGAGCGGTATGCCTGTGACAAGGCGTACAACCGTTCGGCGTCAACATCCAGGTCGGGAGTCTTAAGCGACGCGATTAGTGAGGGAGAACCTTTCAACTGCACACGGCATTGTGCCACGCGAAGCTGCGCGCGCTGCCGCGCCGGATTCTCCGGATCCTTAAGCATGGTGAGCAGCTTTTCAAATTCTACCCGCGCTTCCTTCCACTTATGCGCGTCGTAAAATGCCTGCGCTCGTTGCTCCTGCATTTCCGCGCCCGGATAAGAATATTCCTTCCCGAGGGCGTGCATCACTTGCGTCATCGCGACGCCGGCAGGTTTGGCTTCATCGGACAAAGGATATTTGTAGAAGATCGTTTGATAATCCTTCGCGGCGCGCGGCAACTGATGAAGAGCCTGATAGGCCCCGCCGCGTTCGAGAAGAAGCGTGGTCTTCGATGTTGTGCCGGCGTAGGCATTGAGCGCATCCAGGGCCTCCTGCCCGTGCCTCTGTTGCACGGCGGTGGGGGCGAAAGATTCCAGGGCTTGCTCTCGCAAAGTGCTGTTGGGATAGTCGTGCTGGAGGGTTTGAAGAACTTTATAGGCATCCGGATTGCGCCCCAGGTTGCGCTGCGCCTGCGCCGTCCAGTACAACGCGTATTCGCGGAGAAGCGTGTCGTTCTGCGCCTTGAGCAGCCAGCCAAGGGCTTGCGCATGGCGGTTCTTGGAAAAGTCCTCGTACCCGAGTGCAAGCGCGGCGCGCGCGCCCCACACGTTGGTGGTGTTCTTTACGGCGAAGGCGGAGAGCTTCTGGTACGCCCCCGGCGTACCGTTATGCGTCTCGCGGGCGAGTTCGGACAACTCTTTTTGCGCCGCATCATCTTCCGGAGTTTCCACGGCTACTTGCGGCGCTGCGGTTTCCGGTTTGCAACCGGTGCGGCAGGGTGGTGCGGCGGGCTTTTTCGATTTGTGTTTGTGCTGTGAAGGCTGAGCGAAAAGATCAAACGAGCTGCCCACCGACAGAAGGAATGCAAGCGTCAAAGCAATCAGCGAACGAGACATGGAAACACACAATCGTACGCCATTCTCTGTCCTGACACATCGACAGCGCGAGCTCCCGCCATTAATGATGGCGCGCGGGCGTGGCGTAGGGATACTCGCCCAGGGCGTGCGGGTCGCCATCGGCGAGAATCTCCACCATCCAGCGATAAAAATAATCAACTGGGTGGTCCATGATCGGTTTGAAGCGGCGGTCGTATTCTCGATGAGCTTTTTCAATGTCGTCTTTCAATCGGATGCAGAGATCTTTATTTTGGCGGCCTAAGCGCACCTGTTCCGGCCGGAGCATTTTGATGTCCTGCATCGAAACTTTGGCTACGCGGTTCGCGCGGCGGTGCAATTCTTGTTCTTCCGGAGAGAGCCGGTTGACGTCGAATTCTTCTCCGAATTCCTGTTCGGCCCCGACGGGCAGAGGAGCGGTTTCCGATAGCTCGAGTGCCTCTCCCTCATCCGGTATCTCATACCGTGCGGAAGGTTCTTCAACAACGGGCGCCCTCGGAACTTTTGAGGCCATGGGCGTGGGCAAAGACGGCGCCGGGCGCTGTGGGGCGGCAGGCGGTTCTTGCGCTGCTCTGCCGACCAAATCCGTGATCTGCGCTTCCAGCGGTGAACGCGGACCCGTCTGGAGCGACATGGCCACGAATCTCGATAAAACTTCCAGGGCCCCCAACAGAGAAGCCGCCGAGGTTTGCGCACGAAGCAGCGGCGGGAGCGCGTTGGTGGGTCTGTTGCTGGCGCAAGCCGACACAATGTCGCCGACCGCATGATGCAGCTCTTCGGAAGTGCGCTGCAGGCGCTCTAGGTTATCGCGAAGAGCGCGCGCAATGGCTTGTTCCACGGCATTAGGTTCTTGTGCCATACCGGTTTCGGCGATGTTTCGTCCGCAATCCCCCGTCTTTGCATTCTGTTAGGTAGGTGCTTTCCAGTCAACGGCCTAACCGTACCGCTGTGCCCAATTGTTGCTTATCGTTGACGGTGAACTGACAACAGGGCCGGCGTCCAAGTCACCGAATGGCGCCGGAGCAGCCTCTATCAGAGGTGGTATAATAGCTCAAGGGGGCGACACGGTTTCGACGGAAGCTGTCGCGGCCCGAAGGCATGCCGGGACCCACCTGCCCGTAACTTGGTGGAAACTAGAACTGCCAACCACAACTTGGCACTTGCTGCTTAATTAATTAAGCGCACGCTTCCCCGGGCTTTGCTCACGGGCCCGGCAAGAGGCGTCACACAGTGAGCTGGCCCGAGCCTTTCGGTCCGTAAGGTTCGGGCGAGATTCATCGGACTAGCCGGCTACGTTTCTTGCTCATTCTGACCGCGGCTGGCGAACGCGCGGAAGGCCCTCGCGGGCCAGGCCGCACACCGAATCGAGATAAGCATGTAGGCTTCGTGTCGCAGCGCTTTTCGGACGGGGGTTCGACTCCCCCCGCCTCCACCAAACCTGTAAAGCGTAATCTAGGCGCGTGTATCAAGTAGCCTTGTTCGGCAAATTCAACCGCCGAACCTGGCCGCGGCGCGGGCTTTGGCTCGCGCGGCTGCCTCTTCGCGATTGTGCGGTGGTGCGCTGCTTTCCAGGGAATGAATCAAGCGAGCAGAAATTCCAGCGATTTCATCGATGGCAGCGTGGAATACAGCTTCGTTTGCTTTCGACGGTTTGTGGAAGCCGCTGATTTTTCTCACGAACTGGAGCGAAGCCGCGCGAATCTCCTCGTCGGTGACCGCCGGATCAAAGTTGAAAAGTGTCTTGATATTCCTGCACATTTCTCTGACCTCAACTGGATTCTGATTCGACTCCTTGTACGCTCATCGCAATGGTGGTTCGCTCTCATGTCCTACTAGCGGATTTTGCCGTCTTGGAAGAAGCGAGGCGCTGGCGGGCATAGTTGCACCAGGGGCTCGCGGGGTCCAGTCTAACGTACACTTCCCAATGCTTGCGCGCTTCGTTATACGCGCCAAGCTTTTCGCAAACAAAAGCCAGGTTGTAGTGCGCGTCGGGATAGCTTGGATCAAGCCTGACCGCGTGGCGCAGGTGCAGGCGCGCCGCTTCCAGTCTGCCGACTTCCTCCAGGACGCTTCCCAGATTGAAGTGCGCCAGAGCGTTTTCGGGATCCACTTGCAACGCGCGCCCAAAGTATTCGGCTGCCTTTTTCAGATTTCCTTCTTCGTAGCAGAGCGTTCCGCAATTCAGCAGCGCGTCGAGTTTTTCGGGATCGATGCACAGCGCACGATCGTAGGCATCAATTGCCTCGGCTCTTGTCTCTTCTCCCGCTTCGTACTCGAGCGCGGTGGCGAGCCATTCGTCGGCGTTGGGTCCTGGCCTGGCCATGACGCGCACTCTTTCGTGCAATTCGCTGGTTTCGAAATTCAGGGCGAATTGACCCGAGAGCGGTTCCAGGCGTGCGCCACCGCGTTCCACGAGGATATCTTTTCCATCGGAAAAGACGCGAAGCTCGGCCAGCGGCGCTTGCACCTGAGAAAGCTTTTCGCGAAGCGCGGCAAGAGCACGGCGCAGCCGGCTGGCTGGCACGCCTTCTTCGACCAACTGCTTTACGGTGCGCAGGCCAATGAGATCGCGGAAGTCGTAGAAGCGGTTTCCTTGCTCTTTTCGGGGTGAAACAAGGCGCAACCGGTCCCAGTAATCCAACTGCTTCCCGGTCAGACCCAGAATCCGCTGGACCTCGTCCGGGTTGAATCTTTCCGTCGCGCCCATCAAGAATTAACCAGCTACCTTCTTTCCTGCTTTCTTTTGCACGGCCGGAACCGGCTGCAGAGCTCGCGCCGGAGGCTTCTTCCCCACGGGGGCCGAAGACGACGCTGCCGGGGCTTGCTTTTCCGCAAGGCTCTTTTTGAGAGCCTCCATCAAGTCGAT
>Ga0066692_10000282_pt1 | contig 16083 bp, 12 predicted proteins | sample GraSoiAngelo_141_FD_66456 | JGI IMG/M metagenome (GOLD analysis project Ga0066692, IMG submission 66456) | Grasslands soil microbial communities from the Angelo Coastal Reserve, California, USA - 14_0929_12_40cm | ecosystem: Environmental > Terrestrial > Soil > Grasslands | place: USA... | reverse complement strand
CTTTTCAGCGTGGCTGTTTGCTAAGACCTCTGACTATGAGAGGCTGCGCCTCTCTAGGCGCAACACAGCAGTGGCGCACCTAGAAACATGGACTTGACACCATATGGATAAGATGTCATACTGTGCCCGGTGAAATGGGCTGTTGAGATGGCCGACGAATTCAAACCAGAATTCGACGCGCTCGACCAGGATGTCCGCAGAGAGATTCTCGCGTTGGCCCGCGTGCTACAGGAGTTTGGGCCGCAGCTAGGGCGGCCCCGTGTTGACACACTCAACGGCTCCCGCCACGCCAACATGAAGGAATTGCGATTCAGCGCGGCAGATGGCGAATGGCGAGTGGCTTTCGCTTTTGATCCCAGGCGCAAGGCGATTCTACTCGTGGCGGGAGACAAATCCGGCGGGAGCGAAAAGCGCTTCTACCGCGAACTAATGCGGAAGGCCGACGAGCGTTTTGACGCCCATCTTGCCCGGATCGAAAGGGGGACGTAACCATGCCCGTAAACGTGAATGAAATAATTCGGAAACTGAGCCCAGCCGAGCGCAGGAAGGTAGAGGACCGCGCGGCTGAAATAATCGCAGAGGAAATGAGCTTGCGTGACCTCCGAAAGGCCCGCAGGCTCACGCAGGCCCGCGTCGCTAAGAGGCTCGGAATTACCCAGGACAGTGTGTCACGACTCGAAAAACGCAGCGATCTGCTGCTCTCGACGCTACGAAAAACGGTCAAAGCGATGGGCGGCGACGTGCGTATTGTTGCTGAATTCCCGGATCGTGCGCCGGTCGTGGTGTCTGAACTATCCGAGGACGAACCGCCCCGCAAATCGTCTCGGAGACATGCGCACGCTCAGCCTTAAGATTCCCTTCGCTCTCGCCACCGTCAAGGGCAGGCCCGCTTGCGCGGCTCCCTTTGGCCGCTGTGGTCCGCAAAAACTCCGTCAGACTTCAAAATCAACAAGTTATAGTGAGTCTGCGTAACATTGTCGGTCCGAGAATAAGGGGAATACTCAAGGAGTGGGGCTCATTACAACAAGGGTCGCACGCACTCCAGCCTGGGGCCAGGCATGCCTGAACCCACAGGAGGCATTCCGGTGCTGGAAACTTCAGGTCACTGAACTCCGGGCGGTCACCGAGTGGCAGGGAGCTGTGTCCTGGGCGGTCTGCATCACGAATATCGACTGGAGGAAATAGCTGCATGAGGAGCGGGCGAAAACCCAGAACGACGAGGTTTTTGCGGAACACCAGGCTGTCAAGCAAATGTGTCAAGTTGCAATCGTACAAAACACCAAGGGGGGTCTGGCGCGCTACCCCAAGGAATTCGGTCCAACTTCGGTCCAATTCAAGAGGGTGATTGGGCGACCTTTTCGGCTGTAAGCGACACCAGATGCAGCACTTATTTGATTTTTACTGCCTTCTTAACAGCCGAGTGAACAATTTAATCAAATCTTGCCGGAGTTTGCGCTAATCGAGGGAAACCAGCAAGTCGTGATGAAACGGAGCGAGTCGTTTTCTCCTTCTCTTTTTATTTTTTGTTCGCAATTCGCTGCGATTTGCCGCGATTCGTATGACATTTTTACGACAGCGCGGACTTGACTCGTGGAGTTGCAGCAACCATTGTTGAGGGCCACAGGTCAGGTTGCTATACTCTGGACGATGCCGCATGCTGAATGACAGTCCTAAAGAGGGAATTCTATGAGCGTCTCGCTGACTCCAGAGCTGGAACGGTTTCTAAACGAGCAAGTCCGAAGCGGCCGATACTCTTCCAAAGAGGAAGCCGTGGGCAAAGCCGTAGAGCTGCTCAAGGAGATGGAAGAGGCCGAGGGCCGGCTCGAAACACTGCTGCAAGAAGCCGAAGACAGCGGTCCGGCGACCGAGATGACGGCGCAGGATTGGGCGGACATCGAAAACGAAGGCTTAAAGAGGCTCCGGTCCGGCAAGTCCGCCTGATTCCATGGCTCGCGTGATCAAGCGCGTTGCCGCAAAACGAGATCTGACGGACCATTTCGTATTTCTGGGAGACAATGCCAGCGTGGACGTGGCGCGCCGTTTTCTTCACGCCTGCTTTTCGTTCTCTTCTTGCAGCGTGCGGAGCTCACGCCAGCGGGGGTACCGGTCTACTTTGGCGGGATCGAGCAAATCCGGGTGCGCCTACTTTAAGTCTTGCCTATCCGCAAACCGTGCACAATCCGTCTAGCAACCGGAAGACAGATACCGGACTTTGCCGTGAAACTACAACGACGAATGTGACGGGCTCGCGTTTCATCGGGGAACATTGATAGCGCTATTGCCTCACGGCGCTCGTTGCTGCGAGCGCAAGCAGTGGGAGACATCATCATTTCAGAGGTTGGCTCGAAAGTTTGTCAACCCAAACTGGCTCCTCGGGTTCCGGTTCGATCGGCTTCCCCCGCGCGAGTCCCCAACGATGAATCCAGGAGAGCCCCTTGCGGCCGACGTATGTGTCTGGCGTACGGTAGCATTTGTCGTTCATAGCCTGCTCCAAGCTGACGAAGGTGTACCCTCGTTCTCTGAGCCAGAGAGATCCACTGGAAACGCCTTTATCCACAGGCGACAGCACCTTTCTCTCTTTTATCCCTTCTCCCTCTACGATCCTGTAAATTGCATCGGACGCGGTGTTCTGAAATGTCTCGGTCTTTCCGTTCGGCCGTCGGATTTCTGCCGATTCCATTTTGGTGGCCGTGCCAAGTCCGAAATGTTGGCGAAACTCGTTCTGCGACAAATAGCTGCCGCCGGCTCGAACCTCGCTGAACTGACGGACGCCCGGTGCAAGAACGGTTACGCGGGCACCGATTGCGGCGCGATGGCTCTTAGTCCCCGATGAGTCTAAGCAGCACGCGCATCAGCCGGTTTCAATTTGAGACACAGCGGCCTCGTAGGAATTCTGGACACATGGTCGGGCAACCCGACTTGATCGGCTCAGGCTGATGGCACGGGCTCCATACACATCGCTGCGTGCCAGAAAATACTTGACAAACTCTGGCGTGGAACCTAAAAGGAAACCCGATCCAGCAAAATCTCGCGGAGGACCTGCTCCATGACGCAGCCACGCGCGTTTTCGAAAGTGCGATCACTAGCCTGTCTCGCCTTGTTGCTGCTTTTCGTTTCCGGCAGCGGTGCGCAGCAAGGAACCAGCGGCTCGATCGAGGGAACCATCACCGACCAGCAGGGCGGGGCAATCGCCAATGCCAAGTTGACGGCAGTCAACGCAGCGACTGGGCTAACGCTGCAAGCCTCGAGCGACGATAACGGGTTGTTTCATTTTCTTGCGGTTCCGGTGGGGACTTACCTGGTCACTGTGGAACACAGCGGCTTTGCCAAGTACTCCGCCGACGTCACCGTCGATGTCGCGGCGCGCATCAACTTGCCGGTGCAAATGGCCGTCGGTTCACAGGCCGAAGCTGTTACCGTATCGGCCGCACCGCCGGTTCTTGAGACCACGCGTTCCTCTGTTCAATCGGTTGTGAATGACCTCGCCGTAGCCGACCTGCCGACGCTCGGCCGCAATTTCATCAATTTCACGCTCCTCACGCCTGGCGTAACCACAGATGTTCGTACCGGCGACATCAGCTTTGCCGGGCAGCGCGGCACACTCAACTCGCTCATCGTAGATGGTTCAGACAACAACAACACGTTCTTCGCGCAAACGCTGGGACGAACTGGCTCCGGTCGCGGTCCTTATCAATTTAGCCAGGACTCCGTGCAGGAATTCCAGGTGAACTCCAACAGCTATTCAGCCGAGTATGGAAACGCCGCCGGAGCCGTGATTAACGTCGTCACTAAATCAGGAACAAACGATTTCCATGGTACGGCCTTTGAGTTCTACCGCGATCGCTCGATGAATGCCTTTGATCCGATCGCTAAAGCCCTGAACAGACCCAAGCAGCCCTACCACTTCAACCAGTTTGGCGGCGATATCGGGGGCCCGATTAAAAAAGACAGGCTGTTTTTCTTCTTTGATTATGACGGCCAGCGCAACACCCTGCAGAATCTCGTTTTTGTGCCCCCAGCCTGCACTGGTGCGCTCGACGCCAACCAGGCCGCTGCCTGCAATTACCTGCTCGCGCTCGCCGCTTCTTGGCTTCAGACTTTCAATCAGGACGTCTATCTAGGCAAAGCCGACTGGCACATCTCCTCCAAAGAGCTTTTGTCGGTGCGCGTTAATAGCCAACGCTTTAATGGCGCTAACCTGGAATTCAGCGGACCGACGGTTTCGAACGAGCATACTGGCGCCTCGAACGTGATCACCGACACGATCTCCGGCCAGCTTACCTCGACTCTTTCACAGCGCTTCGTCAACGAGTTCCGCGGGGCTTACGTGCGCGACAATGAGCCCGGGCAGGCCAACAGCATCAATCCCGAAGCGTTCGTCCGCCAGGGCGGCAATACTCAGCTGACCATTGGCCGGAATTCTTTCAGTCCGCGCTTCACCAACATTAAACGCGGCCAGTTCGCTGATATCCTGGCCTGGGTCAGCGGCCGCCACACCATCAAGTTCGGCGGCTCAGTAATGTTGGACCGCATCGCCAATTTCTTTCCCGGCAATCTCTCGGGCACCTACACATTCAACAGCCTGGAAGGTTTCGGGTGCAGCCTGAATGCGGGAGGTTCGTCTTGTTTTACGGGCCCCGACGCCGCCGACACATTTACCCAGGCCTTCGCAGGCACCGGCACCTCCGGCCCAACTACCAATCCTAAGCTCAACGAATTCTCCGCGTTCGTTCAGGACGAGTGGCGCGTCACGTCGAATTTCACTCTAAACCCAGGCTTGCGTTATGACCGTGAGGGGCTAGCCCAGCCTGACGTGCTCAACCCAACTGCGCAGGCGGCCGGGATTCTCACCAACCGGATTAATGGGGATAACGATAACTTCGGCCCGCGACTGGGCTTTGCCTGGAACCCCACTCAGTTCAACCACCGCGCCGTCGTTCGCGGTGGTTTTGGGGTCTATTTCGGACGCACGCCGTCCATTCTGGTAGGCACGGCACACTCAAACAACGGCCTGCAGATTAAGACTCTCACGTTCGTCGGCGCTGCTATACCGGCCAATTATCCGAATACCGTGTGCGGCAGCCCCAGCGCCAACCCGAGTTGCGCCGCTCCAGCGCCCGGGCCCGGCATACCGACACCGCCGCCGCCAACGATTTTTGTGTTCAACCCCAATTACGTCCAGCCTTACACCGAACAGGGCAACTTAGGCCTTGAGTGGCAGGTCAGTAAGGATTCAAGCGTCACGGTATCGTACCTCGGCGTTCGCGGTGTGCACCTCCAGCGCACCCGAGACATCAATCTGGCCGGCGAAATTCCCACGACCATCCGCATTGCCGGCAGCACGACGCCGCTTACTTTCGAGCGATTTCCCAGCCCCGTCGGCGGGGCATGTCCTGCAGGCCTTTTCATCATCCCCTCGAGCACGACCTGCCGCCCGAATGGTAATTTTCAGCGGATTGAAGAGGTCGAGAGCAATGGCAATTCGCTCTATCACGGACTGATTTTGCAGTTCAACAAACGTTTCGCGAAGAACTACCAACTGCTGGCGAGCTATACCTATGGCAAGGTGATTGACGACAGGCCGGACGGAACCTCCGTGGTGCCCTTCAACTCCACGGACGACCCCAAAATGGTGGAAGATCCTCTCAATGTTCGCGCCGACCGCGGCCCAGGCGTGACCGACCAGCGTCATCGCTTTGTTTTGAGCGGTGTTTGGACATTGAATTATGCGCAACGCTCGCGAGCTGCGGAGCGCCTAATCCTGGGCGGGTGGGAACTGAGCGGAATTTTGACCGCGCAGTCCGGCCAGCCCTACTCCGCGCTGGTGAGTTCTGACCTGAACAATGATTCAAACCGTTTCACCGATCGCGTGCCGGGCGTCGGGCGCGACACTCTTTACTTGCCGCGGACCGTTTCACTCGATCCTCGCGTGACCAAGAATATTCAGCTTCGTGAGCGCCTCAAGCTGCAGTTGATAGGCGAGGCCTTTAACATTTTCAATCACACGAACATCAATGGCGTCAACGCCACACAATTCATCCTCTCATCCAGCGCTGCGGCCTGCGGTATCGCTGGCACGCCTTGTCTGCTGCCAAACACTTCCGGCACATCAGCGTTCCAGTTCCCAACCTCTGACGTCACGCCGCGTATCGTCCAGTTAGCGGCCAAGTTTTTGTTCTAAATTATTCCCAACGACCTCACCAACAATCTCTTGCCTCTGGCGATGACCAAGCAAACCAACAACACCACAGGCGTGGATATCTGGGCAATAACGAACCAGATCTGTGCCTACGGGAGCTCTCCGCAGGGTCGAACCACAAGCATCGGCGTATTCTTCCGTGCGTCTTTGCCGAATCTGTCGCCTCCTCAGGGGATGAATTGCACGATCGCCGGATACGTCGTGCAACCGTAGATCGTAACTGCCGGCGAATTTCCCTGGAACGGCCACCACGCTGCTCTGCGCCTTTGTCTTCCCGGTCCTGAGGCGCGGGCTGGCGCACGGAGCAGCCAGGTTGCCTGCTGTTTTGGCGGCTCACTCCACGACGTTTTTCAGCCTAGTCGCTCCTATTTTGCCTTGGGGACAAGCTCCGCATCGACACCGATATGCCCGCTTGAGAGCTTAAACTTTTTCTTCCAGACAATGAATCCACTCTTCTCGATTGCGATCCGGTGATCTCCCGGTCTTAGGAGAATCGTTGAAGGAGTACGGCCGAAGAAATGTTCATCGATGTAGAGGTCTGCTCCAGTTGGAGTAGAGGAAACGTCGATCAAAGCACCCTCCGTGGTACCCATGGAAGACGCAGAATCATCGGCCTTCAGTATAAGTGTTGGAGTACTGGCAATCGCTCCCGGTGCTTGTGTAGGTGGCGCTTTCGGTTCAGCCTGATTTGGCGTTTTGCCGGCTTCCCCTAGGCAATCCGCTCTGGCTTGTTTCAAATCCCCGGATGTGTAATGTGACTCTAGGACAATGACTTTGGCGCCCCGGTCCTGCAAATTGCGCACATCGTCATCGGTCATTCTGCCATGGGAAGGGAATCCTTCAGGTAGTTTGCCTTCAATATATCGAAACTGTTTTCCGCGTATGCCGAAGGAGTACAAGTCGCTCGTAACCTGATCGACGCGTCCCATACGCTTCAAGATCACGCAACTTGCTTAAGACGCGTGACCAGCATCAGCCTGCGGAATTGCGGCTTCGGATTGGGCGTGGGACTTCGTGGCCAGCAGAAATACAGTAAACGCTGTCCTGACCATAAGACGCTTCATAGTGCCTCTCTTTGAGGGCGAGGTTTTTGCGCCGGACTCCTAGATCTGGAATCCAAGATGAGGCTCGCAGGCTGAGTGGAAAGAGCCGAAGAGGTTCTGTGCAACACCTTATCCGCCAAACCTAGAAGCTGTCAACGCCGATAATGTCGTGTGTGTGAATGATGCACTGGCGAATCGACCGGCAATCCGTAATAAGTCTTACCCCATAGGTGACGCGATGCGGTAGCTCGCTGGAGGAGCAGGAGGAGAAGTCATCCAGTCGATATACAAAAGCTAGTCGTCGCAGCCATGTTCTTCGTGCTGTTCTCATTGGTCTACGTGTCAATGGCAAGCGCATGGCTTCTAAGCGCCATGACCACGAAGATACTGAAAGCGATTGAATTAGCATCCAAATCCTAGCGGGAACAATCGCATGACTCCCGACCGTGCCGCGAGAAGCCGTCGCCTTTCAAGCGACGGAGTGATCACCAAAAATTTCCTCAACCCCAAAGAAATCCACAGGTTGAGCCCGAAAGTTATGTGGATCTCCCGGTGCCTCCCTGCTGTAGAATCCGACCTGACTTGGGAAAGCCCGACCAGAGCGAGATGCCTGACATACGAAAACACCAACCGCCAAGCAGGCCTCATTCGATCGCGGCTGGAACGAAGCCTGGCGCTGTGCAGCAGTGGGCCGTATGGGCAGAAGAAGTGGAGCGGTTGCTTGAGCAGGGAAAATCCAAGCCTGCGGTTGAGCTGGCGAAGGTAGCCCACAAGCACACGGCCTCTGCGGCCTCGGAAGCCCTCTTGGTGAAGGCCTATGCTGCGAGGATCCGTGCACTCGTCCAGGCCGGCCTAAATGAAGAAGCCAAAGCCCTGCTTGCGCTCGTGGGGCAACGGTATTCCCGGTTCAAGGAAGCACTCGCGGGAATCGGGTTCATTCTTCATGCGGGCACCTCGCTCGATGATTTCCTGCGGCCCTTCGCGGACCCGGATCTCCCACAGGACAGGCGCGCCGAGATCGAGACGGTGATCCGACGCGAGCTGACCGATCTGGGGCCTCTAGCGCAATCTGCGGTGCTGCCGGCCACCCATCCGCTTCGCTTGGCTGCGACCAAACTCGAGCAAGCCTTCCGGGCAGTCACCACTGGGCCGGTGTCGGATGACGCCCTCTCCCTTACAGAAATCTCTCACCAGAGTCCCCTTGCTCCGTGGAAGTCGCTGGTGCGCGCCATCGCCAGTTTCTACCGCGGTGACGATCGTGCGTGCGAACGGTGGCTCGAACAGGTTGCAGCCGATTCGGCTCCCGCGCGCCTCGTGCCTGCCTTGAGCGTCATGCTCGCAAAGCCGAGCAAGCAACCGCTCAAACCGGCCGCAATCAGGCTGACAACACAAATCGTCGGAGAAGCATCTTCGGTTCGCGCATCGCTCGAGGCGCTTGACCGCGCCTTCGTCGGCGGGAAACCGAAACGCATCGCGCGTCATATCGAGAAGGCCGTGGCGGCTGTAAAGACGAGCTGCCCGGACCTCGTCGAGAGACTGAAACAACACATTGCCGTTCGGGCTTATGTGTCGGATCGCCGCGCCTTGGCGGCGATTCCGGATGGCTATCGGAAAGACGCACACTTTTGGCACCTCCTGGCGCGACTGACCGAACTTTTGGAGCGGGATTTCACCCTTGAGGCGTGCAGTCTCTGGGAGCAATTTCGCAAACACGCCGTTGCGCAAGGTTTATTTGCTGAGGACGGACCGGAGATCGCGGCCCTCTACCTGCACATGGCGGAAATTCTCGAACAGTCGTCGCCGGAGGAGTTGGCTCGCGAGCGCCCTGCCTTCGAGGACCGATTCCCTGGTTATCTTAAGTATTACTCCGACCAACCGGCGGACATTCGGCGAGCTGGGGCACGGCAGGATCCGGAGGCTTGCTATTTCCTCTACCCCGAGTTGCTTTACGCGCGCGCCTGCGCCATCGACCCCGATCCGGAGATCTTTCGTCAGTGGCTCCATTGGGCGCGGCGAAGCGAGGATTGGCACGTGTCCGACCGGGCCGCCCAGAGTTGGCGGCGAGCGCTCCCTAAAGACGGTCGGCCGCTCTTGCACCTGATGGAGTCGGCGGAGAAACGGGGCGCGCTCAAGAAGGCGCTTGGCTATCTGGAGGAAGCGGAGGCCCTCGATCGGCTCAATCCTGAGGTTCGACGGGCGCGCTTGCGTTTGCTGACCGCCAACGCCGTGCGTCATTTGAGCCAGAACAAGGTGCACCTCGTCGAGCTGGACGCGGCTGCCCTGGAAGCCTTGCCGCAGGCCGGGGAGGTCAATCGTCCTGCCTTTCCGGCGGCACTACGCTGGGCCTCCGGAGTGCTCCACAACAACCGGCAGGAAGCCTTGCACTATTCCGCCCAGGTGGCAGCATTACTTGAAAGCCGAGCCGCAGCGACGGTGACGCTCGCGAACCTCGCCGACATGGCTGGATTCCGGTCGGCGGCCAACGGCTTTCTCGGCAGTGACATCTCGGGAGAGAAGATCGCCGAGGCGGTGGCGCGCGCCTGCGCCCTTGGCGAGGACCTTGGACTGAAGTTTGTAGTTCCTTCGGAGTGGGACGAGAAAATTCTCGATGAACTTCGGGAGAGGCGCCTGGAGGTGGGCACCCGGCAGCTTTGTCTGTTGGCCGAGGCCGCCCTGCGTGCCGGTCGTCGGGAATTGGCGTTCGCCGCCTGTGGAGCAGGATTAGCGAAGGGTGGGCCAACCGAGGCGCGGTTCTTGCTGTTGCGTGGGCAGGCCCTGCCTGAGTGGGAATTCTCTCGGCGCGACGAGTGCTTTATAGCCGCCGCCGAACTGGCGCGCCGCCAACGGGATATGGACCTGGCGGAGGAGGCCGTAGAGCTCCTGCGGACTTACAGCCGCCAAGGTTCCACCTTCCTCAGATGGGCCGCTCACCGCGAGCCACGTTCCTTTTCGATGAGCAGCGAGGAAGTGCAGAAAATTCTGGAGCGGGAAAGGAAAGCGAGCAAGTTGCCCGTTCTCAGCCCTGACAAGCCCGCTCCGGACTATGGTTCTGGCCGCTGGAACGAAGAAATCGAAGAAGAGAATGAAGAAGAGAATGAAGAAGAGGAAGACGATTCCTTCGCTGCTATGAACTTCAAGGAGCTGACCCAATTTCTATTTGAACTCGCAAAGCGAATTGTTGGGCCGCGCGATCCGGATGGCACACCGGGGAAGAGACACCGTCCGTCATCGCGAGGACCGCGGAGTCTGTTTTGAGCCGAGAACGGCGAGGCACGCTCGCTCCAGGGGATGACCCGCGCGAAATCCTGGAGTTGGAGCCGAACGCGACTGATGAAGATATCCGTGCGGCCTATCTGCAGAAGGTCAAAGAACACCCTCCGGAGCGCTCTCCTGAGGCGTTCGAACGCATTCGCGACGCTTACGAGCTCTTGCGCGATCCGCGCCGACGGGCCCTCTGCTTCTTGCTCTCGGTCGATGCCATGGGGCCCCTAGTTTCGCTTGTGGCCGACCGAGTGGGGAAGAGGCAATTTGTAGGACCCGGCCCGTGGCTGGACGTGTTGCGCGAAAAATGAACGAACATGCGTCGAGATCGCAAACAAATTTTGCTGAGCTTCGAGGCTTGGCTCGATAGGGTGCTAGCCGAAGAAGAGCCTCCCGAAGGGCTCCCGAGCGAGATCCTCGCTCGGCTGTCGACGGAGTCTCCTCATTCGACCGAGGGCTCGTGCGACCTTTACTCCATGTGGTCGCAGATGACCGCATTAGTCCAAGAGGTGAAGCTGCAAGGCCGCAGCTTCAAGCAATTGAGCGATGCCGTCGCTCCGGTGGCAGATCTGGCGCCGCGGCTGGTCGAAATGGAACGTGAGGCTCAAACCAAGGCCCGGCGCGAAGTCCTCGAGATGTTTCTGGACCTTCGCGATCGAATGGTCCGGGGACTGGAGACGGCGCGCAAAAGCCTCGTTCGTCTTGAGGGGTTGTCGCCACGGGGGTGGAGACGCAAGATGCTGGACTGGGAAAGCCTCCGCGAGACTGCGCGGGAAACGGCCGTCGCACTTGAAAAGGGCTATGCGCTGAGTCTGGATCGTCTCGACGAGGTTCTCCACCAGTTGGAGGTAACCGAGATCCCTTGTCAGGGGCGACCGTTCGACCCCAGGTATATGCAGGCAGTGGACTTGGAGGAGACTAACCAAGTTCCCGAAGGCACGGTGGTGGAGGTCTATCGCGTTGGCTACGAATGGAAGGGTCAGACCTTTCGTCTGGCCCAAGTCAAGGTCTCCCGGTCCGCGGCTGGCCCGGCCGCCGGGGAGCAAGAGTCCGGCAACGCAAGCCGCGAACACGATGCTCGACGCCCGGCTCGGTTGATGTGAGTGATCTTAGCAGACTTGCTTTTCTGACTTCTAATGCAAGGAGGCCGCGGCTCGGGTGGCCATGTTTTGAGGCACGGCTAGCCGACGCGCAGGAAACCGATGATTGACTTCGTCGTAGGCATCGATTTGGGAACCACAAACTCGGAGATCGCGGCGTATGTTGGCGATCGTGTGCGGATCCTCGGGAGCGGAACAAAAATGCTCCCCTCCTGCGTGGGGTTCTCGCCAACCGGGGAACTTTTGGTAGGGCAAGCGGCGCGCAACCAGCAAATCCTCTATCCAGAGCGCACCGTGCGCAGCGTCAAGCGCCGGATGGGAATGCAGGAAGCCGTGCCCCTTGGCGATAAGACTTTTACGCCGCAGGAGATTTCCGCCTTGATCCTGCGCGAACTGGTTCAGTGGGCTCGCAGTGAACTCGGCCAGCCAGTTGAGAAGGCGGTGATCACCGTGCCCGCGTATTTCTCCGACGCCCAGCGCACGGCCACCCGCGAGGCGGGAATGTTGGCGGGCTTGGAGGTGGTTCGCATCCTCAATGAGCCGACCGCGGCAAGCTTGGCTTACGGCTTCGGCGACGCTTCGCGTCACACCGCGATGATCTACGACCTGGGCGGCGGCACGTTTGATGTGTCCGTTGTTATTGTGGAAGGCGAAGTAACAGAAGTTCTCGCAAGCCACGGCAACAATCACCTGGGCGGAGATGACTTCGACGACTTGTTGCTCGAGCGTCTGGAACAGGAATTCGAACGGCTGTATGGCATTGATCTGCGTCACGGCCATGCGGCCGCCCACGCCCGGTTGTGGTGGGCGGCGGAAGAGGCCAAAAAGAAGCTCAGCTTCGAGCCTTATGTGAGCGTGCGCGAAGAAAACCTGGTGATCCAAAACGGCAAGGCTCTGCACCTGGATCTCGAGCTCTCCCGCACCGAGTACGAGGAAATGATCTTGCGCCTGGTAGAATCCACGCTCGATAGCGTTTCGAAAACCCTCGCCGACGCCGGCAAGGGCGCTTCGGACCTCGATGCGATTTTGCTTGTGGGCGGCTCGACCCGCACGCCGCTGATCTCACGGCTGCTCCGGGAGCGCTCCGGCCTCGAGCCCCGCCAGGACGTGCATCCGGACCTGTGCGTCGCGCTGGGTGCCGGGGTGCTGGCCTCCCGCCTCGCCGGTCACGAAGTGGAGCGAGTGCTAGTGGATGTATCGCCCTATTCTTTCGGTCCTTCCTACCTGGGAGACCGGGGCGGTGTCCTCTATCCGCATTGCTACCGTCCGATCATTCATCGCAACACGCCGTTGCCTATTACGCGCACGGAGTCCTATTGGACAGCGGCACCCTATCAGAAGGTAGTGCAGCTCGAGATCTATCAGGGAGAGGATGAAGACGCACTGAAAAACATCCTGGTAGGCGATTTCCGCGTCGAAGGTCTGCAGCCCACCGAAGAACCCAATGAAGTGCTTTGCCGGATGAGCCTGGATGTTGATGGCATCCTGCACGTCACAGCCACCGAAAAGCAGACCGGGAAATCTAAACATATCACCGTCGCCAATGCCCTCCAGACCAAGACCGCAGGCGAAATCGAAGCGGCGCGGCAGCGCTTGAAAATGCTATATTCCCGGCGTGCCCAAAGCTTCGATGACTCCTTCGAGACACGCGAGGGCGAAGTCGCTTCGGCTCCCGACCTACGGGCTGAGGTTGAAGGCGAATCTGTGGCGAGCGCGTCCGCACCGAGCGAGATTCTCTTGCGCCGGCCCGGTATGGAAGCCGTGAGTGATGCCAGAAGACTGATCGAACGGTCTCGCCGCCTGCTCGAAAAGATGCATCCCGATGACAAGGAGGAAGCGATCGGCTTGCATGAGAGCATCGAAACGGCCATCGATGCCGGAGATCCGGCGACGCTGGAAAAAGCGATAAAGGACCTGGGGGAGCTTCTCTTTTTTGTGGAGGGTCAGTGACCGAAGCCCTCACGCCACGGTGCTGCCCCGTTTGCCAGGCGCGTTTTCGAGGCCAAAGCATCTGCTCGCGTTGCGGCGCGGACCTGAAGCCGGTGATGTTTCTCATCGCCGTGGCTTACCGATGTCGCGCCGCCGCGCGGCAAGCCCTGCTCGCCGGAAAGTTCAAGCAGGCCGAAACCCTGGCCTCCCAAGCGCAAGCTGCCTGTTCGACACCCCTCGGAAGCGACTTGCTGCTTCTCAGCCGGTGGCTGGTTTCGCTCGGCTCCGAGCGCCATCAGCGCTCGCGCCGCAGGGTCAAGGAGCACCGGCCTGTCCGCCAGGGCTCCGCGAACCTGGTCAAGCTTCATCGTCAGATACTGCGCGCCGTCGACAGGCTGGAAAGTACCCTGCGGCGGCTGCCGGCTCCGTCGCCAAGGAAAAAGAGGAGCAGGAGGATGGCGGGACGCATCAAAGCGCGATCAAGAGTTTGACGATGTTGAGGGGCGCACCGCGCCGATTCTGCGACTGCCGCTAGTAAGCAAAACCAACGCGCGGCGCCACATCGCCATATTGGGTGGACTTCCCTCCCGTTCGCGACGTGCCGTTCACCCCCGCGTAGACCAGGGTGGCGCGCATTCTGGATATATCGAGGCTGTTCCGGCGTCCCCCGGTTGGCTGCTGAGCGCCTCGCCGGGGGCAGCCCGGAGGTCTTTTCATCCAATGTCGTTAGGCACAAATCCCATGGCACGGACTACACCGCGGGCGATTTCCCTCAAAGTGCTTTCGCTGAGCCTCCTGAGAGCGCCTCTGGATGGCTGAAGAGTCTGCTTCCGAATCGTCGAAATGGTTTCTGCTTGGAGGTCGCAGGCCTCGGCAAGCCCGGTTTCACCGGGTTGTAATCGGATGTGTGTCGGCGACTCTCTCAGCGTCGTGGAAAGGGGCACGGCCAGCACGGTCTCCGCCCTAGGGTGCTGGTTTCTAGCGTCCATGGAAACAATCACAACCGGACGAGGATTTTTTTCTGGGGGATCTGAGGGAAACTTGACAAACCAGATTTCGCCCCGCTTAGGCTGCGGCAGCGGCGTCGCTTGACTCGGCATTGTGGTTATGGCTCGGCTCTAGCCAGCTCGCTCTCCGCAAACTCACCCCAGGCGGCCTCTTCGCGCCGTTCTTGTTCCGAGAGCGAATCATAATAGGCTAGTATTTGAGCGTTGAGTCGCGCCGCCTCAGAAGTCTGTCTTGAGACTGCGATGATCTGTTCCACGCATGCGCTGACCGATGACGCTTTTGCCTTCGCGCAGCTTTTCAAGAACCTGACCGTTCCCCTTTCGAGGGACAGCGTAAGGCGCTCCTTACGTCCAGCTTTCTGGCGTGCCTGGGCCATGTTCGACTCCGTATGAGGAATCTCATACTCTCTCATACGATCATCATACTATATTTACCAGGCATTGCAATACTCATGCACACTCATACTCCTCTGCCGGCCGACCCAACAGTAGTCCAGAACATGCCTCTTCCACTGCACTCCGCCCTCTTCGCTCGTACCAATAGACTCCGAGCGGCTCGTTGGCGCTCGGATCACGGTCGTGCGCATAGTAGCGTTTGCCCGTGATCAATTCACGCCGTCCATCGCCATTCAAATGCGCCAAGGTCACAGCGTCTGCCTGCGACCAGCTATTATCAATCAAACGCTTCGTCCACACGCCATTCCCCCGGGCATCCTTTTTCTGCATACCAGAAGATGGCGTGGTCGTGAGCCAGGCTAGCGATCAAATCGGGCAACCCACTAAAATTCCCGCCCGCGCGTGTTCATCTGCCGAGATCCATGTGCCAGTCAGACGCGGATAAGAATCAGGCGAAGGAAAGATTCAGGTGATGTCCTGAATCAAAATTAGGGATTGGCTTGGATTGGCGCGAAGCCAAGCTTGTGTCATTTGGATTAGGCGTTCGTCGAACTACTGTCCCGTAAGACTTCACCACTTCCTGGAGCTTGCTTATGCGCCTACAGAGGACAAATACGCTCTTTCCACACACCGCAGCCAGGACCGGCAGACTCGCTTTTTTCGTCGCAGCCGCTCTGTGTCTTTGTGGGTCCATCAAGGCGTCAGCGCAGGAGGCTCGTGCGAAGCTCGGTGGCCGGGTTACCGACCCGCAGGGCTACGTCGTCCCAAACGCAATCGTGACCGTGACCTCCAACGACACGGGCGTAAGGTACCAGACGCAGACCAATACCCAAGGGAACTGGATCGTTGAATTCTTACTGCCGGGTCCTTACCGCTTCACCGTGAAGGCGCCTGGGTTCAGAACCGCCCAGCGCGGCGGCGTCACGCTGCAAACGGCAGACGACAAAGAGATTGATGTCCAACTCGAAGTCGGCGCCGCGACAGAGAGTGTCGAAGTCAGTTCGGGAACGCCACTCATTGATACCACCTCTGCCACATCCGGCACGGTCATCACTTCCGAGGAATTGAATGAACTGCCGACAAGTTCGCACGTGGTCACGCTGTTCGCGACACTGTCTCCCGGTCTGGTCGCCCAATACCAGAACAAC
>Ga0066692_10000281_pt1 | contig 16084 bp, 12 predicted proteins | sample GraSoiAngelo_141_FD_66456 | JGI IMG/M metagenome (GOLD analysis project Ga0066692, IMG submission 66456) | Grasslands soil microbial communities from the Angelo Coastal Reserve, California, USA - 14_0929_12_40cm | ecosystem: Environmental > Terrestrial > Soil > Grasslands | place: USA... | reverse complement strand
CTGAAAACCGGCGACGATTACGATGTAATCCTCCGACAGCATCTCGTGAATCTGCTTCGGACTGATATTCGCGATGCGCGCCTTGGTGTGATGGTGGTCGGTTAAGATTCCTGCCTGAGCACCAGTCACCGAGATAGCTGTTCCACCGAGTGCGTTCACGGCCATTGCAGTCAAGGCGCTGGCAGCACCTTCACCTGTGGCAAGCAAGATATCGAGCTCGCGTTCTGTCGGCTGTGGCGAGACAGCTTTTGCGAGCTTGAGCAACTGATCGGTTACTCCTGCCATTGCGGAGATGACTGCCACGACCCGACAGCCCTTACGCTGCGTCTCAAGAATTCGGCGGGCCACGTTGCAAATTCGCTCCGGTGTCCCGACGGAGGTGCCGCCATATTTTTGAACGATCAGGCGCATGGCGTGAATAGATTACGGAACAGGATCGAGAAGTTCCAAAACAAACTAAGACTTGGTTTGCATCGCAATGCTTAGGGCGCGCGTCAGCAACTAGAGCCCAACCGCACGTCGCACATCATTCATAGTCGCCGGAACAGATTTTAATTCCTTCATCTGTCCAACGATCACATCGGGATCTTTCAGTCCATGTCCGGTGACGGTGCAAACAATTCGACTCTGTCCGTGGATCTTCTGAAATGAATATGCTGCCTCTTTTGAATCGCAGCATTTAAAAAGCCCCGCAATGGAGGCCGCACTTGCAGGTTCGACAAAAATTCCCTCGTGCTGTGCAAGCCAGGTCTGCGCCGCAAGAATTTCTTGGTCACTAACAACATCAATCGCTCCATGTGATTCGGTGATCGCGGCGCGGGCTTGTTTCCAACTTGCTGGATTGCCGATGCGAATCGCCGACGCCACCGTTTCGGGTTGTTCGACGATGCGATTGTAAAAAATCGGAGCAGCGCCTGCGGCCTGAAAGCCAATCATCGCCGGCAACTTCGTCGACCATCCAAGCGCGTGGTATTCTCGATAGCCGGCCCAGTACGCAGTGATGTTTCCGGCATTGCCTACCGGTAACAGATGGAAATCAGGCGCGTCGCCGAGAACGTCGACAATTTCGAACGCGGCGGTCTTCTGGCCGGCGATCCGATCCGGGTTGATCGAATTTACAATGGCAAGATCGCTGGCCTCGCCGAGCTCACGCACGAGTCGCAGTGCGTCGTCAAAATTGCCATCGATCGCGACGATCTTAGCTCCGTAAGCAAAAGCTTGAAGCAATTTTCCCGTCGCAATTTTTCCCGCAGGCAAAATCACAACGCATGAAATTCCTGCGTGCGCTGCATAGGCCGCCGCTGACGCCGAAGTGTTGCCTGTAGAAGCACAAATCAGCGCAGTCACGCCTCGCTCCATCGCCTTCGATACGGCCAGGGTCATGCCGCGATCCTTAAACGAGCCAGTTGGGTTAACACCTTCATTCTTGACGAAAACCACGCGACCGACGCGTTTGCTCAATTGTTGGCAAAACACCAGCGGCGTATCCCCCTCACCCAGGGAGACAATCGGCATCGATTCAGCAACAGGAAGATATTCGCGGTAATGCTCGATCACACCACGACCAAATTTTGATGTTGTTCTTTCCGTGTGCATTTTCTATTCGAAGCGAATCCGTGTGATTGTCGATGTCTAAGTGCCGTGTAAGATCATGCCGTATGCCTGTGCTGAGCAAGGAAGATAAGCTGCGACTCTTAACCACGATCCTGGAAAGTCGTCACGCAGATCTGCGGGAACAGAACTTGAATCGTCAGGGAAAAGGACATTTTCATGTTTCTGGCATGGGCCACGAGGCGCTTGCGGCGGTCTCGATCCAAACGGAATCAGGCGATTACATCGTACCGTATTATCGCGACCGCGGTCTTGTTCTCGGGCGCGGCATGACAACGCGCCAGCTTGGCCTCGAATATTTTGCAAAGCGCAACACCGGAAGCGGCGGCCGGCAGATGCCATCGCATTACAGCAATGCGGACCTGCATATCTGGAGCGTGCCGACTCCGACCGGTTCGCAGTTACTTCCGGCGTGTGGCATGGCCTGGGGCATTCAGCTCGACGGCAAAAAGAATCTCGTGGTCACCACGGTCGGCGATGCTGCGACACGCCAGGGCGATTTTTTTGAAGCGCTCTGTTTCGCCGCGGAGAAGAAACTTCCCATGCTCTTCCTTGTGGAAGACAACGGGTACGGCATCAGCATGCCGACGCGGAAGAACAATCCGCTCGCGCTCAACGTTCTCCAACCTGACAACTGGCGCCGAATCGAGGGACAAGACGTGCAGCAGGTTTATGACGCAACCGCAGAGGCGTTCGAGAAAATTCGCGCAGGTAGCGGGCCGTTCTTTTTCTGGATCACGATGGAGCGCCTTTCCAGTCACACCAGTTCCGATGATCAGAAACTTTATCGGAGCGCCGAAGAATTGCAGGCACTGGAGAAATCAGACCCCCTCAAGTGCTGGAAAGATCAACTGATCCAGGAAGACGTGATCACTGCTGAGGAATTCGCGAAGCTCGATAATGAGGTTAAAGAGCGCATTCGCCGCGAGTACACGGAGGCGGAAAAAGCCGAGAATCCATCGCCTAACGACTTACTTGGCAACCTTAGCGAATCACCTCCAAAACTTAACAAGGAGATTCTCCCGCCTGGGAAATATCGCATTGGCGATACTGTGAATAAAACATTGCGCGCGGGTCTGGAGGACGATTCGCGACGCATCGTGTTCGGCGAAGACATTGAAGATCCGAAGGGCGGTGTGTTCCGTCTCACACAAAGGCTTTCAACCGAGTTTCCAAAACAGGTGTTCAATTCGCCTCTCGCCGAATCGACGATTCTCGGTGTCGCCTGCGGTCTGGCGGCGTACGGCAAACGCCCCGTTTTCGAACTGCAATTTATTGATTTCATTTATCCGGGGTTCAATCAGCTCGTCACGAACATATCGAATTTGCGCTGGCGATCGTTCGGCAATTGGAAATGCCCGCTGGTGATTTATGCGCCATATGGAGCTTATCTGCCTGGCGGAAGTTTGTGGCACAGCCAGGCGAACGAATCAGCGCTCGCCCATTATCCCGGTCTGAACATTGTAATCCCAAGCTCGCCAGCTGATGCCGCCGGATTGCTATGGACAGCGATGCATGGCGAGGATCCGGTCATGTTTCTGATACCGAAACATCTTCTTTGGGCGGAACACCAATATGGGGAGCCAATCCGCGCTGTTCCCTTGGGTCAGGCGCGCAAGTTACGCGATGGCTCCGATGTCACGCTGGTTGCTTGGGGCAACACCGTCGAAAAATCACTAGAGGCTTTAGACAAAATCGACAATGGGATCAGCGTCGAGCTGATTGATCTGCGTTCCATCGTTCCGTGGGACAAATCGGCAATCGAGGAATCCGTTCGCAAGACTCGCCGACTGGTCGTGGTTCAGGAGGACACCGAAAATTGCAGTGTCGGGCACATGTTGATTTCTCACATCGCGAGCGCACCCGAGCTATGGAACGAAATGATCAGCCCGCCGGTTCTTGTGAGTAAGGCAAACGTCATGATCGGTTACAACCCGATTTATGAGTACGCGGCGTTACCAGACGTCGAGCGGATTGTCTCCGCAATTCAGCGCTCGGTTGCGACAAAACAGGAACGCGCAGTGGCCGCGGGCGTTGATCGCGGCACCCCGATTGCAGAGCCAGTGCTGGTGGCCCCGAGGTCAGTGCCTGCGGCTACAGCGGAAACTGGCAAGCAGCGCATACAAAGCATCACCGTCCCAGTCATGGGCGAAGGGATTCGCAATGCAAAAGTCGTTTCGCTTTTGAAAAATCCCGGCGACACCATCGCGCTCGATGATGACCTCTGCGAAGTGGAGACCGATAAAGCCGTTTATCCCATTCAGTCGTCCTTTGCCGGCGCGATGGGTGAATGGAAAACAAAGGTAGGCGACACGGTCGAGATCGGCCAGGAGCTTGGTACGATCGTGACGGCCGAGCCATCGCTAGCTGACCAGTTTCAGGAGACAGCAAAAGAATCGGCGGGCGACGCTGTAGCCGCGGGCGCTGACCGCGGCTATCCAGTGTCTAGGCGCGAGATCAGCCAGCTGGGCTCGACGACCCCGGCTACACCAATCGAACCAGCGCTTTCGCCAACGATCATACGCAAGCTCATTCACGTGATCCCTGCCAACTTGCAGATCGATGCGCGATGGAACGCAATTCGCAACGCGCGCGATGCAGCCAAAAGAAAAAATGGAAAACATGCCCCTTCTCCTTCCGTGATGATCGCGTGGGCAGTGGTGCGAGCCATGGAAAAACATCCACCCTTCCGTCGCCTCATTTTGGAAGACGAGCGTATCGTTGAGAACGAAAATTTCGATCTGGGCATTGCGGTAGCGATGGAAGGCGATCGCCTGGCAACAGCGGTGATCGTTGATGCGAACAAGAAGACCTGGCCGGAATTCGTCAAGACTTACAACGAAACAGTCGATGCTACTCGCAGCGGCCGCGTCGACGCGATGAACGCCCCGGTTGTGATAACCAGTCTGGGCGCATTCGGGGTCAAAGCAGGTGCGCCTATTGTTGTGCCGCCCTCAGTCGGCACGCTTTTCGTAGGCACCGCGCATCGCGAGTTAATTCCTAACGGGAAGAAAAATGAAAGTGCGGAAGTCACCACACTTTCGCTCACGTTCGATCATCGCGTCGTAAACGGCGCCGGCGCAGCCAGCTTCGCAAACGAGATAAAAAAGCAAATTGAAGGATTTAAAATTCCGACCGCAGAGAAACAGGCAGTTTCCGCTTAACTGACGCTTAGGACGATTGCGGCTAAACCCGCTACCCTAAAAACCCGGGAACCTTCGCAACCCCATCCAATCGGCGGGTGCGCTTCGTAGCATTAGTACGGCCAATTTCGCGTGGCCGAATCAATCAATAAACGGGAGGTAAATCTTATGGCACGAAAACTCGATGGGAAAAAGGTGGCCATTCTTGTAGCGGATGGCTTTGAACAAGTGGAAATGACAAAACCTCGTGAGGCGCTGGATGAAGCAGGTGCACAAACGGGGTTCTTTCTCTTAAGCCCGGCAAAATCCAAGGGATGAATCATGCGGACAAGGGCGACAAATTCGATGTGGATCTCGCAGTTAAAGATGCGAGACCGAACGAGTTTGACGCGCTCATGATTGCGGGCGGTTTGTTCAATCCGGATGCGCTCCGTTCAGATCAAAACGCACTTGGGTTTGCGCAGCATTTTTTCCGGGAGCACAAACCGGTGGCGGTCATATGTCATGGACCACAAGTCCTGATCAGCGCGGATCTTGTTCGCGGCAGAAAGATGACTTCGTGGCCAGCAATTCAGGTCGACATGCGCAACGCAGGCGCAAAGTGGATCGATGAGGAAGTCGTTGTGGACAACGGACTCGTTTCCAGTCGCAAACCGGACGACATCCGGCATTTAATAGAAAGATGATCGAAGAATTTGCCGAAGGCCGACACGCAGCAGCCGCTGCAGCGTAACTTTAGGGCGTCCTGTCAGACGCCAGATCGAAGTAGCCAAAGTTGTAGGGCGTCTGTGCCAGACGCCAATCAGGCATTGGCGTTTCACAGAAACGCCCTACAATTTTCTGCGCTCATCCGCGTTATGACCACTGCCAATAAGATCACCGTCGTCCGGATTTTGATGATCCCGGTTTTTGTGACGATGGCGATCTATTATGGCGAGAGCATCCACCATGGCACGCCGCTTGAGTGGCTGCGTTATACTGCAATTGCCATTTTCGTGATCGCTGCCGTCAGTGATGGTTTGGACGGCTACGTTGCGCGCCATTATAACCAGAGAAGCTCGCTGGGAGTCATTCTCGATCCGCTCGCCGATAAGGGCCTGCTTTTGAGCGGCATAATTACGCTAAGCATCAGCAACTGGAGCGACATTGATCCTGATTATGGAAGGTTCCCGGCGTGGTTTCCCGTTCTCGTCATCTCGCGTGACGCCGTCATCCTGGTGGGCGCAATCGTCCTTTATTTGCTCAATGGCAAGGTTCAGGTGAAACCAAATTGGACCGGAAAAGTGGCGACCGTCTTGCAGATGATCGCGATTGGATGGGTGATGCTACAGCTTCACTTTCTTCCGCTGCTGTATGTAGTTATCGCAGCCGGGGTGTTCACATTCATCTCAGGAATCGTTTACGTCACCGACGGGGTGCGCCAGTTGCAAGCCGAAGGGCACGCGAATGCGACAAAACAGTGAGATCGACGTTTCCGTATAATGAACGACGCTCCGAACAAGCTTCCTGCCGTTGCGATCGTGGGCCGGCCAAACGTGGGCAAATCTGCCCTGTTCAATCGTCTCATTCGGCGAAAAGTTGCCATCGTTCACGATCAGCCTGGAATTACACGCGACAGAATTTCCGCGGTTTGCGCAAGTGGTACACGGCCTTTTGTTCTTTGGGACACCGGCGGCATTTTTGGCGCGGGTGAAGCGGAACTGACCAGGCAGGTTCGCCGCGCCGCCGAGGAAGCGTTTCGCGACAGCGATCTTTTGCTTTTCGTCGTCGATGCAAAAGAAGGTTTGTCGCCGATAGACGAAGAGCTTGCGCGCGTGCTGCGCAAATCTCAAAAACCTGTGATCCTTGTAATCAACAAAATCGACGATGACAAACACGAGCCGTTTGCGGCGGAATTCGATTCGTTAGGCTTCGGATCGAATGTTTTGATCAGCGCAGAACATGATCGGGGCACGCTGGATTTGCTAGACACAGTCGATCGTCTTCTCCCCTCGCCCAATGTTGATTCACGACCCACGAGTCCCGAGTCACTCGCGGTCGCGATTCTCGGCCGGCCAAACGTGGGAAAATCTTCACTCGTCAATTCCATCGTGCGCAGCGAACGCGCGATTGTGAGTGAATTGCCAGGAACGACGCGCGATACCGTTGACGTTCTTTATGAGCGCGGCGGGCGCGCGTTCGTTTTCATCGACACGGCGGGAATTCGCCGACGCGGGAAGCAATCAACTTCAGTTGAGATCTTCAGTGCAATGCGCGCAGAACGGAGCGTCCGCCGGGCCGACCTTTGCATTCTGATTGTTGATCTCACAGCGGGCGTAACTGCGCAGGACAAACGAATCGCTGGATTGATTCAAGCAGCGCAGAAGCCGGCGATGATCGTTTTGAACAAATGGGACCTGGTTAAACCAAACCGCAATCAAAAGCAGACCATCACCAAACTCGTGGAGGTCGCGCGTCAGCGAATTTTCTTTCTGGATTATGCGCCGGTGCTAATTACGTCGTCGTTAACTGGAGAACACGTCAGCAAATTGTTTGGGTCGATCGAAAAAATCCAACGCGCCGCACGGCAGCACGTCAGTACTGGAGTTCTAAACCGATTACTGCGGCAGGCATTTGAAGCGACCCCCCCACCGATCATTAGAGCGCGGCGCCTCAAACTTTTTTATGCTGCGCAATCGAAAGGCAAAGAAGGTCAGCAGCTGCGGCCTCCGGAGTTCGTCCTTTTCGTAAATGATCCTCGATTACTGAATCAAACGTACCAGCGCTATTTGGCTTCTCGCCTCCGCCAGGCGCAACCTTTTCCAGGGTTACCGATCATTCTCACGCTACGTCCCCGCGCCCAGAGTGCGAGGCCAACATCACGCTTGCGAGCGAAATAAAGGCTTACTCCGGCTCCTGGCGATAGGGAAGGCTTTCGCGAAGTGATGTAAGAATGATTTCGCTCAGCTTGACGGCATCATTGTCGGCGGAGGACCGCGCGTCATTGAGCGCTTCTTCGGCTACGCTGATTGCCCGCGGAAAATCTCCCGCCTCAGCATAAGCCGCAGCCAGGGTATCGAGAAGAGCGGGGATCCGACGTTCGGTCAGAGCACAAGCGTGTTCCGCGAGGCGAACTGCCTCGGTCCCATCGCGCGATTTCGAATCGGGATACGTCGCAAGCAACCACGCAAGTTCATCCAGCATTCGTGGTGAGTCCGGCGCATTTGCAGCGATGTCGCGGAGTCGCTGCAATCCATCCGGGTCTCTGGCCAATGACAGGAGAATCTGGCGCAATTGTGCATGGGCTTGTTCAGCTTCGGGCCGTAACATCATTACGTAACCAAAGTGCTGCGCTGCCGATGTAAGATCGCCGGTTTCTGCCAGTGCCACACTTAGGGCGGAATGAGCAGCGGCGTCATATGGAGTCACAGCCAGCCATTCGCGTCCAAGATCGCTCGCTTCGCCGTAGCGGTGTGATTCGACAAAACAATTCATCAGGAACTGCTGGGCCGAAGAATTCTCCGGACCGAGCTCGATTGCACGCCGCGCTTCCGCGATTGCGCGCTCGGGGTCACTACGTTTTGCCGAAACGGCTAGATCCAAGTGGACAGCAGAATTGGTGGGATTCAGTTCAACCGCGCGCTCGGCTTCCTTGATGGCTTCCTGGTCTTCTCCCAGCTCGCTCAAGCTCAGTGCATGAAGCCCGCGCGCGGTCGCATTCGCGGGATCTGCTTCTACGGCTTTAAGTGCTTCGGAGGCGGCGCGGTCGATCTGATTATCGGTGCCCAAGGTTTTTGCGGCATAAAGATGCTGCGGCACTGAAAGAACAATCCAATAAGTGGCGAAACTGTTCATCGTCCAAATGAGCAAAAGTGCAGCAAGAACAAATCGATGACGTTTACTGCCGTGTGTCAGCGTTTCCCAACCCAGCGCGCCAAAGAAACAAAGCGGCGTGAGAGCTGACAACCCGTAGAACGCTTTTGCTTGTGCGTACGAGGGAACTTTGAGAGTCATAAAAATTAAGCCGAGCACGAGTACTGCCCAGAAACCAAGTAACACGAACAATTGGCCGGAAGGTTTTCGAATAAACCGAACGATCGCGGCGACGACGCCTACGAGAATCAACACCGTGGGAATCACCGCCCACAAATAACCGGCTACCATTGGCTGCCGGTTCCAGGCGAAGCTCAGGCTCGACGCGCCGCCGCATAATGCGTCACCCCATAGCGTAGAATAGATTCCGTCGGCAAATCCGGCGAAACCGCTGAAGAGTGGATGCGCCAACGATCGGCCGAAACGAAGGTAATCAGTCGCAGTGTGATAACCGGGGTCCTGCCACCAGGTGAATCCGCTGACTACATCCCAGTTGCCAAGGAGCGGCGTACCGAACCTCAGCCAGATGCGCGCGTAATGCCAGCCGCATACAGTAAGACAAATCGCAAGCAGTAGCCCGAGGTTGCGCAGCGAGATTGCGAGTCGCACTCGCGCGTAAGCGAGCTTCCCGGCGATTGCAGCAATCGCGATGGGAAGTAGCAAAACGGTGGTCGCTTTCGCCAGCATCGCTGCGCCAAGCGTGAATCCGAGCCAGGCGAACTGCGACACGCGCGGCGTATCGCTCTTCAGCAGTCGCAAACATACATATAGCGTCGCTGTAGCCAGAGTGGCGGCCAGCATTTCATTCGTCACATACTGCGCGAGATACATGTGCATCGGCAGAAATGCTGCGAGCAAAAGTCCGACGAACGCGGTTCGCGCAGGAAACAAAAGCCGTAAACTAAGAAAAACAAAGACGAATTGGGCGATGCCCAAGAACGCGCCGATCAAACGCAGTAATAAAATCGACGTAGGATCGTTGATCGACAGTTTGCACGCTGAAAGGCTGGCCGCCGCAATCAAGTAATAGAGCGGCGGCTGATACATTTCCCAGCCTTCACTCGCCAACGGCAATGCTCGGTGTTCCTGGATGTAGTTGATGTATTTGAGATGCTCCTTCGCGTCGAAGCCGGCGTGAAACGGCAACAGCCGCGAATTATTCCAGAATAACAGCAACCAGAGGCCGGCTAGGACGAGCAAGAGCGTTTTTTCCAGCCATCGTGTTGTGCAGTTCTTAAGGCTGAGGTTCCAGATAAAGACGGCTACAGAAGCGATTGCAATGAGAACTATCCAGAAAGGCCAAACTTTTTGCAGCGTATCAAACGTGCCTTCCCCGCCAGCAATGGAATTACCGGGCCCTGGAGTCTTCGCCGCCGCGGCCAACGCGGCATGACGCCATGAAGAACCGGCAAACGATACTTCCCAAGTTCTGTCGCTGCGCAAGCTTAGTTGATCCGTATTCAAAGTAAGCCACAGCGCCGGGGGTCCATTATGATTAAAGACGCGAGCTTCGATCACGTTACTGCCTCCCTGTAATTGCCCGGTAACGTCGACGCTCACAATCTCTTTCCAATTGCGATTCGACGGAAAGCGAACGGCTACGCCATTGATTCTTACGTCGGCGCGCCGCATTGAGCGAACGCCCAAACGCGCGGTCGCCGGTCGATCCGTCAGAATAAACTCGCGCCGGAATATTGCGTCGAGACTGGCGAACCAATGCGCGTGGGTGTCAACTGCAACAGGAAAGACTATCCACTCGGCTCGTTTATCACGGCTCAAAAAATTGATGGCCGGATCATTCCAGGCGATCCATGCAAGGACCGACATCGCGACACCTGCAAACGCGGCTACCCCAATTGCTCGGTGCCATGGCTTGAGAAGGAACATTGCGATCTAAACGTTTAGCATTATTCTGCCGCTGCGCTCACGCGACTAGACCGGGAGGATTCGTGAGCGAAATGAGCAGAAATTCAGCAGGTTGCGGCACGTTTGATCGAACGTTCTCCCAAGCCTGCGTGTCTCACGAGTCCGTATGAAATCTACGCAGGAAATTACGCAGGAAGTTCGGGAGCTGGGCCAATGGATTCCCGGGCTCCGCCAACAGGTCGGTCACGTGATCATAGGCCAGAAATATTTGGTGGATCGTCTCCTCCTCGGGCTGCTCGCTAATGGTCATCTCCTGCTCGAAGGCGTCCCGGGGCTAGCCAAGACGCTCACGGTGAAGACGATGGCCGCCTGTATCCAGACCGGTTTCCAAAGATTGCAATTCACGCCAGATCTTTTGCCTGCAGATCTAATCGGCACTCTCATTTACAATCCGCGGACCGGGGAATTTACCACCAAGCTCGGCCCGATCTTTTCCAATCTAATCCTGGCCGACGAAATAAATCGCGCACCAGCCAAGGTACAAAGCGCGCTGCTTGAGGCGATGCAAGAGCGGCAAGTCACCATCGGCGAGCAAACCTATCCTCTTTCCGATCCGTTTCTTGTTTTGGCGACGCAAAACCCGATTGAACAGGAAGGAACTTATCAACTGCCGGAAGCGCAGCTCGACCGTTTCATGTTCAAATTGAACATTGGTTATCCCCAAAAGTCCGAGGAGCGAAACATTCTCGACTTGATGGCGACTTCCTCGCCGGATTTGCGAGTTGATCCAGTGGTTGATCCGAAGCAAATCATCGCTGCCCGGGACGTGGTTAACAGCATTTACATCGATGACCGCGTGAAGGATTACATTGTGGACGTCGTCTGGGCGACGCGTGAGCCCGCAGCCTATAACTTACGACTCGAAGGGCTCATTCGTTACGGAGCTTCACCACGTGCGACGATCTATCTTGCGCTCGGCGCTCGGGCTCATGCGTTTCTGAACGGCCGGGGCTACGTCACGCCGCAGGACGTCAAAAGCATTGGCCCCGACGTGTTGCGACACCGCATCATTGTTAGCTACGAAGCCGAGGCAGAAGCAGTGACCAGCGAGACGATTATTGAGAGAATATTTGCTGGATTGCCGGTGCCGTGATGAGGACCAACAGTGAGAAGTGATTGGTGAGAAGTGAGAAGTCGCTACAGTGATTGCGAGATCGTTTCGGGATTTGAAAGTCTACCAGGCAGCTCGAAATGCAGCAGGAACCATATTCGTCTTGAGTCGCGAATTTCCCGTCGAGGAACGTTATTCCTTAACGGATCAGATTCGGCGCAGCTCACGGGCTATTAAAGCAATGATTGCTGAGGCGTGGGGCCGACGGCGCTATAGGGCCGTGTTTGTTAACAAGCTCGATGAGGCACTCGGCGAAGCCACTGAGACCCAGTCCTGGTTAGATGACGCGCGAGATTCTGGCTATGTTCTTCCTGAGCAATTCGACCCGCTTGATTCCCAATACGTTTCGATAGGGAAAATGCTTTCGCGAATGATCGATCGGGCCGACGACTTCTGTAAGCATTCTCCAGCAACGGATTATCGAGGGATTTCACGCGTAGAAGAGAATGACTCGACGAGCGAACAGTCATCCAACATCGACGAATTTTTCGCATAATCACTTTTCACTTCTCACCAATCACTTCTCACTTCCGATGGAACCAGCGGAGATTCTCAAAAAAATCCGGACTCTCGAGATAAAGACGAGAGGGCTCGTCGAGACCGCGTTCGCCGGCGATTACCACAGTGTTTTCAAAGGCCGGGGAATGAATTTTGAAGACGTGCGTGAGTATCAGCCCGGCGACGAAATTCGCGCGATCGACTGGAACGTGACCGCGCGGATGGGCAACGCGTTTGTGAAAAAATTTACAGAAGAACGCGAGCTTACGGTAATGCTGGTCGTGGATGTCAGCGCGTCAGGAAACTTCGGGAGCACAACGCAATCAAAACGGGAATTGGCCGCGGAAGTCGCGTGTTTGCTCGCTTTCAGCGCGATTAGGAACAACGACAAGGTCGGGCTCATCCTCTTCACCGATCGCGTCGAGCTTTTTATTCCTCCAAAGAAAGGCCGCTCCCATACGCTACGACTTATCCGGGAGATTTTGTTTTTCGAACCAAAGGGACGCGGCACAGAGCCGGCGCTGGCCCTCGATTATCTGAATAAAATTGTCACACGACGCGCTGTGGTTTTCTTCATTTCGGATTTTCAGGCGCCCGATTTTTCGCGAGCGCTGGCGGTGAGTGGACGGCGGCACGATTTCGTGGCCATCCATATCCACGATGAACGAGAACGAGTATTGCCAAATATCGGCATCATCACCTTGGAAGATGCCGAGACCGGGGATCAAATTGAGATCAACACGGCGGATCGCACAACGCGAGCGCGTTTTAGCGGGCTTATGGATGAACGCGAGCAGGAGCTTGCGCGCGTGCTGCGCCGAAACAATATCGACGCGATCGCTCTGCAAACCGGCAAAGACTATCTGCCGCAGCTGCGCTCCTTTTTCAAACAACGCGAGCGCCGCATTCGTGTTCGATGAGGGAGATCGGAGGAGCGGTGGAGCAATGGAGTAATGAAATGAATTCGCCTGGCACTACTCCACGACTCCACTACTCCATTATTCCTTTGCTGTTGGCTGAGGAGTTTCACGATATTGCGCCGCCTGTCGATTATTCGCTGCTTTCGCCGTGGCTGGTTTTTCTCGGAATGTTCGTCTTGCTCACGGCGATCGGTTTGATTGTGTGGTTTGTTGCAAAATCTTTTCGGCGCCCAACACCGCCCCAATCACCCCGCGAGCGCGCACTTGCATTGCTCGAGCAAATACGAGGACAGATCACAGCGATCGATCCATATCGCTTCAGTATCCGTGTGTCGGACATTCTCAGGCGCTACGTGACGGAACAGTTCGGATTGCCCGTCACGCGGCAAACGTCTGTCGAGTTTCTGAATGGGCTCAGAGGTTCATCGCCGTTCTCCGACGACGAAAAATCGCTGCTCGAAGATTTCTTGAACCGCTGCGACCTGATCAAGTTTGCAAGGTACGAAGCAACAACTTCAGACAGTGAATCGTTACTTGAGGAAGCGATCCGCTTTGTGAAAGGAGGTCAACCATGGTTGATTGGTTCACAGGAAATAGCGCGTTGACCTTCGCGCATCCGTGGCTGCTCCTGCTGCTCTTGGTGGTTCCGTTGCTCGCGTATTTGCGTGGAAAACGCGGGCCGGCCGCTGCGCTGACTTTTTCATCCACAGCAAGCCTTCGGGCGATCGGAAAACAAAGCGCTGCGCGTGCAGGCAAAATTCTGCGGTCACTGGTGCTGGCTTCGATTGCGGTCTTCGTGATTGCCCTCGCGCGTCCGCAGCTCGGCAAAAGTCTTACTCAGATCGAAGCCAGTGGGATCGATATTATCCTGACGCTGGATGTCTCCGGATCGATGCTGACCAAGGATTTTACAATCGGCGGACAAGAGGCGACGCGTGTCGATGCGATCCGCGAAGTCACACGTAAATTCATCGAAGGCCGACCAAACGACCGCATCGGCATCATCGCATTCGCGGGTCGCCCGTATGTGGTTAGCCCGATGACACTGGATCACGATTGGCTGCTGCAAAACCTGGATCGCGTGCGGATTGGACTGGTTGAGGATGGCACTGCCATTGGATCGGCCGTGGCAGCAGCAGCTAACCGGTTAAATGATAAACGTTCGAAAAGTCGCGTGCTCGTTCTCTTAACCGACGGAGAAAATAATGCTGGCAAAATTCCACCAAACACTGCGGCCGAGGCAGTCAAAGCGTTAAAGATCCACCTCTATGCAATCGGCGCAGGAATCAACGGAATCGCCCCCGCCCCGATATTCACTCCCAAAGGACCGTTAACAGATGCATTAGGTAACATTCTCTACGAAAACCAGCGCGTGGAATTTAACGAGGCTGGTCTGAGAGAAGTGGCTAAAATTGCAGACGGCAAATTCTTCCGCGCGACCGATACACAATCGCTGGAGCAAATTTATAATGACATAGACAAGCTGGAGAAATCGACCGTTAGCGTGAAAAAATATCAACAATACCGCGACTTGTTCCCGCTGTGTCTGATGAGCGGCTGCGGGCTATTGCTGGCGCAGATCCTGTTGTCACAAACCATCTGGAAAAAACTGCCGTGAAAAGAAGGTTGAAGCGTTCACCCTGTCATGTTGAGCTGAGCGAAACATCTCAGATTACCGTCTTAGGGCGCTGCCGGAGGAATAATCAGAGATTCTTCGCTTCGCTCAGAATGACAATGATGTTCACGGCCAGTTTAACGTTTCAACCCTTCAACGTTTTAACGAACACATGACTTTCGGCGTGCCACAATGGATTTGGGGATTGCTTGTGATCCCGCTTCTGATTGCGTTGTTCATTCGCTCAGAACGGCGCGGTCTCAAACGATTGCAGGAATTCGTTTCGGCGCGGCTGCTGCCGCAGCTCGCTGGAACGGTGAATCGTCCCCGTCGGATATTAAGATTTGCGTTGCAATTGCTCGGGCTTGCTTTGGCCATTGTCAGTCTGGCGCAGCCTCGCTGGGGTTACACGTTTGAAGACGTGAAACGCAAGGGTCTCGATTTGTTGATCGCCGTGGATACGTCGCGCAGCATGCTTTCCAATGACGTGCAGCCGACCCGACTCGATCGCGTCAAGCTGGCGATCCAGGATTTAATCAGTCAGTTGCAGGGCGACCGTGTTGGTCTGATCGCTTTTGCCGGCCGCCCGTTTTTACAGGCGCCTCTGACTATTGATTATGACGCGGTGGTTGAGGCCGTGAACGATCTGGATACCAAGACAATTCCTGAAGGCGGCACCAATATCTCGAGCGCGATTACTCTCGCCACGCAGAGTTTCGGTAAAAGCGCCATGGGAAATCGCGCTCTGGTCATCTTCACCGACGGCGAAGAATTAAGTGGGGACGCCATGAAAACCGCGAAAGAAGCGGCCGACGCCGGTGTGCGAATTTTCACGGTAGGTGTTGGAACACCACAGGGCTCACTCATTCCGGTGACCGGCGACGATGGTCAAACCAGCTTCGTCAAAGATTCATCCGGTCAAGTCGTTAAATCGAAGCTGGATGATAAACGTTTGCGCGAAATCGCTCAGACTACTGGGGGTTTTTATCTTCACTTGGAAAACGGACCTCGCACGATGCAGCAAATTCAGAATGAGGGCCTGGCAAAAATGCAGGCTGCCGAAATGGATGTGCGTTTGTCGCGTCGACCGATTGAACGTTACGAATGGCCGCTCGGCGCAGCGTTAATCGCTCTCGCACTGTCGATCCTGATTCCCGAACGAAAACGGGCGCGACAAAGAGCTTCCGCTGTCGCGCCTGCTCGCAAGGCTGTGCGTGGCGTTGCCAACGCGCCTGCCGGGGCCGCAGCGGCAACCGCACTTCTCGTGATGTTCCTGTCTTCACCCGCGTTCGCCACCGCGCCGGGTCTCGACGCGTATCGCGGCGGAAAATTCGAAGACGCCTACAGCCAGTTTCAGAACGCGTTAAAATCGCATCCGCAATCGCGCGCAGAGGACAAGCTACAGTTC
>Ga0066692_10000264_pt1 | contig 16366 bp, 18 predicted proteins | sample GraSoiAngelo_141_FD_66456 | JGI IMG/M metagenome (GOLD analysis project Ga0066692, IMG submission 66456) | Grasslands soil microbial communities from the Angelo Coastal Reserve, California, USA - 14_0929_12_40cm | ecosystem: Environmental > Terrestrial > Soil > Grasslands | place: USA... | reverse complement strand
ACTTTGACCGGTGGATCGTCGGCCGTGGCAACGGCGAGCGAAAGCAGCAGTGGAAGCATCATGGGGCTATCCTCTATATAGCTAGCCGGCCTAACAGATCAAGAACCATGCCGGTTCTAGGTGGACCGTCCGTGCCCCGAAGCTGTTAAAGCGCACCCGGCCGTGACCCCCCTGGGAGACACGCGTTGTCTCCTATCGAGACGCTTCCTTTCCCGCATCCGGCACGAACAGGCTCTGGCCGAACTGCGCCTTTCCGAACTCGCCGATCAAGGCTTGTGCCTCCGGCGACACCAGGAAGTCGGCGAACGCCCGGCCGCCGGCGAGGTTGATCCGCGGGGCGTTCTTGGGATTCAGCTCGAGCACGTGGTAGACGTTGTACAGCCGGCGATCCCCCTCGACCACCGGGACGAGCTGAAGCTTGTCGCGCCACGCGAGATAGGTCGCGCGGTCGGTGATCGTGTAGGCCCGTTTCTGGTCGGTCATCTGGAGCGTCTCGCCCATGCCGTGGCCGGACTCGGTGTACCAGCCACCGGCGCCCGGCGGCCGGATTCCGGCGACGCGCCACAGCTTCTGCTCCATCTGGTGGGTCCCCGATTGGTCGCCGCGGGAGACGAACGACGCCTCGCGCTGCGCGATCCGCTGCAGGGCCGCGACGGGGTCCGTCATGCCGCGCAGACCCGCCGGATCGCCGGGAGGGCCGACGAACAGGAAGTCGTTGTGCATCACGAGGCGGCGGCTGACGAAGTAGCCGCTATCGACCAACGCGCGTTCCGCCTCCGGCGCGTGCGACAGCACCACATCCGCGTCCCCGCGCCGGCCCATCGCGAGCGCCTGCCCGCTCCCCACGGCGATCACCTTCACGGTGTATCCGGTGCGGCGCTCGAACACGGGCAGCAGCGAGTCGAGCAGGCCCGCGTCACGTGTGGAGGTGGTGGTGGCGAGGATGATTTGGTCGGACTGTCGGACGGGCGGACTGGCGGACAGGAGGCCCGTCACCGCGAAGAGCCACAGTCCGACCGTCCGCCAGTCCAGCCGTCCGCCCATCACCACCTCGCCTGCATCTGGACGATGACCCGGTTGTTGCTCACGGCCGGGCCCTGCTCATCGAACACCGTGTACTCGAGCTGCAGCTTCAAGTCGTCGCCCGAGAAGAAGTATTGCACTCCCCCGGTATAGCCCGTGATCCGGTCGGTCCTCACCCGATCGTTCGGGTCGAACTGCTGGACGCGGCCGACGAGCTGGAGCCGCTTGGGCACCACACCGTAGGCGCCGAGGGCGTACCAGCCCAGGGTCGTCGCGTCGACGATCGAGCGGTGCCGCGCAAGGAACTCGCCCCGCACCGCGACGCGACCCCGCTCGACCCACGCCTCGGCGTCCCAGGTGGTGGTGTCGGGCTTCGCAGCAGCGGACACTCCCAGGTAGGCGCCCTTCGCGGCGCGGACGACCGTGCGCCCCAGGTACAGGAATCGCTTGTCCCGGTTCGCGGCGCGGTTGATCCCGTCGCCATTGAACACGCCGCCCTGGAGCGCCAGCGCCCCGGCGGTGTTCCATTCGAGCTTGACGCCGACATCGCGGTTGGGCGAGAGCGAGTCGACCGCCATGGAGCGCTCCGGTAGCTCCTGAATCATCGACGAGCGGATGAACTCGACCGACAGCGGCGTCTTCGACTGGCCGATCGTGGCGGTCCAGAGCCGGTGGCTGAGGGCGAGGTAGAGATCCGTCGCGGCGACGGTCGCGGCGGTCGCGCCGGTGCCGCCGCTGCGCAGCTCGCCCTGCACCTTGTAGCTCGCCCAGGGCGCCAAATTCCCTTGCGCCCCGAAACGGACGCGCCGGAGGAGGAAACCAGCGGAGTCACCGATCGCCTGGAAGCGGGCCTGCACGTAGCCGGTGAGCTTCGGTGTGGTCGGGAACGACGCCGGCGTCTGCGCCGGTGCCCCCAGCGCCGCACTGATGGTGAGGACCGCGATGACGGAGCCCGAGCGCATGGTCGCCAAAGCTAGCGCTCCACCCGCCGATAGGTAACCCGATGCCTATCGGCCCACGACCTTCCGAAATGCAACGTCGCTCAGCCGCAGCGCTTCCCGCCGCCACCGCGCGAACAGCTTCGCGAGCCGCCGGGCCTGGGGAGTGAGGCGGGCGCCGCCGCGGCTCGAGCCACCGCGCGTGGTGGCCAGCACCTTGGCGCCGAGCACGCGCTCCATCTCGCGCATGCGATTCAGGCAGGTGCGATAGCTCCAGCCGACTTCGCGCCCCGCCGCCCGGATGGTCCCGGTGCGATCGACGGCGTCGAGGAAGTGCAGATAGCGTGGCCCCATGAGGAACGCGCCGTCCCAGTCGAGCCACAGCTTGTGGTGCGGCTTCAAATGGGCGCGGAGCGAGGGGCGACGGGACGAGGCCATACCGGTCGGCATGAGCTAGATTGACGGGCGAAAGCTAGCCCCGACGATTCGGATGAGCCAACTCCTCGACGCCATCGCCGGCGTCCCCAACGCCTGCGAGCCGATCCACGGAATCGTGACGGGGGGGCAGCCCGCGCCCGAGCATCTGGCGGCGCTGCAGCGCGCCGGATGCGCGGTGATGATCGACCTCCGCGAAGCGATGGAGCCGCGCCCGTTCAAGACGCCCGACGCGGTGGTCCAGGCGGGGCTCGAGTACCGCAACATTCCCGTGGGGCACGGCGCGGTGAGCGACGCCACGTTCGGCCGGCTGGTGGACGCCGTGCGCGAGCTCGCCGGCCGGCGACTGGCCTTCGTGCACTGCAACAGCGGCAACCGTGTCGGGGCCGCCCTCATTCCTTATTTCATGCTGGAGCAGGGGCTGGAGGAAGAGGACGCCGTCGCCCAGGCGATGCGCGTGGGCCTGCGCAGCGCCGAGCTGATGGAGCAGGCGCTCGAGTATGTCAGAAGCCGACAGGGGATCTAGGACACGCCGGTTTACGGCTGTCTATGCCAATACATCCGCATCTCGGTGATCTTGCCGTCCTTGGTCTCGCAGAAGATCGCCCCGCGGGCGTCCACCCATTCGCCGCTGCGGCGCCGGCGGTAGGTGCAGCGGAACTCGGTCGCGAACCACGGGCCCGCGACGTACAGCTCGCCCGTCTTGAATGTCACGTCGGCCTGGTTCTGCGGGACGTCCCGCCAATACGCGCGGATCGCGTCGAGGCCGGCGCTCTTGGCGCTGAACGGGGTCTCGAGGAACACGGCATCGGGGGCGAAGACGGAGGCGATCTCATCCACGGCGCCGCGCTCCCACCCGCGGCCAAACGTATTCAGCAGCTCGCGATAGGCCTCGGCCATGGCGCCCAATATACGCGAAATCTGGAACCGCCGGTCGGGACGTATGGTACACGGGAGCAGCCGTGGGTCGCTCCCTCGGTTATCGCAGCGTTCTCGTACCGTACACAGGAGGATGAACGATGATGAAGCGCATCCTCGCCACCACCGCCGTCCTGGCCTTCTGCGCGCTGCCGCTCGCGGCGCAGGGCCACGCGATGACGGCGGGCGACGAGATGACGATCACCGCTCAGGTGGTCGATTTGAACTGCAACACGACGAACGGCGCGTCCGGCCCGGGCCATAAGGCGTGCGCCCAAGCCTGCGCCAAGGCAGGTGTACCGCTGGGGCTTCTCTCGAGCGACGGCACGATGTACTTGCCGGTGAGCTCGAAGCCCGGCGATCCGCAGAACTCGAAGCTGGTGCCCTTCGCAGAGAGCAAGGTGAAGGTGACGGGCACGCATCGCCTCGTCAGCGGCCTGCACACCATCGAGATCAAGACGGTCTCGGCCGCGACCTGATGCGGCTGGTGTTGGGGGGGAGCGCCGTTCTGGTGGCGGCGCTGTTCGGCTGCCGCCCGACGGCACCCCCCCCACCCCCAGGCGGCTTCACCCTCCTGTTCCTCGACCGCTCGCCGGCCGCGTCCCTGGGCGGCCTGTCGTGGGCGCCCGATCCCGAGCATGGCCGGCTCCTCGCCTTCGATCGCGAGCTGCGCGTCACCCGCCGGATCAGCAATCCCCGTCTCGCCACGCCGATTGCCGTCACGCCGCTCGGCAGGACGGAGCTGCTCGTCACCGAGCGCACCGGCGAGGGCGTGGTGGTCGACACCGCGGGGGGGAGTGGGGGCCGCGTGGTGCGCGAATGGGAGAGCCCGGACATGGCGTCGTTGTACGCCGCCGGCGGCGGCCGCGTGGTCGCGACCCGTTCGCCGTATTACGTGCCCCAGCTCGGCGCGCCCGAGCCCGACACGGCGCCCCTGGTTCGCATCCTCGATACCCTGGGGCGTCCCACCGGCGGACTCGGCACGATCCGCCGGCCGGCGACGCCGTTGCTCGACTACGTGGTGAACGCTGGCGCCGTGGCCGTGGGGCCGGATGGGGCGGTGTACTACGCGCCCCTGGTGCGCGACGAGATCCGGAAGTACACGCCCGGGGGCCAGGTCTCCTGGACCACGAAGCGCGGGCTGTTCCGGAACGAGCCCGATCCCGAGTTTCTCCCCGCCAAGGGCGCCGAGCTGCGGCTCAAGAAAGCACTCGTGAACGTCGCGCTTGCGCTCGGGCCCCCCCCGCTCCCCCCGCCCCCTGGCGGGCGGGTGTACGCGCTCGGCTCCGATGATTCCGCTGCGACGCGGCTGCGGGTGGACGTGCTCGACGCGGCGACGGGCGCGATCCTCGCGACCCGCCACCTCGGTCCCCGCGAGACGGCGGTGGCGGTGGACGCGAGCGGCGCGCTCGCCGTGTTCGACGCCGATTCGCTGGTCGCAAGCGCCGTCGGCTCCGCGGCGGCCACGCGGGAGCTTTTCTCCCCTGCGTTCGCGCTGCCCGACCTCGCGGGCAACACGGTCACGTTGGCCGGGTTCCGAGGCAAGGTGACGCTCGTCAACTTCTGGGCGTCGTGGTGCGATCCCTGCCGTGAGGAGTTCCCGCATATGGCCGAGTTGTACCGTGAGTTCGACCGCAAGGACTTCGAGATCGCAGGCGTGTCGGACGACGTGGACGCGGGAAAGATGCTGGCGTTCGTGCTAAAGTACCGGCCGCCGTTCCCGATCCTGGTGGGGGGCGGGCGCATGAAGGAGGTCTATCACTATCGGGGCCTGCCCTACTCCGTGCTGCTCGACCGGCAGGGTCGGGTGATCGAGCGGATCTTCGGCTTCGGCGGGGCGGACGAGTTCCGGAAATTGCGCCAGACTATTGCAAACGAGGTGCGCGCTCCCTAGCGTTTAGCCGTGCCAGCGCCGACGCATCCCGCATCCCGCCTCCCGCTTCCCGTTTTGATCGATACCGACCCCGGCATCGACGACATGCTGGCGCTGCTGTTGGCGCTGGCGTCGCCGGAGCTCGACATCCGGGGCATCTCCGTCTCCTACGGGAATACGGTGGTGGAGAACGCGTTTCGGAACGCGGTCGCGATCCTGCGTCGCGCCGGCCAGCGCACGACGCTCGCCGTGGGCGCCCGGCGCCCGCTCAAGCGGCCGCTCGCGGTGGCCCGCGAGACGCACGGCGAGTCGGGCCTGGGATACGCGGAGCTCGCGCCGGCGGGCGTGATCCTCGACTTCGTGAAGTCGCTCGATCGCCTGCTCGGCGAGCAGCCGGATCCCGTCACGCTGGTGACGCTCGGCCCGGTGACGAGCCTCGCGCTGGCGCTGCGCAGCGATCCGCAGCTGGTACGGGCCAAAGTCGCGCGGCACATCGCGATGATCGGCAACGTCGGCGCCACGGGGAACACGACCCGTTATGCCGAGTTCAACGCGTGGTGCGACCCCGAGGCGCTGGACATCGTGCTCCGCGCCGAGCTGCCGACCGAGATGGTGGGCCTCGACGTCACGCGCCAGATGGTGCTCGCCCCGCACGAGACGACGCGGCTGCAGCACGCCGGGGCGCCGCAGGCGCGCTGGATCAATGACGCGCTCCGCTTCTACTTCGAGTTCCACAAGCAGCAGGAGGGGCTGGACGGCTGCATCGTGAACGACGTGCTGCCGATCGCGGCACTCGTGAGGCCGGCGGCGCTCGGCTTCGAGGAGCAGCGGCTGGTGGTGGATCTGGAGGAGGGCGAGCACCGGGGTCACACGCGGATCGATCCCCACGGTCCGCGGGTGAAGGTGGCCACGCGGGTGGACGTGGCGTTAGTGCGTCCCCTCCTGTCGGAGCGCGTGTTCCGCTGGGCGGTGCACCAGACGGCGACGCCGATCGTATCTCAGGAGGCGGGCGTGTGACGACGATGCCCCGCAAGGTCACGGTGATCGGCGCGGGCGACATCGGCTGCGGCTGGGCGGCGCTGTGCGCTTCGGCCGGTTGGCCGGTGACGGTGTTCGACGCGAGCGCCGAGGGGCTCGAGCGCGCCGCCACCGACGTGCCGCGCCGCACACGCGCGCTGGTGGCGCTGGAGCGCGCGACCCAAGGCATCGTGGAGCGCGGCTTGCTCGAGTTCACGCAGGCGCGGAGTCTGCTCCAGGCGGTCCAGGACAGCGACTGGGTGATCGAGGCCATCTCCGAGGATGCGATCGCGAAGCAGAAGCTGTTCGGCTCGATCGAGCAGGTGGCAGGCCCCGACACGCTGCTCACCAGCTCCTCGAGCGGCATTCCCCCCGCCGAGATCTTCGCGCGCTGCCGTCGCCAGGACCGCTGCCTGGTGGCACACCCGTTGAACCCACCCGAGCTGATCCCCCTGGTCGAGGTGGTACCGGCCGCGCGCACCAGCGCCGCCGCCGTCGTGCGCACGCAGGAGTACCTCCGTGCCCTCGGCCGGATGCCCATCCTCCTCAAGAAGCCGATCCCGGGCTATGTGGTCGGACGGATCACCGCCGCGGTGTGGCGGCAGTGTATCGATCTGGTCCTGGAGGGTGTGATCGACGTCGACCAGCTCGATCGCGCCGTCTCACTCGGCCCCGCACTCGGCTGGGCGGCGGCGGGCCCGCATCTGACGTATCACCTGGCCGCGGGCGACGGGGGCGTTACGCTCTTCCTGCAGCAGCTACTCGGGACCTTCGAGAGCTGGTGGGGACAGCTCGCGACGTGGCAGCGCCTCGAGCCCGAGCAGCAGCGCGCGCTGATCCAGAGCATCGAGCGGGCCTATAAGAGCAACATCGAGCAGCTGAGACAGGCCCGCGACCGGAGGTTGGGGGCTATCTTGAGGGTGCTGGAGCAGGCACGAACTGCCTAACTACGTCTCGGAGCAACGTCCCGAATCGACGTCACGAAAAGGCGTCACGAGAATACGGTCCTCTCGTGACGCTTTCTTGTAACGTCTCCTTGTAACGCCTGTTCGTGACGTCTTATGTCTTCTCTGCTCTCACCATCAAGATCGGAATCTTCGTCTGGTGTCGTAATGCTGTCGCGGTGCTGCCCTTGACCACATCCTCCAGCAACCGGTGGCCGTGGGTGGCCATGGCGATCAAGTCGCAGCCCTCCCGCTCGGCCGCCGCGGCGATCTCCTTCGCCGGATCCCCGGCGGCGAGGACGGCATCGACGTCCAGACCATCCGCTGTGAGCCGGGCGCACAGATCCTCCAGATAAGCGCGGTCCTCCCGCATCTCCTCCGACTCGCGCAGGTCGAGCTCCTTGATGTTCCGCGCCACCCACCCGTCCGCCACGTGCACGAGGACGAGGGCCGAGCCCAGGCGCTTGGCCAACTCGCGGACGTGGGCGAGGATCGTGTCGTCGGCGGGGGAGTGCTCGAGGGGGACGAGGATTCTCGCGTACATCAGCCGAACCAGCCCCGGAACGTCTGGGCGAGGAGCCAGGCGTTGAGGCCCGCGATCACTATGGCCACGAAGTAGGCCAGCGCTTTGACCCAGGTGGGGTTCACGAACTCGCCCATCTTCAGGCGATCGGAAGTGAACCACACGAGCGGGAACACCGCGAACGACAGCTGCAGGCTCAAAATCACCTGGCTCAAGATGAGGAGCTTGGCGGTACCGCTCTCCCCGAAGAAGATAGCGGTGAGCGCCGCCGGCACAATCGCGATGAGACGGGTGATGAGCCGCCGCAGCCACGGCCGGATCCGGATGTTCAGGAAACCCTCCATCACGATCTGACCCGCGAGCGTCCCCGTGAGGGTCGAGTTCTGCCCCGACGCGAGCAGCGCCAGGGCGAACACGGCGCTCGCCCCGGCGACGCCGAGCAGCGGTGAGAGCAGCTGGTACGCCTCCTGGATCTCGGCGACCCCGGTATGACCGGCGCGATGGAAGGTGGCCGCGGCGACGATGAGGATCGCCGCGTTGATGAACAGCGCGAAGCTGAGCGCGACGGTCGAATCGAGAAACGCGTACTTCACCGCCATCCGCTTGCCGGCCGGGGTCTCCTCGTACGCCCTGGTCTGCACCACCGACGAATGCAAATACAGGTTGTGCGGCATCACGGTGGCCCCGAGGATCCCGATCGCGATGTACAGCTTGTCGGGATCGGCGAGGATGGAGGCGCTCGGCAGGAAGCCCCCGGCGACGGCGCCCAGGTCGGGGCGGGAGATGACGATCTCGAACAGAAAGCAGCCCGCGATGGTCGCGATCAGCGCCACCACCAGGGCCTCCAGCAGCCGGAAGCCCTTGTGCTGCAGGAACAGCACGATCAGCACGTCGAGCGCGGTGATCGCGATGCCCCACGGCAGGGGAATCCCGAACAGCAGGTTCAGCCCGATCGCCGAGCCGATCACTTCCGCCAGGTCGCACGCGGCGATCGCCACCTCGCACAGCACCCAGAGGGCGAGCGTGGTCGGGCGCGAGAAGTGGTCGCGACACGCCTGCGCCAGATCGCGCCCGGTCACGATGCCCAGCTTCGCAGCGAGCCCCTGCAGCAGGATCGCCATGAGGTTCGACAGCAGCACGACGGAGAGGAGCGCGTAGCCGAAACGCGAGCCGCCCGCGAGATCTGTGGCCCAGTTGCCGGGGTCCATGTACCCCACGGCCACCAGGTAGCCGGGGCCTGCGAACGCCAGCGCCTTGCGCCACCACGCACCGGTGCTGACGGGAACGGTGCGATAGACTTCGGCGAGGCTCGGCGCGAGACGCGGACGCCGCCATCCCGGGTCCGGGCTGGCGAGAGGAAGATCGGCCTGTGGCGCCGCCATCAGTGACTCCCGCTCCGGAAGGGATGCTCGAAGCTCAGATACAAGAGGACCGCGTCGTCACCCGCGCTAGGGCCCAGGCCGATGGGGAACGCGATTCCCGGCACGATCTGCAGCCCGCTCGAAAAGTTGTACGCCCAGCGGATCCCGGGACTGATCGACAGGCCGTCGCTCGCAGCGGTGCGGCCGGCACCCGTCACCGCCTCTTTCCGCGTCCATACGATTTCGAGCAGGGCATTGAAGGTCGGCCGCGTCAACCACACGACGCTCGCGCCGAGGTTGTACGCGACCGTCGTCGCCTTGTCACCGACCGCGTTCTCGGCCGAGGGGGTTACGGTGCCGCCGGCATTCCAGTGCGTGACCAGCCGGCTCGCGACGACCACGCTGGCCGGCACGTTCACCTGAACACCTAGCGCGCCGGCCCCCAGGTCCGCCTTGGCGCGACCGGTGGGCAGGAGCAGGGAGAGGCGGGGCGCGATGGACAACCGCTCACCCCCGGCTAGCTGGTAGCGGTAGTTCATCGCCACGTCGCCGATGCCCGTCGCGACCGACGAGCCGTTTTGCATTCGCTGGATCGGCACGGTGAAGCTCAGCTGATGGGTCCGGCCGAACAGCGGCCATTCCTGGGTGAAGGTGTAGGCCCACGAGTCCGCACCGCGGAACAGCTGGAACGCGCTGATGTGCTGCACGACACCGGGTTCCTGATTGTAGGCTTCTTCCATCAGGAAGCTGTTGTCGGAGATGGAGGGCGGAGCGGCCTGCGCCTGGGCGCCCGCCTGCGTTGACGCGACCGCCAGCAGGGCGCCGAGACAGATCGACGACCGCCCCCTCACGCGCCGATCTCCTGGCACCACAAGAGCTGCGCCAGCTCCCGCCCCACCACGCGGGGCTCCCCGGAGGGCACCAGCGCGATGGTCGTGGGGCCGTTGAACGGCTGGCGCTCGCTCACCGTGAGCAGCACGCCGGGGGTCAGCCCCTGCGCCGCGAAGTAGCGCAGGCGCGCCGCATCCTGCGTCCCCACCTGCCGCAGCTCGAGCTTCGTGCCGACGCGCGCGTCGGCGAGCGCGACGAGCTCCGTCTCTTCGATGTCACCGGCCGCGGTGGGGATGGGATCGCCGTGCGGGTCGTACTGGGGCTGTCCCAACGCGCTCGCCATCCGCTCGATCAGATCGTCCGACACGGCGTGCTCGAGCCGCTCCGCTTCGGCATGCACGCTGCCCCAGTCGTAACCCAGGTGCTGCGTGAGATAGAGCTCGAGGATCCGGTGCCGGCGGATCATCCGGAGCGCCGCCCGCCGCCCTTGCGAGGTGAGCTGCACGCCGCGGTAGGGCACATGCTCGATCAGCCCCGTTTCCGAGAGCCGCTTCACCATACCGCTCACCGACGGTGGGGAGACGTCGAGCATGGCCGCGATGTCGCTCGTCGCGGCGAAGCCGCCCTGACTCGAGAGATGGTAGATGGCCTTGAGGTAGTCCTCGACGGACCGTGTCAGTGGAGGGTTGGGATCGCGTAAAGCTGGCTGCATGCCGATTCTCCCTGCCGCGCAGGCAGGTTTGGGGTCTCAGGTATCGGGCGTTAGCGCAATCACTTGACCTATGATACCCAGAACTAGTTAGTCTATACTAATTATGAGATACTGTCAAGCGAATATGTGGATTTTGAGAGGCTATTATTTGCGCTTTAAATTGCTCACGAGATCCACGAACGGGGTGAGAATGCGCTCCGTCATCCCCCAGATCACGTCGTCGTCGACCAGGTAAGCCGGGAAAGTCCGCACGGCGCCGTGCACCGTCAGGGTCACCTCGCGGCGCACGGCCGGCTCCGAGAGTCGCCTGAGGGGCAGCCAGAAGGCGCTCTGCACCTCGTCGCTCGGGACGAGGGCGGCGCGTCGAGCCAGCGCGAAGACGAACGGCCGCACGACGACGGGCGGCAGGGTCGGCGTGCGGGGATGGAGATCGTCCAGCACCCCCAGCCGCTCCGCGCCCGACAAGTCCACTCCCGTCTCCTCGCGCGTCTCCCGCACGGCCGTCGCGAACAGGTCCCGGTCGCCGACGCCGTAACGGCCGCCCGGGAGCGCGATCTGACCGGACCACGGGTCGTCGGCGCGCTCGGCGCGCCGGATGAGCAGGATCTCGAGACCCTGCGGGCCTTCCAGCAGGATCAGGGCGACCGCGGCGGGGCGGGCATCGGGCGCGTCGGCCACTTGGGGGCGGTGGTCTCGCAACGCCCGACGGACGGTTGCGAGGTTGATCACACGAGATGTTTCGCCAGCCACTGCACAATTGCCGCCGCGGCGAGCTCGACCGGCATGTCGCGCACGACGAGCCCGGGGATGCGGACGCCCGCGGCGGCTCGAGCCAGGGCGATCGAGCCGTCGTCGCGCGGCTCGATCAGCGCATAGCTGTCCGCATCCACTTCCAACACCCCACGCCCCAGCGCGTCCAGCACGATTTCGAGGCCTGGCGCTCCCGGCGGGTCGAACGACACGACTGCGAACCCGGCCCGCGCGAGCCGCTCGGCGAGTCCGGGCTTGAGCCGGCCGCACAAGACCACCACGGGACGCTGTCCCGGGGCGCTCGTGACCTCGACGGCCACGGGCGACCCCGCGGCCCCCGCGGCCCCCGACAGGCGAAACGATCGCTTGGTAGGCGTGGCCAGAGCGCTAACGGTTGCGGAGGGTGACGGCGCCGGTGATCATTGTGCCCGGAAATAATACCGTGCGATCGATCGGAAGCCATGTCTGGATGGCGCTCGGGCTCGCGGCCGGGCTCGGGTTGGGCCTCGCCGCCGTCTTGACGCACTCGCCTCTGCTTTTCGCGGTGACGCAGTGGCTGCGGCCGCTCGGAACGCTGTTCTTGAACCTGCTGTCGATGGTCGTGATCCCCCTCGTCGCCACGGCACTGTTCGCCGGAGTCGCGGGGCTCGGCGACCTACGGCGGGTGGGCCGGCTCGGGATCCGGACGTTGGCGTTCTTCTGGGGCACGACGCTCGCGGCGATCCTCATCGGCTTCGTCGTGGCGGCGTTGCTCCTGCCGCTCGCGCCCATCACTCCCGACCGGCAGGCGGCGCTCCGTCAGGCGGCCGCCGCCGACTCCGGCGCCGTGCGGCACGCGGCGGAGCAGATCACCACCGGCGCCCGGTTCATCGTCGAGCTCATCCCGTCGAACCCGGTGCGTGCCGCGGTGGACGGGAATCTCCTCCCCCTGATCGTGTTCGTCACGATCTTCGCGATCGCCGCCGCCGCGCTGCCCGACGAGAAGCGTCACGCCCTCACCGACCTCGCCGACGTCGCCACGCAGGCGCTGATCCGGATCGTGCGCTGGGTGCTGCTGCTCGCGCCGCTCGGCATTTTCGCGATCGTGGCCGGCGCGGTGGCGCAGTTCGGCGTTCAGTTGATCCAGGTCATGGCGGTGTTCATCGTGACGGTGATCGCCGGGCTCGCGGTGCTTATCGCTGCCGTGTACGTCCCGGTCGTCGCGCTGGTCGCGCGGCTCGGCGCGGCGAGGTACCTGCGGGCCATCCGTGCCTCCCTGCTCATGGCGTTCTCGACCACGTCGTCGCTCGCCACGCTCCCCGTCATGCTCGAAGCCGCAGAGAGCGACCTGCGGATCTCGCGCACGGTGGCGAGCTTCGCGCTCCCGCTGGGGGCGAGCATCGGCCGCTCGGGGAGCGCGCTGTTCCAGGCGGTGGCGGTCCTGTTCGTGGCGCAGCTCTACGGCGTCCCACTCGGGCTCGGGGGCGCGTTTCAAGCGGGAGCCGCCGTGTTCCTCGCCTCGCTCACCGTCGCGAGTGTTCCCTCGGCGAGCATCGTGAGCCTCGTGCCGGCGTTCACCGCCACGGGACTCCCGCTCACCGGGCTTCAGCTCCTGCTCGGACTCGATCGCATTCCCGACATGTTCCGCACCATGACGAACGTCTTCGGAACTCTCACCGCGGCGACCGTGGTGGCCGCCGTGGAGGAAGAGAAGCTCGAGTGATCTGGTTCGTTCCCGCCGGGTACGCCCTGTTCCTGGCGCTGCTCGTCTATCGGTACGCTACCCGCCGTCCCCGTCTGGCCGACCACCCCCCGCAAACCGCAGGCCCGCTCGCATCGGTGATCGTCCCTGCGCGCAACGAGGCCGTGAACATCGAGCGATGTGTCCGGTCCATCCTCGCGACCGAGTATCGACCGTTCGAGGTGATCGTCGTGGACGACCGCTCGAGCGACGCCACTCCCGAGATCGTCGAGCGCCTCGTGCGCTCGGTGGAAGGGGAAGGGCGCGTGCGCCTGGTGCGGGGTAGGGAGCTACCAGACGGATGGTTCGGGAAGCCGTGGGCGATCGTCCAGGGCTATCGCGTGGCGCGGGGCGACTTGCTCCTGTTCACCGACGCCGACACCTGGCATCACTCCGAGCTGCTCCCCCGCACCGTCGCCCTCCTGACAGCCGAGCGTGTGGACCTCGTGAGCGTCGTGTCGCGCCAGGAGGTGGTGACCTTTTGGGAGCGACTGGTACAGCCGCACGTGCTGCTCGCGCTCGCGTCGCGCGTGGGGGACGTGCGTCGCGTGAACCGCACGCGCATCGCCTGGGACGCGATCGCGAGCGGCGCGTACATCCTCACGACGCGCCGGGCCTACGACGCGGTCGGCACGCACGAATCGGTGAAGGGCAGCGTAGCCGAAGACGTGGCGCTGGCGCAGGCGTACGTGCGACACCATCTCGACATCTTCCTGACACACGCTACACAGTTCATGAGCGTCCGGATGTACCGGAGCCTCGCCGAGATCGTCGAGGGGTGGTCCAAGAACTTGGCGTTGGGCGTGCCGCTGATGTTTCCGCCGCTCCCATTCGTTCGGCGCGCCGCGCCCTACTTGATGTGGCTGCCGGCGCTGTGCTGGGTGCTCCCGCCGATGCTCTGGGCGGTGTACGGCTGGAGCTGGGCGGCGGCCACGACGCTCGTGGCGCTCGTGATATGGATCGCGCTATACCGGGCGGAGGGGGCGCCGGTGCGGTACGCGCTGTTGTATCCGCTCGGGGCCGCCATGGTAGCGTATATCATGATCCGGTCGGCGTGGCGGGGCGAGAAAGTACAGTGGAGGGGGAGAACCTATACAGGCTAACCTGTGCGTCTACGCGTCTGTGTGTCTAGCCTTTATCACACGCCGCACGCTTGAAACACCGGCGGGTGGTCCCCCCGCTGCAACAGATCGTGCAGCATCTCGTGCTCGGCGAGCTGACGGTCGTACAACCGACCCTGCGCCATGTAGATCGTGTGCGGGGAGCGCCACCATCCGTCGCACCGGCCCTCGTGGGCGGGACAAGAGTAGCTCGAGCCCGGCACCTCGTACCACTCCACGCGATCGAAGTCACCCGAGAGCCCCGCGCACCGTTCGATCTCCTCCCACCAGACCCGGTAGACCGGGTGCGGCGTGAACGGCACGGCGCCGGCGGGGGCGAAGGAATCCAGACACGCGAGCAGCAGCAGCGGAGTGAGCCAGCGCAACCAGCGGAGCAAGGGCTAGAGCTCCCCCGCGACCCGGCCGGCCAGCAGCAGCCCCACCGCGACGCTCGCCGCCGCGCTGCCCAGGTGGAGCAGCGTCGCCCACCGCGCACCCCGCGTCGAGGCGAGCCGCACCACGCCTGCGAGCGAGACCGACACTGTGAGCATCCCGATCATCGTTCCCGCCGCGAACGACACCAAGTAGGCCAGTTGGGTGGCGCGCGTCGGTGCCGCGGCAACGAGCAGCACCAGGATCGCGGCGCTCCCCGCGAGTCCATGCAGCAGGCCGAACCCCAGCGAGCGGCGCGCATCGCCCTGCGGGTGCGCGTGCTCGTGCGCCGCCGCGTGGGCGTGGCTGTGGAGATGCAGGTGCGGGCCTCCGGCATGCGCGTGCATGTGCAGATGCCACCGTCCCCGCGCGTAGCGCAGGATCACCGTCCCGCCGAGCCCGATCAGCAGCAGCGCCACCAGAATGTCCGCGGCGGGCCAGAGCCGGTCCGGGAGGCGCAGCCCGAAGAGCACGATCGCACCCACCACCACCCCGACGCTCGCGGTGTGACCCAGCGCCCACGCGAGGCCCAACCGACAGGCGTCGAGCAGACGGCCCTGGCGGGTCGCGAGCGTCGACACGGCGGCCAAGTGGTCGGGCTCGAACGCGTGACGGAAGCCCAGCAGCAGGCCGAGGCCCGCGAGGGCGAGGAGGTTGGGAGGGGGGCTCATGGCGGCTCGCAATCTAGTCTATTCTCTTTGAAGAATCATGGAACCCGGCCTCGACGCCGTGCACGCCCGCTACGCGCCCGTGGACGTCCGCGTCTCCGAGATTCTCGAGAACATCCGCCGCGACTGCCGCGAGCTCGCCCCGGAAAGCCGCAACGAGGGGAACGAGCGGCAGGTCGAGGAGTTCATCGCCCGGCTCCGCGCGGAATTCGGGGAGCGGGTCGTGATCGAGCGACAGCGCCTGTCCGCGTGGGCCGTGCGCACTACGCGCTGGAACTACCTCTTCACCGTCCCGGGCGAGCGCGACGACCGCATCGTACTCGTCGCCCACTACGACACCTGGCGCGGGCCGGGCGCGGACGACAACACGACCGGCGAAGAGATCCTGAAGCAGTATCTGCTCGCCGACCTGCGCGCCGCCCGGCGGCCCGCGCTGACCCACACGTACTTCATGGCCGGCTCCGAGGAGTGTGGCCTGGTCGGGCTCACGTCGCAGATCCTGCTCGCGCTCGGCCTCCAGGCCGCGAACCTGGCCCTCACCCAGCAGGACTGGCTGTATGGCGCGATCGCCGTCGCGCTCGCGCCGCTCGCCGGTTACCGCTTCGGCGTCTCGGGGTCCCGCGAGTACGTGAAGACGCTCACACCGGAGGAGCTCCGCCGCATCCGCGGCGTGGTTTCGGTGGACTCGGTCGGCGAAGGCCGGCTCTACATCCCCCGCGGCACCCTCGGCGCCGACTTCCTGCACGTGCTCATCCCGTTTGGGGACTACGACTCGATCAACGATCTCCTGGAGGAAGGCGCCCACCTGCACGGCATCAAGTACAACAACTATCTCGCCGGCGGCACGACCGACCACGTCTCATTTCTGGAAGTGAACAACGGGCTGTGGGTCCGGCTGCGGGAGTCGTTCCGTCGCCTCGCCGCCCGGCTGGCGCGCCGGCCGTACACCCCACCGCTCCGCATTCCGGCAACGGCGCTGGTCGCGATGGTCCCGGGCAAGGCCTCGCCGCTCGTGTTCGGCGGCAAGATCCACACGCCGCGCGATACGCCGGAGCGCGTGTACGCAGCGCCGTTACGCGAGACGCTGCTGATCCTCGATTACTTCTTCCACCGCCTCGAAG
>Ga0066692_10000257_pt1 | contig 16471 bp, 10 predicted proteins | sample GraSoiAngelo_141_FD_66456 | JGI IMG/M metagenome (GOLD analysis project Ga0066692, IMG submission 66456) | Grasslands soil microbial communities from the Angelo Coastal Reserve, California, USA - 14_0929_12_40cm | ecosystem: Environmental > Terrestrial > Soil > Grasslands | place: USA... | reverse complement strand
CATGCCGAATGTATAAGTATGGTGGCCGCGAATCATCGTCACGTGGGGCGAGATGTTGAACTGTGTGTTGTAATCGGCGATCGCGCTTTGCCCCTGGCTGCACCCCACCAGGCCATCGTTTTGACCAAAGCAGGGGGTCAGCGGGGTGCGCTCCAGGTTGGGAACCAGAGAGTTGTACGCCGACGGCCAGCCTTCATTTGTCATGTCGAAGCTGCTGTTGATGGGATCGCGCAGGTAAATAAACCGGCTGACGCTCGCACTCAGGTTAAAGATGGTATTCGGGCTGATGACGTAGTTGTAACCGATGGCCACGCTCTTACTCTTGGTATTCTCCGCGCAGCGGTCCTTGCACAGTCCTGTACCGAATGGATCCTGCGCCAAACTGAGCAGTTTCCAATATGTGAAGCGGCCAAAAATGGTGTGCTTGGCATTGATCGTCTGGTCTACGCGCGCCACATATTCGTCGGTGTCGCCGCCAGTACTGGAGTCCTTGAGGAAGTTTAGGAGGGTGCCAGAGGTTGTGGGATTTGCGATGAGCTTGCCTAACAGGTAGGCCGAAGTCGGATTGATTTGATTCCCAACACCGGGGGCGTTGGTCTGGCAGAACGTAGTGTTATCCGCGATGCAGTTAAAGGGATAGGGTTGGCGAGGCGAAGTGAGCGATGTCGCTGTCAGCGGGTTGTAAATCTGGTGAATTGTGCCGCCTCCATCGTTGCAAAGCCCACTTGCGCTGAATCCAGTTGTGCAAAGGTCTGAGAAATCACCCTGGCGTTCCTGCGCTGTCGGTACGGTCGTGTTGAAAGGCGTGCCTTGGCGAAGCCGGAACCCTTCATAACTGCCGAAGACGAAGGTTCTGTTCTTGATAATCGCGCCGCTGCCGGCGGCACCAAACTGGTTCTGTGTGAATGGAACCGGCTTGTTCGCGATTCCAGAGCTGAGTTCAGATTGCTTATTGAAGAACTCATTGGCATTCAGAACCTTGTTCCGCAGATATTCGTACGCTTCGCCGTGCCAGGTGTTCGTTCCAGATTTGGTGCTCATGTTGATTACGCCGCCGGCGAACTTCCCCCACTCTGGTCCGAGATTGTTGTTCTGGACTTTGAACTCGGAAATTGAGTCCTGGGTCGGAACCACAAAAGGCAGGTTGATGTAGCCGATGTTCAGGGGTTGACCGTCGAGATACTCTGCTCCCTCATTAGCGAAGGCGCCGCCGATCTGGTAGTTGGCAAAGTCGAAGGGATTCTTGCCCACGACATTTCCTTGCGTGCTGCCTTGCGGAATGACCGAGGGTGTGACCGTCGCCAAGTTGTAGATGTTGCGGCCGTTCAGTGGCAACTCGTTTGCTTCGCGCTGGTCGACGATGGTCCCGAGCGAGGAGGTTTCAGGCTGGAACAAAGGCGTTTCGGAAGTCACTTCCACCGTTTCGCTGACTTGCCCCACCTGGAGCGTGGCGTCGATGTGCGTGGTCTGCTGCACATCGACCGTGACCGACGTGCGCGTGTAATGTTTGAAGCCCTGTTTCTCGATGTCGATCCGGTACTGGCCGGCGAACAGGTTCACGAAGGTGAAAAGGCCATCGCTGCCGCTGGATTGCGTGCGTTTCTCGGATGTTCCCAGGTTTGTTAACGTCACGTTGGCGTCGGTGACGGTGGCGCCGGTGCTGTCGGTCACCGAGCCAGCGACCGAGCCATAGGTGGATTGTGCATGCAAGTACAAGCAGGACATCGAGAGAAGCATGCCAAGCGACAGGACCGCGGCGAAGCGACGAGACGACATGGTCTACCCCACACGTGCTATGGATTTGGAATCAACTCAAGAACGCATGCGCCGGGCTACACGAATCCGGCAGATTTTCCAAAGTTGCCCCTGACTCAATTACGTGTGTGGGAGACATTCTGTACCAATGTGAGAGAAATCGCTGCGCAGAAGTGGGTATGACAAATGGAAACAAAATGTTAAACGCAAAGCTAGGGGTGGTTTGCCTCTCGCCGCAATAATGCATACAAGAAAGGCTTTCCCGTAGGTTTCTGGCTGCCGCCCTGCGGCTCAACCGTAACGAAAACGGCGTCCAGTTCGGACAATTGTTTGGGATCATCCAAACGGAGCACCCATCGCCGGTTTGATTCGCTGTCCATGTAAAGAATCCCGAGGTTGGTGGCGTGAATCTTCTCCCCGGACTCTCCATCCCTCTGTCCCCAAACCTGAAAAGCGCTGGCGTTCTTGACGCCGGGTTGGCGATCGAGGTCGAACGCATAAAAGATCAAAGACTTGTTCTGAGTGTAAAACACACGGCCGAAGGGTTTACGAGTTCGGCTGCCGCTATCCACGTCGAAGACGTCCGCGATATATAGCTTGCGGGCGCCCATAAGTTCGCGGATATCACGGTCAGAGGCGAGATAGGTCTCATCGTCTCTCAATTTCCGTTCCTGATCACGGCTGGAAGCGGTCAGTTCATCAATCTTCGACTCGAGCGACGTGGTTCTTAGCAGGACTTTGTCGTGCTCCGCGCGGAGATCGGCAAGTTCAGCTTGTACGAGGCGATACGACTGTTCCGCAGCGCGGAGCTGGCTCAACAGTTTGTCTCGTTGTTCCACAACCTGACTTAGCTGCTGGTCCTGGACAGCATTCGCGGCGGAAAGTGCGTTTGCCCGGCTTTCAGCGAAGTGTATCGCGTCTCGCAGCCTGAGGATTTCCCGTTGGCTAGCGGCGACCTGGAGCTGAAGTCTCGACAGGTCGGAGGACTGAAGGGCAGTCGCTTCATCCGCAGCTTTCTTCTCCGAGGTCAACCGTTGTACGTGCGCCGCGATTGCCATCGGCTGCTGCTTGACCGCGCCTACCTGCCCTCCTAAGTGGTACGCTCCGATTGCCACCGCAATAAGGACGCACGCTGCCAGACCGACCATAGCCCACCGGCCGTGGGAGCTTTGCGGAACGAAGGCATCGACTGGCCGCGCCAGGAGATCGCGTTTGCTGGCGGTAATGGCCTGATCGTGTTCTTCGATTTTCGGGAAGAGTTTGCTTCGGACGGAAGTGTCATCCCAGTCCTGATTGGGGTCGTCGTAGCCGTTGGCTGCAGCCAGAAAGGGCATGCCTTCCGTGCTGATCAGTGAGTATTCGTCAAAGGCACGCTGACAGGAGTCACAAATCTGGAGATGGCGCTCGAGACTCAACCGCTCGCTGCTGCTGAGGGTTGCCTTCTGCGCGAGTGCCGCGAGTTCCAAGAACTCCTGATGGTCCTCCAGACGGTCCTTTCTGTTCATTATGCGATTCCCCGGAGCCTCTTCACTGCCGGGCTCTTCCGCAATCGTTCGAGACCGCGATACAGGTGGTGCCGGACATTTCCGAATGGCTCGTTGAGCCGTTCGCTTATTTCTCTCAGTTCGAGACCCTGAAAATAAAATAGTTCGATCGTTTTCCGCTGTAAATCCGTTAGATCTTCAAACGCGGACAGCAAGTGCGAGAAATCAATTCTGAGACCAACTTCTCGCTCGATATCGTGTTGCTCCCTTAGAGTATCGTCCAATGCATCAATATCTGTACCAGAGTAAAATCCTCTGCGCAACAAATGAGCTCTACGATCCCGTGAACGACTGAAAGCAATCTGGACGATCCAGCCTTTGGCGCTGCCTTTACGGGGGTCGAATAGCCGAGCCCTTTCGTAAAGATAGAGGAAAGTCTCCTGAACCACCTCCTCCGCTTCACTCTTGTCATTCAGTATCCGGAGCGCGATTCCGAACACCAGCCTCGAATAGCGACTGTAGAGCAAGTCGACGCCTTTTGCGTCTTTGGCTTGCAGCCAGACCATCAACTGTTCGTCACTCGGCGAACGGACCTCTGCTGGCTGTGGCCCGGCGACGCAACGTTCCGTCGCAGTCCGCCACAGAACAGGGAATGTCAGTGCGCGCCCATTAGGGGGAGAGCTCATGTTCAAAAGACAAGAGTGTGCGCGAAAACCAGACACGCGGGAGCCAGCAAGCCGAAAAATGAGATGCTTGTCGCTAACGGAACCCAGCGCACCATACATCAGAAGCAGAGCGACTTTCCAGAACAAAAAGCATTCTTGATCCCAACAGAAAAGGAGTGGTGCGGCACTGGTACAAATCGCCCGCTGGACGCGTATCTAATAGGTCGAGCCTTTACATGGTTGCCTTTTATTCCCGACACGGCTTGTGGTAGCTTCACTCTTTCGCTCGCTCGAAGCATGGCCACGTTCGTCGAGCAGAAGACGACGCAACTCAGGGTCCTTATGTGTGGGATGCTCCGAACGTGTTTCTGCTCTTTGGGTCTGCTTAGTCTTGTGTTTGTTCTCCCGCTCACGGCCCAGTCCACTCATGCTTCACTCACCGGACGAATCACTGACCCCCGTAAGGCGGTTATCACTGCCGCTACGGTCACGGTCATCAATACGGGCACGGGGATTCACTACCAGGGTGTCACTAACGAAACGGGCGAGTACTACGTAACGAATCTGCCGCCTGGAAGATATCGGATCGAAGTTGAGAAGCTTGGGTTCAAGGCTGTAATTCAATCTGGGCTCATCTTGCACGTGCAGGATGCGCTGGAAGTCAATTTCGAGATGACTCTGGGTTCGGCTTCCGAGAGTGTGACGGTCGAGGGCCAGCCTTCCCCCAGCGACTTGGAATCGTCGTCTGTGGGCACCATCGTCGAGCAGCGCAAGGCGAATGAGCTACCGTTGAATGGCCGCAATGTTTTCAATCTCATCGTCCTGGCGCCGTCGGTAATTCCCCAGGGTAGTTCTACTGGAACACCAGTCGGAGTGAATCCGTTCGGCTGGGGCAATTATCAAGTGAGCGGCTCGTTCGGAAACCAGAGCGCCGAGTACCTCGATGGCCAGCCGCTCAACATTGGATACATCAACTTGCCCGTGCTGATTCCGACTCAGGATTCCATTCAGGAATTCAAAGTGCAAACCAGCAATCTTGGTGCGGAATGGGGCCGATTTGCTGGTGGCGTGACGAATCTGAGTACGAAAGGGGCGACCAACTATTTTCATGGTGAGGTGTATGAATATTTCCGCAATCGCATCTTCAACGCGAATGACTTTTTTCTGAACGCTGCAGGAAAACCACGTCCACCGTGGGTGCAGAATCAGTTCGGATTAAACGCAGGCGGCCCTCTCAGCATTCCACATTACAATGGCCGCAACCGGACCTTCTGGTTCGCAAGCTGGGAAGGTTTCCGGTTGCGAACCGGTCAGCCCTTTACGGCGACAGTCCCAACCTCCGACGAACGATCCGGGAATTTTTCAATGATTGATACTCCAATCACGGACCCGTGCGCAGGTACGGTTGATGCGCAGGGTGCCTGCCCCGGAAGCACTGCTGTGCCGGTGCAATTCCATGGCAATGTTATTCCGCCCGACAGAATTAATCCCACTTCAAAAGCTCTTCTTAATTTGTGGCCCGCATCAAATAGCCCTGGAGAGGTAACTTCGTCCGGTACCATCAACAACTTCAACACGGTGAGTCGAACCGGAGGGGCTCAGGACCAAGTTGTAGCTCGTGTCGACCAGGACATTACGATGCAGCAACGACTCTTCGTCCGCTTCAGCCACTGGAATGTGATGGATCTGCCCATTGACCCCCTCAAGACTGGATTGTGCGCGGATCGTTGTTCCGAGAGTTATTCGACGAATGCCACAGTCGCAGCCTACAACTACAACATCAATGCCACCACAATTTTCGATTTCAACGCGAGCGTGAGCCGTTTCAAATACAACCGGTCTCCGTCGAACGCGCAGTTTAATCTAACGGCGGTTGGGTGGCCAGCAAGCTACAACGAGGTTGTGCCTGGCTTCATGCGCACTCCACCTACTCCCTGCGTAGCGAACTTCACTGACAACATTATGTGCACACAGGGACAGAGCTACATTCGAGATCGGGATACCCAGTACAATCTCGCTCCGAGTTTGACGCTGCTTCGCGGTCACCATCGCTATCACATGGGTCTGCAGTTTGAGGCCGGATATGACAACTATGCGCAGACGAATGTGGCAACCGGAGCCTTCGATTTTTGTGCATCCAGTCAGCCTTGCTTCAGCGGATTTCCTTTCGCAGACTTTCTCCTGGGCTATGCCGATAATTACAGCAACTTTGAAAACCATTTCTTTGCTCAAGCTGTTGTGCCTGCCTTTACAGCAGGAAAACAGGTGTATCGCGCGTTTTATTTCAACGACACCTGGCACGTGTCTGAGAAGCTAACGCTCAATCTTGGACTGCGTTATGAGCTGCAGAGTCCGTGGACGGAGCGCTACAATCGGCTTTCCTATTTTGACCCGACTACGCCAAGCTACATTAATCAATATCTGCCGAAGGGTTCGGCGCCGGTGATGGGAGATGTTTTTTTGTTGCCGCCGGGAAGACGCAGCAACCTTCCACTCGCTAAAACGGACTTGGCTCCGCGCATTGGATTGGCCTACGGCGTAACACCCCAAACAATCGTTCGGAGCGGATACGGAATCTTCTGGATTCCAAATGATGTTTCGTTTGCGCTGAATCCGATCAATGACATGGTGAACGCGCCCGGGACAACCTATACAGGAACGGTAGATGGAATCCACCCCTACAACTCGATCTCTCTGCCGTTCCCCGATGGAATTTCCGCACCGCCCGGCCGCAGCCTGGGCGTCGTCGGCACCCAGCAATTCTTGACTCAAGTGGTGCAGTCGATTACTGAGGTCGACCCCCGAGATCATCCTGAAGGCTATGTTCAGCAATGGAATTTAAGCGTTGAGAGAGACCTTCGCGCGGGCTTTTCGATTTCGGCGGCTTATGTCGGCTCCAAGGGCACGCATCTGGAACAATATTCCCAGCAGACGAATCAGATTTCTGATCTCCTGCTGGCACAGGCAGCATCGCAGTTTGCATCAGGGGGAAAGTCGGCGGTGACGCTCCTGCAGTCAGTTCCGAATCCGTTTTTCGTAAATGGAGAGGCGCTGGCGCTAGCCGCCCCCACGACTACGGTCGGACAATTATTGAGACCGTACCCGCAATACACAAGTGTGCAACTCGCAGGCCAAGGTTCGTTCGGCAGCACCTATCATTCGCTGCAGATTACCGCCAAAAAGCGATTCGCGGGGGCCGGATCTCTCCTCATCGCTTATACAAACTCCAAGCTCATCAGCAACACCGACACGTTGACCTCATGGCTGGAAACGGGTGTTGGATCGATCCAGGACAACAACAATCTGCGGGCCGAGCGTTCTTTGTCTTCTCAGGACGTGCCGCAGCGTCTGGTGATCAGTTACGTGTTGGATCTCCCGTTTGGTCAGGGGAAGAAGTACCTGGCGAACGTTAGCGGCGTGTTGGGTAGCATGGTCGGAGGCTGGGGAATCGACGGCGTGACGACATTCCAAAGAGGCTTTCCGCTTGTGCTGGCCAACGGTCAGGCGAACGATGCCACTCTGTTTGGCGCGGGCTCGCGGCCAAACGTGATTTCCGGATGCGAAAAGATGTCCGCCGGCGGACGCGCCGCGCGCTTGAAAAGTTGGTTCAATACATCGTGCTTCGCCCCTCCTTCCGACTTCACTTTTGGGGATGAGCCGCGCGTTGATCCAACCCTCCGTTCCGATGGCGCAAACAATTTTGACGTCGCAATATTCAAGAAGATTCCTCTAGGCAAGGAAGGGAGGGCGGGGATCGAGTCGCGGGTGGAATTCTTTAACCTGTTGAACCGTCCCCAGTTTGGTCCGCCAAACACGATCTGTTGCACCGCGAACAACGCGAATTTTGGGTTCGTCACCAGCACTGCTCCAGGAACAAATCCACGATTGATTCAATTCGCGTTGAAGATGTTTTTTTAGCTGCTAGCGCTGGTGTGGTCGCTATCGTAGGTGCTTCGCTTTTGAACTCCGAGCACTCTGGGAATGTGGACCCGTTTCATGCAACTTTCGAGCTTGTGGATATTGATGGCGACGTTTGCCACCGATAGCACGCCTCTGCTTGAAGTGAAGCCTCTTCGTGGAGTCGACTTCACCTTGCAGAATTCCCCTACAGTGCAGAAGTATCTAATTGAAACCATGCCAGGCGGAGTCGCCCTGCTCGATTACAACAATGATGGGTTGCTCGATATCTTCCTGGTGAATGGCGGACAGGTGGTTGATCCGATGAAGATGCCAGAGAACTTTGACCGCCACGAACCACTTCTCTGGAATCGGTTATTCCGTCAAAATAAAGACGGAACATTCACCGATGTCACTTCGCAGGCAGGGCTCGCCGATGCCGGAGACGGGAACTACGGTATGGGAGTGGCCGTCGGCGACTACGACAACGACGGCTACCCGGACATCTACGTCACGAACTACGGCAAGAACACGCTCTATCACAATAATGGGGACGGCACCTTCACCGAGGTAACGGCGATTGTTGGAGTGGCAGCCGGGGGATGGTCGGCCTCGGCGGGCTTTTTCGACTATGACAACGATGGGAAGCTGGACCTGTTTGTCACGCGCTACATGGAATGGGACACCAAACATAGCAAAACTTGCGGGGCGGAGTGGCGCACGTATTGTCCGCCGGAAGAATTTCCGGTCACGACCAACATTCTCTATCACAACAACGGGGACGGCACTTTCACCGACGTGAGCCAACGCTCCGGTATCGCGGCAAAAAAAGGCCGAGCACTTGGAGTAGCCTTCTCCGACTACGATGAGGATGGCTTCACCGACGTCTTCGTTTCTAATGACGGGATGCAGCAGTTCCTGTTTCACAACAACGGAAACGGGACTTTCACGGAGCGAGGCCTGGAAGCGGGTGCAGCGTTGTCGCAGGATGGAAGGCGCATATCCGGGATGGGGGTCGTCTTCCAGGACTACGACAACGATGGACGTCCCGATATCATCGTGACCGAATTGCCCCGGGAAATTTATAGCGTCTATCACAACGACGGCCACGGTATTTTCAGTTATCAGAGTCTTGAAACCGGACTAGGAGCCCTGTCCAGCGGCAGTTCCGGCTGGGGAATAGGCCTGGAGGATTTCGACAACGACGGATGGAAAGACCTGTTTGTTGCGCAGAGCCATGTACTCGACAACGTTGAGGCGATTGATCCTTCGTTGCAGTACAAGCAACGACCGCTGTTGGCATTGAATCACAATGCCAGGTTCGAGCGCAGCGATCCAGGCAGCAGCGCTCCGACGGCCAGTCGCGGCGCGGCCTTCGGTGATTTGAATAACGATGGTTGGGAAGATGTGGTGATGAGTGTCCTCGGAGGTCCTCCGCGAGTGTTGCTGAACCGGGGCGGAAATCAGCACTGGTTGACGATCTCTCTTCATGGCGCGCGTAGCAATCGCGACGGTTTTGGCGCCCGCGTACGAGTGAACGGCCAGACTCGGTTTGCCAGTTCGGCGGGAAGCTATCTCTGCTCCTCCGACAAGCGTTTGCATTTTGGACTGGGAGCAGCCGAAACGGCCAAGGTCGAGATTGTTTGGCCATCGGGCACTCGACAAACTGTCAATGATGTCAGGGCCAATCAATTTCTCGAAATTCGCGAACCGGAGAAACCATGATCCACCTGTTGCTACTTCTTTGGTTTTCCGGGCAGGCGCCGTCATCGGAGGCGCTCGATCATTTACGGGCAGGTGTCGCCGCCGATAAACAACATCAGTTTGACATCGCCATTGTCGAGTTTCGGAAGGCGACGGAACTGGATCCCAACCTGGCCGAAGGTTTCGTCAGCCTCGGACAGGCATACATGGAGAAACACGAGTACGGCAATGCAATCCCGCCACTGAAGCAAGCTGTCGAGCTGAAACAGGATCTGATTCCCGCGCACCAGTTGCTCGGCTACGCATTGCTTGTCGAAGGCTATGCGGCAGACGCCATCCCTCACCTGAAACTGGCGCATGAAATGGGCGCGCTGGGGATTGCGGAAGTCCAGACGGGACAACTGAAGGAAGCCATTGCCAACCTTCAAGCCGCCCTGGAGCAGCGCCCGAACGATCCCGATCTTCTGTACTATCTTGGCCGCGCCAGCGGACTTCTCTCCAAGGAATCTGTCGACACATTGATAGCCATCTATCCGAGCTCGGCACGGTCGCATCAGGCGATGGGAGAAAATTATTTTGTATTACGTCAGATGCCGCAGGCCGAAAGGGAATTTCTCGACGCGCTGAAGCAGGGTCCTGACACGCCCGAACTCCACCTGGAACTTGGAGACGTCTACGCCAAGTCGTCGCAATGGGAAAAGGCGGAAGCAGAGTTTCGTGCGCAAACAAAGCTGCAGCCCGGGAACGCCGAAGCGGCGTACCGCTTGGGCTCCGCTTTGCTTCAGCAGGGTAAGGCGCGTGAAGCCCGCGAGCAGTTGAGCCGGGCCGATCATTTGCGACCGGAGATGCCGGAAACTCTTTACGCGCTGGGCAAGACTGCGCTGCTCGAAGGCGACGTGAATGACGCCGAAAAATCCTGGCTGAAATTGCTTTCCATCGAAAAGGATAGTGACCTTGCTGTGCAGACTCACTTTGCGCTGGCGGGCCTTTATCGCAAGCAAGGCAAAGTGTCAGAGGCAGAACGGGAAATGCAGGAATTCCAGAAATTACAAAACGTGAACCCGGGTCAGCCTGCAACCGGCCCACACTAGAAGCTGCCTCGCGAGCGTGCGACTCGCTGATGCCGATCGCTTCATCCTGCCGTGCGACCGGCGCGGTACCATTTGCTGGCCGGGCTTTCCGTTCTGTCATGTTTTGCTGATGGGTTTACTCCGAAACAGGGCAACAGTCTCAGGCTGAGCAACTTTGCACAGAATCGGTGGAAGCCCGCGGGCAATCAGTTCCGCGTCCGCAACAACCAGTTTTCCGATCCCCTTGATCGCCGTTTCCATTGCGCCGGCCTGATGCGAGCTGAGAATTACATTGTCGGTGTGCCGTGCCCAATGTGAAGGAGGCAGCGGTTCCTCGGGAAAAACGTCGGTCGCGACGCGGATGTGCCCTTTCTTGGCGAAATCGAGCATCGCCTCAAAATCCACGACTGCTGCGCGACTGACCAGGACTAATGCGGCCCCCGGTTGCATTGAGGAGAACTGTTTTGCGCCTAGAAAGCCATGATTCTGCGATGTGGCCCCCGCGACTACGAAAACAAGGCGCGAGCAGTGCAGGACCTCATCCAGGGATGCGGCTTCACACCTCAAGCTTTGAATATATTCTGCTGGCAGCCACGGGTCGTATGCGCGAACGCGGCAACCGAATGGGCTAAGCAATGGCAAGATCGCACGACCGAGATCGCCTAACCCGATAAAACCGATCGCCTGGCGGAAGAGGGAGAACGCTTCGGTGTTCGCGGCCAAACCATATTGCTCGGTACCCAGGCGGAAGTGGCGATCTGACCGGGTGATGCCGCGGGCGAGGTCAATAGCCATTCCCAATGCCGCCTCGGCGACGGGCTCAGCGAATACCGGACTCATATTGAGAATACGTATGCCGTGTCGAAAGCAGTAGGCGTAGTCAATGTTAGGAAGAAAATTGCCCTCCACATTGAATACCGCTTTGAGCGACGTGGCGCGTTTCAGGCGTGGTTCGGGCAGGTCAATCTGGCCGATGATGATTTCTGCTCTCGCGGCGTTCTCTTCAAAGATTTCATCTGTGACAGGGCCACATCCGTGAATCACCACATCTCCAAGGGCACGCAACCGAAGCAGGTCGTGTTCATCAAAAATGTCGGATACGATCCGTGGTGCCGGGGCAAGGAAGATGCATTTCGACGTGCTGTGCGGCATGAAAGCTCCTGAGATATAGTTCAGACCCGCGTCGAAGGGCGGCCCTTTTTGCTGGTTATCAGTTCAGGTGGTCGGCACGATCGGAAGAATCAGTGCCGAGGGATGCTCGGCATCGTGGTAGATCGTGTTCGTCGCCGGTATTGACTTTTCGCCGACGGCGGCGCTCTCACCTGTGTTCAGGTTCTTATCGAAACGGGGAAAATTGCTGCTGCTGACCTCCAGTCGCAACGTGTGTCCCTTGAGGAAAACGTTGGATGTTGCCCATAAATCAACAGTGAACTTGTAAATCTGGCCTGGGTTCAGGAGTTCTGTCTTCTCCTGCGAATTGCGATACCGTGCGCGAACTATTCCTTCTGTGAGGTTCTGCGCGAATCCGTCTGGCCCGACGTCCACCAACTTGGCCGTAAAGTCAGTGTCAACGGCGGAGGATTTGGCAAAGAGTTCGAGCTGAACAGGCCCAGTTACTTCCAGGTCCTGCTCCAGCGGAGGCGTTGAGTAGACCAAAACATCAGAGCGTGCTTCCATCGCGCGCTGGTCGTGGGGCCCGGGTTCGAGGTGCCTGGAGTCACAACATAAAGGACCACCGACCGTGGGCGCGGGGTTTGCAGGATCGTAGACGTACTGGTCAGGCTTGTCCGAGCGAGGAGTTGCTGTCATGAGAGCGCCGTCGCCGCGCGATGAATTGGCCTTTCCTTCCGAATGCAAGAAGTATCTTGTGTTGCGGGCACGAGCGAGGGGCCAATCCTCCTCCTCACGCCATTGGTTGGTGCCCATAACGAAAAGTTTGACAGGCTTGGGGTGCGAGAAATCGTTGGCAACGTTCTTGAACAGATTGTCGTACCAGTTCAAAGTGGTTTCGTCCTCGTCAAACGGGGCGGCGGGGCCGAAATCTACATCGCCAATCTTCCGGCTGGAACCGGCGTGGCCGCCGATCGTGACCAGTAGATGTTGTCCCTGGCGCGCGGCTTCATCCTTGCCATGCAATTTCACTCCGATGTAGTTGCGTAATGATCCGCCCAGAAAAATGTCATACCAGGCCGCGACTGTGAGCGAGGGTACGCCGATGTCGGCATAGTGATCCTCAATGGACCACCTCTTCCAATATTCGTCATAACCGGGGTGAGCCACCCAGTCGAGGAAGTACGGGGCCAGAGAATGCAGCAGGTCTGCATCGGAGGATGCCTGGGGTAAATCGAAAAGCGGGTATTGAGTGAGAGGAAGTTTCGCGATGCCGTTCAACGCGCTTGTGTGACTTCGCACAAAACGGTTCAGCGTATCCTGGGCCAGACCAGAGGTCCACGACTCGTTGAACCATTGTTCAAAGGCGCCGCCTTGGTACGTCCACCCATCGTGGTAGTTGCTCGCGGTGACGACCGGACATATCCCGGCGAGATGCGGCGGATGTGCAATCGCAGCTAGCATCTGGGTGGCTCCGACATACGAGCCTCCATACATTCCTACTCTGCCATCGGAATAAGGAAGGGCCGCCGCCCATTCGACAGTATCGTAGCCGTCGTTCGATTCGTACAGGAACGGATACCATTCGCCGTCCGATGTGTAGCGTCCGCGAACATCCTGGTTGACTACCACGTAACCGCGGGCCGCTCCCTTATGGCCGAAATCAACGTCGCCGTCGCTGTGTTTATCGTAGGGAGTTCGCGTAAGAAGAACAGGGAATCTTCCTGGTGCCACTGGCCGGTAAATATCGGCGCGAAGTACAGTGCCGTCGCGCATCGTCACCGCGACGCCGTGTTCCACAGTCACGGCATAGGTATCAGCCGCACGAGCAAATTGCGGAACGAGAATCAGAATGACGGACGCGCTGAGCAAGACAGCCCTATTGATAGTCGACATATACAAGCGAATCACTCCTTCTCTGCGAGCTTTTCCACTAATCGGATCAAACCAAAACGTTCAGGAACGTGGAACGAATCGTCCAGAGGAGGCTGCCAAGTTACGGCTTGCTGATTCGAGGGCGGCCCCTGACTCCGAAACAGGTTGATGCGCATGGTGTTTCCGATGACTGGCGGACGCGCGTCGATCGCGGCCAAGGGGATGCGCATCGCTCCGTACCAGGTGTGCGTGCCTTTATCAATGCGCGCCTTCACTTCGAAGCCGGAGTTCCAGGTCCACCCATCTTCGTGGTGCGGCTGGCTCAGGTCGATATCCAGATCGACCCATTCTCCCTGTGGAGAGAGTTCAAACTCCTTGTAGCGCTTGATATTTGTAAAATCGGGACCGACGAAGACTTCGGCAACGTCCCAGTTCCATAGCTCATTGGTTTCTTTCTGAGTATTTGGCGCAGGCTTTAGGTGGAGTTCCTCATAGGGACAAACGAACAGAAAGTAGAGATTGCTCTTCGTCCAGCGTGTCCGGACCTCGGTGCGGTACCGAGGAATAATCTTCCCGAATTTATCATTCTCCATGTAGACGGGGCGTGAGGCACGCCAGAATTCTGACGTGGGATCGAGGTGCAGAGGAACATCCTCGGTTGCGCGGGCACTCTCGATCACGGCTTGGTCCGAAGCTCCGGCCACGCCTGAGACAAACAGCATTAGCAGCACAATATTAGCGAAGCCATTCATCAAGGTGCTCCTTTACGAATGCGTCATCCTGAAGATGCGGATAGGATTCGCACACGCGATCGAGTTCCGCGCTCTGACCAGGAGAGAGTTCCTCCTCAGGGTCAAGACACCAGCGTCCCTCGAGCAGTCCCTGACGCCGCAATATTTCATGAATGCCCGGAATGCATCCCTTAAAATTGTGCGCGGAATCGAAGATGGCGCTATTGGCATCCGTGATTTGCTGAGCCAGAGTCAGCAGTGCGCCAGGAACGGGATCGGAGTGCTGCTTGGCGAGGGCAAGGTGAGAAACAGCAGTCTTGGTCCACACCGCCCAATGCCCCAGCAAGCCGCCGGCGATTCGGAGCAGCTGAGGGCCGAAGTCGAACTTCGTGAGCAGGTCGTTCAGAATGTTGTCATCATTTCCGGTGTACAGAGCGAGATCTTGGGCGCGGCCTGATTGCGCAAGGGCACGAACGACGTCGAGCGTTTGATAGCGGTTAAACGGTGCGATCTTGATCGCTACTGCATTTTCAATCTCAACGAACTGACGCCAGAATTCGTAGGGCAACAGTCGTCCTCCAACGGCAGGCTGGAGGTAGAAACCGATAATCGGGACGACGTTGGCAACAGCGCGTGCGTGATCCAGAAGCTGAGGAATGGTTTCGTGTTTAAGATCGGCAAGACTCAACAGCGCGGCATCGTAGCCCAACCTTGCAGCGAGTTCCGCTTCGGCTAGCGCCTGCTTGTTTCTGCCGCAGACGCCGGCAATCTTGACGATGCCATTGCCGCGACTCTCCTCGGCAGCTAATGCAAGCACCCTTTCAAGCAATCCAAACTTGGGATCGCGAATGGCAAACTGGGTAGTATGAACTCCCACAGCGAGGCCGCCTGCGCCTGCGGCCAGATAGTAGCGAGTCAGAGCGCGCTGGCGGCGCTCGTCCAGCTGGCGCTGGGAGTTCAGAGCCAGAGGATGGGCGGGAATTACCAGGCCCGAAAGCAGTTTCTCGCGCAACTGCATCAGAATTTCCCGTCCCGCGTCTGAAAATGCGTTGGCTTATTAAGCACTGCACCGCCGTCGCGAATCCAATTCGCAATCCATTCGATCATTTCCTTCGGTTGCACCGAAGGACTCCCGAAAAGGCCATGGGCTTTGCTGGTGTCGCTCAACAGCGCGGTGGAGCCTTCCGTTGAGGAAACAAAAGTGGGTTCGACGCCAAAGTGTTGGCCAAATTCGAGTGCGAGGTCCCGCACCGCAAGCGTTTCGGGGCCGGTGATGTTCAGGACCAGGGGCGGAGACTGGCAGTGGGCGAAGGACCGCAGGCACCACGAGTTAGCATCGCGCTGCCAGATCACATTCACACGCGGCATACACAGGTCGATGGGACGGCGTTCGAATACAGCCCGTCCAATATCCACGAGCACTCCGTAGCGTAGCTCGACTGCGTAGTTGAGGCGGAGGATGACGACCGGCGTGCGCCATCGCATCGATCCGTATTCGAACATGCGCTCGCGGCCCAGAGCCGACTGCGCATACTCACCGACGGGACCCACCGATGTCGTCTCCACGGCTCCGCCCTCCGCCAGTGGACGTAAGGGGTAAACATTTCCCGTTGAAAACGTCACGATTCTGGAGTTGCGGTAGCGCTCGGCGACCAGCCCAGGCAAATAGGTATTCATAGCCCACGTCAAATGTTCTTCGCCAGAGGTGCCGAATTTCCGGGCAGCCATGAAGATGACATTGGGTATGTTGGGAAGCTTGTCGAGCGAACTTCGGTCGAGCAGATCACAGGCGATGGTTTCGATGCCGTGAGCGGCGAGTTCGGACGGGAGTTTGTCATTCGTGAATCGCGCTACCGCGAACACACGTTTCTTGACGCCTGCCTGCTCAATCGCACGCCGCGCAAGACGGGCTAGGCTTGGACCCATCTTGCCACCGGCGCCGAGGATGAGAAGATCGCCGTCCAGCGCCGCCATCGTCGATGCGGTTTCCGCGTCGGGGCGCGAGAGCAATTCTTCCAATTCTGACTCTGTTTTGATTTTCACGGTTAGCCGAGTTCAAATCCCGCGATCGCGTGAATCACATTTTCCTTTTCACGCAGTTCCTTGCCACGAGCCATGCGCACGAGATGCCGTTGTGGAGAAAATCCCAGATCGCGAGCCAGCGCCACCGCGTGTTGATT
>Ga0066692_10000249_pt1 | contig 16639 bp, 14 predicted proteins | sample GraSoiAngelo_141_FD_66456 | JGI IMG/M metagenome (GOLD analysis project Ga0066692, IMG submission 66456) | Grasslands soil microbial communities from the Angelo Coastal Reserve, California, USA - 14_0929_12_40cm | ecosystem: Environmental > Terrestrial > Soil > Grasslands | place: USA... | reverse complement strand
GAGGATTTTCCGATGTGTGTCTCTTGTCCGAAGTAGCCTTCGAACCCTTCGATCGGATAGTGAGTCAGGAATATGTTCACGTCTCCCTCACGCGACACTTCTTGCCCAGTCAGCGGATCCTGCTCTGGACCGAGTCCGGGGCTCAGACTCATGCCGGTGACGTTGACCGTCTCACTTCCGAAATGGAACATCTTCGGAGTTGGACGCGGGTCTTGCAGGAAGTAGACATGTCCCGATTTTGCGTGGACAGATAAGGGTGAGACTCCCTGCTCTATGCTCCTTGGAGTATCATGATGACCGCTTACGAGAACTATCTTGATCTCTTTCTCATGCAGTCGCTTGAACTGCTCAGCCACGTATGCTCGTGTCGGGTTGCCGGGCAATATCCCGTCGTAGAAGTCGCCTCCTATCAGGAAGAGGTCTGGCCGGTTCTCGAGTGCAAAGTTGACTAGGACATCGAAGCAGTGTTGAAAGTCTCGCTTTCTCTCGAACCTTCTAGGACCATATTGGACGGCAGAGGGGTCGAGATGGTTGTCGGCCGTGAGAAGAACGTGAACAGTCATAATCCCTATCCTGCCAAGCGACCAGAACCGAACGCCTGCTCAGTCACTGGGTTCCATATTAAATCTGGAGGCGGTCGAACCTGAAGCATTCCAATCTGTAACCCCGCCGTACCATCCAAGGTTTCGACATGGCAATATCCCGTTCCTATAGCGATAGTCTTTCCAAGTGTAAAAGAATGACAGATACAACTTCGAACAAGACTTGGGGCGCCTTCACTCCCGTCATGCCTTCCTTCATACGCCTCGTCGTCGGCGTCATTGTACTAGTGATTGTCGAAGCGGTCGTACTCGGATTTCCAGGAATATCAAACAACATAACAGGATCGACCATCTCCATCGCGAACATTGTAGTCTTCATGATCGGCCTAATCGTCTGCTTCGTAGTCCTCAAATTCGGCACCCAACTCGCCAATACAGTCCAAGACGCGTACAAGACCTACAAAGCATGGACTCCACTACTCGCATTCTTCTTCCAGATCGTAGCAATCGGAATACTCTACGCAGTAACCGTCGGAATCGCAGCGCCATACTTCGCCGCTGATCCATGGGCCTTCCCATTGATCTTCCTACTCATCGCGCTAATCCCAACAATCAAAGCCGTTACCAGCATCGTCCACGCCCTCGAAGGCACCAGCACAGCAAAGCACAGCCAAAACTAACTGATCATCAGAAAGCCAGCTAGAGATCCAATCTCCAACCCCCGTTTTTTGGGGAAACCCAATCTGCTCAGCCACGATAGACAGTAGAGCTTCTAGCGCTCCTTCTTCCAAGATAGAAGGCTCCGCCAATAATTGCCAAAAACCCTATGATACCGATCACTATCAAGAATTCTGTCCTAACGACGGGTAGGCCCGGCGACTTTTGAATAGTTGTTGGCTGTATGGAAATAGATAGTGACTTTGTGTCAGAAAGCGGTCCAGGGTTTGTTCCCGAGTCGATGACGGTCAGGGTTACTGTAAAGTTCCCGGCGGAGGAGTAAGTGTGAGTCGGATCGAGACCTTCTGCTCTAGAGCCGTCGCCAAATGTCCAATTGTAGGACAGTTGGTCATTGTCAGGGTCGTGAGACGTCTTCGCGTCGAACTGTACGGGAGTGCCCATGGAAGCTGTCGAAGGGTTGATACGGAAATCAGCAACAGGCGGACAGTTCATCCGATGACTATCAACTAGACCGCCTCGATTATCTCCCGGAAACGGTGTTTCAAGGGCCGTTGCCGCCCATCCCGTATCGAGCGCATTCGATTGTGGGTACGTGGAGCGGCTCGTGTCGCTGAAGCCTCCGTCGCAGTTTTGTTGAGATAGTATGAAGAGTGTGGAGTTTATTGCATCATCCGGTTGGTCGTAGGCCTTGAAAGCTAGATCCGCAATGGCTGCAGCGTATACGTGACCATTGAAACCTGTTGAAGCGGCATTTTCCAGGAATGTAAGAGCGCCAGAAACGTTTGGATCGTTAATGGTGATGTTCGCACTCTTTAAGGCGAGAACGGTCATTGCTGTGATGCTGATGGGGTCCGGCCCGAGAAAGTCGAGTGGGTTGAACGGGATGCTCTTGGTTAGGTTGAAACTACCATCCGGATTCTGAACCGAACGAAGGTATTGTATGGCATCAGTCAGGTTCTGCGAAGGAATTTCCTTTGCGTTGATGAGTCCTAATAGGGCCATGTCAGTATCGACACTGCTTGTCACAGTCTGGCCGGCGGTCGAATCGTAGTATCCTTCGAAGCCGCTGTGAGATTGTTGCAACTGGAGGAGGTTGTTCGCCACAGAGGTTGTATTGATGAGATGGAGATTGGAGCTGGACGATATGCTGTAGAGCACTGCTCCAGGAACGTCAGCTTCAGTTCCCCAAAACCACGAGGAAGAGCCGTTTAACTGAGTAGCCAGCCACGAATAAGACAGAGCGGCCTTGGGAGAGATGGAATTGTTAAGCCAAAGTGCGTATGCGGCGGTGGCCGCAAGGCCCTCCTCATATGCTCCATAGGATCCATCAGAAGACTGGTTGCCGGCCAGCCATTGCAGAGCTCCATCCAGACTTGAGGAGTGAGATGATGATAACGGCGCATTCATCACTCGTCCACTGGTTCCAAACGTGTACGTAAATGTGGTTGAAGCAGCCAGGACAAAGAGCACGGCCAAAACCATCACGGCTTTTGAAGCGGGCAAAGTTACCCGCTCCATCTACGCTTTCCATATAAGTATTCGCGGCAGAGACTGCGCGAGTCTTCAGCTGCAGAGTCCGATGGTTCTTGCACCAGGCACGGGCGACCGATACGGCATCTGATACGCCCATGCTAGAGTCGAATTGTTTCCGAGGAATATTTTGTCAGCTCCGACTGGCGCTTGGGTCCAAGCATTCTGTTTCTCGCAGAATGTCCAGAGAGTCCAGAAGTACGGGGAGCTGTTCTCTTTTCCATTGATTCCCGTCACGTAATGCTCGTTCAGTAGTCCGTTGAACGAAGCTACAACGTTGCCGCCTGTAAGGTACACTGTCAAATTGTAAAAGTTCCAGTTCGCCGGGATTCTCGTTTCATTGTACCACTTCAACGTCCCGTTTCCATAATTGATCAGCGTATTCACAGCGCCGGTGGTTGATCCGTAAGGGGTGGAGATTTTTTCGAGATAGTAGTAAGCTCCTATCTGAGCCGAGACTATTCCAACCGCAACTATCACAAGAACCAAATAGAGGACCCGATGCTCGCCCAAAATCGGCCGTCAACTCGCGTTTCGAATCGGCAATCCCATACGCTTTGAAGCGGCAATTGCCATCGGAACTACCGTCGCGAACAAGAAGAGGTTGCTTCCCTCGTGCAGTATTGCAAGCGGCGCGCCTGTAATCATCCCAATGATCAAGGCCTGGTAGAGGGAACTTGTTCTGACGACGTAAGTGCCGAAATTTGTCAGAACGTCATACGCGAAGGTCGCCTGGAAACCTATCAAGCCGAAGAGTAGATTCATCCGTCCGTAGGGTCGATTGGTCTGCACCGCGTCACGCGCTACTGACGCTCGTCTGAGCAACGCTCCGGATATTGCATAGAAGCATTCCCCCAAAGTGACAAAGAATAGACCGATGAGATCGGCCTGGCCCCAAGGATTGATGAAACCGTAGATGAGCCAGATAGATATTGCCGAGCCTAATCCAACTTCCAACCCGAAAAGAAAAGCTGCGATAAAGACGAAGGCGTCCATCAGTTTCACGTTAGGTATATCGATCATAGCATAGTTCGTGCCCAGAGACACCGCGGTGAAAACGGCGATCAGGGCCACCTTCATCGGCGGACTGGAGAATGGTTGGTGGTAACGTCTGGGCTGGGACACGTATGAAGCGGGCAAAGTTACCCGCACACTTATATAGAAATTTGCCTCTGGCTGAGAACGTTTTGAGTATCAGTCCTCAAGCCCTAACGACACTCGCCGAAGTGACTCGGAGACTCCGAGTATCGCTCGAATCCGCGGTCCAACGAAACACCTCCGAAGCCATCCTTCTGTCAGGTGGGCTTGACACAAGCATAATCGCTGCCTTAGCAGCAAAGCAGGGTCGTCTCAAAGCTTACACGATAGCATTCGAAGGAGCCTCCGCTCCAGACATAGAATATGCAAGACTTGTAGCCCAGCGGTTCGGACTAACTCACAAGCTTCACATCTTCAGCATGGATGAGTTGATGAAGAATCTTCCAGAGATTGTGCATACGCTCAAGGTCTTCGACCCCATGGAGATCAGAAACAGTGCAGCCGTCTATATCGCGATGAAAGAAGCGAAGAAGGATGGAGTCTCGACGTTTTTAACAGGGGACGCGTGCGATGAGCTATTTGCAGGATACAGCTTCTTGTTTAACCTCGACCCGCTTGCACTGAAGGCTTCTCTGCAGAAACTATGGAAGGCGATGAGCTTCTCTGCGGTCCCGATGGCTCAATCGCTTGGCATGGCCGCCAAAATACCCTTTCTGGAGCCTGAAGTCAAGAAGTTGGCCATTGATGTGGACCCGTCGTTCCTCGTGGTTGAGGAAAACGGTCAGAAGTGGGGCAAGTGGATTGTCCGGAAGGCTTTCGAGGAAATGCTACCCAGCCAGATTACTTGGCGGGTCAAGACGCCCATCGAATACGGCTGCGGAACCACGACGCTGCCCCAAGTTTTTGAAAAGAGAATATCCGATTCGGAATTTCGTGAGAAACAGAAGCAGATCAAGGAAGTAGACAATGTTACGATTAGGGATAAGGAGCACCTCGTCTACTACGAGATATTCCATCGAGTCTTCGGAGATAGGCCTGAAATAACGGGCAGAACCTGTCCACAATGTCACTACGAAGTAAGATCTGACGCGACGTTTTGTCGAACATGTGGAGCTTATCCAATTTGAAGACACCACGTATCGTTATCGGAGGGACCCATAGCGGCGTGGGCAAGACCTCCATTGCAATCGGAATAATGGGAGCTTTAACAAGGAAGGGGAGAAGGGTCCAAGGATTCAAAATCGGACCGGACTTTCTCGACACAAGCTTCCATGCAGCGGTCACAGGAAGACCCTCGCGTAACCTTGACTCTTGGATGCTGCCTAGAGCGAAGATTCCGTCCATATTTGCAGCTGGCTGTCAAAACGCCGACATCGCGGTCATTGAAGGAGTCATGGGCGTTTTTGACGGGATCGATGGAAAGTCAGAAGTGGCGAGTACAAGCGAAGTCGCCAAAATGCTCAAAGCTCCCGTCTTGCTCGTCATCGACGCATATGGCCTCGCCGGCAGCGCCGCAGCCCTCGTGCTAGGCTACAAGAACCTCGACCCAAGATTGAGACTCAGCGGCGTCATTCTAAACAGAGTTGCAGGCGACACCCATGCACAGATGTGCAGTGAGGCAATAGCGCGCCACTCGAAAATTCCGGTTCTCGGAGCGATTCCAGTCAGACAAGACATGAAGCTGCCCGAACGACATCTCGGGCTCGTTCCAGCCAGTGAAATGAAAAATGGGAAAGTTCTCGACACGATCATCGACCAAGTTGAATCCCATGTAGATCTAGACCGCGTCGAAGCATTGGCACAATCGGCCGGACAGGTTCCAGACCCAAAAAGACCAACTACGCAAAACAAAATCCAACCTGGTAAGACGATAATTGCAATCGCAAAGGATCAAGCCTTCAATTTCTACTATCAGGAGAACCTAGATCGACTAACCGAGGCCGGTGCACGAATAGAACTCTTCTCACCCCTTCACGACCATGCCGTCCCAGAGGGTACAAGTGGCCTCTACTTTGGAGGAGGCTATCCAGAAGTCCATGCGGAAGCTCTATCCGAGAACAGCTCAATGCTAGAGTCGATTTCAAAACTTGCCATGGACGGCATGCCAGTCTACGGTGAATGTGGCGGACTCATGTACCTGACAAGATCCATTCGGGATATGGAAGGGGTCGAGCACAAGACCGTCGGACTCTTAGACGCGAAAACGGCCATGGTACGAAGGTTGACACTTAACTACACACTCGCAGAGTCGAGGCGACCAAATATTCTAACCCCGGCCGGGAGCATCGTGAGAGGACATGAATTCCATTTTTCCTCAGTGCAAGACATTCCTTCTGATGCGGAATTTGCTTACAAGTTGAAGAGAGGCATCGGCGTCGGTGATGGTCGCGACGGTTGGATCTGCTACAACACTCTCGCATCGTATATGCATACAACCTTCCTATCAACTGGCCGAATGGCAGAAAGGTTTGTGGAGTCCTGCGTCGACTACTCGAGGAGATAGGTGACTCAGTGTGAGGATTGCTTCTCTTCTACCCAGCGCGACAGAGATCGCCTTCGCTCTTGGGCTCGGGGACCAAGTTGTCGCGGTCTCGCACGAGTGCGACTACCCTCCCGAAGCATCCACCCGGCCAATTCTAACCAAGTCGGCGATTCATCAGAAGACGCACAGGAGCCTTGACGTTGACCGCGAGGTGGAAAAGCGTGGGGGCGACATTTACGAGATTGACGAAAAGCTGCTAGAAGAGTTGAAGCCCGATCTCATTCTCACCCAGGAGCTCTGTGCGGCCTGTGCCGTCTCGTACACCAAGGTCAAGGAAGCGGCGAGGGTCCTAGACGCCGATACGAAGATAGTCTCGCTTGAACCGAATAACTTGGAAGAGATCATCGACAACATTCGCCTAGTTGGAAAGATAGCAAGCAGGGCATCGGAGGCCGAGGAACTCGCCTTACGACTCTCTCAGAGAATCGACCGAGTGAAAGAGAAAACAAGGAGAGTCCAGTATCGTCCAAGGATCTTCTTCATGGAATGGCTTGAGCCTCCGTGGGCTGGAGGACACTGGGTCCCCCAGATGGCTGATTATGCGGGAGGAGTGGAAGGCCTGGGAAACCTCGGAAGGCCGTCACAGAAGATCTCCTGGAACAGGGTGGTGGATTATCAGCCTGAGATCATCATCCTTTCCCCATGCGGATACGATCTCAAGGGCGTCAAAGCAGAGTCCCATGTCTTAGCCTCTTATCCGGACTGGGAAAAAATTCCTGCGTACATGAACTCCAAAATTTACGCTGTTAACGCGTCAGCTTACTTCAGCCGACCGGGACCCCGCGTCGTCGATGGACTCGAACTTCTGGCCCACATAATACACCCTGAACTCTTTCCTGAAAATCCTCCGGTTGATAGGATGGAGCGTCTTGACCTCGCTTTCATCAAAGCGTAGAGGATTCGTGCTCAATATTCTCGAGAGTCTCCTTCTCCATTTGTAAAGTCACGTGCTCTATGCCAAATGATTCTTTTAGTTTGGCCGCAACCTTCTCGAGGATTACGGAGCCCTGAGTGATCGCATCGGAGTCTACTGTTACGTGTCCGCTTAGCGCGTAGAGTCCGGACGTAATTGTCCAGACATGTAGGTCATGGACCCCTTTGACCCCACTGACGCTCCGAATGGTCTTGGCGATGCTTTCGAGTTCCAGATGTCTAGGTGTGGCCTCCAGCAGAATGTTCGTGGAGTCCCGCACGAGACTGTATGCGCTTCTCATGATCAGAATCCCGATCAGAAATGCGGCTATCGGGTCCAGCCCCGAGTATCCAGTGAAAACTACCACGAGGCTACTGACTATAACTGCAATCGATGACACTGTATCTCCCGCGGCATGAAGGAAGACTCCTCTGACGTTGAGACTTGTTTTCCGAGTACGAGCAAGTAGTCCTGTTGTGCTCAGATTTCCCAGAAGACCCAGTGAGGCCACCGATAGGACGAGAGGTCCTTGGACTGCGGTCGGCTCCTGTAGTCTGAGAAAGGCTTCGTAGATTATCAGGAGGGCAACCGCGATTAGGGTTGAGCCATTGATTAGTGCTGCGAATATCTCGGCTCTGTGATAGCCGAAGGTCCGTCTTGCCGTGTGCTGCAAACGCCCCAGCCTCAGTGTCAGGATGCTGACGCTGATCGCGAGGACGTCGGTCAGTACGTGTCCTGAATCACTCAAGAGTGCAAGACTCTTGCCGAGATACCCCCCCGTGAACTCGATGACGACGATTACCGAAGAAATCGCAAGTGCGATCCAGAGACGCCGCTCGGCGTTTCTTGACGGAGCAGTCAGATCTATGAGCAACGGATGGACAGTTATGCGTTCAGAGAATCGCAGTATTAGAAATGGTCGGAGGAGTTTCCAAGCATCGGCCAGACAAGACGAATTATTTGTTAATTATCTGGCTTCGCTAGTTTGCCCGTAGTAGAGTTTCATGAATTAGAATCGTAAGCTCCGCAACGCGTCCAGCGGACTCTGGCACGTGTTTGTAACCGTGCGGCTGAAACAGAATTCATAGGGAAAAGAAAAACGGGTGGGGACAGGGCTTACGATGCCCTGGCCGGGTCTACATGCCGCCTTTCTTTTTCTTACTCTTCTTTTTTGGTGCCATGTTATGTACCGTCGAGTCCGAATGCTGTACGGATGTTGCATAATACATCTCCGGTCGTAGACTTGTTCAAACTGTCGCGCGATCGTCCGGAGAAAATCATGACAGTACGGAGGAATCGAGCACTAAATTCCGCGGAAGGATCCTCCGCCAAGTTTCCAGTATCTTCTCAGTACGAGTCCAGCGACGAGCCCTCCAAGGTGAGCGGGACCTCCGCCCCCTGCGAAAATGTCCAATCCGAGAAGGAAAATGAGCAGGATCACTACCTTTAGTCCGACCGCCGTTCCCATGATTCCATAAACTGCGCCGGACGCACCGACGGCACAATCGATCACTGGGGTTCCTCCTGAAAGGAGGAAGCCGAGCACGTCGTAGCCTACGAAGCCGAGACTACCTACGAGTCCCGTTATGAAGAAGGTCGTTACCCAGCGTGATTTCGACACTTGTTCCTCCAAGATGAACCCGAAGAAGAGAAGGAAGAAGATGTTGCTGGCTATGTGCAGGATGCTCGCATGTAGAAAAATCGCTGTAAGAACAGTCCAAGGGAAGATCGGCGTGGGAGCATCACATTGAACCAGCAAATCGAGGATAATATTTCCCGAGAGTAATGGTTCGAAAAAGTTCCCGATTATTGCTCCGATGATGACATAGACAGCGATAAGAGTCAACGAGAAGATTACCGTCGGGGATCGTAGAATGGTCTTGATCCCCCGGGACCCAGCGGATTCTGAGGCCGATTCCAACGTTAGTCGCTTTGCCGCGAACTCTAGCTATTTAATCGACCCCGTTCCGACAGTATGGATGCTGGCCGAAAGCCCTGAACGATGAAGCTCAACGATTTCTAAGCCAACAGAGTGCCCGTTGCCTTGCCTAGACAACTAGTTCTGTATATGTCGAAGGCGGACGAAGGAGCATTCCTTCAGTACTTGCGGTCATCTGGGGACCTAGTAATTCTTCCTGCGACTTCGTCTTCATCCGATTTTCCTCCGGTCGCCGCTCTTCCGGAACCCTCCGAGGAGGAAGCTACGAGAAAGTTCTGGCTACAGAACAGGGCTGTTAGTCTCCCAATAGTTACGGAGTTTGCGCCCGAGAAAAACTGCTTTGTGGTCGACGGATTCCAATCCCCAGTCGTGGAGCTTCTCCGTTCCTGGACCGTTTCTCATATGATGTTGGCGGGAGGAATCCGAGCTGACATGAACTATCTTGACGATGGTAAGCAAGACCTAGTTCCGAAGCCTGTCGAGTTCAGGGACTGGTTTGATTCGATGCAAAACTGGATTCGGAGGGGCTTCAAACATCTGACTCTTCTCACCTATGTAGGCCCAGGGGCGCAAATCTTCAGGGAAGACGGTGGACTCCTCCATTGAAAAATGCAAGAAAGCAACGCCTGCACCAGCAAACCGCTGGAGTCGCGGGTTATGTTGCGATAGATAAATCAACATCAAAAGTTAACCTAGGCTCCGCGCGCTTCTTCCGCTGATGAGATAGAACTACCAAAAACGCATTCATTTGTGCGAGAATTCCGGAAATTTGTTCGCAAGTAATCGCTCCTAGGACCTTGTGGACCTACCTTTGAAATATTTCATCCGAAGCTCGGTGAAACGAAAGGCAAAACTCTTGCAGAGGCCGAAGAGACACGTAGCTCGGATTCTTTCCTTCTCCATTGTTCTCTTGACGATCAGCTTAGGCATCCTCGCAGCGGCAAACTTTGCTAAGTCTGCGAATGCGACGCCTCCGTCAGGCACCACTTTTGACCACGCGGTTATCATCATCATGGAGGATCATGGGATACAGGATGTATGCGCCGGAAGTCCCCCTCCTTGTTCAGGCTCCAACGGGGACCCGTATTCTGCTGGTCTTGCCAATAGTTATGCGATTGGATCCCGGTATCTGGGGGTATCGCATTTCAGTGAGGCCGATTACATGGCACTGCTAGGCGGCGATACGTTCGGTTGTGGGAACACAGGTTGCCCACCAGTATCCAATCAGAACCTTGTGGACCGGTTTGAATCTGTCGGCTTGACTTGGAAGGGTTACATTGAGGATCAGAATGTTGCCAGCGGCTGCGATACGAGCTATCATGAACCTTATACTCCGGAACACAATCCGTTTGTAACTTTCACAGATATTCTAAACAACCCGGCCCGATGTTCTAAGGTCGTTCTGGCGAACCCGAGCAGTTGTACTGTTTCGGACTGTTCTCTCATCAACGACTTGAATTCGGCTTCAGCGCCCAACTTCATGTGGCTTACGCCCAACAACTGCAACAACATGCACGGGTTCACCGGTGTCTGCCCGGAGTCCATCCCAATGGGCGACAGCTATCTGAAGGGTCTCGTACCGAATATTCTGAAGAGTTACACTTTCACCAATACGCGTGCTGCTTTGTTCATTGTTTTCGATGAAGGTACTGGATGGTGTCCTCTCAATGGAAGTTCGGAGGACTGCGTCTATGCAGTCTGGGCCGGTCCATTCGCTAAGACAGGATTTGTGACCAGCAACCTCTACAATCACTATTCATGGACCCGGACAATAGAGGTGAACTGGAACCTCGCGAGCCTAACATCCAACGACGCTAACGCCAAGCCGATGACAGAATTCTTCAAGACCAACACGCCCCCAGTGCTTACAACCAGTTTCACGTTTTCTCCCTCATCGCCTCAAGTAAACCAGCAGGTAACCTTCACAGCCACCGCCTCGGGAGGAACAGTACCCTACACATTCAGTTGGAATTTCGGTGACGGAACGAACGGTAACGGTGCTACGACAACCCATACTTACCTGAAATCAGGATCATACACAGTATCGCTAACTACGAAAGACGGTGGTTCGCCTCAGCAGACTGCGGCTTCGCAACAATCCGTCACAGTTACCAGTCCTCCTCCTACATTGACGGCTAGCTTCACGTACAATCCATCCTCACCTCAGGTAGGCCAACAGATCACATTCACTGCATTTGCGAGTGGTGGAGCGGCGCCCTATACGTACAGCTGGATCTTCGGCGACGGTTCAACCACAACAGGTGCTACTGTGACTCACACGTACTCATCGTCGGGCACGTTTAATGTGGTTCTAACTGTGAAGGATTCTGGATCGCCGCAACAGACAGCTAGCTCCCAACAATCGGTGACTGCCAGTAATCCTGCTCCTTCACGTCTAACATCAAGCTTCACCTACAGCCCGTCATCGCCCAATGTGGGACAGACAGTCTCATTCACCGCGTCAGCATCAGGAGGAAGACAACCCTACAGCTATTCCTGGAGCTTCGGCGACGGTTCGACCGGAACTGGCGGCACCGTAACTCACGTCTACTCGTCAGCTGGAACATTCACGGTGATCTTGACGGTGACAGACAGTGGTTCCCCCCAGCAGGGCTCAAACTCCCAGCAATCTCTTACGGTCGTCAGTCCACCTCCCGCGCTGTCGGCCAGCTTTAGTCACAGTCCGACGAGCCCTCAGGCGGGACAGACGATCACCTTCACAGGTTCTGCGTCTGGAGGAGCCTCGCCTTACACCTATTCTTGGAATTTCGGCGATTCCTCGACTGGGTCAGGTATCTCAGCCACTCACACCTATCAAGCCGCTGGGGATTATTCAGTAGTCCTCAGTGTGAGGGATGCCGGCGGCCAGACTACTAGCACAACTCAGACGGTAACAGTAACTAGTCCTCCCCCCGCACTGACAACCAGTTTCACCTACAGACCGTCCTCGCCTCAGACTGGACAACAGATCACATTCACAGTTAGCGCTAGTAGTGGGACGAGTCCCTACACGTTCAGCTGGTCCTTCGGTGATGGTTCAACTGGAACAGGCTCTTCCGTAACGCACACGTACTCTTCAGCAGGATCATACACTGTCGCACTAACCGTCAGGGATAGTAGTTCGCCTCAACAGACAGCAACCTCTCAGAAGACAGTTACTGTCACGAGCCCACCGCCTCCACTGGCTGCCAGCTTCAGCTATAGTCCGTCTTCTCCTCAAGTTGGACAGCAGGTGACATTCTCCGCTTCCGCTAGCGGTGGGACCTCGCCCTACAGTTACAGTTGGAGTTTCGGTGATGGGTCTACTGGAACCGGGTCGTCTCTGAGTCACACTTACTCTTCTGCCGGATCGTTCACCGTCACTCTGACTGTCAAGGACAGTAGTTCGCCGCAGCAGACTGTTACGTCTCAGCAAACTGTCTCTGTGACCAGCCCGCCTCCTCCTCTGAGCGCGAGCTTCAGTTACAGTCCATCTTCGCCTGACGCCGGACAATCCGTCTCCTTCTCGGGGTCTGCTTCGGGAGGAACTTCGCCCTACAGCTACTCGTGGAACTTTGGAGACTCGGGAACCGGCTCCGGAAGCTCAGCCAGCCACACATACCAATCAAGCGGCTCCTACACGGTAACCCTGACTGTCACGGATGCCGGCGGCCAGGTCGCGAAGTCGTCTCAGACGATAACTGTAAAGGCGGCACTTTCTGCCAGCTTCACTTACTCTCCGTCAAACCCGCTTCCACTCTTGGCTGTGACGTTCACCGGCAGTGCATCTGGGGGAAGCTCGCCTTACAGCTACAGCTGGGACTTTGGCGACGGAACAACCGCCACCGGAGCCTCGGTCAGCCACTCCTACCTACTCCCGGGATCCTATACTGTTACTCTGACGGTCAAAGATGCGAATGGACAGACGGTGACAACCTCGCAGACCATAACAGTGCTAACTTCTCTAGTATAGTCCCTTAATCGTGAGAGACGTGTGACAGCTCGAGGCTCGAACTGACTTGTCGCGTTTTGGGTCAAGGCATGACGATCGAAAGAACAATTAACGTGAACGTCCAGAGTCCAAGTGCAGAACTCCTTGCTGTCGCAAACGGTTTTCAAACAAATCGATCGATGGATCGATGCCCACAAGAAGGAACTTGTAGATCTTACATGTCGCCTGGTTAACATAGATACTACTGTTCCTCCGGGGCTGAACTATCCTAGGATATCTCAGCTCTTGGCCAGTGAGCTCAAGGACCTAGGTGTCACACCTACGGTGAGCCTCATTCCAGAAGCGTCGATGCGCCGGAAGGTGAGTCCTGAAGTCGGTTTGACAGGTCCAAGGCCCAACACCTACGCCACTCTCAAGGGTGAGGGTGAGGGACCGTGGGTTCTCCTCAATGGGCATGTCGATGTGGTCCCGGCTGATCCGTCTGGATGGTCGCATGATCCGTTTGAGCCGGTGGTCAAGAATGGCAAGATCTATGGGCGAGGTGCTGCTGACATGAAAGGATCTAACGCCTGCGAGATATTCTCGATGAAAGCGCTTGTCGAGACTGGCATCAAGTTCCGCGGGAGGATTACTCCGACGTTTACCACTGACGAGGAAGTGGGCGGGTATAGCGGTGTGAATTATCTAGTTGACAAGCACGTGATTACCAAGGATGTGGATTATTGTCTCTCGGCAGATAGCGGGATTGAGGCGTTACATATCGCGAGTCTCGGGGACGCTGAATATCTGATTACAGTGCATGGGACAGCGGCTCATTCGGGACGCGGATGGACAGGCGTCAACGCCATCGAATATGGAGCATCCTTGATTGAGGATCTGAAGAAGCTGGGACAAGAGATCGGCAAGAGACGGTCTAAGATCAATGCGGAGCCGATTTGGGGGACTAGGAAGATGAGGCCGGGCCTGTACGTCAATACTGCGAAGGGCGGGTTGAAGGGGAATATTATTCCTGATAGTTTCGAGATTCTGGTCGACCGCCGGTTCATTCCGGAGGAGAGTGAGGCTCAGGTCCGGCGGGAGATTGCGCGGGTTGTGAAGGAGTTTGCGGCTAAGCATCGAGAGGTCAAGGTGTCTATGAAAATGATTCTCGGTTACGATCCTATGCTGACTCCGCCTAATCATCCGCTAGTCCGGACCGTCCGGAAAGTGGCCAGAAAGGTTCTAGGCAGAGACGCTCCACCCTGCGGTAGTCAAGGATCCACGGACATGGCCGCGGTCAGCGCCCTAGGCATCCCTATAGCAGTCCTAGGAGCAACACGACAGGACAGCAACATTCACGGAATAGACGAACACGTTAGGATAAACGACCTCGTCAGCGTTACCAAGATTCTAGCACATACTTTCCTCGAACTCCTGTAGAGACCTCCCGCGCATTTGTTAGCCTAGAACCGGAAATCGGAAAGACAGTTCTGTGTCACGAGACTCGCACGCGTACCCAAAATTTCTGGAGCGTCGTTAGCTGACCGGGTTTTAACGCAGACCCATCAACCAGTCCGTACCACCGACTCCAAATCTCCCACCTACCTTAACATCGTCATGGACCCTCAGCCGTTTCCAAGGCGTTTCCTAGGGAATATCAGGTCGATGACGAGAACCATCTGCAAACAAGGGACACGGATCGAAACGTCGCAGCTGCTCGCTTCGAGATCTACCCAAACACGAGGTTTACGCCACGAGACTCAACTGCAATTGACAATTCTCGACTGGTAACGGGTCTGGTAACCGCAAATGGTAACATCGGTTCGGAAGTGGTCAACCTTAAGATCTGACGTTCAGTCCTGTCGATGATTTCCTCTGCACTCTACCGTTTTAGCGTGCCCTGCAGAGCCAAGCGTAAAATCCTTCGTCTATCGCGTGGTGTAAAACTTCTAGAATACCTTGGAGTTGTCTAACAAGGCGTTAAGACGTCTCCGAGAATATTGCTCGCCTCAGACCAATTTATGATCGACTCCTTTTTCATCTACTATCCAAATATGGTCAGGTATTTCCAGGGCTGGGACTCTTGGACGGACGTTACCTCTTTGCGGGATTACTTGCAAACCTTTTCGGAATTATCTCCATCTTCTTCGTTACAAGGCTATTTCTCGCCGCTGCAATGATTGTGAGCGGATGGTTTACGGTTGGAGGCTTCATGAAAAAAGGGTCTTTGAATTCAACTACCGCTGAGGGGTTACTGCTTGGAAATTTCCCAATCTGGATATTCGGTTTCTGGTCAATTCCACTGTCACTTGACGATTATTATAGAAACCTCTCGATTTGCCAAGTTGAACAATTCCTCGGCTCATCAACCACGTGTACAGGTGCACAGAACGCCCTCTACGTGATCTTGTTGCTCGGCCTAAGCCTTGCATTTGCTTGGGCGGTCACCTTGACATCCTTGCTTACCTTGAGACGCCTGTCGGCTAAGAACTAGTTCAAAGCGCTCAACCAGTTCTGATGTGAAACGGGCGACCGCGAGGCCGAGGATCTCTTCAAGAGCCTGAGAACCCGCGCGCACGCCTAGCTGAAACTGGGGTCCAGCAGGCAATAGTTTCTGCCACAATTTCCCTCCCTCTCCCACGTTTGTACTTGGACACAATCCTCGAAGGATCATGCAGAACATAGAACGCCCCACCTTCTGCCAGCCATGCCAGAAACCCACCCCGCACCAGATCCGATACCGATCAGACCCCGAATTCATCGGCAGAGTCCTAGTATGCGAGAACTGCGGACAAAGAAAACTCGACCCAGTGGGTCCAGGAACGTGCTGCCAAGACTGTTGACAAGCCTACAAGCAATGTGGCTTATGGATCTTCGAGAACCTCAAGAAGCAAACGGTCCTGGACTCCAACTGGGCTACCGGACCAAAAAGATCTCGACCAGACAGAATGCCACAAGTGAGGCCAAAGCTCGCGAGCCCGGCAACGGGAAAGCTCACAGATTCTCGGTTAACAAACCTCGCATCGCGAGGTACAGAACAATTCTAGGATCCTTACGTACTAGGTGATAACCGCTCAAGCCCCATCTTCTGTATTAGACTTGTAAAACGTGGATCGTCCCTGTAAGGTTCGAAGTCGGGGTTGAAACGGAAATTTCCGAGTTGCATATCGTGCTCGTCAAACGCCCGTTTGAGGCAGTCAAACATCGGTGCTTCATCGTGGACAAGCGCGTGGAACCAAGCTAGGATACGCGGTGACACATGCTGGGTTTTCGACAAGTCGACTAGATGACCGATCGCAGCCTTCACTTCGGCCATTGATTTTTGTCCTACTTTCATTTGGTGGAAAGTCAAGAGGGTCTTGTAAAAGTCGTCGGGGTCTAAATTGACTACGATTTGAGCTTCAGCAAGAGCTTCGTTATACATTTTCATTCGAAGATAGACGTCAGCAAGAGTCTCATGGGCCATCATGAAATTCGGTTCGAGTTCCAACGCCCTCTTCGCTCTTTCTATTGCCTCAGCATATCTCTTAGCGTCACTCAGCAGGCT
>Ga0066692_10000242_pt1 | contig 16766 bp, 17 predicted proteins | sample GraSoiAngelo_141_FD_66456 | JGI IMG/M metagenome (GOLD analysis project Ga0066692, IMG submission 66456) | Grasslands soil microbial communities from the Angelo Coastal Reserve, California, USA - 14_0929_12_40cm | ecosystem: Environmental > Terrestrial > Soil > Grasslands | place: USA... | reverse complement strand
AATTTTCTCGGGTTGATCGCGCGACCACGCGCAATCGAGCCGTGTCAGAATTCCCTCCTTCAGATACGCCTCGAATTCATCTCCGTAAGCAAAATCGCACTTCTCGTGTTGCGATCCGAAGAAGAGCCAGTTTTTTCCTTTCGCCCCGATCGCTTTTCGCTCCTGCAGATACGCGCGGAACGGCGCAACGCCGGTCCCTGGACCGATCATGATAATCGGCGTGTTCGGGTCTTCAGGCAGGTGAAAGTGTTTTGCCACACTGGGGAAGACGGGCACCGGCACATCGTCAGCGCGTTCCGCCAGAAAAGACGAGCAAACTCCTTTGCGCAGCCGGCCATGACTTTCGTAACGGACGACGTCCACAATGAAGTGCACCTGGTCGGGGAACGCCATCAGGCTCGAGGCCACTGAATAAAGTCGCGGCTGTAATTTCGTGAGTAACCCGACAAACTCTTCCGGCGCGAAACGAGCAGAAGGATGTTCCAGGAGGAAATCGACTATTTCCATGCCCCACAGGTAAGTCTCGAGATCCTGTTTGCGGTTTGGAGCGAGAAGGTAGCCTAGCGTTGGCGCTGCGCTGGCGCGTTGGGCAATGGCCTTCAAAAACTTGGGTGTCGGCTGCGTTACGCTGTACTCCCGCAGCAACGCTTCGCGGAGTGTCGTTGGTTCACCTCTCGGTCGGGGGACTTTTTCATCCCCGGTCGCGTCGAGCGCACGAATGATTTCATCGACCAACTCAGGATCGTTAGTGGCGTAGACCGCCAATGAGTCGCCCACTTCAAAGCTCAAACCCCACCCCCTCAGATCGAGCTCGAAATGCCGCGTATCCTTCGCAGATTCCGGACCGCTGAGACGACGATTAACAACGAGACGAGCGGGAAATGGGTTTGCCCGTGTGTACCGTGGAGCGGCAGCAGTGGCAGTAGCAGGAGCAGTAGCGGTAGCGTCAGCATGCATAAAGACACGAATTCCACGAATTCGCACGAATTACAATGGTTCGTCTCTAACAGTTGGCTCAGATCCCATCAAGTTCGTGACAATTAGTGTAATTAGTGTCTCTAGCCGTCGTTTCCGATCGCGAGCGTAGGGCAAACGTTCATGGCCCGTTCTGCGGCCGCAGTTTCTTGGGGCGTTTCCGGTTGTTTAAAAAAATGAACAGCGGTTTCGTCGCGATTGTACGTGATGAGATTCGGCGCTTCCTCGAGACACATTCGGCACAATGCGCAGCTCGTGTCCACATACCATTGTCCGAGCCCGTTCTCGGGCTGTTTGCTCAGATTGTCCGCCATAATGCAAGCTAAACGCAAGACAGCGGTGAAGAAAATCAGTTCCGACGCGCTCCGGCACGGCCACCGGCAATCAGTGGAAGCTCAAGGGAGTTTTACAAGGCGCGGTTGTACATGACCGCCATTGATTTGAAACACCAGATAATGGTGGAAGCCGCCGTTTTTCGGCGTGCCTTCAAGCGGTCCTCCGGCTCCACCTGAAACCAGATAAAATGGCGGTTGCGTTGAAGGGTCGGTTCGGCTCGGCGGTGGCGACGTATCGCCGGTCTGCGGGTTGTAATAGAGGTGTTCGTGCGAAGCCAGCACGTATGAGATGTTCGAATAACGGCCAAACAGTTTCATCAAACTTTCCGCATTCTCGCGATTCAGTCCCATATCTGGCTTCTTCGGTTTGATCGGGTGATGCATGAAAATGAAGGTGTGCCTGGCTTTCTTTGCATTTAGTTCCTGCTTTAGCCATTGAAACTGCGCGGGGCTGACAAACCCAGGATCGAGATTTACCTCGCCTCCTGCGCCAGCTCTTGCATCTGGCGACCAAATTGATCCAACAGTTGACTCAGCCTTGTGAAATTCGTGACGATTCGTGTAATTCGTGTCCCTACCCGCGCAACACGGAAATCAAATGGCGCAGTTCATCCTCAACGTCGCCTGGCGCCAGCACGGTGTGGGCGATTTCCTCGCGTAACAGCATTCGGTAACGTTGGCGAAACCGATGAAACGCCTGCTTCACCGCGTTCTCGGTCATGCCCAATTCGGTAGCGATCTCCGCCTGGAGTGGCCGGCCTTCTTCGCCGACCAAGAATTCCTTTAACTTCTCGAACAACGGCTCGTGGCCCGCAGCTCGATACTCAGCCTCCAATCCAGTCAGCACTTGCTCCAGCACTGCCAACGCCCAGCGGCGTTCGTAAAGCCGGTCAGCGCTCCAGGTTTCCGCCAGCTCGAAATCGGCACCCTCCCAGTCGAGCAGTTCCTCCAATGGGATATGCCGACCGCTCTCGTACCGCTTAACTCCGCTGGCGCGATGCCGCTCGCTCGCCAGAAAACGTTTGAGCGACACAAGCAGATAAGAACGCAAACGTCCCTTCTCGCGCCGGACACTGTTCAGATTTTTTCGTTCCAGCAAACGCGCAAAAAATTCCTGGATCAGATCCTGCGCCTCCTCTCGTCCGACGCCTTGCCGTCGGGCAAACCCGTAAAGGGGCCGACAATAAGTCCGACAGAGTATTTCGAGTGCTCCCTGTGCAGCAGGCGATTGGCCTTGCGCCTCCAGCACTACGCTCCAATGAGTGGTGTAAACGTCATCGCGCCGCCATTGGCGCTTTGGATGGCGGGAGAACCATTCATAGACTGATGTGCCACGCCCGAATGCCGGCATTCTGCCTGGATAAGCGCGACAAAAGCAAGCCAATTTTTACGCAAAAAACTACAAGCGACGCGAAGGTTGTTCCCTTTGCAAGCCTGGATTGCACCCGAGGGTAGACGCCGCTACATCCTCGCGGCTTTGCCTTTCAGCGACGCGGTTTCCTCGGCGCTTCTGGAGCAAGCGCGATTGTGAAGTCCACCTGTCGCTTAAAAGCGTCCACGCGGGCGACAAAGACGGATATCTCGTCGCCTACGCTAAATCGTTTGCGCGAGCGTCTGCCAACGAGCTGCCGTCGAGCGGGTTCAAACAGATAAAAATCATCCATCAGCGAGGAGACATGGACGAGGCCGGTGATAAGCGCATCCGGTAGTTCCACCATCAATCCGTAGTTACGGACATCGACAATAGCGGCGCGAAAAATCTGCGGATTACGTCGGTCGAGTTGCCGCTGGAAAAATTCGAGTTTCTTCATCTCAGCGGACTCAGTCTCCGCGTCTGCCGCGATGCGTTCGGTCAATGAGATGTGTTCGGCGATGGACGCGATCTGGCTCATGTCGATTCGGGAGCGGTGCTTCCTGTTGGGGTTCACTAACGCGCGGTGCACGACCAAATCCGCATACCGTCGAATCGGACTGGTGAAATGCAGATAATTTGCTTTTGCCAGCCCGTAGTGACCAAGTGGTTGGGGATCGTATCGCGCGCGTTTGAGGCTTTTGAGCAACGCGACTTTGAGCGCCTGCTCTTCCGGTTTGCCGGTAATCGCGGCAAGCAGTCGTTGTAATTCAGGGCGATGCGTCAGATCGCCAACCTTGTAGTTAAAACTGAGCGCGAACTCGCGATACTCCGCGAGTTTCTCCAGATCGGGATTTTCGTGAACGCGATAGATCGTAGGAATGGTGCGTTTCTTTAGCTCGCGCGCGACGGCCTCGTTTGCCGCCAGCATGAATTCTTCGATCAACTGGTGCGATTCATCATTCTCAATGCGCTCGAGCCTCGCCGGATAACCGTCCTGATCGACCAATACTTTCACTTCCGGAAAATCGAGGTCGAGCGCGCCGTGTTGGAATCGTTTCCGACGCAATAATGCAGCCAGTTCCCAAGCGATGTGCAGCCGTTGGCTCAGTCCATCGCGCGGCGCCGATTTCAAGATCGCGTAAGCCTGTTTGTAGGTAAGACGGTGTGCGCTGCGAATCACGCTCCGGGCGAAGCGCGCACTCCTGGCGACTCCATTTCTGTCGAAATGAATGAAAACTGAATGCGTGAGACGATCGACTCCTGGATTCAGGCTGCAGACGCCGTTACTCAAGCGTTCCGGCAACATCGGAATCACGCGGTCTGGTAGATAAACGCTGTTTCCACGCCGGCGCGCTTCGCGATCAAGCGCGCTGTCTGGCTCTACATAAGCAGCGACGTCGGCAATGTGCACGCCGAGGAGCCGGCCGCTGTTTTCCAGTTTCTCAACGTGAATCGCGTCGTCGAAATCGCGCGCATCCTCCGGATCGATCGTGACGATGAATTTATCTCGCAAATCTTCACGGCCCTTGAGTTGCTGCGCGTCGATTTCTTCCGGAATCTCATCCGCTTCCTTCAAGGCTTCGCTCGGAAATTCAGTCGGCAGACCGCATCTTCGGATGATCGAAAGCGTGTCTACGCCCGGCGCTGACGCAGGCCCGAGCACTTCGATGATTTCGCCTTCAGGATTAACATGGCGCGATTCCCAAGTCTCCAGACGGACGACGACCTTATCGCCGACCGTGGCGGCGGTCTGCGACCGCCGGTCCCCCGTAGGGCGCACATAAATGTCGTGCACGATCCGTGGATCATCCGGGACCACGTAATAAAAATTCCGCGAATGCTGCAGCGTCCCGACAATAGTATCGCGTGCGCGCTCCAAAATCCGGATCACTCGTCCCTCGCGTCGTCCTTTCGCGCGTTCGTAGGGCAGATCGCGGGAGATGCGAGCCACCACACGATCGCCATGCATGGCCGTCCCGGTATTTTCTGCTGCAATGAAAATGTCCGGCTGGCCCGGTTTTTCGCTCGTAAGAAAACCGTAGCCGGCTCGATGAATCGACAATTTGCCGGTTACCAGATCTGCCTCGGCCGGCAGTACGTACAGATTCTTGCGAATGCGCGCGATTTCGCCCGCGCGTTCGAGCTCGCGCAAATTGTGGCGCAGGGCGACGCGTTCCCTGCCCTTTAACCCAAGCTTACGGGCGATGTCGCTTTTATCGAGCGGCTGGTAATCTTTGCGCCTGAGCAGGGCGAGAATTTGTTCTCGAATCTTACGTCCGTTTGAAGTCATAGCAGCGAAACAATCTCGTTGGGTTATTGTCGATGTAACGCGATTTCAACCGGAGATCGAATAATGCAAAAAGGAACTATTGCGGGCGCATTTGCGATTACACTGGCGGTTATCGCTTCATTTGCTGCAGGAGGTGCCAAGATGAAAATCACGAGTTCCGCTTTTCAGGAAGGTGCAAGCATTCCATCCAAATTTACATGTGACGGTTCGGATACCAGCCCACCCCTGCAAATTGCGGACGTCCCGTCTGGCGCCAAGAGCCTTGCGCTAATTGTGGATGATCCCGACGCGCCGAGCGGATTGTTCACGCACTGGACCGTTTGGAATATTCCGCCTGAAACCAGTGCGATCGGCGAGGGAAGCACGCCGAAGGGAGTGCAGGGGACAAATGATTTCGGCAAATCAGGTTACGGCGGGCCGTGCCCGCCCTCTGGCACGCATCGTTATTACTTCAAGGTTTTCGTGCTCGATCGCGAGCTGGATTTGCCGTTCGGCGCAAAACGCGGCCAGCTCGATGCGGCGATGAAAGGACACATCGTCGCGCAAGGCGAACTAATGGGGCGTTACTCGCGTAAAAAATAGCGTCAGCTTTTCGGGCTTGCGCAGCCGGAATGTCACAAACGGGATGCATGCGCAACGTTTGCGACTGTCTCGAATAAACCGTCGTGTATGTTAGTCTCACCGCATGATGGGCGGGAGACAGTGGAAAATCGTGGAGCGCGTCTTCGATCTTTCCCGACAGGGACTGATCATGGGGGTCTTAAATGTTACCCCAGATTCATTCTCGGATGGCGGCAAGTTTTTGACAACGGAGAAGGCAGTTGAACACGGAATGCAAATGGCGGCGGAGGGCGCGGATCTCATCGATGTGGGTGGCGAATCGACGCGACCAGGCGCAGAGCCTGTCGCTGCGGAGGAAGAACTGCATCGCGTGATCCCGGTGATCGAAAAACTGCGACCGAAGATCCACATCCCGATCTCGATTGATACTTCGAAGGCTCAGGTCGCCAGCGCAGCAATTGAGACTGGCGCCTCGATTGTAAATGACGTTACCGGAGGTCGAGGCGACGAAGAAATGCTGCCACTTGTTGCCGAAACCAAATCAGCGTTCATCATCATGCATATGCAAGGTAATCCGCGGACGATGCAGCTCGAGCCGCGCTATGCGGACGTAGCGTCGGAAGTGGCTGATTTTTTTCGACAACAGTATGCGCGCGCAATAGAGTGTGGTAGTGATCCCATGGCGATTGCGTTTGATCCGGGAATTGGTTTCGGGAAAACGCTGGAGCATAATCTTGAGCTGCTCGCGCAACTGGAGAAAATTCGGGTGCACGATCGGCCGTTGGTAATCGGCGTCTCGCGCAAGGGTTTTTTGGCGAAACTGATCGGCGCGCCCGAGATGGAAGCGCGGCTCGGGCCTACGCTGGCCTTGACCTCGCTGCTGCGGTCGCGCGGCGCGGACGTGTTCCGCGTTCACGACGTGAAAGAAAATGCAACCGCATTACGGGTAACGGAAGCAATTCTCCAGAAAGCGACATGATTCAGGAACTCATTCATCTCTGGTTTAGAGGATGGCGCAGCGCTGTGGAAATCCTTTTGCTGACCGTCGCGATCTACTACGGCTATCTCTATTTTCGCGGGACGCGCGGCGCTAAAGTGTTGACCGGCTTGGCGATCGTTTTTCTGACGCTGACGCTGATCTCGACCTTGCTCAACCTCGTCGTGATCGGCTGGTTGGTGCGAAGCTTCTCGGTTTTCCTGGCAATCGCGCTGGTGGTGATTTTTCAACCGGAGCTGCGACGCGGTCTGGCGGCGCTCGGTGGACATCCGATTTTTTCCCTAACGAGCGAAAAGCGGGAGACGGTTCACGATCTGGTCGAGGCGGTGACACAACTGGCCAACAAACAGTTTGGTGCGCTCATTGCGATTGAACGCGACACGTCGATTCGCGTTTATGAGGAAACGGGCGTGACTATTGACGGCGATTTTTCGGTAGAGCTGATCCTGGCGATCTTTCATCCGAAAGCAGCTCTGCACGATGGCGGTGTGATCTTGCGCAACGGACGGATCGCGGCTGCGGCTTGCATTTTTCCGGTGAGCCAGCGGGAAACGCTCGATCGAAGCCTTGGTTTGCGTCATCGCGCCGGGCTCGGGATCACGGAGGAATCGGACGCCGTGGCAGTAGTGGTTTCCGAAGAGACAGGCGGCATTTCCATTTGTCACCGGCGGCGAATCGAGCGCAATTTTACCCCGGAAACATTTCGTCAACGCATCGCGGAGATTTTGTTGCACGCTGATTATGAAGAGACTGAAGAAACTTATCCTGAAAAACTGGGGCGCGAAGTTGATCTCGCTCCTACTCGCAACAACGCTTTGGTACCTCATCAAAAAGAACGTAGCGACGACGCCCTCGCCGTCTGAGCCGCGCTCCCAACCGGCAGCCACCGAACGGCGCTAAGGCGTGCGCGCCACCTAGTTTTTGCGACAATCCGCTAGCGCAAGAAACGTGACAGGTTTTCTTCTTCCCAGCGTCGGGCACGCCGATAACTTGGAAACTCACGTTCGCGCCGGTTGAATTCTTGTGTGTGAACGCGCCGGCGGCCAGGCGACAGGACCTCGTCAGGTACGACGGAATGCAGCATCTCGTGATAAAGCACGTACTGAAGAAACCAGAGCGGCACGAATGGTCGATTAAGTGCCCAGTTGATCCGGATAACCCGGTCTTCCTCCTGGATTGTGCCAAACACGAAATGATCCCTGGGGCGATGTTTTCGTCGCCGGCCCCACACGACTCTGTAACCGCGAAGGCGTCCACGAAAATACCGCTGATTTAACCGTTCGAAAATTGGTCGAAGATCGAAATGTGTTTCCTCGTCTCGCAAATTCAGTTGCCTTTGCATCGGCAACTGTGGGCGGGCGAGTTTACGTTTCGTCTTCTTCTTTCTTTTGGTCTTCCTGGCCATCGTCTGCCCCCGAAAAACGAACAATTGCAACGTATTCTAGTGGCCCCAAAATCAAGTGACAAGAGAGGCGACAAATTTTATGCAAGTTTTTCAAGTAGCTTATCCACAAGTAATTATGTGGTTAGGTAGAAGGCACGGAACTCCAATATCCAGCGCCGACCATCGAACTCGGCGCTGCAGGTCAGATGACCCTCCGTTGAACGTTTGAGCGTTGGACGTTTTGCCAAGACCGCAATTCGCGTATAATTCCTGTGAGTTTCTGGCGGTGCGCCGGAATTTCACGCGGAGATCAATCGCCATGATGCCCTTTCTTCGAAAATTGCTCGGCCAAAATTGGCTCCTTTTGTTGAGCATGCTCGCGCTGGCCATCTTCGGCGTGATCGCAATCTACAGTGCCACTTCTTCGCGCGCCGATTCCTACGCGGCGGATTTCTGGCGAAAACAGGCCAACTGGGTCGCTGTCGGCGTCTTCGCGTTCATTCTCACGAGCCTGGTTGATTATCGATGGATTCGTTGGGGCGCCTTACCGATGTATCTGGCTGGTATCGTTTTTTTGGTCCTGACGAAATTCATCGGAACAAAAGTTTATGGGGCACGCAGTTGGCTGCATCTGGGGCCGATCAATTTTCAACCTGCGCAGCTTGCTGTCGTGGCCGGGATCATGGTGCTGGCGCTGTTCCTAACTCAATTCCGCGATATTCATCCGATGCTGCGCCTGCTACTCTGCGGAGCGATCGCCGCCGCGCCTTGTCTTCTGATCTTGCTGCAGCCGGACCTGGGCGAAGTGATCATTTGGATACCGGTGCTTTTGGCGCTACTGTTTGTGAGCGGCCTTCCGTCGCGCTATTTGATTTGCATCATTCTTATCGGGTTGGCCTTTATTCCCATCGCCATCAATTTCGGTCTAAAACCTTATCAGCAACAACGGATCACCGCCTTCACTCATCCTGATATCGACAAGCAGGGGTCGGCGTGGGCGATTAATCAGTCACTCATTGCGATTGGCTCTGGTGGGTGGTCAGGCAAAGGATTCAAAGCGCCGAACACGCAGATTGAGTTGGGCTTCCTGCCGGCGACCGCCGTCCACAACGATTACATTTTCTCCGCGATCGGCGAGCAATGGGGATTTGTCGGTGGAGCGTTTCTTATTGGAGGATTCGCCTTGCTACTAATAACGTGTCTCTTCGTCGCCTTTTTCGCCGGGGATCAACTCGGTATGCTGCTGGTGATTGGGATCACCGCGCTCGTCTTCACGCATATTTTCCAGAACATGGGAATGACAATTGCGATGTTGCCAATCACCGGCGTACCGCTGCCCTTGATCAGTTACAGCGGCTCGTTTGTGCTCATGATCATGTTCGGGCTCGGTCTCGTGAACAGCGTCTGGATCCACCGGCATGTTCCCGCTTAATCGAGGCTGTTGAACGATACTGCGGGAAACCTTCTCACTCATGCTCATGTTCTTGAGCAGCGGCGTCGGTAACGAGCAGGAGCAAGATTTAGAGCAAGAGTAAGAATAAGAGGATAAGTTACACGACGCATGGACGCCGATTACAAGGTCAAGCTCGAGGTTTTCGAGGGACCGCTTGATCTTTTGCTTTATTTGATCAAACAGGATGAGATCGACATCTATGATATTTCAATCGAGCGCATCACGCGCCAGTACCTTGAATATCTTCAGACGTTCAAAGAGTTGAACATCGAGCTGGCCGGTGAATTCATCGTAATGGCGGCAAATCTCATTTACTTGAAGAGTCGCAGCCTGCTCCCCATCGATCAACAGCCACCTGCTGAAGAAGCCGAGGAAGACGACCCTCGTTGGGATTTAATCCGGCAACTGGTCGAGTACAAAAAATTTAAGGAAGCCGCAGTGAACTTGCATCTGCGCGAAGTGGAACAAGAAACCATTTTTGCCAGGGAAGCATCACCCATGCTCTCGGAGAACCCGCTTCGCTTGGAAGAAGTTGGAATTTTTCAGTTGATCAACGCATTCCAAAGCGTGATTAAACGCATCGAAGCGCGACAGGAAGTGCAGGAAATTTTCGGCGAACGTTTTAGCGTTTCGGAAAAAATCGATGCAATTTTGCGACGCGTCGCGGCCGGCGCTACGGTCCGGTTCTCGGATTTGTTTGGAGCCATCGTGTCGCGTGTCGAAGTGGTAGTGACGTTTCTCGCGCTTTTGGAGCTCATTCGGCTCAAACAAGTCCGTGCCACGCAGAAGAACGTCTTCGCTGAAATTGAGATCGCAGCGGCAGAGTGAAGATCGACCCGCCTCAGACGGGCCGCGAATCTTGATTGCCGGATGCGGTTACGTTGGGCAAGCAACCGCGGATTTGTTTTATGCTGCTGGCTGGGCCGTGGAAGGCTGGGTGTATTCCACAAAATCCGCAGCTAGGTTATCGATTAAGCCGTATCCCGTTTTTGCCGTCGATATTGCGGACCCGGCTGAGGTCTGTGCGTACGCTCCAGCGGCTGCCGCGTTTGACGCCGTAATTCATTGCGTTAGCTCACGTGGCGGCGCCGCAGACTTTTATCGTCAAATTTACCTGAACGGAGGGCGTAATCTTCTCGATCGATTTGCTGGAGCAAGAATGCTCTTTACGAGCAGCACCAGCGTTTATGCGCAGCGAGATGGCTCGTGGGTTACCGAAGAGAGCGAGACCAAACCCGAGCGCGAAACTGGTCGAATACTGCTTGAGACGGAAAGGTTGGTACTCGCGAGCAAGGGCATCGTCACGCGACTTGCAGGAATTTACGGCCCGGGGCGTTCAGCGCTGCTGGGTAAATTTCTAGCCGGCTCGGCGACCATCGATCAGGAAAGCGATCGATTCGTTAATCAGGTGCATCGCGACGACATCGCGTCTGCGCTTTTTCTTTTGCTGGATCGACAATCAACAGCGGGAGAAATTTACAACGTCGTTGATGATCAACGGATGTTGCAAAGCGAATGTTACTGCTGGCTGGCGAAAAAATTGAATCGACCAATTCCGCCAAGCGGAAGATCGACATTGATCTCGAAGCGTGGCGCGAGCAACAAGCGTGTCAGTAACGCGAAATTGCGTCGCCTCGGTTGGGTCCCGCGGTATCCTACGTTCGCTGAAGCAATGGAAAAAAGCATTTTGCCCAGCTTCGCAGAGCACCCTACCTAATTAACTTGCGCGGCTTCTGCCGTCGCTAGATCGACACTGCGATGACTCTCGTGCCGTTCGCCGAAAAGTTGACGGATCACTTCTTCCACCGGCACTTCCTGGACATTTATGTCGCTTATGTCACACGCTTCGAGTAATTGCCGGCATGTTTCCGTGACTTTTGCGCGCGGAACCTTCAGCTGCACTGAAGCCGGGGTTTGTTCAGTCACTTCGCCGAACGCGGAGAGGTCGCGCTGTCCTTCGTTTTCAAAAGTAAGGCTGAGAAGTTTGTGTCGGGAAAATCGATCGATGATTTGCGTCAGCGGGCCGTCGAAGAAAATCTTGCCGTGATCAATCACCAGCACGCGATCGCAAAGTTCTTCGATGTCTTGCATATAATGGCTGGTGAGGAGCGTGACAATGTGATGTTCCGCGTTGTAAATGCGCAGGAACTCGCGGACGCGCTTTTGACTGACCACATCGAGCCCGATTGTCGGTTCATCTAGAAACAGCACGCGGGGCTGATGAATGAGCGCCGCGATCAACTCCATTTTCATTCGCTCGCCCAACGAGAGCTCCCGCACCATCACGTTCATTTTGTCCTGCACTTCCAAAAGCTCCGATAATCCGTCCACAACCTTTTTGAAGCGGTCGTGATCGATCCCGTAGATCGCGCGATTGAGCTCGAGCGATTCTTGCGCGGGCAGGTCCCACCAAAGCGCATTCTTTTGCCCCATGAGCAAACTGAACTGCCGCTTCATTTCGTTGCGCCTTTCCCAGGGAACAAACCCGAGCACGCGCGCATCGCCCGAAGTTGGATTCAGCAAGCCAGAAAGCATTTTGAGCACAGTGGTTTTCCCGGCGCCGTTGGGACCGAGGAATCCGACAAACTCCCCTTCCTCGATCTGAAACGAGACTTGGTCGGCTGCGCGCGTTTCATCGTACCGCCGACGTAACAGACCCTTCACGGAACCCCAAAGACCGCGCTCTTTGCGGTAAGTGCGATAGACCTTGGTCAATCTGGAAGCTTCAATTGTTGGCATAAGCCCTCAATGAAGCTACGTGGCAATGCTAGGTGAGCAAAATGCCGCGTGTTGGCTACCCGGCATTCGCTACATCGGCGGTCATAGACCGCCTTACAGGATGTCGTCAAGACACGCCAGCAAATGCGAGACTGTTTCCTCCGTCTCGTCACCCATGTTCGACAGCCGAAAGGTTTGGCCTCGGATCTTTCCATAGCCGGGATCAATCACCAGACGATGTTTCTGCCGAAGTTTCCTCGCAAACTCCAGCACGTCGATGCCCTTATTGTTTTTGACGGAGGTGAGCGTTTTTGAGCGGAATCCTTCCTCGGCGAAGAAATCGAATCCGGCGCGGCGAACCCAATCGTGCACCAGCGCGTTCGTGCGCGTATGTCGATCAAAGCGCGCCTCCAGGCCTTCCTCGAAAATTTCGTCGAGCTTTGATTGGAGCGCGTGAATGTGCGCGATGCTGGGCGTGCTCGGCGTCATCCATTGCGCCTGCTCCTTCCTGAACTCCAGGAAATCGAAATAAAATCCGCGGTTCGGAATTTTTTCCGCGCGCGCGAACGCTTTTTCCGAAACAGAAAACAACGAAAAACCGGGCGGCAGCGCCAGTGCTTTTTGCGCGCCCGTGAGCATCACGTCGATCCCCAGCGCGTCCATGTCGATCTTGACTGCGGAAAATGAAGAGACCGTATCGACGATGACTGCGACCTCGGGATATTTTGGAAGAATAGAGCAGATTTCCTCGAGCGAATTCATCACGCCGGTCGAGGTCTCACTGTGGATCAATGTAACGGTGTCAAATTTTCCACTCGCCAATTGTCGATCTACGTCCTTGTGGTCGATATGTTTTCCCCAATCGACTTGCAGCGGTTCGGCGTGTTTCCCGCAGCGCTTCGCGACATCGAGCCATTTATCGGAGAAGGCGCCGCACATGCAGCAAAGCACCCCGCGATCGACCAGGTTGCGGATGGAAGCTTCCATTACGCCCCAAGCCGATGAAGTGGAAAGAAAAACTGGCTGGTTTGTTCCGAACAGCGTTTGGAGCTTTGGATGAATCGTGCGGTAGAGATTTTTGAAGTCCTCGCCGCGATGGCCAATCATTGGGCGCGAGAACGCCATCCACGTTCTAGGCGAGACCTCCACCGGCCCGGGAGTAAAGAGCTTGTCGTGTGATTCCACGCACTAAAATTAGCGCCCGCACGGCAGCGGCGCTACAACGGTCGGAAAGATTTTTCTGCCGGCGCGGATTCTACTCGTCTTTTTTGATAAAGCTGATTTCGCCACTTCGTTCCACGCGGGCTAGGCGCACTTGGGAGATGTCATCCGTGTGCCCGAGCAAGCGCATATCCTCATCCAGATCATGGATGGAAACATGGTTGCGTCGCATCACGCAAAGATCGCATTTGCCATCGCGCACAATGGTGTCTGGTGAGCCTTTGACCAAAATTCCGAATCGATGAGAGTGATACGCGAGGTGAGCAAAGACCCGGTGGAGGACCACCAGAACTACGCCTCCGCCGAGTGTGGCGAAAAAAGCTGCCGAACCGTTGATGGCGCGCGAAAGCACGGAGGCTAAAATCACGAGCAGAATGGCGTCGAACGGCGTTTTGTGCGCGAGCGAGCGTTTATGCCCAAGCCGGACCATGATCAGTGTCGCGAGAAAGACGATGATCCCACGCAGAGAGACTTGAACGAAGGTCAAATCTTTCGGTTCCGCGCTCAGGCCGAGCAATGTCTCTAAGAGGTTCTGGAATGCATTCATAGATGAGATTGTATCGCCGGAGAACCCACTGCCGCGTTCATGTCAGTTTTGGCAGTGCTTGCGCGCAAAACTTTCGCGTGGCATAAGACCACGCTCGCGCGGTGCAAATCGGGCGAGAGTAATTGAATTATGCCGACCGCCCCACCTCCTTCGCGCGATGTAGCGCTGGAAACGCGCGTGTTTTGGGAGCGATTCAAATCGCAAATCGTCGCGACCTTGGTTGTCCTTATGGTCGCTGCCGCCGGTTTTGTCGCATATCGCGTTTACGTTGATAGACAATCGGCGGCCGCATCAGCCTTGCTGGCCCGCTCAAAAAGCGCGGAGGATTATCAACAAGTGATCGCGCGTTACCCGAAAACGCCTGCAGGCGCTGATGCTTATCTTCTGCTCGCCGAAGCGCAACGGAAGGAGGGGAAGTTCGCAGACGCAAACGCAACGCTTCAGGTTTTCATCACGCAAAATCCGAACCACGAGTTTGTGAGCACGGCACGAATGGCGATGGCCGCCAATCTGGAATCGATGGGAAAAAGCGATGAAGCGTTGTCGATGTACCAACAGGTCGCATCGCTTTACCCGAACAGTTTCAATGCCCCGCTTGCGCTCCTTTCGCAGGTCTATCTTCTGAAGGGGAAAAACCGAACAGATGAGGCACGTCGTGCCTGCGAAAATATTCTAACGCAATACCGGACAACCTTTTGGGCAGGCGAAGCCGCACAAGAGTTGCGGCTGCTAAGCAGCAGTGAACAACCGCCGCCAACATCATCCCTCCCGGCGCTATTAGCGCGTCCTCCAGCGGAAGGGTCACCATCTGCGCCAACGCCGGGCGGAAAGAAACCGTAAAGATTGGGATCGTCGCCGAGGCGCAAGTCAGATGGGACGCACTAGTCCCATAAATGCTACCGCTTTGAAAATTGGAACCGTTTCCGCGCTCCAGGCTGCCCTGATTTCTTTCGCTCCCGCATGCGCGGATCGCGACGAAGCAAGCCTTCGCTCTTCAATGTCCCGCGCAGATTGTTATCGACCTGAAGCAGTGCCCGCGAAATCGCCAGCCGGACGGCGCCAGCCTGCCCGGTCGCGCCGCCGCCGCCTGTGTTAATCCAGAGATCGTAAGCGTGGACGAGTTTCGCGGTTTGGAGTGGCTGTAGCATCAAATTTTGCAACGACGCGGTAGGAAAATAATCTTCAAAACTCCGGCCGTTTATGTCGATCTTGCCGCTCCCTGGCGACATGCGGACCCGCGCGACCGATGTCTTGCGGCGACCTGTGGCGGTGAATTCCTGAGCGTCCGCCATAAGATTATCTCTACGCGAGTTTAACAAGCTGCGGTTGTTGCGCCGCATGAGGATGAGTCTCCCCGCGATAAACTTTCAGTTTCCGATAACTTGCGCGTCCCAGCCGATTGTGTGGGATCATCCCACGCACCGCCCGCTCGACCAGCAATTCCGGGTGTCGCGCACGGCGTGCACGGACACTCTCCGATTTGTGTCCTCCGACGTAACCGGAAAAGCTCATGTAGGTTTTCTGCTCTTCTTTTTTTCCCGACAGTCGCACTTTGGCCGCGTTGATCACGATGACGAAGTCGCCCGTGTCCAAGTGTGGTGTGAAGATCGCTTTCTCTTTGCCGCGCAATAAATTGGCAGCCTTGACCGCGACGCGGCCAAGCACCTGATCCTTGGCATCGATCAGCCACCACTTACGCGATAATTCGTTAGCTTTCGCAGAAAACGTTTTCATCCGGCAGAAAAGGCACGAAAACTACGGGCGGCGCAAAGGTCTGTCAACCATATGACGCGAGGTTATTAACTTGCGTGCTTCTTTGATCGCGGAAGTTGAAAACTTGCACCACATTCTTGCGCGCTTAATCCTTCGCCATGTCGAATTCGGCAACAACAAAGACCGCAATCAGTCCGCGCCGGGAAGACGATTTTCCCGAATGGTATCAGCAGGTGATCCGTGCGGCAGAGTTGGCCGAGCCTTCGGATGTGCGCGGCTGCATGGTGATCCGCCCCTGGGGCTACGGCGTTTGGGAGAACATGCAGCGTCAGCTCGATGCGATGTTTCGTGCAACCGGCCATCGGAACGCGTATTTTCCTCTGTTTATTCCGCTGAGTTATTTCGCGAAGGAAGCGGAGCATGTTGAAGGCTTCGCGAAAGAATGCGCGGTGGTCACGCACAGCCGGCTCGAGGCGGATGCCGATGGAAAATTGAGACCAGCGAGCGCGCTCACCGAGCCGCTGGTGGTGAGGCCAACCTCGGAAACAATTATCGGTGCGAGTTATGCGAAATGGGTGCAATCATATCGCGATCTTCCCATCCTAATTAATCAGTGGGCGAACGTTGTGCGCTGGGAAATGCGACCGCGCCTCTTCTTGCGCACGACTGAGTTTCTCTGGCAGGAAGGTCACACCGTCCACGAAACCGAGGCCGAGGCGCGGGCCGAAGCAAAGTTAATTCTCGATCTTTACGAGCGATTTGCGTGCGAGCATCTCGCGGTGCCGGTTTTCACTGGTGAAAAATCCGAGAGTGAACGTTTTCCCGGTGCGGTGCAGACGTTGTCGATCGAAGCGATGGTGCAGGACCGCAAAGCGATCCAGGCCGGAACCTCGCATTTTCTCGGCCAAAACTTCGCGCGCGCCAGCGGTATCCAGTTTCAAAATCGCGAAGGCAAACAGGAATTCGGTTGGACCACTAGCTGGGGCGTAAGTGCGCGGCTGGTTGGCACTGTTGTGATGATGCATGGCGACGACGATGGAATTATTCTGCCGCCGCGTATTGCACCCACTCAGATCGTGATTTTGCCGGTTACGCCGAGGGAAGAAGCCCGGGCGGCCGTGCTGGAAGCTTGTGATAAATTGGCAGAACAACTCCGCGAAGCTCGATATGTCGATCTTCCGATCGAAGTGGAGATCGATCGGCGGGAGATCGGCGGCG
>Ga0066692_10000235_pt1 | contig 16953 bp, 11 predicted proteins | sample GraSoiAngelo_141_FD_66456 | JGI IMG/M metagenome (GOLD analysis project Ga0066692, IMG submission 66456) | Grasslands soil microbial communities from the Angelo Coastal Reserve, California, USA - 14_0929_12_40cm | ecosystem: Environmental > Terrestrial > Soil > Grasslands | place: USA... | reverse complement strand
ACCTCCAGAGTGTGATATTCAGCAGCAGCGGTTGGGTCGCGAGTAACGCCGGTTGAGCTGCTCGACGTAGAACTCGGCCGGACTGAGGGCGCGACAAGAACTGGCTCGGCCACCTTTCGATCGCAAATAGCTTTCATAAGCCGCGTCCCCACACCATTCCCGCAGGCCGCGCCAGAAGCGGCGAAGGAAACGTTTCGTGCGTCTTGTGGCTTTGCGCATCAGTCGTCTCCGATGGCGTCTCCAACCACGACGTCGTGCCCCGCACCGGAGAAATCTTTAGCCCAGCGGGTCGCGATGTAAGGCGACTCGTGAAGCACGGACTCGCGGCGGCGGATGAGAATCGAATACCACTGGACGATGGCCTCCACGACCAATACAAGCACCATGGACGCGAATATGGCGGTAACTGCGGCATCGAGACGCTGATTAAAAATCAAACGGCGCGTCTCGGCAAGTTTGGCAGCAGGAACACTTCCCGCGGCGATTTGCGCGACCAGGGCGTTGGCTCCGGCCAGGAATCCGATACGCGGATTAGGATCGAAAATCTTCTGGTAGCTTGCGGTCATGGTGACAATCACCAGCCACGCCATTGGCACCAGCGTGACCCAGATCCAACGGAGGCGTCCCATCTTGAGAAGGATGGTAGTGGCTACGACGAGGGCCACGGCGGCGAGCAGTTGGTTTCCGATTCCGAACAGAGGCCAGAGGGAATTGATTCCGCCGAGGGGATCGATGACGCCTTGATACAGGAAGTACCCCCACATAGCCACGATAACAGCGCTGGATAATAGGATTCCGGGCATCCAGCCTCTGCGCCCGAACGGCGCCCAGATGCGTCCACCCAGTTCCTGGACCATAAAGCGGCCGACGCGCGTGCCGGCATCCAGCACGGTGAGGATGAAAAGCGCCTCGAACATGATGGCGAAGTGATACCAAATGCTGAGGAGACGCGGGCCGCCGATGGTATTGGAGAAAATTTGCGCCATACCGACGGCGAGCGACGGCGCTCCGCCCGCGCGATTCCAGAGCGTGATCTCGCCAACCGCGTGAGCGAGATTGGTCATGGTCTGCGCCTGCAACGGGTAACCCCAACTACTGATGGTTGCCGCGCCGGCATCTGCAGTGGCGCCAACAATGCTCGGCGGACTGTTGATGGCGAAGTAGATACCAGGAGTCATGGCGCAGGCCGCGACCATGGCCATCACGCCGACGAAAGATTCGAGCAGCATGGCTCCGTAACCGATCAGGCGCGCGTGGCTTTCGCGGAGAATCATTTTCGGCGTGGTGCCGGAAGAGATCAGCGAATGAAAGCCGCTGACGGCACCACAGGCAATGGTGATGAAGCAAAAGGGGAAGATCTTGCCGGCAAAGACGGGCCCGGTGCCGTCAACGAAGCGAGTGAGCGGCGGCATGAGGACTTGCGGCCGGACTAGAAGAATACCTGCGGCCAATGAAAAGACGGCGCCGGCCTTGATAAACGCGCTGAGATAATCGCGCGGTGCAAGCAGCAGCCAGACGGGGAGCGCCGATGCAGAGAATCCGTAAATAATGATGGCGGCAGTAAGTGCAAGACCGCTCAGCGTGAAGACATGAGACCAATAGGGCGAATCCGCTACCCATTGTCCCGCAACAACCACGAAAACAACGAGCCCGACTCCCATGATGGACGCTTCGAGAACGCGGCCCGGACGGAGGAAACGCAGATACATGCCCAAAAGAAGGGCGATCGGAATCGTCATGGCCAGGGTAAAAGTTGCCCACGGCGAGGACTTCAGCGCGTTCACCACGACCAGTGCGATGACGGCCAGAAGAATCACCATGATGGCCAAGACCGCGAGCTGGGCGATGAACCCACCGCGTTTGCTGACCTCTTCGCGCGCCATCTGACCGAGCGATTTCCCATCGCGGCGAATCGAGCAGAAGAGAATCACGAAATCCTGAACGCAGCCGCCAAGCGCTGCGCCGGCAATCAGCCACAGCGTGCCGGGCAGATATCCGAACTGCGCAGCCAGCGTGGGTCCGACAAGCGGACCGGGACCGGCGATGGCGGCGAAATGGTGACCGAACAGGACCCATTTGTTAGTGGGCACGAAGTCGCGGCCATCATCGTGGCGTTCCGCAGGCGTGGCGCGGGTGTCATCGAGGGTCAGGACTTTAGCGGCCACAAAGGCAGAATAGAGTCGGAAAGCGACGAGATAGCAGCACAACGCGGCGATGACAAACCATATGGCGTTGAGCGGTTCGCCGCGATGCACGGCGATAGCGCCGAGGGCGCTGGCACCTAGAATTGCGACGACCACCCAGGCAACGATCGAGAAGAAGCGTTTCATTTTGCTGGACTCGACGCTCCGCTGGATTTGATGAACTGAGCGATATCGGCCTTCAGCTTCACGCGCGAAGGGGTGTGAACGTACATCATGTGTCCGGCTTCATAGTAAGCACCGCGCAGGTGGCCGCCCAGCGTGGGATCGAGGCCAAGATGATCGAAAGTATAGTCCGCGGCAAAGAAAGGCGTGGCTAAGTCGTAGTAGCCCTTGGCGACAAAAACGTGCAGGAAGGGGTTCTGCGTCATGGCTTTGCGCAGCGTCTCCGCAACGTTCACGTAGCGGTTCTCATAAGGCGCGTAATTCCAGGGGCGCACGCGCCCCGTGAGGATCTCGTACGGCAAATCGCTATCAAATTTGAGATCGTTGCGGACGTAATCATTGAGCATGCCGGAATACGGTCCGGTGATGGCGGCGATGCTGGGATCAAACTCCGGGTGTTCGCCGGCGGCATCGCGGTCAATGCCGAGGAACCGGGCATCAATGCGACCAATGGTGCGCCGATCACTGCGCAGCAGTTCTTTGGTGAAGCGCATAATCTCGATGCGGAGATTGGTGCGTTCAATGTAATCGGGTGAAAGCCCGGTGAGGCGAGCGAGTTTTTGAGTTATCTCGGTGCGGCGGCCAGCGGGCAGTGCGTCGCCGGTCATCAGGGCGTCGGCGTATTCTCCGACGGCAAATTTGCGTGATTCTTCGAGGGTTTTCAGTAGATCTCCCTGCAGATCGGAGGGAAGCTTCCTGTGATACCAAGCAATGGCGGTATACGTGGGCAGATAGAGGATATACGGCAGGTCGTTTCCGGCGTCGAATTCCGCGGTCTCAAAATTCAGAATGGCCGAGATGAGAATGATGCCATTCAGATACATGCCGTAACGTTGCTGGAGATACCCGGAAAGCCCCGCGGCGCGCGTGGTGCCGTAGCTTTCGCCGGCGAGGAATTTCGGGGAAGACCAGCGCTTGTTGCGCGTGGCGTAGAGCCGGATGAAATCCGCGACGGACTCCACGTCTTCTTCAATCCCGTGAAACTGCTTGGGCGCTTCGCCGGGAACGGCGCGGCTGTAGCCGGTCGAAACGGGATCGATGAAAACGAGATCGCTAAGGTCGAGAAGCGAAGAATCGTTGTCAACGAGCTTGTAGGGCGGCGGAAGGAGCGAGCCCGCATCCCCCATCTGCACACGACGCGGGCCAAGCAGGCCTAGATGCAGCCAAACCGAAGAAGAGCCCGGGCCGCCGTTGAAGCTGAAGGTGATGGGGCGCTGGCTGGGATCGCCAACGTCATCCTTGGTGTAGGCCACGTAAAAAATGCTGGCTTTGGGCGTGCCGTCTTCCAGTTTAAGAAGGATCGTGCCAGCAGTGGCGGTGTACTTTATTTCCTGGCCGCCGATTTTGAGGGAATGCTTGGTCGGAACGCTTTTTTCTTCAGGGACGGGGGGCTTTTTTTCTTCCTTCGGTTTTTCCGCGGGCTTTTCCGCGGGTTTTTCCGCCTGCGCTTGTTGTTGCTGGGCAGAGCAAAGATTCGCTGCCAAAAGAAACGCAGCGCAACTGAACAGTCGAACGGGATATCTCATACGCGGAAAAGCCCCCTGGTCACCGTCAGCAATGAAACACTGCGACCTGCGGCATCGTATGCGAGAGTCGAGGCAACGTCAATTGGCAGAAACGAGCGGCTGAGCAGGACGAGGCAAATTGTTTGGACACCGCGAATTCACGGATAAAATGCTGCTCACCGAAGAAACCTTAAACTAAAGGAATGCTCATGCGTCGCGCTTATTGGTTCTTCGTCATCTCCCTGTCGCTGACTGCCGGCATTTCGATTTTGGGGATTCCGATCGAAGCGCAAAAGAAAGAGGAGTTGCCGCATCCGAAGGCGCTCGAAGAACTGCAAAGGGCCATGAAGGATATCGTGGAGAAAAACCACGTGACCGGGGCGGGAGTAGCGCTCGTTTCGAACGGTCAATTGTTGTGGTGCGGCGGAATTGGCAAAGCGGACGTTGCGGCGAACCGCGATGTTACGTGCGATACGGAATTTCGCGTGGGCTCCATCAGCAAGACGTTTGTGGCGCTGGCGCTCCTAAGATTGGAGGAGGAAGGAAGAATCAACCTATACGCGCGGTTGCAGGACGTTGCGCCGGAGATTCCGGTGAGTAACCCCTGGGAAAGTTCGAATCCAGTGCGGATTGTTAATTTGCTCGAGCACACCGCAGGATTTGACGACATGGAGCCAGCGGAAGTTTATGTGCCCCTCAAAATGAAATATCCGCCCGACTATTCGCTGCTGAAGGTTTTTCAAAGATTTCAGGAACCGCAGAATGTGCGCTGGCCGCCGGGCACGCGGTTTTCGTATTCGAATCCCGGCTACGGCATCGCGGGCTACTTGATCGAGAGAATTTCGGGCCAGCCTTTCGATGTTTACATCCGTCAAAACGTGCTTGTGCCGCTGGAGATCACCATGGGCGATTTTCGGCCCACCGATGCCAACCGCGCCCAGCTCGCGCAAGGCTACGGGGGTAATCCGCTGCGGGCGGTTCCTTACAAAAACATCTACTTGCGTCCCGCGGGCGACATGAAGGCTTCGCCCGGCGAATTGGCCAAGCTGGTGCAGTTTTTCTTGTGGCGCGGCAGGACCCCGGACGTCCAATTGGTGAAGCCAGACACCATCGCGCGCATGGAATACCCCGAAACCGCCTCTTCCGCGAAGAATGGCCTGCGCCTCGGTTATGGTCTGGCGAATTACACGGAAAGTGAAGGCGGTGTCATCACGCACGGACATGACGGAGGAATCGACGGCTTCATCTCCAGCTACCGGTACATGCCAGAGCAAAATTGGGGTTATGTGGTGCTGCTGAACAGCACCGTCTCTGGACAGGCCCTGGAGGATATGAATCAATTGGCGATCGATTTTCTTTCCAAGGACTTCCCGAAGCCGCAGCTGCCGGTGATTTCGCTCACAGCAAAGGAGCTCAAGAAATTCACTGGTTATTACGCACCGCGTGCTCCTAGGAGCCAGTTGCTTGCGTTCCTCGGGGAGTTGAAGGGGGGCACGTGGATCCGTGTGGCCGACGGCAAGCTGCAGTGCTCGGGGCTTTTTGGAAAAAGCGCTGAACTGCTGTTGCCCGTCGGCAAAAATGTTTTTCGTGGCGAAAAGGAGCCCGAAGCTACGGCGGTTTTCTTCCCCGATGCGGCGGGCAGGATGATTTATGTCCGCTCCGGGGGGGACGGAGAGCCCTACGGAGAAAGAGTCTTCCCGCTCTGGCCGTATCTGCGGCTGTTGCTTCTGGCAGCATCGGCAGTTGTAATGGCAAGCGCATTGCCGTATTCGCTCTTTTGGGGATTGTTGCTGCTCTTAAGGAGGCTCATTGGGAGACCAAAGCGAGTGAGGCACTTGCGCGTGCGCGTGGTGCCCCTCTTTGCCGCGCTGAGCCTGATTGGCGTCTTATATGCGTTCAGGAAGGTTACTGACAATATTGGCGAATTGAATCTATGGTCGTTCACTCTTTTTGTGGGGACGGTTCTGTTTGCGTTGTTATCGCTTGCGGGCCTCGCGCTGGCCGTCAGCGTACCCAGGATGGAAATCCATAAAGCGGTGCGCGTCCACTCGCTGCTGGTGTCGATGGCGTGCTGCATCGTGACGTTATTTTTCTCCGCGTGGCATTTGATCGGCGTGCGCCTCTGGGCTCCGTGAGTTGCCTCGAGGCTGGATCAGGACAGGTGTAGAGAGAGATAGTCGCGCGTAATCTTATCAACCGAGGTCGTTCCGGCTTGGCGCATGATGGTGCGCAATTCGCGCTGAAGAATCTCGAGAACGGCTTCGACGCCGGCTTGGCCAAAGGCACCAAGCCCCCAAGAGTGGGGTCTTCCGATTCCCACTGCCGTTGCGCCTAGTGCGAGGGCCTTGAAAATGTCCGTGCCGCGGCGCACACCGCCGTCAACAATCACCGGCACTTTGCCCGCCACCGCGTCGAGAACTTCCGGCAGGCTTTCGATCGTCGGGCGCAGGGTATCTTCCGCGCGCCCGCCGTGATTGGAAACGATCAGTCCATCCACGCCGTGCTCGACCGCGAGTTGAGCGTCTTCGCGGGTGACAATGCCCTTGATGAGAAATTTGACGGTGACCGTATCACGCAGCCGTTTCACAAAATCCCAGTCCACTGCCAGGGGATACAACTGCGTCACCTTCGAGACATCCAACCCGTTGAACATAGGCTTGCGCGCAACATATCCCGCGAAGGTGTCGGAAACCACTCCAGCGCGCCCCCGTGCCGCTCCGGACTTGCGGTTCCCATGGCAGAGCGAGCAGTCTCGTGTGTCGACGGCTTGCGAGCGAAAAAGTGTTTCGCGATTGCTGCCATCGTGCAGATCGACGGTGAGGACAATCGCGGGCGAGCCCGCCTTTTCGGCGCGCTTGACGATAGCCCGGCAAACTTCCCAGACGTTTGTCGGATAGAGCTGCTGCCACACTGGCCCGCCTCGCGCGGCGATGGCGTCTTCAATCGAGGCCGTCGCGACGGTGGACAACATCATCAGGTGGCCCTTGGTTTTCGCGGCTCTGGCCACACCCAGTTCGCCATCGGGATGAAACGCTTTCTGTGCGCTCACGGGCGAGAGAACGATCGGCGTGCTCCACTTTGTGCCAAAGATGGTCCGCGACATGTAGATGTTCGAAACATCCACAAGCCGGCGCGAGCGAATCTGAATGTGCGAATACCCTTCACGATTCGCCCGCACGGTCGCATCGTCGTCCACGCCCGTGGCGAGATAGCCAAAATGAGCAGGGGGAATCGCTTTGCGCGCGGCGGGCTCGAAATCCATCACGTCAAGGGCTTGGTCGGGAGACGAAACAACGTCATCGCTTTGTTGAAAACTCTCAAGCCAGCCAAGAAAATGTTTCTCCTCGAGCGGCGCGGCATTCAGAAGGGTCGCCAGGCCACTCCCCAACATACTCGAACCGGCAATCAGAGGGCTGGCGCCCAGCATCTTGAGAAATCTTCTGCGAGTCTTAGACCGCTCGAGCATCTGATTCATGGGTCCCTTTCCTCCTATTCTGGCAGTGAAGTGTATTGCAGCAGCGGGTAAAGCTCGCGGAAAACTTTTGTAACATCGCGCGGAAACGAAGCTCGCGTGGCTGCCGCGTGACCGAGTTTGTGGCGCACGATCCATCCCAGAATCTTGTTCCAATCCTCAGCGGCAACCGGCCAGCCGGAATGCTTTGTCCATTCCCCTTTCTCCATCGTGTACCAATAGCTTTCGTAGCGGCGGCCTAGACGCTTTTTCTGCTTGGCGACCCACTGCGGCTGAGCCTGCACGCGCGGCTGGCCGACCTGCGCGAGCAGGGAATCTTTGCGTTTCGAGCCAGAGTAAATGCGGAAACCTGTGGTGACTGTGTCCGCGGAGAGGCCAACGTAGAGCTGTCCGCTTTCCTGCTCTCCCGGCGCGGGAACGGAGAATTTCAAGTACATCTGAGTTCTGTAGGGCGTCTTGTCTTTCGCGAAACGGATATCACGGTTGATGCGTGAAAAATTCGATCCAGTTCTGCCGGATGTATCGAACCGCGAGTCGAGTGCAAGCACGGCTGGCGAAACTTCCTCCAGCAGCCGACGGAGAGGCTGCACGATGGCGGACCGATAGCGTTCACGGTTCGCGTCCATCCACGCCTTGCGATTATTGTGGCTGAGTTGCCTGAAAAATTGAAAGGTTTCGCGTGTAAAGACCGGTTTTGCGGACGCCATGGAATGCCTCGTTCTTGAAGCTGAATCCCTTTTTCGGCGCCCCTCAGCCTACACGATTCCACGCCGAGGTCAATTCGTTGGGGCATCCAGATTGGCACTTGTCCCAGTCCCCTACCACCAGCTAGTCTGCGTGATATGGCCAACTTCACACCGACTGCAAGAACCAAGGTCCGCCGCAAGCCCGAACGCGGGAGCTACGACCGCGAGCTGATCTATCGCATTCTGGATGAAGCCTTCGTCTGTCACGTCGCTTTCCTTGTTGACGGCCTACCCTTCGTCGTGCCAACAAACTATGTGCGCGTTGGCGAGAGACTTTTTCTGCACGGGTCGATCGCCAGCCGCCTGATGAAAACGCTCGCGAGTGGCGCACCATTCTGCCTCAGCGTCACGCTCCTCGACGGGATCGTTTGTGCGCCCACGGCAACGGGACATTCCGTCAATTACCGTTCCGTGGTGGTCATGGGCAAGGCTGAGATTGTCGAAGGAGAAGCGGCAAAGCTCGCCGCCATGCGCGACTTCGTCGAGTATGTCATTCGCGGCCGCTGGGCCACCGTCCACCCGCCAACCGAGCAAGAACTGAAAGGCACGACGGTCTTGTCCGTTCCGCTTGTGGAAGCCTCCGCCAAAGTTCGCACCGGTTTTGCCATCAATCCCGATGAGGAGTACGAGGGGGCAGGATGGACCGGCGTCATTCCCATGAGATGGATGTCGCAAGCGCCGGTTCTGGATCCTCGCGGCAATCCCAAAATACCTGCGCCCGCGAACATCCAAAAGTATTCGCGGCCGCAATGATCTTGGCCGATCACCAGGGTAACTCATTGAAACAAAGGAAGATAGCTTAAAGCTGCGAAGCAAACGGTTTGCGAGGCAGGCCCAAATCAGCGAGGTGTAATCTAGATTCCAAAAAAAACTGGTTTGCATGGCAAAGTAAACTTGCTCCTGTGGAGACTTTCAGGCGGCAGTGAGGAGGAAGGGTTCGCCGCTATAATCACAACGGTGTGCTCGCCGGTCACAAATAACAAGAGAAGAGTGACTGATAAGCATGGCGGAAAGGTGGTCGCGGTGTCAGTGGCAGGCGCATCCGCCGCCGCAACAACCGCCGCCTCCTGAGAAGCCGCCCGATGGTTTTGCCGATGAGCCGTTTGCGGAGCCATTCCCGGCGCTGAAAACCGAAAGCTGTATCGCGTTGCGTTTGCCCACACACTTGGGACACGCGATCTCCTGCTGCTTGTTCAACACAATCTTCTCGAAGTGCGTCTGGCAATCTTCGCAAATGTATTCGTAAATTGGCATGGATGTGTCTATTCTCCAGATCTTAGACGGTCAAAAGGTCATATTTTGATGCTACCTGACTGAATTGCCGGGGACAAATCATCTGAGCATATCCATATAAGCCGAAAAAACATAAAGAGAGGAAGTGCAAGAAATCGACGTCCACCCGGTCGCTCCCTTTCCCAGCAAGGCGCACACCAGGATACATAGTGAGATTCGAGAATTCAGCCAAGACCACCACAACCAAAAATTGACGCTTTCAGCGATGCCATCGATCTCGCGTAAATGAAAAAGAGCAAATAGGTAAGAGGTCGCTTGAAGCGTAACTGCCGTCAGACAAACCAGGCCTATCCAAGCTCTCCATTGGGGCGTAAACAGCCCGCGGCTGGCTGCAACCCATCCAACTATTAACGAAACGGGAGGCCCGAGGATACCAAACAGGACGAGAACTGACATCATCGCTTGGCTGAAAAAGCTCATCTTGATTGTTCGATTCTAGACTATGGCTATCGAACAGAAAAAACAACGGGCTCCAGTAGAACCGGAACCCGTTGGAAACCGCGGATTGAACAGGATGCTTAGTCGCCGGCGACGGCTTCAGAGGCCTTTTCGGCCTGCTCCGTGTTGGCGGCGGCTCCATTTCCATTCGAATGGCCGTTGCCATTGGGGTGGCCGTTGCCGTTACCGGGACGGGACGGGCTAAAGCCCGCCCCTACACCGGAGCTAGTCTCGGTTGGAGCGATGGTCACCGGTTTGCCCGCATTGGCAAAGTTGGCCGGCACCGCCTTGGCGATGTCCTGCACCGTGCCGATCTGTACAACCGCCTGCTGGGGCTTCTTCAGCACGAGTTCTTCATAAATGGCGCGGACCTTGGCCTGCTCTTCATAGGCTTTCTTGCGGCGGGCGCGGTCTTCCTCGGCCGCGGTCAGCGGAACGTCGTGCTCCAAGTGGCGCACGCGCGCAGCGTCTTCCGCGTCAATTTTCAGCGAGTGCTCGTAGGATGCGAGATTCACCTTCTTGCCCTTGGCGTAAATCTCGTGTTTGCCGTGGGTCTTGTACCACTCGGCGACCGTCGCATTCTTGTGCATGTTTTCGATGATCTTGCGCCAGCCGATGCCGGTGTTGTACGCGCAGAAGGAAATCTCGCCCTGCTGCGTGGCGTACGGAATGATGCACATTTCGGTGCGCCGGAAGTCGTAGTTGAAGAGATCCTGAAACCACATTCCCGCGATGAACAAGAAGTTCCAAGGATCCGTCTGGCGACGCTTCATGGCGTCTTCGTAGGTGCGGTCGGGCGATGTGCGGCCGTACTTGGTCGTGGATTTCTTGGTCAGCGCCCAAGTCTTGTCGAACTTCTTGAACAGGTCGTAGAGCGTCAAACCCTTGGGCCCTTGGAACGGGTGGTAGTTCTTCAGAAGCGCCATCGCCATCATGAAGTTTGAAAAGCCCTTCCCGCGCGCCGCGTCGGTGATGGCTGTGACGTCCCTGACGAGTTGGGGAGCATCCAAGAACCGCGGAACAGGTGCCCACTCCTTGGTCTCTTTGTTGATCATGAGGGCCGTGCCTACGCCGCAGTTCGGGTGGCAACCACAGGAGAGCGCGCCCCACTGCGATTCGGGACCGTGGACGAGGTCGGAGAAGCCAGCGAAAGTGCTGACGAAGGAAATGGGGAACCAGTCGCGCGTCGGTTCAACCTTGCCCACTTGCTTGCTGACGTCCTTGGCCAAGTGCGAAAGCGTATAGCGCTGGCGGTGGCGCCGTTCCGGAGTGATATCTTCGTCGCGCCCGGTAAACGAAACCGGCTGGAAGCTCACGAAGGCGATCTTCTTGGGATTCTCCATCGCAAATTTCACGATGGTGCCAACCTGGTCGTTGTTCACATTGTTGACGATGGTCACCACGAGCACGATTTCGATGCCGGCTTCGTGCATGTTCTCGATGGCGCGCAGCTTCACGTCAAAGAGGTTGCCGACCTGGCGGTGGCTGTTGGCGTCGTTTCCGATGCCGTCAAACTGGAGGTAGGCATACCGCATGCCCGCCTCGAAGGCTTTCCTGCTGAATTCCTTGCTCTTGGCGAATTCGATCCCATTCGTGGCGGCCTGCACGCTGTTGTAGCCGATTTTGCGGGCGTATGCGACCGCATCGAAGAAGTAAGGGCTCATGGTGGGCTCGCCGCCGGAGAACTGCACGGACATCTGGCGGCGCGGCTTGATCCGGAGCGCGTTGTCCAGGATTTCCTTGATCTCGTCCCACCCCAATTCATGGACATAACCAACCTGGTTCGCGTCCATGAAGCACGGATCGCACATCATGTTGCAGCGGTTGGTGAGGTCGACGGTCAACACCGACCCGCGTCCATAGCGCACCGTGGAGGAACCATGCTTGTGAAGATCTTCGTCGCTATGGGCGGGGATATCGCGTCCGGGGAACTGCGCCTCAATCCATTCGAGGAACTTGGCATCCACGGCCATCATGTCTTCGTAATGGCCGTGAATGGGGCAATCCTTGACCATCCAGATCTGGCCGTCGCGTTCGATAATCTGCGCCTTGATCTCGCCGACCTTTTCGTTCATGAGGTCGCGCCAATCTTTATTGCCATGAATGATGGCTTCGCGAGCTTCTTTGACGCAATCCGGACACAGAGAATCGGTTTGCCGCGGCCAGCCGAGCGTCGGCTTGGTCTTTTCCCAAGACTTGAGGAGCGGTTTGTCCGACCATTTCGGAGTGAAAGACGGGTTCGGACGGTACTTGTTGAAGAACTGGATGGTGTTAAAGGTGGCACCCGCTGTCTTGCAGACAACCCAATCAAAAGTTCTCAGAATCTGCGTGCCTACTCGATTCGGCATAAACCCCACCCTCTCTTTCGAAAGTTCCCTTGAACTTGGCCCTGGAATGATTTCAAGCCCACTCAATCGTTGGAGCCTAGCCCAAACGACTGCCCCCGGGCTCAATTTTGTGTGCACACAAACGGTACTACGTACTTCTGGTACATCCAATAAGTCTTTGGACACCTATAGTTTGACCGCTACCCGGGGCCGACGCCAGCATCTTGCGCCGAATGGTAAGAATTGGGGGTTAAACGGCAATCTGGGCCATTGAACGGTAGTTTTCCAGCCCCTCTCAGGGGGTTACTCCTAGTGCGAAAGGCCTGCAAGTTTGCTCTTGTCGGGAAGGTTTCTGCTCAAGTAATGCGGCGGTTTTCCTACTCGTTGAGGGTCGGGCGAAGCACCGCAATCACAAAGTGCGCAAAATTTGACGCCCCTTCATCCAGTTGCAGCCATCGCACCACGCAGTGTTCCGCCAAATATTTTGAGACGCGCGTTTCCGGAATGCCCAGGTGTTCCGCCAACCGCGGCTTGATGGAATCGCCCCCGCGCCGGCTCGACCCACCCCGCAGCAAATTGCCAATGGCGATGCGCAGCGTCTGGCAGGCTTCCACGTAGTAGTAGCTCGTCAGGTCCGCATCCGTGAGCACAAATACACCCGGTCCAACCGGTGCGTGATCCGCTTCTTCCAGCTTGACGGGCGGGCAGGTCAGCAATCTGCGGAATTGCATCTCCAAGAGTGAAATCCGGGAAGAAAGGCCTGGATCGCCGTAGCGTCCTTTGACGCTCGGCCCGGAGGGCTCTCCCAGAGGTTCCACGGGCAGGCTGGGCACCGCGCGGGAGTGAGCCGCTCGCGGAGCTGCCGGTTCATCCGGTGGGTGGCTACCCGGCCGGGCTAATTCGCGCCTTGCCGCATCGGCCTCCTGAGAACGAAGTTCCGGAAGGCCGACCGTTTCGCTCCGCGCCGACCCCTTCCTCCGGTTTCGCCCGCCACGGCGTCCGCGGCGACGCTGACTTTTCCTCGCTTCGGAAGGAGCGACCGTTCCACCCTTAGCTGCCTGCTGGACCTCGCTAGTGACTGCCACTACAGATTCCAGTGCCTCCGGATTCCGTCCGAACGCCAACTCGTTTTCCTGCACAGCGGCCGCCGGAGGCGTCAGTTGAAATTCCGCGGCAGGCTCTGTGGAGAGTTCAGAGGAAATTTCTCCCATGGAGCCACCAAGCCGTACTACCGCTTCCTGCGCTTTGCTTTTCCAATCCGCGCGCCGGAATCGTTCCGCCGCCGTGGAATACCACTTTGCCGCCTCGTCATTCTGCCGTGAATTTTCGAAAAGCTTCCCGAGTTCAAATGCCACCATGGCGTCATGCGTCTTTTCGTAGAGATTCGAAAGTTGCCCCGCGGGATCTTTGCTGGTGCGTGCGCGGCGGATGCGAGCGGTAATCTGTTTCCAATCAGCCATATCTTGGGTGGCATTGTATCAGCGGATGACCTCAGGGGCCAACCAGCGCCCATTTTCCTAGCGAGGCCTGATTTATTCGACATCGGGTGGATTCTTGATTGACGCCACGCGCCTTCCTCAGTATGCTTTTCCTGGCCCTCTTGGAGGCGATGATGGCGCGCCTGTATTTGTTCGACTGCTCTTTAATAGCCCGAGATTTTGTTGCCACCCTGCTCTCGCTCACGCTTTTGATTACACCTCTCTGGGGCGCTCCCTCCGCTTCGTTTGGGACGGTGGTTTTTGCTGATCGCGCTCATGTGGGGTCCACCCTGGCTTCTGCTGGTGCAACCGTTTTTAGCGGGGACCGGCTGAGTACGGAACAATTGGGTAGCGTCCAGGTGCGCGCGGGCGCGGCCCGCTTGCTTCTCTCAGGCGGCAGCAGCGCTACCTTGATTCAGGATGAGGCCAGCAACGCCGCCACACTTACGCGCGGCTCCGCCACTTTTTCCACGGCCAATGCAAAAGCTTTCGCCCTGCATGTGGCTTCCGCGGTGATTCGCCCGTACACCGACGGGCCCACGATTGGGAAAGTCACCGTCCTGAGCCCCAAGGAACTTGTCGTCCAGAGCACTCGCGGCTCGCTTTCTATTGCCGTCGAAGATGACGTGCGCGAAATTCCGGAAGGAGTTGCTTACCGCATCGTTCTTGATCCGAACGCGCCCGACCCACAGGGGCCGCGCGGGGCCGGCACCAAAGGCATAGGCGGTCCCCCCATTAAGGCTGCCAAGAGCAAGTTCATTTGGTACGTTGTCGCAGCCATCGCGGCCGCGAGCGCCTATGTCGCCCACGAAATCTACGAGAGCGAAGAGCGCCCGTAAACCCTCCCACGCCCCACTCAGTTCCATTCTGTCAAGGAGTTACTCGGAGGCGCTTGGCGGGGAGATGATTCCGTGGCGCATAGCATAGTGAATAAGCTCGGCCAGAGAATGCAGGCCAAGCTTGGACATAATCTTTGCTCGATGAGTCTCCACGGTACTGACCGCGATTCCGAGAGCGGTGGCGATCTCCTTGTTGGATTTTCCCTCTGCCAGGAGCCGGATGATTTCAGTCTCGCGATGAGTTGGTCGGGCAGCTGCCTGCTCACGTTGCTGATGGTAGGTTTTTGTCTTGAGAAATCCATCCAACACGATTTCGGATACTTTAGGAGTGAGGAAACGCTTACCTTCGGCAATAGCTCTTACGGCTATCGGAAGAGAGTCAGTGAGATCGGATTTCAGAATGTACCCGTGAGCCCCTGCCTCCAATGCGCGCTGCACCATCTGGTCTGACTCGTGCATTGTAAGCACAAGAACTTTGGTATTCGGAACTGCCTCCCGGATTTGACGTACCACCTCGACTCCATCCAGTTCGGGCATGCCGATGTCGACTACGGCAACGTCCGGTTTCAGTTCTATTGCCTTTTGTACCGCCTCACGGCCATTCGTTGCCTCGCCGACGACTCTCCAGCCGGGTCGGGAGTGGAGGACAGCCCGTGCGCCACGCCTCACTAACGCGTGGTCGTCAGCCACCAGAATGCGCAGCTTTTTCACGAGCGTTCCTCTCCAGAGGTATCGTCACGCGTACTGTTGTGCCGTGACTGGTAAAATCAATATCGAGCCGGCCGCCAATCAGTTTTATTCGCTCTTGCATGCTGGAGATGCCGACACCAACTTTGAAGCGGGGCTCCCCACTCTCTGTCGGCTCACCGACAGAGGGTCCGTGGCCCCGGTCGCTAATTTCCAGCGTGAGATCTGAGTTTCGGTCAATTCGTATCTTTGCTTCCTGGCTTCCCGAGTGGCGCTGGATATTGGTGAGGGCCTCCTGCACCACTCGAAATAATGCCAGCTCCACATCTCGTGGCATCCGTTCGACACGCGGGGACAACTCCAATTCCACGTGGATTCCGCTTCGCTTCGTGAAGCCGCCCACGTAATCACGGGTCGCGTCCACTAATCCAGCGCTATCCAACACTGGTGGGTACAACACGTAGGAAAGTGTGCGGACTGCACGGATGCACTGGTCCGCCAAGACAGTACACTCGGAAAGAAGCTTACGTGATTTTTGCTGGCCCGAAGGAATTGAAGCACGGAGTTGACCCAGCATTGTTGCCAAGGCGACGAGGTCTTGGCCTGTGGAATCATGTAACTCCCGCCCGATCCTCCGTCGCTCTTCGTCTTGCCACCGCAGAAGACGACCAGAAAGCTGTCGAACTACTTCTTCCGCCTTTTTGCGCTTCGTGAACTCATGAGCGGTGCCGACGATTCGATAGGGACGGCCCTGGGCGTCAACAACGGGATAGGCACGCAGTCTAACCCAGGCGATAGAGGCGTCCGGGCGAACGACCCTGCATTCGAGATAGTCAAGTGGTTCACCGCCCACCAGCCTCTGCAGGCTTTCCTGAACCTGCTGACGATCATCGGGATGCACGCCTTCCAACCATGACCTCGGGGCCGCGTAGAGGCTCTCGACGGTACGGCCCCAGATAGCTTCGTAGGCTCGATTGACGAACAGAACTTCGCTTAAATCTGCATTGCTGAGTGAAAGGACATCCCGCAAGATGTCCGCAATCTGACGAAATCGTTCGCTGGTTTGGAGCTCTTGGGCCTGAGCCGCAAACCGCCGGTCCGCCGCCGAGCTCAATATAGCTGCGGCTTGAACCACCAAGGTGCCGATGACAATTCCGCTGAGACCGAGAGAAGAAATGCTCACCGCATGCGACATAATCGGGAGCGCAGCAGAGGGAATGAAGCTCGCCGACGTCATCCCAGTGTAGTGCATCAGAGAGATTGCGCCACCCATCATTGCCGCGCTCAAGATCCTCGCCAGCGCCGTCCCCCTGAAATCTTCGCGGTAGTCGAATTTGAACGCTAGCGCGGCCAGGGAGGCAATCACTGCAATCAAGACGGACACTGCCACCAGCAGTGGACTGTAGTGGCAGACCGCAGAAAGACGCATGGCGGCCATGCCGATGTAATGCATCCCAGCAATGCCAAGCCCCATAAGGATCCCGCCGGTAAACACCTGGGCGTGGCCCGATTTCTTCCTGCTCGCTACGTAAAGTGCGACGGCGGAGGCAAGAATGGCGGCCAGGAGCGACAGGAGAACGGTCGGCCAGTGATAGGCCACCGGGATAGGCAAACTGAAGGCCAGCATCCCTGTAAAGTGCATCGACCAAATTCCGAACCCCATCGCGATGGCTCCCACAACTAACCAAGCCAAGCGGATCCAACCGCGCGCGGCGGTCACGCGTCCGCCAAGATCTAAGGCTGCGTAGGACGCGGAGATGGCGATGAGAATCGAGAGAGCGACCAAGCGAAGGTCGTAAGAA
>Ga0066692_10000234_pt1 | contig 16966 bp, 13 predicted proteins | sample GraSoiAngelo_141_FD_66456 | JGI IMG/M metagenome (GOLD analysis project Ga0066692, IMG submission 66456) | Grasslands soil microbial communities from the Angelo Coastal Reserve, California, USA - 14_0929_12_40cm | ecosystem: Environmental > Terrestrial > Soil > Grasslands | place: USA... | reverse complement strand
GGAGTGGTGGAACAGATCAATCAGCAGGCGGAATTCTTGCCGCGCAACGTGCAGACGCGGGAAGAGCGCGTCCATCAGGTGTTTGGGGTGAAATTGCGCATCAACGATCCGAGCGGCCGCGTGCGGGCCGGCATGGCAGCGGACGTCAGGCTGCAAGTCGAGAAAAGCTGAAGTGGCGATGAGCGGCAATAACGGCAATACCCCCGCAATCGTGGCGAAAGGCCTCGTGAGACGCTTCGGCGACTTCACGGCCGTCGACGGCGTGAGCTTCCGCGTGGAAGCGGGAGAAATCTTCGGTTTCCTCGGACCCAACGGAAGCGGCAAGACCACGGTGATCAAGATGCTGACCGGCCTGCTGCCTCTCAGCGCAGGCGAAGCGCAGGTGCAAGGGCTCAACGTCCGCACCGAGTCGGAGGGAGTTCGCGAGCGGATCGGTTACATGTCGCAGAATTTCAGCTTGTACAACGATCTGACGGTCACGGAGAACCTCCAGTTTTATGGGCGCATCTACGGCCTCGAACCGGACCGGCTGCGACGGAGAATGAACGAAATTGTGGAACTGAACGGCTTGGAGCCGTATCTTGGCCGGCTCGCGGGAAAGCTCTCCGGCGGCTGGAAGCAGAGGCTCGCCTTGGGCTGTGCGATGCTCCATGAGCCGAAGCTGTTGTTTCTGGACGAGCCGACCGCTGGAATCGATCCCGTGGCGCGGCGGCAACTTTGGGACCTTCTCTTCGAGCTCTCCGGTCACGGCATCACATTCTTTGTCACAACGCACTATATGGACGAGGCCGAACGTTGCAGTCACGTCGCCTACATCTATTTTGGAAGAATCATTGCCGATGGAACTCCAGAGGCACTGAAGTCTTTGCCCGACGTGAACCCGCCCGGCACGAAGCGCATCGAAGTGGCAACGCCGGAGGTGACGCGGGCTCTGCGCCTCGCGCGGCAGATTCCCGGCATTCGCAGCGCAACGATTTTCGGCGAATCGATCCACGCGCTGATCGAAGAGAATTGCGATCTTGCTGACTTGCGCAGGCAGCTCGCCAGCCAGGGCATTCGCGTGACGGAGATCCGCCCCCTAACGCCCAGCCTCGAGGACGTGTTCGTGGAGCTCACCTCAAAACATCAGGCCGCCCTCGAGGCACGCGGGGAGGTTGTCCATGCGTGATGTATTTCGCGGGTTCGGCGCCGTGTTTTTCAAAGAAACGCTGCACGTGCGCCGCGACTCGGCGGCGCTCTTTTTCTCGCTGATGATCCCGCTCTTGCAAATCTTCCTACTCGGCTTCGGGATCGATACGAACATTCGTCAGGTGAACACGGTGGTCTACAACGAGGACGGCCGGCGCGAAAGCCGCGAACTGATCGACCGGCTGCGAAATTCGGACACCTTCCGCGTGATTGGTTATGTCCAAGACGACCAGCACCTCAACGACGCGATCATCTCCGGGCGCGCCCGCGTGGGCGTCAAGATTCCCGTGGACTATTCCGACAAGCTTCTCCACCAAATGAGCGCACAGGTGCTCGTTCTGATCGACGGCTCGGACTCTTCGGTGGCCGGGCAGGCGATTAATGTGACGACGGCGATCGGGCTCGATGAATCGCTCCGCCGCGTGCTGCCAGCCCGCGTCGCGCTGCCGGTGGACATGCGGCCGAAGCTGCTTTTCAATCCCGACTCCCGTTCGCCAAATTTCTTCCTGCCGGGGCTCACGGCCATTCTGCTGTTGAACGTCACCACTTTTCTGACGGCGTTTTCGATCGTGCGCGAGAAAGAGCACGGCACGTTGGAGCAGCTTTTCGTCACCCCGGTGCGTCCGATGGGTCTGTTGTTCGGCAAGCTGCTGCCCTATCTCGGAGTCGGATTCTTCGAGCTCTGCCTGATTCTATTCTTCATGCGCGTGGTCTTTCAGGTGCCGATTCACGGCAATGTGTTGCTGCTGGCGTTCCTCTCCCTTCCGTACATTTTCGTGTCTCTCTCTCTGGGAATCCTGATTTCAAGTAAGGCTAATTCCCAGTCCGAGGCGATTCAGCTGGCATTCATCACGTTTCTGCCGAGCATTTTCTTTTCCGGTTACATCTTTCCGCGAGAGACGATGCCCTTGATTTTCTACGCTATCAGCTACCTGATTCCGGCGACCTATTACATCAACATCACGCGGGGCATTATCCTGCGCGGCGCCGGGATCCAGCATCTGTGGCTGGACGGTCTCGTGCTGTTCGCCATGGGGACCCTTCTCCTGCTGGTGGCAGCGCGCCGCTTCCGCAACAAAGTGGTCGCCGTATAACGAATGCGCGAGCGCATCCGCGCTTGAATCCTGCTCAAGCGGAGCATACTCTTTGTGCCTGCCGGGGCTCCGGACAGCGGCACAGGGATGCCCCGACCAGCAAATTCGCTCCTAGCACATGTCAAAGACGGCGATCTTCGGCCTGGTGTTCGTGCTGACGGCATGTTCCGCGGCCATCCTCCTGGATCGGCCACCGGCGCCGGTGGCCGCGTCCGCGCCGCCGACGGAGTTTTCCGCCGAACGCGCGACGGTCTATCTGGAAAATTTCGCGTGGAGGCCGCATCCAATCGGCACAGGTGAGCACGACCGCGTGCGCGACTATCTCGCTGCGGAACTTACCAAGCTCGGCGTGGCGCCCGGGATCCAACGCACAACGGGCGTTACACCCCGATATCAGGTTGCCGGCTCGGTGGAAAATATCGTCGCGCGATTGAAGGGCACCAGCGGCTCGAGCGATGCGGTCCTGCTTGCGGCGCACTACGATTCGGTGCCCTCCGGGCCCGGAGCGGCCGACGACGGCGCGGGCGTGGCCGCAATCCTCGAAGCCCTGCGCGCGCTGCGTGCCGGGCCGATTTTGCGTAACGACCTTATCTTGCTGCTCACCGATGGGGAGGAGGATGGTCTGCTGGGAGCCTCGGCGTTCATGGCTGAACATCCCTGGGCAAAGGACGTGCGCGTTGCGGTGAATTTCGAAGCGCGCGGCAATGCCGGCGCCTCGCAAATGTTTGAAACCAGCGCGCAGAACGGACGCCTGATCGAGCTCTACGCCAACGCCCTGCCCCACCCGCACGGTACTTCACTGACCTACGAAATCTATCAGCATATGCCGAACGACACGGACATGACCGTGTTCAAAAAATACGGCGCGCCGGGGTTGAACTTCGCCTTCATTGGCCACTGGGAGGCGTATCACACGCCCCTGGATAATCCGCAGAACCTCAGCCGGCGCAGCTTGCAGCAGCATGGCGATTACGCGCTCGCGCTGGCGCGAAGCCTGGGCAACGCCGATCTCTCGCAGCTTCGCGCGCCCGACACAGTCTATTTCGGCGTGCCGGGCGGCTGGTTTGTGCACTATTCCGCTGCGCAAATCTGGCGCTTCACGATTCTGGCGGCCGTTGTGTTCATCGCGATTTATTTCTATGCCAGCGGCGCATCGCAGACAGGTGTCTGGGGAATCGTCCTCGGGCTCCTCGTGAATCTCATTCTGGCAGCCCTGCTTGCAGCGACCGCATGGGGCTTCATGAAGGGAATCAACTGGCTGCATTCGCGGCTCCTGCCCGAGGGCGACGTTGTCCAAAGCGCATCCTACGGCGTGAGCCTCGTTGCGCTGCTGGTACTGCTCTGGGTAGCTGTCTGCTATCTACTGCTCAAGAAAATGTCTCCCGCGAGTCTGTTCCTCGGCGGAGCCTTCGTGCTGCTCCTGCTCGAGATCGCGGCCGCGAAATGGCTTCCCGGAGGAACTTACGTGTTGCTCTGGCCTCTGATCGCCCTCCTAGTGGCCACCCCGATCGGCGCATCACAGACGGAGAAGCCATCGCTGGGGGCAGTGCTTGCACTCGGCCTGCTCTCGCTTCCGGCAGTGTTGATTTTCGTTCCACCGGCCCGTGGCACTTATGAGGCGCTTGGCCTTACCTCCATGGGAGCTCCGGCACTGGCCCTGTTCCTAGCTTTGTTCTTCATGGCGCTGGCGCCGCTCCTCGATGCGGTGCGTAAAATTCTTCCGCTGACCGCCCTTGCCGTTGCGCTTGCCGCTTTCGTTTCCGGAGCATCGATGACGCACTACAGCGCGAAGCATCCCAAGCCGAGCGCTCTTCTGTATACGCTGGACGCGGACACCGGCAAGGCCGTATGGGCCAGCAACGCCGCGCGTGCCGATAACTGGACGGCGCAATTCGTCGGCTCCACTCCGACTCGCGCCAGGCTGGAGGGGGTCATACCCGACTGGATTACCTGGGAGTTTCTCCAGCATGACGCGCCCACCTTCCCTCTGCCGCCGCCCACCGCGGAAGTGCTGGAGAATTCCACCACCGGGGATTCGCGCACTCTGCGCCTGCACATCGCGTCGCCCAGACGCGCGCGGACCCTCGCGGTCGAAACGCCTGAGAATGAGATTCTGGATTCATGGGCCAATGGGAAATTGCTCGGCAGACCGTCCGAAGCGCGGTTCAACCGGAGCGGCAAATGGAATCTCGTGTACGCCAATTTGCCTGCGGAAGGAATCGAGTTGAAGCTGATCGTTCGCGGAAGCGGCCCGGTGCGGCTGCATGTCCTGGATCGGTCCATTGGCTTGCCGGAGATCTCAGGTGTGAAGTTCGCCGCACGCCCTCCGGACTCCATGCCCCAACACGGCGGCGATGAAACGATCGTGCGCCGCACTTTTGTCTTTTAGCCCTGGCACCGGTATTCTGCTCTTTTGCTTGCGCCGAGCCAGGAGAATCCGTGTCCTGCCCGATTTGTGAAAAGCGAAAGCCGGGGCGCTTTTGCCCGGCCAAAGGAGAGAGGATCTGCGCCGTCTGCTGCGGCACCGGGCGCGAAGTGACACTCGACTGCCCGGCCGATTGCGCCTACCTCCTATCCGCGCATCGCTACGAGGAAGAGCACCGCAAGCCGTTTCCTCCGGATACGCCGTTTCTCGACGCTCGTTTTTCCGCGGACATCATTTACTCGCGCCAGTCAGAGCTTGCGGGCGTGGCGTTCGCCATCGCCAAATTCTGCACGGGGCAGCCGGACGCCTCCGATTCGGAGGTATTGGCCGCTCTCGCATCGCTCGCCGAAGCGTACAAAACCCTTGCAACGGGAATTTATTATGAGAAGCCGCCTGACCGGCCCGCGCCTCGGGCGCTTTACGGCGAGCTGGCAAAGTTTCTGGCCAACTTGAAGCAGGGAGAAGCGGAGCGAACCGGTTTCTCCACACTCAAGGACTCCGAGATCTTTGCTCTACTCGTGTTTCTCTACCGGATGGGGCTTCTGCACGCCAATGGGCGCCCGCGCTCTCGCAAATTCATCGAGTACTTGCGCGCGCAATTCCCCAAGTCTGAAGATAAGGTCCGCGAAGAACCCCGCATTATCGTGCCGTAATTCTGCCACCTGCCTCGCCGTGGTACCTCTAGCCTAGCGCGCGGAATTGCTTTCGCGGTCGCGGCTCAGCCTCAACGGAAGTTTCCCAACCGAGGGAAAGTTGCGCGCATGGCGCGGTTCGCGGCATTTCATCCCATGGCCGCGCATTGAAGCCGTACTTTGCGCGTAGCCGCGCGATGCGTTCGGCGATCGCCCGGCGATACGCCTCCGGCGCGTACCCATTCCGGGCGTACCACGCGTCGTATTGCTTTTCGAGGCGCGGAAATTTCTCCCGCAAGAACGGCAAAAACTGTTTCCTGGAGGAAGGCATCAGAAAAAGCACACCGGCCGCAAACCACTGCGCGCCGGCGTCCTTGGCGGCCGCTGCCAGGGAATCAAGATCGGTGTCGCCGTCCGTGATGCCCGGAAGAAGCGGCGAAGCGAAGACGCCGACGGCAAGTCCGGCCTCGCGCAATTGCGCCACGGCCGCGAGACGCAGATCGGGCCGCGGCGCGCGCGGCTCGAGCAGGCGAGCCAAGCGCGTCCGCAGCGTCGTGACCGTCAGATTGATGAACAGCGAGGACCGCTCGGAGATGCGCTTCAACAGTTCCAGGTCACGCACAATCTGCTGCGATTTCGTGGTAATGGACAGGCTGAGTCCCTCGAGTTTCGCCAGTTCCTCCAGGCAGGCGCGCGTCACGCCAAATTCCAGCTCCGCAGGCTGGTATGGGTCTGTGGCCGTGCCGATGGCGATATGCTCCGGAAACTGTGAAGGGGAGAGCCGTACCGGGAAACGATACTTGTGTAGCAAATCCCTGGCCAGCAGTGGTCCGGCGTTCTGCTTGACGAAGATCTTGCGCTCGAAGTCGGCCCCATCAAGTTCCATGTATTCGTGTGTGTAGCGCGCGTAGCAGTACCGGCAGGCAAATTCACAGCCGCGGTACGGGTTGATCGTCCACTCGAAAGGCACGCGCTCGGAATCGCAGTGATTCAGGACCGACCGCACCGGCAGGCGAAAATACTCCGGCCCTGCCGCTGATTTTCGGCGTGTTTCCGCTGGCGGAGAAGAGGCAGCGAGGCGGGCGATGCCGACCAGTGTAGCGGGGACTTTACGGTTCGGGGCGTCCGTGCTCTGGGGAGCACGGGGCGCCTCGGCTTGCGGCGGGGGGCAATCCGCCGCGGGGCTGACCGCAAGGGACCCGCCCGGGCCGGATGCGAGGGGGGCAGCCTCGCCGGCCCTGCGCTCTGGGTCTGGCTGTTTGGGTGTAAGCGGGAAGAGACTTGCTGGAGGCTTTGGAACGGGGCGGCTGGCGACGCGGAGTCGCTCGGCCGATGTGGAGAGAACTGGTGGCATAGCCTGCCTCGAAGCTCGGCTAGAGTATTTCGCTTTTTCTTCGCCATGTCAAGTATATTTTCGCTTTTCATTCGTCTCCTGAATCCGCTTCCGCGACTTTGCACTGCCTCTCCTCTTACCCAGTTCTCGCAATCTACCGGGTTGTAAGACAGGAACATCAACGACACATGGCGCTCGCGCAATCCTTGCGTGGCTACAGGGTGTCTGCTCTAATCCCTTCACATAGCCCTTCCCGATGTCGCAAGGTGCGCTTACCGCGGCTGCGCAGGGCTTGTGCCGAATTCATACTAGGAGGAAGACTGACATGCGTCGTCTTCTTGGGCTTACGGGATTTCTGGCCTTCGCGGCGATCACGGGCCTCTACAATCACGCCTCGAGCGCGGCGAGCGCGCTTCCACCTCCTCAAGGCGTCCAGACGATTTCCTGCGCCTCAGACGATAAGCAGCGCCACCACTGCGACGCCGACACGCGCGGCGGCGTGCAACTGATCCGTCAGCGGAGCGAATCCCCCTGCAGCTTCGGCCAGACGTGGGGCTATGACGACCACGGTGTCTGGGTGGATCGCGGCTGCCGAGGCGAGTTCCAGACCGGCAGCGTGAACTGGGGCGGCTGGGAAACGACTTACACGATCTACTGCGCCTCGGATGATATGGGTCGGAGTTTCTGTGCGACAAACACGCGGTATGGCGTACGCCTGGCCCGGCAACGCAGCGAATCCGAATGCGTCTACGGACGCACCTGGGGTTACAACGGCCGTGGCGTATGGGTGGATCGTGGTTGCCGCGCCGACTTTGAACTGGGCACTCCCGAATGGTACCGCAACGCCCCGATCCGCACGGTCTCCTGCTCGTCGGATGATATGGGTCTTCACTTTTGCCAGGCCGACGCGAACCAGGGCGCGCGGCTGGTCCGCCAGCGCAGCGACTCCGATTGCATCTACGGCACGACCTGGGGCTTCGACGATCGGGGCATCTGGGTGGATCGCGGCTGCCGCGCGGATTTTGAACTCGGGAGCGGCGACGGGGACAACGATCGGGACGATCAGCCCTACACTGAGCGCGTGTACTGCGCCTCGGATGATATGCACCGTCACGCCTGCTTTGCCGACGCGCGCGCCGGGGTTCGCCTCGTCCGCCAGCGTAGCGAGAGCGAGTGCGTTCAGGGCCGCACCTGGGGCTATGACCGGCGGGGAATCTGGGTCGATCGGGGCTGCCGCGCGGAATTTGAAGTCGCAGTCGGACGTTCTCGCTCCGGAAGCGAAACCCCTTCTACAGTCTATTGCGCTTCGGAGGACATGCACCGGCACGGCTGCCCGGCGGATACGAACCGGGGGGTGCGTCTTGTTCGCCAGCGAAGCGGCTCCGAGTGCATCGAAGGCCGCACCTGGGGCTATAACGAGCGCGAAATCTGGGTCGATCGCGGGTGCCGCGCCGAGTTTGAACTCGGTCGGCCCCGTTAGCGGTCCCCCTTTGCCGAGCGAGCGGCGGTTGCGTGCAGCGTCGGAGCGCTGCCTGTATACTTTTCTCGTCAAAGAAAGGTAAGCCGTGCGCTTCGCGATTCGAGTCGCTTTCTTCCTATTGATTTTAGCTGGCGGGGCCCTCCTTGGGATGCGGACGATTGGGGTTTCCGCGCAGTCGAATCCGCCCAACAGGCAACAAACCGTTCCCGTTCCGCAATCGCGGCACTATCCCATTAAACTGCTCTGCCACGGCAGCGACCGCTCCTGGAGCATCTCGCTTGGGCCCAAGGGGCCCGAGAAATGGGAGCGGCCGGGATATCCGCCGATTCCTCTCGAGCCGGGGGCGGTCGCTCAAGAAGGCGCTGCCGACTCTTGGATCTATCGCGCAAAAGACACGGCGACCGGGGCCGACGTAGCTGTTCGTCTCCAGCGGCTGGCGTGTTCCGAGCCCAACGCAGACAAGCCGCTTCCCTTCACCGTCGCCGCCGAGCACGCGCAACTCGGTTCCTTCACCGGTTGCGCCAACTTCGCTCCCGAGCTGTTTCCAACTGAAAAACAGGAAGACAAGGACGAGGAGCCCAAGAAACCGCCGCCGAGCTACTTGAGTTTGCACTCCAAACCGCCCGTCGCCGTCGCCTACCACAACCAGGATGGGAGAGTGATGTTTAGCCGCGCGCGCGTTAGTCGCATCGTGGCGGAGAGTGGCTACGACCTTTCCCTTTCGCACGATGGGAAAAAGCTTCTATTCGTCCGGGACGAACCCGGCGGCCAAACTGGCACGATCAACGAATATGACTTCGACACAGGCCACGCCAAAGAACTTCTCCGAGGCAAAGTCCGCGCGCCGTTCTGGTCACCCGATGACAGCCGCGTCGCCTTCCTCAAGTTTGAGGATGGGAAGTGGCAGCTTTGGGCACTCCCCGCAAACGATCCGCTGACCGTATCTTTGCTGAACCACGACAACCTCGATTCTATCGACGGGTGGGCAGATACGCATATTCTTCTTGCGAACGACCTACAGAATCTCGTTTGGATCGGGGATGACGGAAATCCCAAACAAGTACTCACGTTAAAGGAAATCTGCGGCGCGGACTTCCTTCCATACAGCGGAATGACGATCCGGCTTCACCCGGCAAATTCGGACTTGCTGCTGATTTCGACTCTTCTTGCGCATCCGCCGCCCGATGTACCCGTTGACCCAAAGGAGCACTTGGCTTCGGGCATGTTTCTATACGAGATTCGCTCGAAGCGACGGGTTGCTTCGTCCGTCGCAGGCCTCTCCGCAAAGCACGGGGAGTGGTCTCGCGACGGCTTGCAGATCTATTTCTCGGGCTTCTCCATCACACAGAAGCCCGCCACCTACCGCATCTTTTGGGATGGCACTGAGTTGAAGAGCTATCGCCCCGGAACCGATCTCGCGATCGGGCAGTAGTCGCTAGATTAGGATGAATGCACGACCAAGCACAGCGTTTCGGGCAGCTGATCGAATGCCACGGGCAAAGCCGCGAAGTCGTATCCCGCCATTGAGGGCCAGCATTCTTCGGGCCATCAAGAGTTAGCCGATTCGCAGCTTGCGCCTCACTTCCGCGGGACTTGGCGTCGTAGGGGTCTATACTTAGCAGATGGGCACCACTCCGACCCCCGTACTCCGCCAAGTCGGCATCCTTATCCTCGATGACGACCCCCAGCAGCAGTCCGCTCTTCGGCAGATCCTGGACGCCGAAGGCTGGCGCGTGCGGGTTGCGCCGGACGCGCGCTCGCTTCTGTCGGAACTGGCGACAGGGGAATGGGCGCTGGTGATCGCAAACGTTACGCTCACGGGCACCGACGGAGCCGCCTACCTGACCCTTAATGAGCTCGCGTCCGTGCCCGCTGAAGAGGGCGCGCGCATTCGCGCGCTCTTCGTCATTCCGGAAACCGCGGGCAAGAACTATGCCACGGCCCTAGAACAAGCCCACCTGCCTTATGTCATTCGGCCGTTTCACCTGCACGAATTCCTGGAAAAAGTGAGCGACCTGTTAGTCGAAATCAAGGCGATCGAGGCCCCGCTCCGCCAGGTGCGTCACGAATTCAGCGGCCTGCGAAAGAAAAAGAAGGCCGCGGGCCGCGAAAACACTATGTTCGCCTCGCGCGACGGCTACAGCTACACGGAAGAAGAATTGGCCGAGTACGAAAGCACGGAGCAGGAAGCCTCCACGCAGCGCAAGAAGCGCCAGAAACCTCTGACAGACCTCGGCCGGCCCATCAGCTAACGGCCCACGCGGCCCCCGGTTTCAGCACCTCTCTTCGCCGGGCGCATATCCCCAACTCTGTGGCGCCTGTCCGACTTGTCCATGAGTTGACTGTCAGCGGCTTGCGGCGCCTGGCCGATCTTTTCTCTCTGTGCTTGGCCCGGGCAGGCCACAAGTACAAAGGCGGCGACGCTCCCCGTGAGCATGCGTCGAAATGGGCAGGTCATTCTGTCCCCCCGGGCGCAAAGTGCGTCACACGCGGAAAACCCCTGCAAGAAATTCCGGCGAGTGCGTTCTAACTCCAGCGCGCACACGCCGCGCGTGGAGGGATCGCCCATGGAACGCACGCTTTTGGGAACACTTTTCGGGAGTTTGCTGGGAATTGGCTGGCTGGGATTTGTCTGGGCGCCCCCGGGCCCGCCATCCGGTCCACCGGGAAAACCGGACAGCGATTGGCGCCTCTTGGAACCCGTTACCTACGAAAACTTGACAATATTCCCCGTCGCCAGCGGACGCTGGGCCGATACAAGCGGCTTTTTGACCCTGGACGAGGGGCTATCGAGCGGCAGCGTCCTCGTTCGCGAGCAGGGTAGCGAAACGATTATCCGTGACCGCGGCATTCGCCCCGTGCCCGTCCCCGAGTATCAGACGGGCGCTTCGGTCAACCGCCTGGTCCTCGTTAACCGCAGCAAGCGTCCGCTTCTTCTGCTTGCCGGCGAACTGGTGAGCGGCGGCAAGCAAGACCGCATCATTTCCAAAGACCGCATCGTGCCGCCGGACGCCGAGCCTCTTCCGCTGGATGTGTTCTGCGTCGAGCACGGCCGCTGGTCCGCCGGCTCGGTGTTTGCAGCGGCAAGAATCATTGTGCACCCGAGCGTGCGCGAAAAGGCCGCCGTGGACCAAAAGCAGGAGGAAGTTTGGGACGCGGTCCGCTCCGGCACAACGGCGGCTGCTCCGGCCGCCGCGCCACCGCCGCCGCTCTCCATGGCCGAAATCACCAGCGCCATGCAAAGAGACGCACCCACTCAGGCCTACGCCAAGATCTACGATTCGCGCGCGGTAGGCGTGCCGATTGAGAACTTTGTCGAGGAAGTGCAGAAGCGTTTCGCCAAGGCGACTTCAGGTCTGAAAAGCGAGCGCGTCGTCGGCGTCGTGGTCGCTTACGGAAGCGAAGTCGCCTGGAGCGACATCTTTGCCTCGGGCGACCTGTTCGACCACTATTGGAACAAATTGCTGCGGAGCTACGCCGTGGAGGCGCTGGCCCGGCCTACCCTGCGCGAGCACCCGTCCATTGAAGAGGCGCGGGAATTCCTGCGGCCGCTCCAGGGACGCGAAACTCAGGAAAGCGAGCCGGGCGTCTATCGCTGGCGCGAAATCCGAGAGGGGAGGCTCGCGCAAATCGACCTCGACGCTCTGCAGCCCAGAGAAATGACGCTGCACCGCTTGAAGCTCCACCGCACCTGATGGGTTCCACCATCCATTGGGCGCAAAGTGTCGGATCATAAACGTAGGGTGAAGAATGCTGCGTCCCTACGGAGTAGCCGGCACTTTCCGTACCTGGCTGCAGTCCGCCGTTTTGGCAAGAAGACCTGCCACGGTGTCGCCCCAATCCGGGTGGGAAAGCGCGGGTGCAATCTCCACCAGTGGGGCTAGGACAAAACGCCGCAGATGCATCCGCGGATGGGGAATCTGCAACTCAGGAAGCTGGATGGTCGCGCGGCCATATAGAAGTATGTCCAAGTCGATCCGGCGCGGTCCTCGCGCCACGAGCTTGCGGCTTCCCATCTGAAACTCGATTCGCCGCAACGCATCGAGCAGCGGCAGAGGCGGCAAATTCGTCTTTGCCTCGACAAGACAATTCAAAAACCAGTGCTGCGCCGGAAAATCTTTCGGTTCGGTCTGGTACAGCGACGAAACTCGCCGCACACGCACGTCCGCCTCATCGAGCGCTGCAATCGCGCGCTCGATGTTTGCGGCCCGGTCTCCTATGTTTGACCCAAGAGAAAGATAGATTTGCCGAGCAGGCATCGAAGGCCGGATCGCCTATTGCTACTGCTTCGCGGTCCATGCGAGCCCGTCTGGAGACGGCCCCGCATCAATAAACTTGTCCACTCTCCACGTGTCGAGATGAATGACGGCGACCTTTCCCGCAGAGCTGCACGATACGTACGCGATCGGGCGGTCCGAACGCACAAGGATCTCCTCGGGGCTCTTGGCTACGTCGATGGTCCGATCCAATTTCATTGTCTTCAGATCAACGACGGCCACTTGGTTGGCGCCGTGGAGCGCGGCCAGCAACCAACGGCCGTCTGGAGTCGCCGTCGTGCCAAACGCGATCGAGGGAAGCGCCACCCAATTTGTCACGGCGTTTTTCGTCGTGTCGATGACGGCGAGCCGCGGCCGCTTCTGATCGGCAGTAAACACAAAGCGGTCGTCCGGCGAAATCGAGATTCTCTGTACCACTTCGCTCACGGGGATCACTGCGAGGTTCTTTCGCTCCCGCAAATCCAACACGGACACGGTTCCCGAGCCGACGTTTGCCGTGTACCCCAGGCGCCCGTCACTCGAGATTACCAGCATATGAGATTCCGGCTTCCCCGTCGGGATCGAGGCCACGCGTTTCTGCAATCGCGGATCGATCACGTCCACACTGTTGTCGAGTTCTGCCGTCACGTAGAGCAAGCCGTCCGGCCCGAACTTCGCGCAGTGCGGCCGCACCGGCCGCCCCAAATCAATCTCGCCCGCCAAGCTCCTCTTGGCGAGATCGATCACCTCGATGCTCCGGCCGTCCGTGCCTTGAAGTCCGACAGCCGAATCGCCGTAGATCGGCACATACGCCAATCTTCCATCGGGCGAGGTCGCCACCTCATGCCCTCGAGTGCCTATTTCCTGCACCGTGGCAATGGCGCGGCCCGCCTCCGTATCAATCAGACTGACCGACTGGTGATTTACATCCTTGTTGATCACCACGAGCAATCCGCCGGCGTTTTGTGACTGGGATCGCGATGACGGGACGCGTAGAAACAAGGCCGAGCTGACGGCAAGTGCAACGACGAGAGCTCCCCGTAGGAACGACAGTTGCATGACTACCTCCTGCGGCGAAAAAATACCATGGATGCGCCATCGGCAGGCCGGGTGAGCCTGTCCCTGGATCAGAACAATCGCGGCTGCCGCCGCGGCGCTTCCCGGCCGAAATAATCGTAAGCCCGCGCCGTAGCCACTCGGCCGCGCGGCGTGCGGTCAATCATCCCGATCTGCATCAGGTAGGGTTCGTACATCTCCTCAATCGCGTCCTCTTCTTCGCTGAGCGCGGCGGCGAGCGTCCCGAGCCCCACGGGGCCGCCGCCATATTTGTCCAGAATCGCAAGCATCAGGTTGCGATCCACTTCGTCGAGGCCGTTCTCGTCCACGCCGAGCATGGCCAGCGCTTCTTCGGCGACAGCTTTCGTGATGCGACCCGCGGCCCGCACTTCGGCGAAATCTCGCGCCCGCCGCAGCAGCCGGTTCGCCACGCGGGGCGTCCCTCGGCAGCGGCGCGCAATCTCTTCCGCACCGCCCTCCTCCAGCACGATGCTGAGAATCTTCGCCGAGCGATGAACGATCTCGAGCAAATCGCCTGGTTCGTAGAAATCCAGCCGATGCACGATGCCGAAGCGCGAGCGCAGCGGCGCGGTGATGAGCCCCGCGCGCGTCGTCGCTCCCACCAGCGTGAAATGGCTCAGATGAAACGGATGAATCCGCGCGCCCGGCCCCTGCCCGATGATCAGGTCCACGCGAAAGTCCTCCATCGCGGGATAGAGCACCTCTTCGACGGCGGGCTGCAAGCGATGAATCTCATCGAGAAAAAAAACTTCGCGGATCTCGAGCGAAGTGAGAATCGCCGTCAAATCACCTTTCCGCTCGAGCATCGGCCCAGCGCTGGTCTTGATCGGCACTTCCAGCTCGTTGGCGATGATCTGCGCCAGCGTGGTCTTGCCCAATCCCGGCGGGCCGTACAGCAGGACATGATCAAGCGCCTCGCCGCGGCTCCGCGCCGCCTCGATGGCAATCTGGATGTTCTCCTTCACGCGCCGCTGGCCGATGTATTCCGTCAGGCGCTTGGGCCGCACGCTCGCTTCAATTCGCGCGTCCTCGTCAAACGCCTGCCCGGAGACAATCCGCTCCGGTCGCCCCTGCTGCATAACCCGTTTTGCCGTCGCGTCCGCCATGGCTCTTCCGTTTGGCTCTCGATCTGACGAGTTGGCTTTGTAGGAGCGCAGCCCGCCGCGGCGGGCGCCCCTACGGTTGCCCGACTGAAATGCTACGCGGTTCGCGCTGCTCGGCCCTTCGGCTGGCTCAAAGTCTGCAGCGTCGACCGCAGCAATTTCTCGAAATTCCCCGTTCCCGCCGCGCCCTTCGCTTCCTCCATGGCTTTCTCCGCCGCGCGCCCGTCATAGCCGAGATTCATCAGCGCGGAAACTACGTCCGCTTCCGTTCCTCCAGCCGACGCAGCCGGCCTTTCTTCCGCCACCGCGACGGTTTCGAGCTTGTCCTTCAATTCCACGACGATGCGTTCCGCTGTCTTGCGACCCACTCCGGGAATGCGTGTCAGCCGCGCCAAATCGCCGCCGCGAATCGCCGGCACGAGTTCTTCCACGCTCATCCCGGAAAGAATCTTCAGCGCCAGCGCGGGACCGACGCCGGAAGCGCTCAGCAAGAGTTCAAAGAAGTGCTTTTCGCGGGAAGAAAGAAAGCCGTAGAGCGCCAGCGCGTCTTCGCGCACGTGCGTGTGAATCAGCAGGGTGACTTCGGTGTGGAGTTCGCCAAGCGCGGCAAAGGTCGAGAGCGGCACCTGCACCTGATAGCCGACCCCGCCCACATCCACGAGGAGTTGGTTCGGGCGCTTGTCGGCGAGGCGTCCACGGATCTGGCCGATCATCGCGTCACAGTATTGACGAGCGCTTCCGGGGTGTCAACGCCGACTCAGCGCCCGTAGCGGCCCATCAACTCCCCTTGCGCGAGGACGTGGCCCTGCATGGCTTTCTCGACGTCGACCTTCGTCGCGCCCGCCTTCAGATTCAGTTTGCCGTCGAGCACGTACAGCTTGAAGAAATAACGGTGCGGTCTACCTGGCGGCGGGCACGGACCGCCATAGCCGATCCTGCGGAAATCATTGCGACCCTGCCGCGAGCCGTCCGCGAGTTCTTCTTGCTTGGCGACACCTTCGGGAAGCTCGCGTGTTTTCCCCGGGATATCGAAGAGCACCCAATGGACCCACGTGCCAACTGGTGCATCGGGGTCGTCCGCGATCAAAGCAAAACTCTGCGCCGCGGACGGAGCATCGCTCCACGCGAGGGGCGGCGAAACGTCCGCGCCGTCGCAGGTGTGCTTTTTCGGGATCGTGCCTCCTGCACTGAATGCAGAGCTCGTCAGTTTCAACGGCATGGTGGGTCCTCCTTTCGCAACCCCTGCGCCACACACGGCTGCCGCTGTCAGGAGTGTAGCTGCGCTGATGAGAACAAGAATGCGAGACATACAGCCTTCTTTGGAATTCGGCCAGGCTCATGCAAGCTTCGCGCGAGAAAGGGGCAGCTCGCGCACGCGCTTGCCCGTCGCGGCAAAGATAGCGTTGCACAGCGCCGGCGCAAACGGCGGTACACCCGGCTCGCCCACGCCGGCCGGCGGCGCATCGTTTTCCACAATATAGATGTTCGTTTCGCGCGGTGTCTCGCGCATCCGCGCAAGCTGATAATCGCCGAAGTTGCTCTGATCGATCACTCCGTTTGTCGCCGTGATCTCGCCATACAGCGCCAGGCTCATCCCGAACACCGCCGCTCCTTCAAACTGCTGCCGCGCCATCTCCGGATTCACCACTGTGCCGGCATCGAGGGCCGTGTCCACCTGCTGAATCTGGACCTGCCCCGCGTCATTCACTTCCGCCTGCACGACGGTCGCGACGTACGTCAGAAAGCTGCGGTGCACGGCAATCCCCATACCGAATCCGTTGCCGAGCTTTTTCTTTCCCCAGCCCGCCTTTTCGGCAGCGAGTTGCGTCACGCGCCCGAAACGCGCCACGTCGATGGCGTACTTCGCATAGTCTCCATCGTAGTTCGGATAGTCCGTCCCGAGTTCGCCCTTCGGAATAATCCTGTCCGGCCCGAACAATTTCAGAATGTACTCGAGCGGGTCCTGGCCGGCAGTGTGCGCCAGCTCGTCCGTGAACGAGCCGATTGCAAACGCGTGATAAATGTTCGCCACCGAGCGTAGCCAGCCAATGCGCACGTGCGCGACGGCCGGGCCGTTCTCCGCACGATGATTGGGCAGCGCGAACGGCACGTCCGTAAAGCCGAGTCCCAGCTCACCCGGTTCGCTATACGTTGCACCGGCTGCGAACGATGACCCAATCGGCGGAAATACCGATCGCTGCAGCCACGCCGCCGGCATCCCGCCTGCGTTCAGAGCGGCCTTCATATATACCGCCGCAACCGAATGATAGTAATCAAATTTGAGGTCGTCCTCGCGGCTCCAAACGACTTTCACCGGCTTCCCTGCCTTTTTCGAGAGCACCGCCGCTTCCACGGCAAAATCCGGAAACGATTTGCGG
>Ga0066692_10000218_pt1 | contig 17443 bp, 16 predicted proteins | sample GraSoiAngelo_141_FD_66456 | JGI IMG/M metagenome (GOLD analysis project Ga0066692, IMG submission 66456) | Grasslands soil microbial communities from the Angelo Coastal Reserve, California, USA - 14_0929_12_40cm | ecosystem: Environmental > Terrestrial > Soil > Grasslands | place: USA... | reverse complement strand
CCCGACGAGGTGAAGCAGCTGCTCGAGATCAAGCCGGTGGAGACGATCGACGAAGTGCTCGAGCAGGCGTTGCTCGAGCCGCGCCTCTCCAAGCCCGTGGCCGCCGTGCGGGCGCAGCCGTCTGGGCCGGCGGAGGCGCGCCCGTGAGCGACTTTGCCACCCTGGAAGAGGCGTTCCAGCGCATCGGGCAGCAGGACGCCCGCTACCACGAGCGCGGCTATCTGTTCGCGCTCGCGGCGCTGGAGTACGCGCAGGGACGGCTGCCAGCGCGCCGCCATCTCTCCGGCGCCGAGCTCGCCTGGGCGTGCCGGGACTTCGCGCTCGAGCAGTTCGGGCTGCTCGCCCCGACCGTGCTCGCACACTGGGGCATCGCCACCACGGCGGATCTGGGGCGCATCGTGTTCACGCTGATCGACGTCGGGCTGCTCGCCCGGCAACCGAGCGACACGCCGGAAGACTTCGATCGCGTGTACGACTTCGCGGAGGTGTTCCGGGCCGGCTATCGCTGGCCCGGGGTGGAGCGCGCATAGGAGGGGCGGATCGGGTGAAGGGGGATGCCGCATGGACGACGTGAAGGAATGGCCCGCCTGCAAGAAGTGCCAGCAAGGTCTCCTCATCCCGTTATCGGACTACGGCCGCGACGGGGCGCCGATCACCTACAAGGCCTGGGTCTGCACCAACCCGGAATGCGGGTTCAACATCCGCATCGATAACGGGGAGATCTCGTTCGGTCGCGCGATCGGCCAGAGCTTCAAATAGGCTTGGACGCGGTGCGCACGCCCGCCGTGAGCGGGCGCTTCTACCCGGGCACGGAGCGGGAGCTGGCGCACGCGGTGCGCGAGCTGCTCGCCGCCGTGGTGGGCGCGCGCCCCGGGCCGGCGCGCGCGGCGCTGGCGCCGCACGCCGGCTACGTCTATTCGGGGCTCACGGCAGCGCACGTGTTCGCCCGCCTCGACGTCCCACCCATCGTCGTGATCCTCGCGCCGAACCATACCGGCGTCTGCCGCGCGCGCGGCGGGGCATCGCTGTGGGAGGCGGGGGCGTTCCGCACACCGCTGGGCGACGTAGCCGTGGATGCGGCGTTCGCCGGCGCGCTGCTCGAGACCTCGCCGCTCGTGGGGGCGGACCACGCGGCGCACGAGCACGAGCACGCCGTCGAGGTCGAGCTGCCGTTTCTCCAGATTCGGCGCGCCGACGTGCGCATCGTGCCGCTGGTGCTCGCGTGGGACGCGTGGGAGGGATGCGACCTGTTGGGGCGGGCGCTCGCCGCGCTGGTGAGGCGCTGGCCCGAGCGCGTGCTGCTGCTCGCGTCGAGCGATCTGAACCACTACGAACCGGCGAGCGTCTCCGTAGGCAAGGACCGCCGCGCCCTCGACGCCCTTGTGGCGCTGGACGGCGCCGAGCTGCTGGCGCGCTGCCAGCGCGAGCGCATCTCGATGTGCGGCCGCGCCCCCGCGGCCACGGTGCTCGCCGCCGCAACGGCGCTGGCTGGAAGCGGGGGGGGGGCGCGCGCCGAAGTGGTGCACTACAGTCACTCGGGGATGACGACCGGTGACGACGACGCCGTGGTGGGCTACGGAGGGGTGGTGATCACGTGAATCCCGTTCCCGTCCTGTCCGCGACCGAGGCCGCCGCGTGGGACTCGGCGGCCCGCACCCAGTATCGGATTCCCTCCCGCGTGCTGATGGAGGCGGCGGGTCGCGCCGTGGCGCAGGTCGTCCTGCGCGACGTTCCCGACGTGCTCGCTCGCGGGGCGCTGGTCGCGGCCGGGGCGGGGAACAACGGGGGCGACGGCTGGGTGGCGGCGCGGGCGTTGCACGCCGCGGGCGTGCCCGTGTGGGTGGCGGCGCTCGACCCCAAGACCGACGACGCGATCGACAACCGCGCGCTGGCGCGCGTGGATGGCGTGCGCGAGATCGGCCGGGAGGAGCCGTGGCCCGCGGCGGCGGTGGCGGTGGACGCGCTGCTCGGCACGGGCGCCGCCGGCCCCGCCCGCGGCGACGTGCTCGCGTTGGCACAGCGGCTCGTCACCTACGGCGCGCCTATCGTGGCCATCGACGGGCCCACCGGGCTCGACCTCTCGACCGGCGAGGCGCACGGGCCGCTGCGCGCCGACGTGTCGGTCACCTTCGGGGGCCCGCGGCGCGGGCACCTGCTGGCGCGTGACTGGTGCGGCAAGGTGGTGGTCGTGGACATCGGGTTCCCGCCGCCCGATCCGGGTTGGCCGGTGCTCGTCACCGACGCATGGGCCGGCGCGCGGCTCCCGAAGCTCGCGCCCACGATGCACAAGGGCGACCGCGGCCGCGTGACCGTAGTGGGCGGATCCAAGGGGATGACCGGCGCGGCGCTGCACGCCGCGCGCGGAGCGCTCGCCGCCGGCGCGGGGCTCGTGAAGCTCGTCGCCGGGGCTGAGACCATCACCGCGGCACGCGCCAGCCTCCCCGACGTGCTCACGGTCGAGTCCGCGCTCGGCCCCGAGCTCGAGCCCGCGGCGGCCGAGGCGCTCGAGTGGGCCGACGCGCTCGTCGTCGGGCCCGGGCTGGGGCGGGAGCTGGCCCGCGCGCCCTTCCTCCAGGCCGTGCTCGCCCGGCGCGCGATCCCCAGCGTGATCGATGCCGACGCGCTGACGCTGTTCCAGGGTCCGGTCGAGCGTCCCGTCGTCCTCACCCCGCACCTGGGCGAGTTCCGTGCCCAGTTCGGAGACAAGCTCGCCGACGAGGCCGCGAACGACCGCTGGGCCGCCGCCGCGAAGGCCGCGCAGCAGGCGAAGGCGACGGTGCTCCTGAAAGGGGTGCCGACGGTGATCGCCGATCTGCGGGGCCCGATCCACGTGGTGGCGAGCGGCAATCCGGGACTCGCCACCGGGGGCAGCGGCGACCTGCTGGCGGGGTTCATCGGCGCCTTCCTGGCGCGCGGCCGGGCGGGCCCCGAGGCCGCGGCCCTGGGCGCGCACGCACTGGGTCGCGCGGCGGAGCAGGGCGCCCGTCAATGGACCGCGCGCAGCCTCCGGCCCGCCGATGTCCTCGCCGCTCTCCCCGATATCTGGCGCGCTTGGGCGAACAGCCGGCCGGTGGGTCCGCCGGTGATCACGGTGCTTGAACCTCCAGAGGTGGCGTGAGGCAGTCGGTTAGGCGGTTAGACGGTTGGACGGTTAGTGGAGCAGGGTTGGCCGCGGTGTTGCTAACCGCCTACCCGGCTAACCGGCTAACCGCCCAGCGGTTCTGGCGCGCCGAAGACCGCGTACTTATCTCCGACTTCTCCTACGTCACCGCCGTCGCTGCGTCGCCGTTCACGGTGTTCGGCGCCACGACCCACGGGCTCCTCGTGTACGACCGCCAGGCGCGCACGTGGCGCCTCCCGGTCACCGCGCTCGACGGGTATCCCGCGGCGCGCGTCCGTACGGCGCTCGCCGATGGGACCGGCAACGCCGTGTGGCTCGGCACCACCGGCGGGTGGGCTCGCTACGACGCCGACGCGCAGCGCTGGGACTCGGGGTTCGTCGCGGGTGGCGTGAGCGGCCTCATGCTCGACGCGCGTGACGCGGCGAGCGGCGTGTTCGTGCAGGGCGCGTTCGGGTGGAGCTTCCTGCCGCGCGGCGCGATCCTGCCCGTGCCGGACCGCCCGCTCCCGCCGCGGGGACAGCGCGTCCAACCGCTCGACGCGGCGACGGCGCTGAACCTCGCCCCGGCGGCGCAGGCGCTGCGGGCGCTCATCCTCACAGACCCGCGCCTCCGATCCCACCGGTTCATCGCTGCCGCTCGCTCGCCCGACCGCAGCGACCTGTTCTTCGGCACCGACGGGATGGGACTCGTGCGCGTGGACGCCGCGACCGCCGAATGGGAGAACCTCTCGTACGGCTTGCTCAGCCCGCGCGCCGGCGCCGTGACCCTCGCACCGGGCGGCGTGTGGGTCGCCTCGGCCGGACGTGTGGGAGAGCGCCACGGAGTCGCGTGGGTGGCGGCCGACCTGTCCGCCGACACGACGATCGAAGGGTCGGATCCGCTCGGCTTCGGATGCGTCGCGGGACGGCGGTTGCTCGCGGCGGGCCGCTGGCTGTGGCTCGCCTGCGAACGCGGCGTCGTACGGGTCGCGATCGGCAGCTACGCGAGCCGCCGTTTCGACGTCGCGCTGGGCTTGCCTGCGGACGATGCGCTCAGCCTCGCTCCCGCCCCCGACGGCTGTTGGGTGGGCACCGCGCGCGGGCTCGCGGTCGTCACGACCGGGGACAAAGTGATCCCCGTCGGGACGCTGGGCCAACCGGTGCTGAGCCTCGCGGCCGTGCGCGAAAGCCTGTGGGTGGGAACCGCGGGAGGGCTCGGCCTGCTCGCCCCCGGTTCGGGCGAGGTGGCCGTGACCCCCGACGTCGCGGGGCAGCCCGCGCTTCACGCCCCGATTCTCGCCCTCGCTCTCACGGGGGACACGCTCGTCGCCGTCACGCCGGACCAGTTCGCGTGGCGCGATCCCGCGACGCGGGCCTGGACCCTGGTTCACGAGCGCGCCGAGCTGGGTCAGGTGACGACGCTCGCGCCGGACGAGGGGGGCGTGTGGGTGGGAGGGACGAACGGCCTCGCGTTCTGGGACCTGGCCCACGCGAGCTTCCGCGTGCTGCTCGTGCCGGACGACCTGCCGGCCCCGGTGCGCGACGTCGCGGTGGAGCGACGTTGGCTGTGGGTCGCGACCGACAGCGGGCTGGTGCGCTTGGCGCGCGACGCCGCGCGGCGATGAGCCGCCATCTTCGCTTGGGGGCGGGCGGCGAGTTCGACCGCCTGCGCGCCATCTTCGCCCAGCTCGGCACCGCAGCGCGCGACCTGGGCGACGACGCCGCACTCGTCCCGCTCGGCAGCACGACTCTGGCCCTCTCGATCGACCTGTCCCTCGAGGGCGTGCACTTCCGCACCGACTGGCTGTCGTTCAAGGACATCGGGTGGCGCGCGACGGCCGCGGCGCTGTCGGACCTTGCTGCCGAGGGGGCCGAGCCGATCGGCATTCTGGTCTCCCTCGGCACGCCTGCCGATGAGGGGCGACGGACGACGGACAACGCGGCGGAGATCATGGCCGGAGTCGGCGCAGTGGCGCGCAGCGTGGGTGCGCGGGTGCTGGGCGGCGACCTGGTGCGCTCGCCCCGCTATCTCGTGGACGTATGCGTGCTCGGGATGGCCGAGCGGCCGGTGCGGCGCAGCGGAGCCCGGCCGGGCGACGGGCTGTGGGTGACGGGCCGGCTGGGAGGCGCGGGTCTCGCGCTGGCCACCTTGCGCAGCGGCCGGCGGCTGCCGCGCGCGCTGGTCCGGCGCTTCGCGCGCCCCGCGCCCCGGATCGCCGCCGGGCGCTGGTTGGCGCGCCGCGGGGCGCGCGCCCTGATCGACATCTCGGACGGGTTGGCGGGCGACGCGGGACAACTCGCCGCCGCATCGGCGGTGCGCGCGGAGATCGCGCTCGAGCGCGTCCCCTGCTGGCCCGGCGTCGCACCGCGGGCCGCCACGCGGAGCGGGGAGGAGTACGAGCTGCTCGCCGCTTTGCCGCGGCGCTTTGAGGAGCGTGACGCGCGCGCGTTCCGCCGTGCGACCGGCCTTGCGCTCACGCGCATCGGCGCCTGCAGCACGGGCCACGGCCTGCGGATGACGGACAACGGACGACCGATCACGCCTCCCGCGGGCTTCGATCACTTTCCGGTGCGATGATCCGCACCGTCTGGTTCTATCTGATGCTGGTCGTGTCGAGCTTCGTCCACGCCACGACCGTCATCGTGGCGGCCCTGATCGGCGTGAAGCGCCGTCCGGGCGGAGGCGGCATCTACGACTGGGGCACGAACGACTGGGCGCGCGATCTGCTCGACGCCGCGGGCACGCCGGTGCGGGTCGAGGGGCTCGAGCGCATCCCGCGGGACGGGCCCGTCGTGTACGCCTCGAACCATTCCTCGGTGTTCGACATCTGGGCGCTGGCCGCCGCGTTGCCCGGCTCGGTGCGGTTCGTGGCGAAGCAGGAGCTCGTGAAGATCCCGCTCCTGGGGCGCGCGATGGTGCTCGCGGGCCACGTGGTCATCGACCGGCCGCACCCGCGGCGCGCGGTGGAGGCGTACGCGCGCGCCGGCGCGGTCATCAAGAGCGGTGTGTCCGCCGTCGTGTTCCCCGAGGGGACGCGCAGCCGCACCGGGGAGCTGCTCGCCTTCAAGAACGCCCCGTTCGGGCTGGCGATCGCGGCGCAGGTGCCGGTCGTGCCCGTGTACGTGCATCAGACCTTCGAGATCCTGCCGAAGGGTGGCATCCGGCTGCGCCCGCGACCGATCCGGATCCTGGTGGGCGCTCCCATCCCGACCGCGGGCCTGAGCGTGGACCACCGCCAGGAGCTGCGTGACCGGGTGCGCCCGGCGATCCTGGCGCTCAAGGCGCGCGTTGACGCGGGGCCGGGGCCCCAGTAGGGTAGGGGGCCCATGAGCACGATCATTTCGGTGCACGCGCGCGAGATCCTCGACAGCCGGGGCAACCCCACGATCGAGGCCGACGTCACATTGGCGAGCGGCGCGGCCGGCCGGGCGGCCGTCCCGAGCGGCGCGTCCACCGGCGAGCATGAAGCCGTCGAGCTGCGCGACGGCGATCAGAAGCGGTTTCTCGGCAAGGGCGTGCTCGAGGCCGTGAAAAACGTGAACGAGGTGATCGGGCCGCGGCTCGAGGGAATGTCGGCCGAAGAGCAGATCGCCGTGGACTATGCGATGCTCGACCTCGACGGCACGCCCAACAAGAGCCACCTCGGCGCCAACGCGATTCTCTCCGTGTCGATGGCCGCGGCGCGGGCCGCCGCGGAGGAGGCGGGCCTCCCCCTGTACCGCTACCTGGGCGGCCCCGTCGCGAACGTGCTCCCCGTGCCGATGATGAACATCCTGAACGGCGGCGCTCACGCCGCCAACAACGTGGACTTCCAGGAGTTCATGGTGGTGCCGATCGGTGCGGAGAGCTTTCCCGAGGGCCTCCGCGCCGGCGTCGAGGTGTTCCACGCCCTGAAAAAGGTTCTCGCCAAGCGCAACCTCTCGACTGCGGTGGGCGACGAGGGCGGGTTCGCACCCGACCTGCCGAGCGACGAGGCGGCGCTGGAGGCGGTGATGGCGGCGATCGAGGCGGCGGGCTTCGAGCCCGGCAAGGACGTGGCCATCGCGCTCGACCCCGCGGCGTCCGAGTTCTATCAGGACGGCAACTACGTCTTCAAGAAGAGCGGCGCGGGGACGAAGACGGCCGAGGAGATGGTGGCCCTCTACAAGAGCTGGATCGACCGCTACCCCGTCGTGTCGATCGAGGACGGGCTCGCGGAGGACGACTGGTCGGGGTGGGCGAAGCTCACCGAGGCACTCTCGGCGCGGGTGCAGCTCGTGGGAGATGATCTGTTCTGCACCAACATCGAGCGCCTGGACCGCGGCATCGAGGAAGGCGTGGCCAACGCGATCCTCATCAAGCTGAACCAGATCGGCACGCTCACCGAAACGCTGCAGTGCATCGAGCAGGCGCGCTCCAACGGCTACGGCGCGGTCATCTCCCATCGCTCGGGGGAGACCGAAGACACCTTCATCGCCGACCTCGCGGTGGGGACGGGCGTGGGGCAGATCAAGACGGGCAGCGCTTCTCGCACGGACCGCGTCGCGAAGTACAACCAGCTGCTGCGCATCGCCGAGGAGCTGGGCGACGTGGCCTATTACCCGGGCCGGCAGCTGTACGGCTTGTGACGCGCGCGCGCCTGGCCGGCCTCGTCGCCGCCGCGGTGCTCGCGGCACTCGCCTTCCAGGCCGGGGAGTACAGCACGCTCGACTGGCTCAAGCTGCGGCGCCAGCTCGCCGAGGAACGCCGCACCGTGCGCGCTCTCGAGGTGGAGCTGGACTCGCTCGAGCGACTGGCGCACGCGCTCGAGACCGATCCCGCCGCGCAGGAGCGCGCGGCGCGCGAGCAGTTCGGGATGATCCGGAGGGGGGAGCTTCTCTATCGGCTGGTGCCGCCGCAAGTTGACGAGGCCGGGAGCCACCGTTAGGCTCCCCTTCGTTGGTGGGGCAGGGTAGCTCAGGTGGTTAGAGCACGGCACTCATAATGCCGGGGTCGCGGGTTCGAGTCCCGCCCCTGCTATTCCGGCGTAAGGCCGGAAGAATCATGATCCGCGGTCGTCGGTTCGAGTCCGACCGCCGCTACTCAGCACCCCGGAGCGACAGCACGACGGCGCTCGTCGCGTGGTTGCGATAGGGGTTGACGAGGTGCGCGAGTTTGTCGCCGAGGCTCGGCGAGATCGTGGTTCGAAGCACGAGCGCGCAGCCCAGGGTACGCTCTAGCAACGCCGTATCCGCCTCAAGCGAGTCGCTGTAGAGCACGACGTAATTCACCGGCTGTCCGGCTAGGTGGGCAGCTGCCACGTCGTCGGCTAGGCGCCCCCGATCCTCGAACACAAACACCCGGGGTCGCGGTCGGCCGAGGTAAAAGTCGGGCACCGGGAAGCCGTAGGTGAACTGGGCCTCGATGATCCCCGTCGCGTCGCCCCGGCGCTCCAGGTACACGAGCGGCTCTACGCGATCCTTCTTCCCGTAGGAAAAGACGCCGACGCCGAGCAGCGCGGCGTTGACGACGGCGAAGTACCCCCACGACCACCGGTATGCCCGCATCCATTCCCGCCCCGCAAACCACTCTCGCACCGCCGGCAGTCCGAGCGTGCCGAGGATCAGGAGCACGGGCAGCACCGGCAGGAGGAAGCGCTCCTGCTTGTTCGGAACGAGGCTGGTCCCGACGAGAAACGCCAGCGCGGGGATGCCGAGCAGCGGGAGCCGCCTGGCGCCGCGGACTGCGGCGGTGAGGAACAGCAACGAAAACGGTGGAAGAAAGATGCCTACGAGCGTCACGACGTACTTCCAGACCGGCGCCGTCGGGTAGCCGCCTCCCAGCCCAGCTCGGTGACGAGCCGTCCGGAAGAGGTAGTACAACGGGTCACCGTTAATCGCCACGTTGCTCCCCGCCTGCATTACAAGGACGGAGAGTAATCCGAGGATGAAGGCAAGCTTGGTGGACCGCGCCGCCGGCCGCCACAGCGCGACCGCGGCGAACGCCAGCACGAACGGGAGCGCTGGAAAGCGGATCAGCAGGCTCACGGCGATCGCCGCGCCCGACAGGAAGGACCACCAGCCGGCACCGCGTGCCGTTCCGTCGGCCTTGAGCAGCCACCAGCAGCTCGCGAGGATTGGAACCTGGCACACCGCTTCCTCGAACTGGTGTACGGACGTGGCCGGGAGCACGAAGAACGTCGCTGTCAACAGGCCGCCCACCGCGGCGGTCTCCCGGCCCGCGAGGCGCTCGAGGATACGGTAGGCGAAGTAGACGCTGAGGACGCTGAACGCCCCGTGCACGATCCGCACCACGACCATCTCGACGGCGGGGGATGCGGCTGCGACGGCCCGCACCGCGTCCATGATTAACGCGACGGAGCCGGGATAGAGGACTGATCGCTTGTAGTCGACGGGAAGTGGGATGCCGCGCGCCAGACGGTCCGCGGTATCGACTAGGACGTGATGGTCGTCGATCGTGAAGAAGCCCCGACTGAACACGGCGGCCACGAGTCGGAGCGCCCCGGCGAGAATCAGGATCACGACTAGCGGCCGTTCGTCGAACGCGCGTCGAGTCGCGGCCGCGTAGGCCCGCAGTGGCATCATCCAATATGCGCAGCCGTGGGCCGACTTGCCTGCCGGCGACGCGGCAATAGGTTGGTCATCCCCTTCGCCGCGGCAGTGGAGTGATCTGGACCTGTAACGCGGTTGCACGCACCGGGACTCGTGGGGCCGGCGGCGCCCTGGTAGGGCTCGCCGCGTGGCTGTTCGCCCCTCTATCCGCCCAGACCCCCCCCGCAGCCGTCGACACGATCGTCGTCGTCAACCACAATGTGTTCGATGCCGGCAGGGACGCGTCGGGATTCCTCGCCCGGCTCGTGAACGCCCTGCACGTGACGACCCGCCCGTGGGTCATCCGACACGCCCTGCTCGTGAACCAGGGGGACGGGTACGACTCCGCGAGGGTCGTCGAGAGCGAGCGAGCGCTCCGGGCGTTGAACGTCTTCAGCCGCGTGCGCGTCGACACGACGCGGCTCGACGGCCGGCTGGCGCTCCGGGCTGCGACCAACGACGGGTGGAGCACGAAGCCCCAGTTCGGGTTTTCCTCCGCCGCCGGGGACGTCAGCTGGATGGTGGGAATCGTGGAGGACAACTTCCTCGGCACCGCCACGTCCCTCACCGCGGTGCACAGCCACACCCCCGATCGGAGCACCTTCGACCTCCGGTACTTGAGTCCCCATTTCTTGGGGCGTCGCACGCGGCTCGGGCTAGGGTACAGCGATAAGTCCGACGGCTCGTCCGGGTCGTGGACCATCGGCGTGCCGTTCTACGAGACCGCCGCCCGCCATGCGCTCACGACGGATGGGAGCGCCGGATCCGAGCGTGTGCTCATCTTCCGGGACGGGGCTCTCGACACGACGCTCCAGCACCGGACACTTAGAATCGGGGGCACCAGCGGCTTAGCCCTTCATGCCACGAGCCGGGACTACGTGCGCCTCTGGGTGAGCGGGCTGTGGCGCCGGGAGGTCTATGAGCCCGACACGGCTACGATGTTTCCCGACTCGGTGTTCGGCATGGTGGGGACGGGGCTCGACGTCGGGCACGTGCGCTTCCAGGTGCTCGAGCGGCTCAACTCGTTCGCCCGGCGCGAGGACGTGGATATCTCACAGCTCGTGCACCTCGGAGTGTGGGCGGCGCCCCGCGCCTGGGGCTACTCCGCGGCGCAGGCCGGCGTCGGTGTGGAAGCCAGCGCCCAGCTCGCGGCGCCGTGGCCGGGCGGCTTCGCGGTGCTCAGCGGGGCCGGCGACGGCGTGTTCACGCCCGGCGCCCCCGATTCGGGTCGGGTGTGCGGCGCCTTCTCCGTCGTGAGCCAAAACCTTCCAGGCCAGACGTGGATCCTGCACCTCGAGGGAGCGCGGCTCCGCAGGCCGCCGCCGGGCGTCCAGCTCGACCTCTCGGCGAGACAGAACGGCCCACGCGTGTTCGGGATCCACGCGTTCACCGGGACGCGGATGGCATGGCTGGCGCTCGAGGATCGCGTGGTCGTGGCGGACGAGATCTGGGGGTTGTTTGGCCTCGGCGTAGCGCCGTTTTTCGATTACGGCGGCGCCTGGTACGCGAACGAGCTTCCGCGTCTGGACGGCGACATAGGGGTCTCGTTGCGGATCGGGCCCACCCGCTCGGCCCGGGCGGCGGTCGGCGAGATTGCCGTCGGGTACCGATTCGGCGAAGGAGTGACGGGACGCCGCTGGGGCCTCACCATCCGCAAGGCGTATTAGACGCAAGGCCGAACGCCGCTAGCGCGCGAGTCCCCGCCACACGATCGGCTTGATATCCCGTGAGCGCTCCGCGGCAAAGCGCTGCGCCGCCTGGAGCAGCGCCTCGTATTCCGGCCGCCACGCGGGCGGCATGTTGGCGCGAAAGTGCGCCGCCGTCATCACGCTGCCCGCCGCGTGGTTCGCCTTCCCGTATCCCACGTCCACGACGTCGCCGAGAAAACAAGTCGAGCTGCCGGTGTCCATCGCGTTCACGACCGCGCACTCGAAGTGCGCGTGACAGTCGTCGAGCACCGGCACGCCGACCTTGCCGAGGTGGTGCGGCACGTCGGCCAGCTTGTCGCGGGCGCGGCCGCTCGCGAAGCCGAGCCGGCGGATCAGCTCGAACTGATCGTCCCGCAATAGGTGGAGCACGAACCGGCCCGAGTCGAAGATCATGTCGTGACTGTAGTTGAACTTGTGGATGTACACGGACACGCGGGGCAGCGCGGGCACGATGGAGGCCCGGACCGCGCTGTCGGCGATCATCCCGTTGCGCTTGCCAGCGCGCTCGGCCGTGATCGCCACCACGGGAGACGTGAGATTGCGGAGCAGCTGATACACCTGATCCGGGTGCATGGGGTTATCATTATACATGGCTTCGCTGCTGCAGCGCTTCCGCGAGCATGTGGTCGGCTCCGGGCTCTTCCCCGAGCCCGGGACCGCGCTCGTGGCGGTGTCCGGCGGCCCCGATTCGATGGCGCTGCTCGACCTGATGCACACCGTCGCGCCGGAGCTGCGCCTCGCGCTCGTCGTCGCCCACGCGGACCACGGAATTCAGACGGGTAGTCGGTTAGTCGGTCAGGCGGTTAGCGAGACCGCGCAGCAGTACCACCTCCCGTTCGAGTTAGGTGAGTTGGGGTTGGGCCCTGACGCCACCGAGACCGCCGCCCGCCACGCCCGCTACGCCTGGCTCTCCGCCGTACGCCGCCGCCGCGCGGCGCGTTACGTGGTGCTCGGCCACCAGCGCGACGACCAGCTGGAGACGATCCTGATGCGCCTGCTCAAGGGGAGCGCGCCGGCGGGGCTCGCGGCGATGCCGGCCGTGGGCCGCGGCGGGCTGGTCCGACCGTTGCTGCCGTTCGCGAAGGTCGAGCTGGCGCGGCACGCTGCGGCACGCCGCCTGGTGACGCATGACGATCCTGCCAACGCCGACCCGCGCCACCTCCGCAGCTGGGTACGGACCACCCTGCTGCCGCTCCTCGTCGATCGCCTCGGCGAGCGCGTGCGCGATGACGTGCTCGGCTCTGGTCGCGCGGCCGCGCTCGAGCGGCGCGCCTGGGACGAGCTGCTCGACCGCCTGCCTGAACTCGGGCTCCGCACCGTCCGCGCGGGCTTCGACGTTGCCCGTGCGGGGCTCGGCCGCTATGATGACGCATCGTCGGTGACGCTGCTGCGAGCTGCCGCGCGGCGCGTCGGATTCGTGCTCGGGATCCGGGCCGCGCGCCACCTGATCGAGCTCGCTCGCCGGCCGTCGGGGCGCCGGCTGCCGCTGGGACGGGGCTGGGGCGCGGAGGTGGCGTTCGAGCGGCTCCGCGTCACGCGCGAGATCGGCTGCGCGGCGCAGCAGGTCGTCGCCACGGCGGAGCGGGGCAGCGCGGTGTTCGGTGCCTTCCAGGTGGAATGGAGCCCCAGCGCCGCGCCGGCGCGCCTCGAGCGCACCGAGTGGACCACGTGGATCGCGGGGGCGCCAAGGGAAGGGGCGGGAGCGGAGAGCGCGAGCTGGGAAGTGCGGCCGCCGCGGCGGGGGGATCGCCTGATCCCCCTGGGCGGCGTGGGAAAGCGACCGCTGCGGCGGTTGTTGATGGAAGCGCGCGTGCCGCGCGGCGACCGGGCGACGTACCCGATCGTCGTCCGCGGCGAAACCATTCTCTGGGTCCCGGGGATCTGCCGCAGTGCCGACGATCTGCCGCGGCCAGGAACCCCGGCGGTGCGGGTGGATGTTACCAAGCGCGGCGAGCCTGAGGCAGACCGGCGGGCGTGAGCTCGAGCGCATCGTCTTCGACGAGGCGACAATCGCGCGCCGCGTGCGCGAGCTGGGGCAGGAGATCACGGCGGCCTATCCCAGCGGCGAGCTGCTCGTGTTGGGACTGTTGAAGGGCAGCTTCATCTTTCTGAGCGACCTGGTACGCCGCATCGAGCGGCCGCTGCAGGTGGACTTCCTGGTGGCCGCGAGCTACGGCGCCGACACGATGTCGAGCGGTCAGGTCCGGCTGCTGTACGATCCGGAGACGGAGCTGCGGGGTAAGCACATCCTCCTGGTCGAGGACATCGTGGACACCGGCAAGACGCTCAACCGGATGGTGACGCTGTTGCGCCAGCGGGACCCGAAGAGCTTGGAGATTTGTGCGTTGCTGCATAAGCATGTGGCCGAACATCTGGTGCTCGAGCCGGCGTACGTCGGGTTCGACGCCCCGCGGGTCTTCCTCGTGGGGTACGGGCTGGACCACGCCGAAAACTTCCGGCACCTGCCGCACATCGCGAGCCTGACCTGATGGCCAACCGTATTCCGCCGCCGCGCGAGTTCAGCTGGACCCGGACGATCCGGACGCTGTCGTTCTGGGCGCTCCTGATCGCGGGGTCCGTCGCGCTCGTGCAGTTCGCCTCCAGCCGGCGGCCGGAGACGTTGGACCTCTCCTACTCCCAGTTCACCGAGCAGCTCGACAAGGGCAACATCGATTCGCTCGAAATCGTCGAGCGCCAGCAGCTCAAGGGGGCGTTCAAGAGCCCGCTGCCGGCAGGGCGGCACATGGTCGGGCACTTCACCGCGCTGCTCCCGTTCGAGGCGACCGACGCCTGGGTCGCCCCGATCCGGGCGAAGGGCGTGGACGTGCGCGCCAAGGAGGAGAAGCAGCCGTTCGGCGTGTTCCTGTTCAGCTTCCTGCCGTACCTCTTCATCCTCGGCCTCATCATCTTCATGCTGCGCCAGATGCAGCAGGGCGGCAACCGCGCCTTCGCGTTCGGGAAGTCCAAGGCGAAGCTGCTTGCGGGCGACACCCCCAAGGTCACCTTCGCCGACGTGGCCGGCGCGGACGAAGCGAAGCAGGAGCTCGAGGAGATCATCGACTTCCTCAAGGACCCGCAGAAGTTCCAGCGGCTGGGCGGACGCCTCCCCAAGGGGGCGCTGCTGGTAGGGCCGCCGGGCACCGGAAAGACGCTGCTCGCCAAAGCGGTGGCCGGGGAGGCGGGCCGGCCGTTCTTCTCGATGTCCGGCTCGGACTTCGTGGAAATGTTCGTGGGCGTGGGCGCGTCGCGCGTGCGCGATCTGTTCGAGCAGGGCAAGGCGCACGCTCCGTGCATCATCTTCATCGACGAGATCGACGCCGTGGGCCGGCACCGCGGTGCGGGGCTGGGCGGCGGGCACGACGAGCGCGAGCAGACCTTGAACCAGCTCCTCGTCGAGATGGACGGGTTCGAGTCGAACGACGGCGTGATCCTGCTCGCGGCGACCAACCGACCCGACATCCTCGACCCGGCGCTGCTCCGCCCCGGCCGCTTCGACCGTCAGATCGTCGTGGACATGCCGGACGTGAAGGGTCGGGAGCAGATCCTCCGGGTGCATACCCGCAAGATCCCGCTCGCGTCCAGCGTCAATCTCGAGCGCATCGCCAAGGGGACACCGGGGCTCTCCGGCGCCGAGCTGTCGAACGTCGTGAACGAGGCGGCGCTGCTCGCGGCGCGGCGCAACAAGGCCGTCGTGGACATGGACGACCTCGAGGACGCCAAGGACAAGGTGATGCTGGGCCTCGAGCGCAAGAGCATGGTCCTCACCGAGGAAGAGCGGAAGCTCACCGCGTATCACGAAGCCGGGCACGCCCTGGTCGGGCTCACCGTGCCCGGCATCGACCCGATCCACAAGGTGACGATCGTGCCGCGCGGTCGAGCGCTCGGCATCACGTTCTTCCTGCCGGAGAAAGATCGGCGCAACGTGACGAAGCAGTGGCTGCTCGGCCAGCTCGCCATGTCCTACGGCGGGCGCGTCGCCGAGGAGCTCGTGTTCGGGCCGGACAAGGTCACGACCGGCGCCTATTCGGACATCCAGCAGGCCACCGAGATGGCGCGCCGGATGGTCACGCAATTCGGGATGAGCGACGTCGTCGGGCCGATCGCGGTGGGCGACCGCGAGGCCGAGATCTTCCTGGGCCGTGAGGTGGTGCAGCGGCGCGAGGTCTCCGAGCGGACGGCGGAGCTCGTGGATACCGAGCTCAAGCGGCTGCTGGGCGAGGCGTACGAGCGCGCCCGGGTGATCCTCACGGAGCACCGCGACCAGCTGGACCGCCTGGCCGCGGCGTTGCTCGAGCGCGAGACGCTCGATCGCGAGGAGGTCGATCTCGTGGTCGCCGGCAAGGCGCTGCCGCCGCTGTTGCCGCCCGCTCCGCCGGCGCCCGCCTCGGTCGCGCCGGCCGAGGCCGGCAAGGACAAGGCGGCCACGCGCGGTCCGGTGCTGGGGAGCCCGCCCCCCGAGCCCGCCGGCGCGTGAGGCTGACCGCGCTCGCCGCCCACACCCCGGAGGCGGTGCGCGCGGCGCTCGCGGCGCGCGGCTGGGACGCCCAGCCCGCTTGGTTCGCCGCCACCGGCATCCAGTTCCTCGTCGTCCTCCTCGAAGACCTCACCGCCGCCGAGCGCGAAGGCCTGGTGCGCTGGGGCGCGAAGGCCGGCACCGACGTCCTCACCGGCGAGGGCTGGGCCCTGGTGGGCGCGGCCGCGAGCCGGCTCGCGCCGTTGGCGCGCCCCGACCGCGTGCCGCCCGGGCTCGAAGGGCTGTCGGGCGAGCTGGGCCGCTTCCTCGCCGCCTACGCCGACCCGCCGCGCCGCTGGGAGATCGCGGGCCGCGCGATCGCGCTCGATCATCCGGTGATCATCGGCGTCGTGAACGTGACGCCCGACTCGTTCTCCGACGGCGGCCGCTTCGCCACCGCCGACCGGGCGATCGCGCAGGCCGAACGGCTCGTCGCGGACGGCTGTGAGCTGCTCGACGTGGGCGGCGAATCCACCCGGCCGGGCGCGGCGCCGGTGCCGGTGGAGGAGGAAATCCGCCGCGTCGCGCCGGTGATCGAGCAGCTCACGCACCGGGGGCTCGGGCCCGTATCGGTGGACACCCGCAAGGCGGCGGTGGCGCAGGCCGCGATCGCCGCCGGGGCCGCGGTCGTGAACGACGTGTCCGGACTCGCGTTCGATCCCGCGCTGGCCCGGGTCGCCGCGACGGCGGGCGTCGGGGTCATCGTGATGCATATGCGCGGCTCGCCCGAGACGATGGACTCGCTCGCGGTGTACCGGCACGTGGCGCCGGAGGTCGCGGCGGAGCTACGCGCGGTCGCGGACGGCGCGGAGGCGTGCGGCGTGGCACGGGAGCGGCTCGTCGTGGACCCGGGGTTCGGGTTCGCCAAGACGCCGGAGCAGAACTTCCGGCTGCTGGACGAGCTGGCAACCGTCACCGCCTTGGGCTATCCTGTAGCGGTGGGACCGTCGCGCAAGCGGTTCCTCGGGGCCGCCACCGGGCGGCCGGTCGAGGATCGCGACCGGGCGACGGCGGTGGCGTGCGCGCTCGCGTGGCAGCGCGGGGCGCGCCTGTTCCGGGTGCACGATGCCGCGCTCGCGCGCGAGGCGCTGCGAGTGGCGGCGGCGACGACGAGCCCAGCGTGAACTTCGAGCCTTATCGCTTCCTCATCCCGCGGCTCTGGCCGGACGTGGTCGAGATCCTGCTCGTCGCGTTCGTGATCTACCGCTTCCTCCTGTTCCTGGTGGGCACGCGGGCGATGCAGATCGTCGTCGGAGTGATGATCCTGTCGGTGGCGTACTTCGCCGCACTGCTCGCCAAGTTCCAGATGATCAGCTTCCTCTTGAGCGTCGTCTTCACGTACGGGGCATTCGCGGTGGTCGTGGTGTTTCAGCCCGAGCTGCGGAACGCGCTGGCGCGGCTGGGCCAGTCGCGCTTCATGCGCCGTTTCTCGCAGAGCGAGCGCCAGTCGGTGGCCGAGGAGATCGCCGAAGCGATGGACCGGCTGTCGCGCGCCGGGACGGGCGCGATCATCGCCGTGGAGGGCGACATCGGGCTCGAGGAATTCATCTC